>Ga0070730_10001030_pt1 | contig 28009 bp, 22 predicted proteins | sample Coa_R1_3_FD_66447 | JGI IMG/M metagenome (GOLD analysis project Ga0070730, IMG submission 66447) | Surface soil microbial communities from Centralia Pennsylvania, which are recovering from an underground coalmine fire - Coalmine... | ecosystem: Environmental > Terrestrial > Soil > Unclassified ... | reverse complement strand
CGGCATCGGCCTCGTCAACATCGTGCGCAGCCGGGAGCAGGCCGATCTGCTGCGCAAGCTCAGCGCCAAATATGTCGTGGATTCCTCGCAGCCGGCATTCATGGACGACCTCACCAACGCGCTCGTCGAAACCGGCGCCACTATCGCCTTCGATGCGATCGGTGGCGGCAGGCTCGCAGGCCAGATCCTCACAGCGATGGAGACCGCGATCAACAGAAGCGCCAAGGTCTACAGCCGCTACGGCTCGAGCGTGCACAAGCAGGTCTATATCTATGGCAGCCTCGACACTCGCCCGGTCGAGATCAACCGGGCCTTCGGCATGGCTTGGGGCGTCGGCGGCTGGCTGTTGTTTCCGTTCCTGATGAAGATCGGCCCGGTGGAGGGCCAAAAGCTCCGCGAGCGCGTGGTGTCCGAGCTCAAGACCACCTTTGCCAGCCACTACACCAAGGTGGTGTCGCTGCAGGAAGCCCTCGATCTCAATAACCTTGCCGTCTACGCCAAGCGCGCAACCGGCGAGAAATTCCTGATCAATCCGAGCAAGGGTGGGTGAAACGTTTCGGCGGCAAATGTGGCGACGGCCCGCCGGACGGGGCGGCTAGCCCGCTTTTGGTGCAGGCCCGCGAACGCAGCGTTTCCAAAATTACGCAATCCATGCACTTGCATGTTCTTGGCGATCCGGCTTAAGTGCGGACCCCGCGGTTCCCGCTCTTGTTTTAAGGACATCTCATGGCCATCCACACCATCGTCACCATCGTCGGCAGCCTGCGCAAGGAAAGCTTCGCGCTGAAAATCGCCAACGCGCTTGCCAAGCTCGCACCTTCTTCGCTCAAGCTCGACGTGACGACGCTGCACGGCATTTCCTTCTTCAACCAGGACCTGGAAGCCGCGCCGCCGGCCGACTGGCTTGCCTTCCGCGAAAAGCTGCAGAAGTCGAACGGCGTCCTGTTCGTGACGCCGGAATACAACCGCTCGATTCCGGGCGTCCTGAAGAACGCCATCGACGTCGGCTCGCGGCCCTATGGCAAGAGCTCGTTCCTCGGCAAGCCGACCGGTATCATCTCCAATTCGCCGGGTCCGCTCGGCGGCGTCAGCGCGGCCAAGCATCTGCAGAACATCCTGCCCGGAATCTCCGGTCCCATCATGGGCCAGCCGGAGATTTATCTGAACAGCATCGGCGATGCCTTCAATGAAAAGGGCGAGTTGACCAAGGAGCCGGTGCAGAAGCTGCTGGTGCAATATCTCGAGTCTTTTGCGAGCTTCGTCGAGAAGCTGAACGGATAAGTCGGAAAAGATTTGAACTCGTCATTGCCGGGCTTGACCCGGCAATCTATCAAGAGAGACTCCTTCGTAGTGGATGGATGCCCGGGTCAAGCCCCGGCTTTGACCGACGCCGACAATCGAGTTGAGGCGGTGTCAGGCGGAGGTTTGTAGCCTGGTTTTCCGGTACGGTCGATCCAGTCAAGGATGGTGCCCAGCTCGCCTTGCAGGCTGATGGAAAGGTTGCGGCGCGTCGGGCCGGGGGTGATGACGATGCGGTCGATGATCTCACGGATGGCCCCCGCCGCCTCCGCAGCGTCGTCGGGATGGGCGAGCGCAGCGGTCAGGCGTTCGATCCTGCGCCGGTAGGTCTCAGCGATGCCGGGGTGCATGTCGGGAACATCCTGCGGGGCGTCCGACATACGGGCGGTCAGGCTGTCCTGTCTGGCCTCAAGCTCGGTGAGCCGGTCGGAGAGAGTACGGTGCCAGCCGCCTTGCTCGATGACGCGCACAATCTCGGCAATGGCCTTGGCGATCTCGGCAAGCTCGCGGCGCGTGGCGTCGGCCGTATTGCGGCGCTCGCGATTGAGCCGATTGGTTTCTTGCGTATAGGCGCGCATGGCTTCCGCCGCCATGTTCGGGGCCATCATGCGCTCGCGCAGCCCGGTCAGCACGCGGGCTTCCAGTGCCTCGCGGGCGATGGTCCGGGCGTTGTCGCAGCCGTTGCCCAGGACATGGTTGGTGCAGGCGTAGCGGTCCTGCCCGCGACGGGCATAGGAGCCGCCGCAACAGCCACAGAACAACAGGCCGGACAGCAGGGTGCGTGGGCGATGGGTGGCGTTCAGTGCGCCATTCCTTGCGAGGCTGCGCTTTGTACCCTCGCGCGATGCCTCGATCCGGTTCTTGTAGAGCGCCGTCAATTCGTCTTGCCGCGCTTTGGCGGCGTCCCATAGCTCCTGCGGCACGATGCGAAGCTCGGGAGCCTCGGAGCGAATCCATTCGCTTTCCGGGTTGAGCCGGTATGCGAAGTGGCCGGTGTCGGGGTTCTTGAGCTTGCGCTGCCGGTTCCAGCGGATGACACCGACATAGAGTTCGCAATTCAGAATGCCAGAGCTGATGATCCGATTACCCCTGATCGTGGTGTCGTTCCAGCGCTTGCCGGTGGGGCTTGGGATGCCGTCGCGGTTCAAGTCCGCAGCGATGCGCTGTGGCCCCTTGCCGGCGACATATTCGCGGAAAATGCGGCGCACGATCTCGGCCTGTTCCTCGATGATCTCGCGTTCGCCCCGGACCGGCTGGCCGCGTGCGTCAAGCTGGTGGACGACCCGGTAGCCATAGGCGTTGCCGCCGCCGATCTTGCCGGCCTCGATGCGTCCCCTGATGCCGCGATGGGTCTTGATGGCGAGGTCTTTGAGGAACAGCGCGTTCATGGTGCCCTTCAGGCCGACATGAAGCTCGTTGATCTCGCCCTCGGACAAAGTGAAGATGGTGACGCCCGCGAAGCGCAGGCGTTTGAATACCCCTGCCACGTCCTCCTGATCGCGGCTGATGCGGTCCAGCGCTTCGGACAGCACCATGTCGAAGCGGCCTGCCTGCGCGTCGGCAAGCAATGACTGGATCCCCGAACGGATGAGCGACGCGCCGGAGATGGCGCGGTCGGAATAGGTCTCCACGACGGTCCAGCCCTCACGCGCCGTGCGCTCGCGGCACTGACGCAACTGATCTTCGATGGAAGCATCGCGCTGGTTGTCGGAGGAGTAGCGGGCATAGAGCGCAACACGGGGCATCGGACGGGTGGTCATCGGGGCGATCCTTTCACTCCTAGTCGGCCCCGTCCTCCGTTTCCTCGGACACGATGGGCCTGTTGTCGTTAGCCGCGCGTAACCGCTCGAAATCCTCGCGCGCCATGCGGCGGCCGATCATGCGGGCCAGCGTAAGCGCTACCCGGTCGATCTTGTGCCAGGTCTCCGCGCTCGGCTCGGCCTCCGGCTCGCCGCGTGGGCCGATATTGTCATTCGCCGGTTTGAAGCGTTCCGGCTCCGTGTCGTCTCCCATGCCGTTTCCTGCACTGTTTTTCGAGACAAACAGGCATGAAGCGGCGGCGAAGTCGGAATGAAAAGACTTGAATTCCCGTCGTCGTACAAGAGGCGGCAAATACTTGCGAACGGTGGCATTTGCGTAGGTCGCTCCATACGCATCAGGTTGCTCAAGCCGCGCGCTTCAACGGACGGGCTCGCTCCACTCGCTTGCGTTCCTTCGGCGTGTTCATCACCTCCCAAAGATCACTGCGCCGCTGCACGTTGAGCCAGAAGTCGGGACTGTTGCCGAAGACGCGGGCCAGGATCAAGGCCGTCGCGGCGGTCACGTTCCTGCGGTTGCCGCACAACTCGTTGACGTGCTTGCGCTGAACGCCCATCGCCTCGGCGAGCGCGCCCTGCGTCAGGCCCATCGGCTCCATGAACTCTTCGGTCAAAATCTCTCCGACCGTCGCCGGCTTGCGTTTGGTGGTCAGCATGGTTGCCTCGCTCTCATCGGTAACTGTGATCGTCCAGATAAATCCCGTCCGCCTCTCCGCGCTCACCATCCCAGCGGACGATAAGCCGCCATTGCTGATTGACACGGATCAAATGAAACCCTGCCAGATTGCCGCGCAGCTTTTCGAAGTGATTGCTGGGCGGCACGCGCAAGTCCTGATCGGTCACGGCGTCGTCGATCATCTGGAGTTTTCTGAACAACCGGGCTTCGAGATCGGACGGGATGTTGCGGGAATGGGCATCGTCCACGAAGAAAGCCCGCAACCAGCCATCCCGAAAGCCAACGATCATTCCGTCAATCCAATTAAGAGTAATTGTACCACCCTATAACTCATCTTTCAAGAATGATTTCCAGCTCTCGCTACTTCTTCATTCCGGAATGGGAGCGAAACCGCGCTCACAATCCGCCCTGGTCTGCTTGACAAGCCATCACCGGGGCGACGGCATCCAGTCAATGCTGGCGCGGAGCGCCACCGCGAAGCGGCTCGGCATTGACCGGATGACGGCGCTCCGGTTCCATATCCGCAAGCAGGACGAGGCCGCGCCGCCGCTGCTGCCGGCAAGAAGGAAGTGCCTATCCCGATTTTCACCCACGGCTAATCTTGCCGTTGACGAGATCGACGACGAAGCCATTGGCGAGACGCACGCCGATAATCACGTCGTCCAATCGGTAGTTATTGTTGTTGCCTCTGAGGCGGTAGCTTGTGTCCTCTACGACACGTACATCGAACCATTGATTGGGTGCGGTCTGGCCCCAGTATTTGCTACGTCGCTTAATGCGCGCTACGAGCTGCTGGTCCATCGCGTCAGTCTCCGTTTGGGTGAAAACCGGATAGGCATGGAAGGAAGATAGCAATAGCGCTTCAAGCGGCTCCGATGCTGTAAGGGTCCGAACGCGCGGGAGATGGGACACATCGCCATCCTCGTCGTCGCCGGCATGAGTGCCGGCCTTCCAGGAAGTACGTATCGGCCTCAACAGAACTCATCGACCTCGCTTTTCGGACGCCAGGATGCCGGATCGGCGACCCAGCGATTGATGTCGGATTCGCGCCAGCCTGAGCCGTTGACGCTGATCTTGATCTGGGCCGGGAATGTCCCCTCAGTGATCTTGCGGTAGATGGTGGACCGTGACAGTCCGGTTCGGGAAAGAACGGTTTTCAGGCGGATGATACGATCCGGTTCGGGCATGGAAACGCTGCCTCCTGCTGACTGCTCCAAACGGAGCGAGCGGTTACGCGCGCGCAACAGTATTGTTCGCATCGTCGTACAGTGGCGTAGAAACGGCGAAAAATAGGATGAATCAAATTCCAATGCCCCGGCCTCTGCCGAGGTCGATGCCGTGGGTGAAGGCCAACTCCTGGCCGAGTCGGCGGCCCGTTTCGAACTGGATGCCAAGCTCGAGTTTACGATTTGCGAGAATGGATTCCAGTTGCGGATCGCGTTCCAGGCTCTTGGCCATGTCGCCCATCGCAGAGCGCGTGGCCTTGTAGCCGGACATGTTGCCGGCCTGGTATTGACGCTGGCTGGTCTGGTCGAGTTTCTGCCAGCGCTCCACGAACCTATCCGCGCTGCGCTGCGGATCGGTACGCAGTTCGGTTTCCAATTGCAGGGCGCGGATCGCACGCGCGGTGCGGCCCGTGGCCGCTTCCGAAGCAAGGTCCGGGTTCTTCTTGTAAGCGGCCTCGGCATCGTGAGAACCATAGGGCCGCACGTCTTCGAAGGCTTTGCGGGCCTCCTGCAATTCCTTCACCTGCTCCGGGCTGGCCTTGCCACCCATCTCCTGCGCCTCGAAGATCGTATCCACGGCGCGGGCATGACGGATGAGCGCCCGTGTGCGGACCTTGCGCAGCGCTTCCTCCGGGGCTTCGGCAACCTCCCTCGCGGGCGCAGCGGTTTCGCGCCGCGCCTCCATCCCGGCGCTTCCTTTTTCCGGCAGCGGCACGCCATCTGAACCAGATGCACCGTCTGCGGACAGCCGCAGACCGTCGAACATGCCGCGCATTTTTTCCGGTACGATTTTCCTGACAATTTCCGCGACGCGCTCGCGGAAATTAATGCCGCGCCGTTCGGCATAGTCCCGCGCTGGGTCAAGTTGTTCGTAGTCTGAGGCCATGTCCTTGGCCCGGTCGTGCGACAGGGTGCGGATGAGCCGGTCGGGATTGGCAAAATCGTCGCGGCCGTAATGCACGTCCACGTCGTCGCGATGCCGCGACAGGGCGACATAGCTGCCATGGGCGTCCATGCCCGGCGTCGCCAGCACATGGGTCCGGTCCACCGTCATGCCCTGCGCCTTGTGGATCGTCGCCGCATAGCCGTGGTCGATCTTGTTATAGTCTTTCAGGTCGAACGAGACGTTCTGCCCATCATGGGTGCGCACTGTCATGCTTTGCGTGCTGACCTGTTCGATAGTGCCGAGCGTGCCATTTTTCACGCCGAGACTACGTTCGTTTTGCAGGAACATGACGCGATCCCCGCTGGCAAAGCCGCGCACGCCGCGTTCGACCGTCACACGCACGTCAGCGCCCAAATCGCCAGCTTCCCGCATCCGTTCCCGCGCACCTTCGTTCAAGGCGCGCACCTCGGCATTGGTGTGGGTGAGGATGATCCGGCTCTGGTCGGGTGCCGCCTGCCGATCACGGTCCCAGCGGTCAATCAGCTCGTCGCGCGCCTGCTCGCGTGACGCCGCCTCATGTACCATGTCATGGGAGCGGTAGGCTTCAAGCGCATGACCGGTTCTGCGATTGGCGAGATCGCGCGTGGCGTCGCGCTGCCAGTCCTTCCTTTGCCGGCGCACCTCGCCTATCTCCGCACCGCCGTGGCGCTCGTGGATCGAGCGGAAGGCCGCGCCGGCTTCGATGGATTGCAACTGCTGCGGATCGCCGACCAGCACGACCTTCGCGCCGGCCTCAGTGGCATGCGACAGCACGCGTTCCAACTGCCGTGTGCCGACCATGCCGGCCTCGTCGATCACCAGGACATCGCGGCTCGTGAGCTCGTCGCGGCCCTGTTGCCAGCCATGCTCCATGCTGGCGATGGTGCGCGACGCGATGCCCGATCCGGCTTCGAGATTTTGCGCGGCAATGCCGGACAGCGCCACACCCCGGACCTCATAGCCTGCCGCTTCCCAGGCTTCCCGCGCCACGCCCAGCATCGCGCTCTTTCCCGTCCCGGCGTAGCCGACCACGACACCGAGATCGCGTCCGTCCGTGATATGCCCCAATGCGTCGGCCTGCTCGCCGGAAAGGACAAGGCCGCGCTGTTCGGCACGCGACAATGCCGCCTCTCTATCACGATGAACGACCTGGTGGCGTTCCCGTTCCGCCATGAGTTTGGCGGCCTGGTGCAGGCGCTGTTCGGTCTCGATCATGTCGCGGGTGGTGAAGCGATCCTCACCGCTTCCATCCTTGCCGAGTTCAACCAGATCGGGCGCGTTGCGCATCGCGCCCATCGCCTCTTTGAATTGCTCAATCCCGTCGCTGTGCCGATGCGCGAACTTCGCCAGATCGCGCCGAGTGAAGGTCGATTGCTGCTGCGTGATCGCGTCGAGCCCCAGGGAAGGATCGGCGATGATTCGCGCGCCATTGCCGCGGGCAATCTCGCGGTGCACCTCCGCGCGGTCGGCGGCCTCGATCCCTTCGCCCTCGATACGCTGCGCGGATGCGCCGATCTGGCTTTGCGGCTCCAGCGCGATACCCTGCGCTTCCAGGCCGCGATGGTCGATGCGCGCGTCGATATCGAGTTCGGCCAGACGCTCGTTGGCAAGTTCCGCCCAGCGTTCGCGCCAGCGCTCAACCAGTTCGGTGCGGTTCCAGTCTCGGGCCTTTTGGCCAAAGCCCTGCTCATTCACCGATCGCATCGTCAGCATGACATGAGCGTGGGGTTTCGGCATACCGTCGTCCCCCACATCCCAATGCACATTGAGATCGGCGATCATGCCGCGGTCCACAAACTCCGATTGTGCGAAGTCGCGGGCGAGCTGGATGCCCTGCGCCTGCGTTAGTTCGCGCGGGAGGGCGAACTCCACCTCGCGGGCAAGCTGGGCGTCCTTGCGGACCTCGAACGCTTCGACATCGTTCCAGAGCCGTTCGCGGTTGCTCCATGCCTCCGGCGCATTCTCCGGCAACATCACTTCGGAATGGACGACGCCGCGCTTGGCAGAAAAATCATGGCTGCGATCAAGCCGCTCGTCGCGCAGCCGTGAGGCGGAGCGGTAGGCGGCCGACGCCACCGCGCTGGAGCCGGACTTGCGGCCAATGACCTTGACGTGAAGATGATAGATCGCCATCGCGATCAGATCATTGACACAGCGAAGCGCACGTCGGAACGACGTATAAGCGCGCCCTCCCTCGAAAAAATCTCGGGCGGGATTACACCGTCTCAGCTCGTCCTGACCACCTTACAGCATTGTGCCGGGTGCTCGACTATCATTTCTCCATCAACACTGACGGAGACGACGATGAAAGTAGAGATGAAGCGCTCCATCTCCTTGCGGAGACAAGTTTCTCCATCCCTCTTCCCGAACCGGACGCAGGCGAGGATGTGGCGGAAGTTGATTGCCGACGGCTGAGAGAACGACGTTGGCGGCATCTCCTGCGCGGCTTTTAAGATAGCAGCGGCCGAGGCCCCTCGGCCTTCAGGTGTCCGATGATGGGCTCGATGGCGGAGCGGCGGCGCAGCTCGCGCTTGATGAAACTGAAGACGCCGCGCTTCTGGCCGGAGATGAAGACGCGACGGGGATTTTGCGTGGCGTGGCCGCGGTATCCCTTCTCGACACAGGCCTGTTCGATCGGACCGGTGAGTGTCTCGGTACGGTCAATAACTTCCCGCAGGGTGTGACCATCGTACGGGTTGTCGGGTAGCGAGCTGGCGTGCAGCACGAACAGGCCACCGGGAGCCCTGCGATTGTTGATGACGATGGACGGCATGGATTGGACGCGCATGCACGCACCTCGGATCCCGCAGCCGAAAGCGCTCGCGTAAAGATATAAATCTTCGCTGCATCGGGTTGCGAAGCATGGCAGACTCTGGCCAATGAGTGATTTGCCTGATGAGTTGCCGACCCGATCAGCCAGGGTCGAGACATCGATCTCGATGCCCTCGCGGGCATAGGTTTTGCTCTGTCGGTTCAACAGCTGATGCAGCAGGAATTTGTTGACCAGCACCATCGCCAGCAGATTCGGCCCCGCAAAGCCTCGCGGGATCGGATGCGAGGGCGCCGACGCCTCTGTGATCGCCTCACAATCCCGGCAGGAGAACTTTTCGCGGACATGCTCGATAATCTTCCAGCGTCGCGGCTCGCATTCCAGCGTTTTCGAGACCACCTCACCAAGCTTGTGCAGCCGCTCGCTGCCGCACTTGACACATGTGCAAGGCATCGGTTCGACGACGCGTTCGACCGGCAGATGGTCCGGCAACGGACGTCGCGGCGGCCGCGTATTTTGCGCGCGCTTCTGTTTGGCCGCTTCTGGCGCTGCGATCTCGGCATTCGTTTCCTGCTACGCCTGGGTCTTTTCGAGATCCTCGATGGCGAGTTCGAACTGCTCGACCAGCAGCTTGCCGCGTTCGAAGGATTGCCCGAACTGTTCGCGCCGTGCCTTGGCCAGCATCAGCCTTAGCCGCTCGATTTCCAGCCGACCGTCGGTCACTTCGCTCTTCGCCATTGTCAGTTGTTCGCGCTGCGCAGATCATCGCGTGCGCAGCGGCAAGATCGGCGGGAAGCGGATCTGAGGGCGTCGTCACGAGGACCAATCAATCATATTCGCCGAGTCAATGAGCCACAGCTTAACCGGAAGCCTGTGGACGCCAGGTTGCTTGCGGCATCCGCCAATCAATTCCGGACCTTGAACGAGTCGTCCCGTCTTTTTCGAACGCAGATTGAATTGGAATAGGCGCTTCACTTGGCGCACGACGACGGCAAAATGGTTGCGTCTAATCGAGGAACAATTTTGGAGCGAGACCGGTTAAGCTTTTTTGTCTCCTATGTCCTGGCCACGTCCCTGTACTCTTACTTATCCAGCTAATCGGGATGTCTCGATAGCTGTCTTAGGTTTCTCACTTGAGTCCGACATAAGAAATTTCTCGAAAATATCCCCCGGAAGCGGCTTTGAAAATAGAAACCCTTGCATCTCCTGACAACCTTCTGATCTTAGAAAATCCGCCTGTGCCGTGGTTTCGACGCCCTCGGCAATGACCTCAAGTCCCAAGTTGCGTCCCATCACGATGATTGAGCGCACAATTGCCGTATCCTCCGAGGCGGATTCCAAATCGATCTTTTGCACGAAGCTGCGATCGATTTTGATTCGGGTAAGTGGATAGCGTGTCAAATAGCTAAGAGACGCATACCCCGTTCCAAAGTCATCGAACGCAATCCCGATGCCCGTTGCTCGGAGCGCTTTCAAGGGAGACAACGTTCCATCTTCACGACCAAGCGCGATATTTTCAGTGATCTCAAGCTCAAGTGCTTCGGGGGGCAAACCACTTTCAGACAAGGCGTGCTCGACATCCTGCAAGAGCGTGCCGTTGCGGAATTGCGCAGGGAACAGATTCACCCCGATCCGAATATCGGAAAGGCCTTTCGCGCGCCATGAGGCTGCCGTCCTGCAAGCCTCCATCAAAATCCATCGGCCTACTTCCATGGCGACCGCACTTTCACTAAGCGCGTCAATGAACACTCCCGGCGCCAAGACACCTCTTTCCGGATGGTTCCAACGAAGGAGAGCCTCGGCGCCGGTGATAGCGCCGTTGCTTGATCGAACCTGAGGTTGATAATACAAGACAAATTCATGATTTGCGCATGCTCGCCGAAGCTCGCTATCGAGCTGCCGGCGAGCATTTGCTCGAGCGCGCAATGACGGCTCGTATAATCGATACATTCGGGTCCCGCTCGCCTTGGCGTCGTAGAGTGCCAAATCCGCGTTCGCGAGCAGGTCATCGCCGTTCGATCCGTGTATGGGGCTGATCGCTAAGCCGGCGCTGGCAGCGATAAACAGCCGGTGACCGTCGATCTCAAAGGGATCGGCAAGCCGCTTTAAAATGGAGCCTACTGCTTCGGTCGCAACAATCGGGTTGCCGCAATCTCTATGAACCAGGACAAATTCATCTCCGCCCAGCCGATAAACACGGATCTCATCAGAGGCGGCTTGCAGCCGCCGTCCTACTTCCTGCAAAAGCCTGTCACCTATAGAGTGACCAAGCGTGTCGTTGACATCCTTGAATCCATCAAGATCGAGCATCGTGACCGATACTGATCGAATTGGAGTGCCCGCTCGCTCCTCAAATAGCTCTTTGAAATCTTCCCGTAGCTTCGTTCGATTCGGAAGGTCAGTTAATTGATCGTAGAGTGCCAACCGCCGCAGCTGCTCTTCAGCGGCTTTTCGTTCGGTCATGTCCCGACCGAAGAAAAAATACCTTTGCTCTGGTTCACACCACACTCCTGACCATACCAAAGGCACTACATGACCATTCTTGTGAATGTACTTGGTCTCAAAATTACGCTTATGCTGACCACTACGGCCCAATTTCATTTCACGCCGCGTGCCGTCAAGGTCCTCGGGTAAGATGAATTCCGCACCACTGCGCCCAATCATCTCATCTGGTTTATAGCCAAGTATCGCAACACAACTTGGACTTACGCGAATAAAGTTTCCCTTCGGATCAGTTACGAGGATCAAGTCCAAGGACGTCTCGAACAGCCGACGGCTCTCCTCGGCCTCTTGGTTCAAGGCCGCTCCCTTCACGCGAATGTCATTATCCGCTTCAGCTCGTTCTTTCGATGCCAACGGAAGCCACCGGAGCGCAAGTAGGCCGAGCACGGCGCATGCTGCAACGACGTTCATCACCTTTGGAATGATGAGATAGTTGGGATTGCCCAGCACTCCCACGAACGAGGTTGGAAACAGTCCATATTGACCTCCAAAATACAAACCAAAATAAGCATTCTCGATGACATTGCGAGCGGTGTCGATCAATAGCACTGATAATAGGAGGCGAATGGTTCCAAATGTCCGCGGGTTACGAGCAAACGCGACACACACCGTGCCGAACACCGCGAGCCATAGCGAGATAATGACCCAATAAACTAGTGCAGTTGCAAAATTCATCTGTACACGCCGATAGGCCGGAGAATACCTCAACTCCAACGTCTAATCGAACTTGCAACTACGGTTGGTTGACGCGAAAATTGTTCCACTGATTGAGCTTAACGACACGTAAACGGCCGTCTGGAAATTGTCGATCGGCGACCGGACGCTATGTTCGAACGCCCATTGGCTGCGCAGCCCACCATGGCAAACCAATGTGAATGCGATTTAGCCTGTAAGTTTCCGATTCTGAACGCGCTTCTTCCACAGTCTCCCAATAAAAGAGCGGGTGCGCATGGCTGAAAACCGCAGATCAACGTCGGGTTCTTTAAAAGCGGGGCGATCGAATTCGACCGCGGCGCCTTTAGTTGCACCATCCGAAACTTATCAGAAGGCGGCGCAGCGCTTGACGTTTCATATCCGACTCTAAAGTTTGTTTCTCACGTTTGAAAGCGGATTTGACGAGCAGACCTTCGAAATCGCCAATGCGGCGAAATCAAAGTCGTCACGACGATAAAATGCGACACAAGATGCCGTTAGCTGGCTCGCCGCGCCCGACCTTTCAACCGCCAGAGCGGCTCCCGTTTTGTACGCCTATTAGGTGAAACCACCCGAGACTGCTTTGGGAAGCTCCTTCGCGGATTTAATCCCGATGCTAGTCCCGTAGAATTTCACTCCGATTTGCGATCCGTTTATCCAGTTTCTTTCGCATCGACGGAATACAGGATTTCCGAAACCGGTCAGCAAGAGAAAAAACTCACTCCATTCGACCGCGCGACCCGTTAGCTCGATCAGAGCTTCGTAATCGGAAATCTCAATCAGGCTGCCCTCTTCACACCATGTCCCGTCGATGCTCATCACCTTGATAGCGAGCGGTCGTTCGAATTTGACGCGGGGCTGGTCGTTTTCTTCGGTTGTCATGGCGGGTCATTTCTACGCGGCAATTACCAGCGCGCCGCTTTTCGCCAATGCCGTTGCCATCAGCATCGGCATTGCTTCGACGGAGGCTTCCATGTAAGCGACCTCACACGCAACCAAGTCAAGCTCCGGCCGGGAGGCGAAGGCGTTGGCTTCCTCGCCCGCGTCGCATGCAAACTCGTCGGCGTGCTTTTTCCAGGCAGCTAACACGCGCTCGAATCGCTCACGCAAGGCGGAGTCAAGAAATTCGGCCTTGTTCATTTTGATCAAATCGTGCCGCGATTTACCCTTGGCATAGGCCGGCATGTATTGGCGCATCTGATCCTCGAAAGCGCGGCGTTCCTCGTGACCTTCGGTCAGCATTGTTGCTCCTTTTTATTTTTTGGAGTTGAGCTTTTAGAAACGCAGATTTCTGTTGTGAATGAATGTGCGATTTGGCTCCGGTCTTTATTAATTTGTATTTTTCTGGAACCGGGCCGAAACGCCGCCAAATTGTCTTGGAGCGGCTGCGTCCCCGCGCGGATAGTCTGCAAAGACTTACCGCAAGCACGTAGGGAAGTAGCCCCCACCACTGCACCCTTGGCCTCGACCGGGATCGATATCGGGTCTTCCACATCGTTGGCTTTGGCCTCGACGGCAAGAAACAAGGAAAGCTGCCATTGCGCAGGACCACTACGGAACTGTTGGACGCGGTTGACGATTGGCGACACAGGCCTAGCAATCGTTATTGGAATTGCTGTGCAGCGACCTTTTCTCCTTACTGATTAGTTAATCATTTCTTGCTTCTCTCGGCCGTAGTTGCCAGCGCGCGAATGCCTCTACGTGGCGGATTCATAACCGTCGGGGTAAACTGCAAAAAAGCGTGCCAGGATGGTCGATCGGCTTTCGGAATTTCTACAAAAGATGACGCCACTCTCGCGGAGCTGTCTGCTTAGCGAGATTGACAGGCTGGAATTGTGTGGCATCGACGTCCCGGGCTCGTCCAATATTCTGGCCAAGTTGCGGGCCGAATTCCGAAAGGATGGATCGACACAACGCCGCGTCAGCAGCCCCTCGCGCTATTTCTTCGTGCCGATCGAACCATTCCTGATCGATAGTGCGCCGGACCATGCCAGTCCAGGACGGATTTCGCGCAGTTCATTGATTCCTATTTGGGAGTGGATCTGCCGCGATCTTTTGCCGACCATGGCACGTGACTATAACAGGGCGATCAGCGACCTGGACGCCATTCACAACTCCAAGGAAGTGCTGCAGGTTGCTTCCGCGTTTCGGACGAAGGTCGCCAAGGTTATCGAAAATACGCTTGCATCGCCTGATGGCGCCGAACTCGCTCACTCCAAGCTTGCGCAATATACCGCCGCGCGCACAGCGTTCGACGATGTTATCAAGATGCTGCAAGTGCTGCGCGCTTGTGACGTACTCGTCAAATTTGAAGCAACGCTGCCGGACAGGATCTCTAAGTTTGATAACGGGCAGGTGGCCAAGATCACGACGCTTCTCGACGCCCTGAGGAAAACCAACGCCGAAGCGGTACCGTTCGCGCTGACGCTGGTGGCGAAGCGCCTAAAGACATGCTGGCAGCTGATCCGTCTCGCCACGGCGGCCGCGGGCAGCAAGAATGCCGCCGACGTCGCCGTCGCGCCGTACGCCATCGCGATCACAATGGTACTCGATCAGCTCGACGACAAGCGTATGGCATTGCGGATAGCCCTTAGGGACAATCGCGTGCTCGTCGCAAAGGAGCTTTTGACCGAGGTCTACGATACCGAATATATGCTGCAGGGTTCGATCGGTCGGTTTGGAGAATCGATCTGGGGCTTGCGTCTGCAGCATATTATGGACAGCATTGCTGCGTTGGTCGAAATCGAGGTAAGCCGCTTTCCCGAAGAGGTCGAGCATATCTTCGGTTCGGGGCATCTGTGTAGGCATCAGTCTCTAAGCGGCCGGCTGACCTATTTCGTCCGGAAGGGTAGCGACGTGGTGCAAGACGGTGCGGCATTCTTCCGAAGATTAATCCGGCAGGCCGCCCACTGAGGCGGCCTCACTGGTCTTCCGACCAGCTACGCTCCCCACAGAAGCATTCGAACATGCGAACCGTCTTGCCGGTCGTGAGATTCAACATTGTTCGGATGGTTGACGGGGTGTTTCCGCAGCGCTCGCAAGTCCGAACCGGAAGCTCCTCAGTCGGCTGCGAGGATTCTACTGAAACTGAGGTCGTATCTTTACGCATATACTTTTCCCGTCCTCCGGAAGTTTTAATACAGAAGTGTACGTTAGTTCTGAAGATTCGGGGAAAAGTTGGCAATTAAGTAAACTAGTGTTCCGATGCTGACGAATGATTCACAAATGGGCTCAGACCTGCGAATCTGGGCCGATGAGGAAAATCGAACGAATTTTGATCGGCGGCGCTGATCGTGAGCGACTGGAGCAGTTGGTCCGGGACCGGAACACGCCCCAGAAGGTGGTTTGGAGAGCGCGGATCGTGCTTTTGGCAAGCGACGGGATGACGGCGGAGGGATCGCGGCGGCCGTCGACAAGAGCCTGCTGACGGTGCGCCGTTGGCGCCAGCGCTATGTGGCCGCAGGGATCGACGGGCTTTTGAAAGACGCAACCCGGCCCTCGCGCATCAAGCCGCTGCCGCCCGCGACAATCAAGCGAGTGGTGCACATGACGCTGCACGAGAAACCGCCGAATGCGACCCAGTGGAGCGGTCGCAGCATGGCGGCGGTGGCCGGCATCTCCTTGCGCAGCGTCCAGCGGATCTGGACTTCGCACGGGCTGAAACCGCATCTCGTCAAGACGTTCAAGATCTCGCGCGACAAGAACTTTGCCGGCAAGGTCGAGGATGTGGTCGGGCTCTATCTCAATCACCCGGACAAAGCGCTGGTTCTCTGCGTCGATGAAAAGAGCCAAATTCAAGCCCTCGACCGTACCCAGCCCGGCCTGCCTATGAAGAAGGGCCGCGCCGGCACCATGACCCACGACTACAAGCGCAACGGCACCACGACGCTGTTTGCCGCGCTCAACATGCTGGACGGCAGCGTCATCGGAACCTGCATGCCACGCCCCCGGCATCGTGAGTTTCTGCGATTTCTCAAGCTGATCGATCAGAGGACCCCTGCTGGTCTCGCTCTGCATCTCATCGTCGACAACTATGCCACCCATAAGACGCCCGCCATCAAACGCTGGCTCAAGGCGCATCCACGCTTCCATTTGCACCTTCACACCTACCTCAGCGTCCTGGCTCAACATGGTCGAACGCTTCTTCGCCGAGATCACCCGAAACCGCATTCGACGCGGCGCCTTCAAAAGCGTCGCCGAGTTGAAGGACGCCATCATGCAATACCTGGAAAAACACAATGCCAACCCCAAACCATTCACCTGGACCAAGTCCGCCGACAAAATCCTCGAAAAAGTCGCCAGAGCGAAACAAGCCTTAGAGTCACAACACTAGGCCACCGAAGTCGAAACAGGCCAGCGAGTCGTAGCTCGGTCTGACATAGCGGCACGTCTTGCATCGCCAGAGAGCATCAAAAGGGGGCCACCTCCCTCTCGGTGCAAGCTCGGGAGCCGCCGCCTCATGTGCCCGCGGTGCGGCAGCCGGGACGTAAACGTGATCATTGGAACGCCGCCCATGGCGGTTCGTGTCATCGTTCGATAATGCAAAAACATAGGTGAGCCCTGTCGACGACAACAGAAGGAAGAACTCGCTCAAGTGCAGGCCCTCTAACGAATCCTCCACTGTCAGCTCTGCGCCGGTGTCGGAAACGTATTCAAGGGTAAACGGGCGACGCCATGTCCCGTCGATACCAATCATCCAGGCTGAGACTGAATGGCTAAAACGAGTTCGATGATCTACTCGTTGATCTATCATACGTCTCCCGCAGAAAGCCAACACGAGAGGCGCTTACGATAACTGATGAATGGTTATCAGCTTTTGAAAAGCGGCCAGCCGCGGACTCTTGACTTCGAAAGAAAAGGCGAGTGTCCAGAGGTGTACATAGATCCGCATTCGCTGTCTTCTCAATCTGTTTGGCTTTGTTTCTTTGTTTGATCGTCCGAGCTGTTGCCAGCAGCGCGGTTATTAACGGAAAATAACTCCGGCACGCAGCGATCGGACCGAGAAACCTACGCATGAAACGATCCCGAAACCAGTTACGGTGGTAATCCGCGTTCAGGGACCGGAGCTGCCAAGATGCCATTCTTCAGTGGATACGGCGGATTCGGGCTTCTCGCCGAGTGGTGACGCGCGGAAACCACATCTTTACGCTAAGCCGTCCGTCCGAATTCAGGCGGACTCGCGCTTCCGAGCCCCGCCGCTGATTCTCCCTGCTGGCTAGAACCGCGCGGTTGTGATGTTGTCTATAGGCGCGAAAGCATTGAGCCAAATCAAAACATCCGATCTGGGATCCGATAGAGTAGGCTGATGCCAGCGCTCCTTTTCACATGTCCTCACGCCAAAATTCGCGTTCAGCACTGGCTGCCGGACGACGAAGAAGTGTCGAAAGAGGAATACGAAGGCGTCATTTGCCAAGCCTGCACGAGGGTTCATTTCATCGATCGAAATGGCGAAGTGATGGGAGCTCAAAACCGCGATCGCCTCTAGCGGCTAATAGGATATCATGTGGTTTATGCGGCCAATCAACCGAGGTGCTCGATCAGCTATCCCAGGCGGCACGGTTCATAGCCATAACACGCAGCATGAAAAACACGCAGCATGAAAACTGCCAGCGGCGCGCCTGAAGGCCTCCTGCTTGCCACGCCGGCCCCGCCATCAAAACGCGCGATAGCCATTGTCAGGCAGGGAAGCACGCCTGCGCCGTGAGCGTGAGCGGGCCGACGTTCAGAATGTCGGGAAGTGCGAAAGTGTAGTTCGCATTTACCTGATTTCCGCAGGCCTGCGTGCTATAAGTAAAAGTCGTAGCCGGCAGACTCAAACCGTAAGCTTGTTGCATCGCATAATTGGTGATAGCGCTCGGATTGTTGTTGGGGCAAAGGCTGGTATTGATGCTGGCGCATCGGGCCGCCATTTCGGCACCGTGCTGCAAGCCGATTTGGGTCCAGAACATCAGGCCGAGCCCGATGATGCCAAAGAGAAAAAGGAAGAAGGCGGGCGCGGTCAGCGCGAATTCCAATGCGGTGGTGCCCCGCTCGTCGTGCCAAATTCCACCAAGCTTCATTGCAGCCTCGCCGTCGATTGGGTGGCGAAGTTGTACGTGCTGGGCACCGCCGGGTAATTCAGGGTCGTGTTGAACGTCGCCTGCGCAGACACGGTGACATAAGTGCCGGCCTGAGCTCCATCCGGGCATGCGGTACCGCAAGTCGCGGTGCTGACCGAAGAACCGGATGCACAGCCGCAATACTGCACCGGGGCTGGGGTCGCGGTGATGCTTGAATTGTTGGTCGCGTTCGTCACGGCGGCGGAGATCCCGTTGGTATCGAACCCGTTCCTGATTGCCCACTCGACACCGGCTTGCGCCGCGTCCTCGAGCTGCATCTTGGAATGGATGCCCAAACCGATATCGATCACTGCGGTCACCATCAGCGCCAGCATCGGCACGACCACGCCAAACTCGATGGCCGCCGCGCCGCTGGTGTTTCCGGCCACGCGCTGGAAAAAAACACGGAAGATGCCGATGGCGCGCGAAAGACGGCGCGCGGGAAAGCTGGTCTTCGTCATCTCAAGCACTCCTTCTATTCGACGAGTTGAGCGGTTTGTACGCCGATCGAGCCGGTACCAAGCGCAGCACAATTGACTTGCAGATTCGAATTGCCGGTAAAAGTGATCGTGTCCGCGATAATCTGCGTGCATGAGGTTGACGTGCCGTTACCGCCGCTGAAGTTCAGCGCCGCTTTTGGCAGATCGATCGCGCCGTTGAAATTCTGTGTCCCGCCGCCCGTCAGGTTAAAGGCCGTGCCGACCGGCATGTTGCGGTCGCCGTACATCACGATACCCTTGGTGGGTCCGGAGCTCGGCGCCGTCAGCGTGACGTTCGCGTTGCTGCCAATCGAAGCAGTTCCCCAACTTTTGCCGGAGCCGGTAAAGACGAGCGTCACGCCCTGGCCGCCGGTGCAGGTGGTGCAGCTGAGAGTGGCGTTGCCTGCTACGGACAGGTTCGCTCCATTGAGGTAGTAGATGCCGGGGGTCAGATCTAGCGTCGCTCCAGCATTGACCGTGATGCTGCCGCTATAGCAGCCCGGGCCAAGAGATGTAGTTTTCCCGCTGCTGTTGATGGTGTAATTTTTGTTGTCGCACGAGGTGGGCGCCGCGGGAGGAGGGCCATACGGATCGGCCACCGGCTGCATGCCGGTCCGGATGCCTTTCGTTGCGTTGATGTTGCTCGCCCCGGAGACGGTGCCGACCACTCCGACCTGATTGGCTGACACACTCGCGCTGCCGCCGACATTCAGCGAGGGAGAAGCGTTGGAGTCGCTGTAGATATTGCAGCCGATCAGGTTGACCTTGTTACTGCCACCCACCGCCACGGTCGAGCTCGCAGCGGGGTCGAGGCCGAGCACACAGCCGGTTCCGGGGTTCGGCAGTGCCACCGCGCGCGCCATGATTTGTACCGGGCCATCGCCGAACAGCGCGGAGAGGAGACGTGGCTGAGGCTGGCTAACGATGACCTCGACCGCCTGCGGCGTCGAAGCATAGTTGCCACTGGATGGCGGCCGATTGACGGTGATGGCGACGTTGTTGACCCCGTTCGCGTAACCATAGAACGCGGTGACCGAGTTGGCTTCCGCATTCAGATTTGTGCCAGCGGTTGCTGCGCTGACCGCCCCAGAATCCGCGGCGCTCTGCATGTTCTTGTGCTTATAGAGCCACCACGCGACCTCCGTGCCGAGCCCGGCGGTTCCGATCAGGACGGGCATCAACAAGCCGACGACGATTGCGTAGCTGCCCGACTCATCGCGCAAGAAGCGCTTAAACAAATTTGCGGCTCGACTCGCGGCGGGAATGCGCATTGAGAGCCGGGCGCTACTCACAAGCGCAAAGCGGCGTTTTTTCCTGCCCATTGATGCATCCCGTTGCGATTGAGAAGATCCTTATGTTGCGAGACATGCCTTAAGGCTCTGCGTCGCCGCGCGCGCAAAATCGAACGGACCGGGTAACCTCTCGTTATGCAAGCTTTCCGCGCGGGCCGTGACATCCCTGGCAAAGCAGTGTCCAAGCAACCGGCCGCGGTTGGTCTCCGGGCCGATCGGCCTTACGCCAGAAACGAGCAGGAAATTCAGACAGGACGCCGTGCAAAGCGAGAACAGATCTGTTGCTTCACGTTAAAGTTGATTTTCCGCGAGTTCTGGCCGATTTTTTAATCCGTGTAAGTTCGATTGTCCCTATTTAGAACAGAATCAGATTAGCTGGTGGTGCCATCGGTAGGCGGGGACGCTCCCGATCATCAGCAAAGGAGAGGCTACCAATGAACAAAATTTTGCCGTGCGTCGCAGTTGTTGGGTTGCTCGTCGCGTCGTCTTCTAGTGTCCTTGCTAAAGGACCGGGTGGCGGAGCTTCTGCAGCCTCACCCGGACAGCAATTCAGGACCAATGGCCCCGTTACGAGCGGACCTACGGCCGGGCCAGGAGCGTCTGGCTACTCACCGGGACAACAGATGCGTGCCAATGGATCTGGCTCCGGAACCGGCGCATCGGTTTACGCGCCAGGCTTCCTGAGATAGTTACTGAAGGATATCCGGGTATCTGCATGGGGCCGCCTCCGGGCGGCCTCAGGCCGCTGACAAACCCCGCCGATTTTGGCGGGGTTTGTTTTTTGGGTGTCGGTGGGGCGATTAACGAAGCTGCTCAGGCCCAGACGGGCTTTGGAGCGAGAGCAAGGACTATTTTCTTGATGTTCTGAGCGGCGGCGAGCAGGCACCGGGCGGTGACGGCCAAGAGACCGCGGAAGCGGGCGTAGCGGTGGCCGTGAAGTTGTTTGGCGTCGGCAAAGGAACGTTCGACCGTCTCCTTGCGCCGCTTGTAGATACGCTTTCCCCAGGGAGTGAGACGATGGGCGTCGGTTCGTTCGCGCGCGTCGGCCCAGACATGGCGCGTGATCAGTCGGGTGGCATTGCGGCTTGAGGTGCATGAAGCCAGCAGCGGGCAGCTTCTGCAGATATTTTGATCACTTTTATAGTGGCAGGCGGTAGCCGGTCCGGTCTGTGGTGGCGTAGTTGAGCAATTGACCTTGCGGGCAGCGGTAGCCGTCAGTTGCGGCCTCGTACACGAACTGCCTGCTCGCCATCATGTCAGGTCGCGGCGTGGTCGGACGGCGATAGCCGATCACCCCCGGGATGCCGCGCTCTTCGAGGCCCCTGGCAATCCCGCTTGTGGCGTAGCCGGCATCCAGTCCGACGGCGCCGACGTCAAAACTCCAATGGCGATCAGGAACAGGCAGCCTCGGTCGAAGGACGGCTGGACTGGCGGCGTCGAACGACACACGGCGTCCAGTATAAGATTTTAAGTTGGCCGTTACCATCATTATTCACGAATCGTTCTTTGCCGGCGGTTAGCCTTCTCGCGGGCACCTTCCGGTCTTTCGATGAGAGTTTTCAAGCACGTCAAGAATCTGCTTCATCTTGATCTTGGCAATGCCCGGACAGCAGCCGGCCGCGCGTTGCTCATTGAGCAATTCCGCATCCTGACGAGCCAGATCCCGGTGCTCTACGGCGTCTTGATCGTCGAGAGTTTGAGCGTCTCCTACGTCCTGCCATCCTCGCTCCCGATGTGGTTCCGCTTCGGGATACCGAGCGCTCTTTTGGTCGTCAGCGCGATCCGGATGATCTACTGGATCAAGCTGAGACGCGTTGTGCCGACCCCCGAACAGGCGCTGCGGCTTCTGTTCAAGACGCGCATCCTGGCTTCCACGTTCAACGCCTCTTTTTCGATCTGGACTCTGCTGTTGTTCGACAGCGTTGATCCGGGCTCGCGAGCGCCACTGGCGCTGCTGGTCTTCATGGGTTCGGTCGGTAGCGCCTATTGCCTCGCAAGCTTCCCGAGCGCCGCCCGCCTCACCCTGGCGCTGACGGCGCTTCCGATCTCGCTGCGGCTTTTGTTTGCCGGTGATACGCTCTCCGTCTGCATCGGGATCAACAATTGCATGCTGCTGGTGCCTTTTTTTCGGATGATGAACACCAACTACTGCGACTTGGTGGATATGATCGAGTCGCGCACGATGCTTCTCGCCGAAGGCGACCGTGCGCGAAATGCCGAGAAGACCGCGCGGGAGGAGCAGGCCAACGCGCGGCGGATCGCAGAACGCTTCGACACCGCACTCAACAACATGACGCAGGGCCTCTGCTTCTATGATGGTGAGCAGCGGCTCGTCGTCTGCAACCGTCGCTATCTCGACATGTACGGCTTGGCGCCGGAGAGCGTGAAGCCCGGCATGCTGCTCGCCGAAATCGTCGAGCTGCGGTCGAAGGCCGGAAGTTCTCCAGTGATGAGTGCCGACGATTACATCGTCTGGCGCGGTAAGATCGCTCACGTTAATGAGGCTAGTGATTCGATCGTCGAGTTGGCGAATGGCCGCGTGTTCCGTATCTGCCACGGGCCGATGCCGGACCACGGCTGGGTCGCAACCCATGAGGACATTACCGAGCAGCACCGGGCTGAGAAGGCGCTTGCCGAGGCGAAGGCGAATGCCGAACGGGCCGAGCTCGCCGCCCGCTCGGCGCATACCAGGTTGACCGAGGCGCTGGACATAGTGCCCGAAGGCATCGCGATCCTCGATGCCGATGATCGCTACGTGATGTGGAACAAGCGTTACGCCGAACTCTACGCCGATAGCTCGCAGGCCATTATGGCGGGCATGAGTTTTGAGGACGTGCTTCGTTTCGGCCTGGCGCGCCAGCAATATCCCGACGCCATAGGCCGCGAGGAGGAATGGCTGCGCGAGCGCCTCACCCGCCATGCACAGCCTTGGTCCACGCATGAACAGCATCTGTCGGGCGATCGCTGGCTCCGGATCGAGGAACGGCGCATGGACGACGGCGGAAGCATCGGCGTGCGCGTAGACATCACGGACCTGAAGCGACGCGAAGCCTCGTTCCGCCTGCTGTTCGAGGAAAATCCGCTTCCGATGTGGGTCGTCGACATTGAGACGCTTCAGCTTATGGCAGTCAACGCAGCGGCGTGCCAGCACTACGGCTATAGCCATGAGCAAATGCTGACCATGACGGTTGAAGACCTGCGCGCCCCCGAGGAGCGGCGGATGCTGCGCGATGAGTTTCGTCGCCACGGGGGGTTGCACACGGCCGAGCAGACGCGCCGTCACGTCACGGCGGACGGCACGGCGATCGAAGTGGCTATTGAGGCGCGGCCGCTCCGCTATAACGGCCGCAATGCGTCCGTGGCGGTGGCCTTCGACATGACGGACCGAAAACGGGCCGAGCAACGCATCCTGCATCTCGCCTGCCATGACATCCTGACCGACCTGCCGAACCGCGTTGCACTGGATGGCCGCTTGGCCCAGGTTCTGCAACAGGCGCGGGCCCGCGGCACCGGCTTTGCCGTTCTGTGCATTGATCTCGACCGCTTCAAACAGATCAACGACCTTTTCGGGCATTCGACCGGCGACCAAGCGCTGCGAGAGGTATCGCAGCGGTTGCTTGCTGCTGCGCAGGGCGCCTTCCTCGCCCGAGTGGGCGGCGACGAATTCATTGCAATCACCGATCAGACGCCGCTGCCGTCGAGCGCCGAGCTTCTGGCGACGCGGCTGCGCGAGGCGCTTGAGATCGGAATCCTGATCGACGATCATCCCCTGGAACTGGATTTGAGTGTCGGCGTCGCCGTCTATCCACGTGATGGCGATGATGCGCGCTCGCTGTTTGCCAACGCTGACGCCGCACTCTACCGCGCTAAGGCTGAAGGGCGTGGCGCCATTCGCTTTTTTTCGGCGGCGATGGACCGGCAGTTGCGCGAACGGCGCGCGCTGGAAAGGGACCTGAAAACGGCGGTGCCGAACGGAGAGCTTTTCCTCGAGTACCAGCCTCAACGGCACCGCAACGGGGAAATCATCGGATTTGAGGCGCTGGTTCGCTGGCAGCACCCGCGACACGGGGTCATCCCGCCGGCGGAATTCATTTCCATAGCCGAGGAAAGTGATTTGATCATTGACATCGGCGAGTGGGTCCTCAGAGAGGCATGCGGCCGGGCCGCCTCATGGGACGATCACCTGCGAATCGCGGTAAATGTCTCGGCCATTCAATTTCGCCGGGGCAGCCTCGAGCACGTCGTTGCGATGGCGCTGCAAGAGGCTGGGATTTCGCCCGAACGACTGGAACTCGAGATCACCGAGAGCGTCCTGATCGAGAATGTCGCGCGCACCTCGCAAATGTTGAAAGGCCTCAAGAAGCTCGGGACGCGCATTGCGCTGGATGATTTCGGCACTGGTTACTCGTCATTGTCGTACCTCCAATCATTTCCGCTCGATCGGATCAAGATCGACCGGTCCTTTGTCGCGACGTTGGGCCGTGCCGAGCGGTCGCTCGCGATCGTGCGAGCCGTCGTCGGCCTGGCGCACGGACTTGGGCTGCCCGCGCTTGCCGAGGGCGTTGAAACCGGCGAGCAGCTGGAGATCCTGATCGAAGAGGGATGCGACGAAATGCAGGGCTTCCTGATCGGGCGCCCGCGACGGGCCGAAGCATATACCAATCTGCTGAGAAGAGACAGCGCGGTGGCTCGAGTATGACCAAGCAATTTCTAACCTTACGGGATCGTGCCGAGTACCTAAGCTCCCAGGTCGCAATGACGTCGCGAGATCACGATGGCTTTAGGGTCGGGGCACAGCCGCACCACCGTGCCGCCGAGGGTCAGGCGGACGATCGGCTCCTCGGCCAAATAGCGCGCATTCCAGGCGTCCCAGCCCCTTCACTTTGCGCCAAGTCAGGCACCGTGTCCTCGCCGACTGCCTCGCCGAACAGCGCCGGCGCCCGGCCCACACGCCAGGTGTTGGTGCGGGCGAGACAAGACCGGGACGGTGAGCGAGTTATAACAAAAGTGGTTGCGGGGATACGTTTCCGCCTCGGCGAGCGAAATGACTTTTCGTCTCGCATCTATTTTGCGTGCGTGCCCCTGAATGGTGTCTCCGCGCTGATTTGAAAAGGGCTTTCTACCTCTTGGGGCTGCAAAGCCGGCGATGAGATGGGGGCTTGAGATTGCAATAAAACGGCCAAATCCTCTGATGAGACGGCCTTACTGAACAAAAACCCCTGAAGCTCATCACATGCGTGTTTACGTAAAAATACTTCCTGATCGGGGGTTTCAACCCCTTCAGCGACGACCGTCAACCCGAGCGCTTTACCCATGCCAATAATGGCTTCCGCGATTCCCTTGTCTTCTGCGCCTTGCGGCAGGTCCTGCATAAATGACCGGTCGATCTTGATCGTATCGATCGGGAATCGTTTCATAAGAGACATTGATGAGTATCCCATACCGAAATCGGCGATCGCAAGACGGACGCCGCGACTTTGAATGGCGTCAAGCAACTCTACCGCTCGACTAACGTTTAGCATGACCGTGCTTTCCGAGATCTCGAGTTGAAGGAGATCAGGAGAAAGCCCACTTTCAGCAAGCGCACCATCGATATCCCGCAACAGGCTCGCGTCGGCGAACTGGCGTGGCGATAGATTGACCGCCATCGATACCGGCTCCAATCGATGCCGCTGCCATAGCATGCTTTGGGCACAGGCCGTCTTCAGCACCCAACGACCGATCGGAACAATCAGCCCGGTTTCTTCGGCCAGCGGAATAAACTGATTTGGCGGCAGCTCTCCGAGCTCCGGATGGTTCCAGCGTAACAGTGCCTCAACACCGGTAATTTGTCCGGTCGCCACGTTAAGTTTCGGCTGGTAATGCAAGAACAATTCATTACCGGCCAACGCTTGACGCAAATTTGTCTCCAGCTTCAGCCGTTCCACAGATTGCGACTTGATCTCGCTGGAGAAGAAACGGAAATCGTTCTTGCCCTCCTCCTTCGCGGTATACATCGCGATGTCGGCATGCTTGGTAAGTGTTTCCTCATCCTCTCCATCCGCTGGAAACATGGCAATACCGACGCTTGCGGTGACTCCGCATTCCCGGCCTGACAGGAGCAGCGGCTTGCCGAGCGCGGCAACTACATTGCCCGCGACTTTCGCGACGCGGTGGTTTTCCGCGACCTCGCTGAGAATGACCACAAACTCGTCGCCGCCGAGCCGGGCCACCACATCGCTGCCACGTAGACAGCCGCGCAGCCTGTTGCTCACTTCAACGAGCACCGCGTCGCCGGCAGCATGACCGAGGGTGTCGTTGACCTCCTTGAATCTGTCGAGGTCTATAAACATCAGCGCAAATTTGCGTTCGTAACGCCGCCCAACCCTGATCGAGGCATTCAACAGGTGGTTAAACATGGCTCGATTCGGTAGACCGGTTAGCCCGTCATGGGTTGCCAGGTATTCCATCCGGTCTTCGGCTTGCTTTCTCTCGGCCGCGCGATCGAAATTCATGAGTGCGAACGAGATGTTCTCGGCGAGCCTTTGCAACAGGGTGACCAATTCGGGGGCAAAGGCGCCCAATTCATGGGAACGGAACAGAAGGATTCCGATAGCTTCGCCATCCCTGATCAAAGGCAGCGCAGCAGCCGACAAAACACGACCGTCTCGTGCTCGATCGTGCAAATAGCTCATCTTTGTGTCGCCCAGATAGTCGTTGCTGACGCAAGGCTGTTTGCTGCGGAACGCGAACCCGCTAAGTCCCTGCCCTTCCGGACGTGAGGCATCAACCGACAATCGGGCTCCCCTCGCCCTCTGCGCATCCGGGCCCGCTGCTGCCTCGACCTGAAGAAAATCATTGTCAGTTGCCTTGAGCAGGATCGTTGTCGAAGCAAAATTACCGCCGAGAACAGCTGCTTCGCATACCAGTTCAAACAACTGGGCCCGCGTCTTGGCCCGCATCATCGCTTCGTTCGTCGCGCTGAGGGCCGCGAGCATGCGCGCCGTGCGATCCTTCGCTTCCTCTTCGGTCCGGCGCTGCTCTTCGCGTTCGGCTATTTCCATTCCGAAAGACACGATTTCCGCAATACGGCTCAGAAACTCGATCATCTCTGCGCCAAGCTCGCCGGAGTTCTGACTAAAGAAGAAGGAGATGACGCCGACCGGTTGCCCTTTACACAAGAAGGGAAAGGCCGCGGTTTTACCCAGACCGGCGCTCTCGGCCAGAGGACGCCACAGCTGGATCCGATGGTCGTTAAGAACGTCTTCGCTGACACAGTATTCGCCGGTGCGAAACGCGTGGCCTACCAACCCCTGGCCCTCGGGGATAGCGGGATCGGAGGATGGATCAGCCTTGGCAAAAATATGCGCCAGCTCGCCTGAGCTAGCCACGGCGTTAAGCCATGACGAATCCAGCTCTGGAAGAAATACCACCGCGCCTAGCATCGCGTTGTCGGCGACCACGGCATCGCACACGCCCTGGACCATCTCTTGCGTGTTTCGCGCTCTCAGAATGGTAGCATTCGCCGCTCGTATCGCCGTGGACATCTGCCTTGCGCTCATAGGAGCTGCCATCTTGTCTCTCCCCGCCGGAGCTTCTAACGACCCGGGCAAGGCAACGATCGTGCTTACGGCCTAAGTTGCAGTTATGTTTTGTAGTAAATGCAGCATAAATCGCGCCGCAAATATTGACTGTACGTTCCGTTGCTATCCGAGATGGAATGCCGTGCAGATTCAGTGACCAAACTCTGGGATATGCCTACCTCAGCGAGGAATTGATCGAGGTGAATTTGGAGCCAAGCCGGGTGCCGAGACCAATGACGACAACTATGATCGCAAGGCTGATCTTGGCAACAATCGGTCCGTATTCGATGGCTGTGCCACCGGTCTCGTCAGCAAAATGCGCGAATGATCTCTTTCATGATAGCGCGTTGCGCGGAAAACATTAACTGTAGGTGAACCGCCGTTGCGGTATTCTAACGCATAGGTGAAAGCCATGGACGAGGGACGGAAGGCGCCGAGGCATCGGGTATTGAAAGCCGGAACGATAACGTTCGGCGGCGGCGGTATAAGCTGTACCGTTCGTAATTTCTCAAAGACGGGCGCAGCACTCGATGTAATCAGTCCGGTTGGAAGGAGATGTCCCGATCGCTGTTGAACTACGTCGGGCCGACGTTGCCGGAATGAATGTTACGCGGCCCTCGTGACGTGGGCAACGGGTTTGATCGTCATGCGATCGTGGTGAGCTTGAAGG
>Ga0070730_10001029_pt1 | contig 28018 bp, 26 predicted proteins | sample Coa_R1_3_FD_66447 | JGI IMG/M metagenome (GOLD analysis project Ga0070730, IMG submission 66447) | Surface soil microbial communities from Centralia Pennsylvania, which are recovering from an underground coalmine fire - Coalmine... | ecosystem: Environmental > Terrestrial > Soil > Unclassified ... | reverse complement strand
GACGGCCGCGCATCCGGCCCGCCACGCGACGGCCGCGCATCCGGCCCGCCACGCGACGGCGGCGCACTGAGGGCAGGGCGCCATCGGTCTCGAACGAGCAGGAGGCTCCCGGATCGGAATGAACGTCACCCTTGCCATCGTCATGGCCCGCGGCTGGTGGACCTTCATCCTGCGCGGCGTCGTGGCCATCCTCTTCGGCCTCGTCTGCCTCTTCGTCCCGCCCATCGCCATCCTGGGGCTCGCCACGCTCTTCGGCTTCTGGCTGATCGTCGACGGGATCGCCGGGGTGACCGGGGCGTGGGGCGCCCGTGCCCACCGCACCTGGTGGGTCTCGCTCCTCGAGGGGATCGCCGGGCTCCTCGCCGGGATCCTCTCGATCCTCTGGCCGGTGATCACTGCCCTGGTCCTCACCCTCCTGGTCGGTGCCTGGGCGATCGTTACCGGCGCCACGGAGGTATGGATGGCGATCCGGCTTCGCGAGCACATCCGCGGCGAGCTGTTCATGATCATCGCGGGGCTGATCTCGATCGGGTTCGGGCTGTACGTGATCATCTTCCCGGGAGCGGGGATCCTGAGCGTGCTGTGGCTCATCGCGGTCTTCGCCATCGCCTTCGGGCTCTCGTTCATCGGACTCGGCTGGAGGCTGCGCGGCGTCTTCGAGCAGGCGCGGCGCCAGAACGAGTACGTCGAGCGAGGCATGCGCCCGTGAGAGATGACGCTCCGGGTGCCGATGCCGCCGGGACCAGATGACCTCCCGCAGCTCCGCTGATCCGCGCCACACTCCGGTGGTGGTCGACGGGCTGCGGACGCCGTTCGGCCGGTACGGGGGCGCGCTGGCCGGCATCCGGCCCGATGACCTCGCCGCGCACGTCATCCGGGCCGTCGTCGAGCGGAACGGGGTGGATCCGGCGACGATCGACGACGTCATCCTGGGCGCCGCCAACCAGGCCGGCGAGGACAACCGCAATGTCGGGCGCATGGCCGCGCTGCTCGCCGGGCTGCCGGTCGAGGTGCCCGGCGCGACCGTCAACCGGCTGTGCGGCTCCGGGATGAACGCGGTGGTCAACGCCGCGCATGCCATCGCGGCGGGGGACGGCGGCGTGTTCCTCGCTGGCGGGGTCGAGTCGATGACCCGCGCCCCGTTCGTCATGGCCAAGCCGTCGGCGGCCTTCCCGCGCGGCGAGCAGACCCTGTACGACACGACCCTCGGCTGGCGGTTCACGAACCCGCGCCTGGCCGACGCCTTCTACCCGTACTCGATGGGCGAGACCGCAGAGAACGTCGTCAAGCGCTGCGGCGTGACCCGCCAGGAGCAGGACGCATTCGCGCTGGCCTCCCAGCAGCGGTGGGCCGCGGCGCAGGCGGCGGGGCGATTCGCCGATGAGGTCGTCGCCGTCTCGGCGCCGGCCGCTCGCGGCGAGCGCGTCGAGGTGGCGGTTGACGAGCCGCCGAGGCCTGACACCACGCTCGAGAAGCTGGCGGCGCTCAAGCCCGCCTTCAAGCAGGACGCGAGCGGTTCGGTGACCGCCGGCAACTCCTCGGGGATCAACGACGGCGCCGCCGCGGTGCTCGTCGTCTCGGAGGCCCGTGCGCGTGAGCTTGGGTGGCACCCGATCGCCCGCATGCTCGCCAGCGCGGTTGCGGGCGTGGACCCCGCGACCATGGGCCTGGGACCGATTCCCGCCTCGCGCCAGGCGCTCGAGCGGGCGAGGCTCGGGGTCGAGGATCTCGACCTGGTCGAGCTCAATGAGGCGTTCGCCGCGCAGGCGATCCCCTGCATGCGGGAGCTGGGGCTCGATCCGGAGAAGGTCAACGTCAACGGCGGCGCGATCGCCATCGGGCATCCGCTGGGTGCATCCGGCGCGCGCCTGATCGCAACGCTCCTGCACGAGATGCGGCGGCGCGGCGCGCGGTACGGCCTGGCCACGATGTGCATCGGCGTCGGCCAGGGCATCGCTACCGTCTGGGAGTCGGTCGAGTAGGGGCCGGGTGGCGTCGCGCGAACGCCACCGGTCGAGCGTTGCAAGTGCCAGTTGCGTTGTGGCCATCGGCGCGCCCCTCCGCGCTCGAGACCGCGCCCTCGTTGGTCATATGGCAAGGCACAGTTGCGAATCGACGAACGAGCGGATGCGGTCGGGCGAAGGTGCCAATCTCGTGAGTCATCGCGCAAGCGATGCTTGCAGAACGCGAGTGGCGGACCTACGTAGCGGCCCAGGAGCTCCAGCGGGTGACCGTCACGACGATGGCCGCGCCAAAGTCCCCGGCGATCGTCGCGTACTGCGGGTACTTCGCCCTGAGGCGCTCGATCGCGTCGTCCCGCTCCCGTCCGCTGTCGATCACTCGTGCCAGCCCATCGGCACGCACCCACCACAGCGTCTGCCAGTCCGCTTCGTACTGATCGACGAGCACGCAGACCGATGGGTTGGCCCGGATGTTCCCAAGCCGCGCCAGTTCCCGGGTGGTCTTGGGCTTGGGGTCGACGGCCAGGAGGATCCGGTCGGCGTCGGAACCGAGAACGGCCACGAAGACGACGGGGACGAGGTGCGCAGCGCCATCGGGGCGCACCGATGCCAGGCGGGCCACCGTGGCCTCGGCAAATCGGCGCCGCGCCTCACCCGGCGCGAGGCGCATCGGCCTACAGCCTCAGCTGGGGCAGCACCCGGTCCCGGTAGGTCGCGATGAACTCGGCCTGGTTGCGCCCGACGTTGTGCACGTGAACCTCGTCGAAGCCAGTGTCGATGAAGCCCTGGAGGTGGGCGGCGTGCTCGTCGGGATCGGCGCTGATGAGCACGCGGTTGACGAAGTCGGCGGCGGTGACCGCCCTGGCCATGGCGGCGAAGTCCTCCGGGTTCCGGATGTCCTGCTTGGGGAACGGCATGCCGCCGTTCGGCCACTCGGTCACCGCGCTGCGCTCCGCCTCCTCCTGGGTCGGCGCCCAGCTGACGTGGATCTGCAGCAGCTTGGGCATACTCGTCGGATCGCGGCCTGCCTCCCGTGCGCCTTCCGCGAAGCGGTCCCAGAGCATCTGGATCTTCTCGTCGGCCGCGCCCACGGTGAGGATCCCGTCGGCGTGCTGGCCGGTTCGCTTGGCATTCAGCGGCCCGGCGGTGGCGACGTAGATCGGCACCGGCTGCTCCGGCCGGGTGTAGAGCTTCGCCGACTCGAGGGTGAAGTGCTCGCCGCGATGGCGGACGACCTTGCCGGAGAAGAGCTTGGAGATGACCTCGATCGCCTCGAACAGCATGCTGCTGCGGACCCCGATCTCCGGCCAGATCCCGCCCACCACGTGCTCGTTCAACGCCTCGCCGGCTCCCAGCCCCAGCCAGAAGCGGTCGGGGTACATGGCCCCCAGCGTGGCCGCCGCATGGGCGATCACCGCGGGGTGATAGCGAAAGCCCGGGCAGGTGACCGCGCACCCGAAGGGAAGCGTCGTGCGTTGCCCCAGCGCGCCCATGAACGACCAGGCAAAGGCGGATTGGCCCTGCTGCGGCGTCCACGGATGGAAATGCTCGCTGACCATGAATCCGGCGTCGAATCCGGCGGCCTCCGCCTGGGCGCACCAGTCGAGCAGGTCGGTGGGATGGAACTGCTCGAGCATCGCCGCGTAACCGATCTTCGTCATGACCGGAAGCGTACCGCGTCAGCCTTCCACACCGACGACGCCGATGAGGCCCGAGCAAGAGAGGCCGCCCGGGCAGCCGGGCGGCCTCATCGGTCTGGATGGAGCTAGCCGCTGGCGCCGCTCGGGCTCGCGGATGGTGAGGCCGGCGTGTTCGGGGCGAACGGGCGCAGGAGCGGCGGCCTGATGCGGTCCCGGCCGAGCCGTCCGTTGGCCAGCGCCCGGTCGATCCGGTCGAGGATCGCCGTCTCGCGGGCCGCGGTGAGCTTGCCGGCGCTCACCAGCTTGTCGAGGTCGGTCTTGGCGGCGGCGTGAACCGCGGCCGCGACCGCCGCGTAGTCGACCTTCTGGTCGGTGGCCACCTGCTTGAGCGTCTCTCCGCCCACGATCTTGCTCTTCAGGTCGGCGATCGACAGGTGCAGCGCGCTGGCGGCGGCCTGGATCATGTCGGCACCGATGTCGCCGACCACCGTGCCGCGCACGAGGCGTTGCCAGCGCTGGCCCAGGAGCGCACAGCCGTTGCCATTGGCCTTCGCGATCCGTGCCTTGAGCTGATCGCCGAGTGTCTGGCTGAGCTTGCCATCCGCGACGGCCTTGTCGATGGCCGCATCGGCGGCGGCCTTGGCGGCCGGCAGGAGGGCGGACTCGTCGACGCCGAGCTTGGCCGCGAACGTGTCGAGGAAGGTCTGGCAGTACGCGCCCGGCTGGCTGTCGGTCGCCAGGGTCGTGGAGGTGGGGCTCGACCCGCCGGAATTGGCGGCGACGACGCTGATCAGCGTCCCCCCGACGAGTGCGGAGGCGAGCATCGCGCCGGCGATGCCGAGGATCTTCATGGTTTTCATGTGTCTGGTCATCCCTCGTTGCGGGCGGCGGGCGATCCCGCCGCATCGGTCAGGCTCCCACCTTGGGGGGATCGGGTGAAGATCGGGTCAAGATCCCTGGCGAAGGTCTTGATATCTCCTGAACAGCCTGCCCGCTAGCATGCCGCGCGTGGCCATCCGAGCGCGGATCCTGATCGTCGAGGACGAGCCGCGCCTGCGCGCCCTGCTCCGGCTCTACCTCGAGCGCGAGGGGTACGCGGTGACCGATGCCGGGGACGGGCGCTCCGCGCTCGCCGCCTTCGAGGCCGATGGCGCCGACCTCGTGATCCTCGACCTCATGCTTCCCGGCATGCAGGGGGAGGCGGTGCTCGAAGCGCTCCGGGATCACCACGACGTCCCCATCCTCATCACCTCCGCCAAGCGTTCCGACGCGGAGCGGATCGCGGGGCTGCGCCTCGGCGCCGATGACTACCTGGCCAAGCCGTTCAACCCGCACGAGCTCACCGCCCGGGTGGCGGCCATCCTGCGTCGAGCGGGGCCGCGCGGGCAGCAGCCGGCGGAAGGGATCCTCTCCCTGGGCGGCGGCCGGCTCGTGCTCGATCCGGTGACGCGGCGCTTCGAGGTGGCCGCCGACGGGGAGGCGCGCGCCGGCCGGCTCACCCCAGGGGAGGCGCGGCTGGTCGTGGCGCTGGCTCGTCACCCGGGTGCGGTGCTGAGCCGCGAGCAGCTCCTCGAGGAGGTCGCGCGCCGCCCGGACGAGGTGTACGACCGGGTCGTCGACGTACATGTCGCCAACCTCCGTCGCAAGCTCGGCGACGACGCAGGTGCGCCGTGGCTGATCGAGACCGTGCCACAGGTCGGCTATCGATTGGTCGCGGGGCGCGACGCGACATGAATGACACGAGCGGGACCAGCGTCGGCCCGGGGCCGGCCGCCGTGCCCGAGAGCGAGCGGCGCGGGTCGCTCGCGTGGCGCATCGGGCTCATGCTCGCCGGGGTCGTGCTGGTCATCCTGGTCGTCACCGGAATCGTGGTGAACCGGGTGGTGAGCAGCGGGTTCCAGTCCGTGCTCGCAACGCAGGAGCAGGCACGCCTGGACACCGCCGCGGACGCACTGGTGGAGGCACTCTCCCGCCCCGCGCCGCTCATCCGCGCCGAGGTCCAGCTTCAGCGGCTGGCCAACAGCCTGGGCGGGCGGGTGCGCATCCTCCGCGCGAACGGCACACAGCTCGCCAGCGTCGGACGGGTGCCCGCGGGCGAGACGAGGGAGCTGCAGGCGCGCATCGAATCGAACGGGACGCTGCTCGGCACCCTGGTCGCCACGGTCCCTGCCGGCGCCTCCCCCGACAGCGGGTTCCTGCGCCTCTTCAACCTGACCCTCATCGGCGCGGGCCTGGTGAGCCTGGTCGCCATCGTCCTGCTGGCTGCGTATGCCGCCAACCGGCTTACCCGACCGCTGCGGGCGGTCGCCGTGGCGGCGCATCGGCTTGGGAGCGGCGACCTGTCGGCCCGGGCGCGCGGCGGCGACGACCGGGAGTCCGCGGAGCTGGCCGACGCGTTCAACCTGATGGCCGACCGCCTCGAGCGCTCCGAGGCGCTCCGCCGTCGCGCCGCGAGCGACATGGCCCACGACCTGGCGACACCCGCCACCGTGCTCGAGTCGCAGCTGCAGGCGATGGTGGATGGCGTCGTCCCGGCCGACCGGGAGCAGCTCGAGGCGGCGCGGTCGGCCGCTGGGGCGCTGGGCAGCGTCATCGGCCAGATGGGAGAGCTGGCGAGCGCGGAGTCCGCGCCGCTGCAACGCCGTGCGGCTCGGGTCGAGGTCACCGCCGCGGTCGCCGAGGTGGTGCGGACCCTCGACGGGCTGGCACGCGACCGCGGCGTCAGCGTGGTCCACGAGCCAGGTGTCGCGGTGTTCGCGCTCGTCGACCCCGACCAGCTGGGCCGCGCAGTGCGCAACGTGGTGACGAACGCCATCCAGCACTCGCCGGCAGGCGGCACGGTGCAGGTCGCGACATGGGCGACCCCGACCGATGTGCAGGTACGGATCTCGGACCAGGGTCCGGGCATCGCTGCGGCAGACCTGCCGCACGTCTTCGAGCGCTTCTACCGCGCCGATGTCGCCCGAACCGGGACGGCCGAGGGCGAGCGGCGTGGCAGCGGCATCGGCCTCACGATCGCCCGAGAGCTGCTGGGGGCAAACGGCGGGCGCATCGGTGTCGAGCGCACCGGGCCGGAGGGGACGACCTTCCTGCTCGAGCTTCCCCGCGTCGGCTGACGGATCGCCCGGGCCTCAGAAGTCCCAGCTGCGCTTCCGACTCTCCGCCTCCCAGTCCGGGCGGGTGATGGCCATCAGGTGGGTGTCGTGGTGCGCGCCGCGGTGGAAGCGGTCGTGGCGCAGCAGGACCTCGTTGACGAAGCCGGCCTTCTCGTAGGAGCGAATGGCCCGCGGGTTGTAGTCGAAGACGCGCAGCCAGATGCGCTCCATGCGCAGCTCGCCGAAGGCGAAGTCCAGGAGGGCGCGCATCGCATCGGTCCCGTAGCCCTTGCCCCAGCGCTGCCGATCCGCGATGAAGATCGACACCTCCGCGGACCCGTTCCGCCGGTCCATCTCGCGCAACCCACATCCACCGATCGTCTCGTTCGAGCCGAGCGCGCAGATGGCGAAGTTCAGGTTGTCCTCGTTCCCGGACAGGAACGTCTTGAAGAAGCGCTCGCCCTCCGCCCGGGAGAACCCGCGCCGGAAGCCGGCGAAGTGCGCGAGCTCCGCGTCGTCGATGGAGTGCTCGGTCACGTCGGCAAGCTCGAGGGCGCGCAGCCAGACCAGCTCGCCGCGGAGGATCGGGTGCTCCGGGACCCGGTGCTCGGCCTGTGCGTGTGCGGTGTTGGGGGTCGCCGAAGTCATACGCGGATGTTAGCGGCAGACGGCGAGGGCAAGGAAGGGCGAATCCCCTCGTTCGTGGTCCGCGGCGCGACGTTTGGCAAACTGGGCTTGCGGTCTGACGGCCCAGCACCGCCCGAGCGACGCACGCACGCCGCTCGTTCGTCCATTCGCAGGTATGGCTTGCGAAACGACCGCCGAAGCCTGGCGTTGGGTGCGTTGGTCGGTCGGCCGATCGCTGCGGCGCAGGTGGCATCTGCAAGCTGCATGCGACTCGGTGCTCCGGCGGATCGCAGGGGCGGGATTGGCCGGTCCGCAGCGTGCCTTGCGCCCCGCACCCCTCGCCGCTACCGTGCCCGCACCATGACCGGCTCCCTGGCTGCCTGGTTCAACCGCTTCCCGGAAGGCTGGTGGGGCTATCACTGGGCTCCGCCCGAGCCGATGAGCGCGGTCGAGATCGTGGGCGCCGGCAGCCTTGACGCGCGGCTGATGGCGACCCTCTGGGCGGTCGTCGCCCGGCGCAGGTCGGTGATGCTCGCCAGCGAGGCGCCGCAGGCCGGCAAGACCACGACCCTCTCCGCGCTCGTCGACTTCCTGCCGGCCGGAACGGTCGGGATCTTCCTGCGCGGCTGGTGGGGCGACTATCGCTGGACCGACGAGTACGGGCCGGATCGCGCGTACCTGCTCATCAACGAGATGAGCGACCATCTCCCCATCTACGTCTGGGGTAAGAACGCCCGCGGAGCGCTCGAGCTGGCCGGGCGCGGCTACGGCGTGGGCGCCACGATGCACGCCGATTCGCTGGACGAGGCAATCAAGACCCTGCGCGAGGGCGTGGGCGCGGGCGACGCGGACCTCGCCGGCCTGACGATCTACCTCCAGTTCTCGGCCTATCGGACGCCGACCGGCATGTACCGCCGCTGCGAGGAGGCCTGGCACCTGCGCTGCGGACCCGATGGCGTCCTCGAGCCGGTCCGCCTCGCTGCCATGGAGGGCGCGCGCTCGCCACGCCTCACGGGCGCGCAGCGCCTGCCCGTCCCGCCGGTCTTGCGAACCGATGGCGGCCGGCCGTCCCGGCCGTTCGTCCACGAGCCCGCCGGCTACGCCGCGCTGGCGGCCAGCCTGGCCATCAGCGCCAATGGCTTCGAGGCCGAGCTTGCCCATCGGTCTGCGTTCCTCGCCGATCTGGCGGCGCGAGGGATCTGCGATCCGCCCTCGGTGGCGCAGGCGATCGCGGAGTACCCTGACCCGCCTGAGCCTGCCCAGACCTGAGCGATCCCGGAGGAGCCCCGCGATGACCCGACCCGCCGCCTCGACCATTGGAGAGCTGCGCGCCAGTGGCTGGCGTCGTCGGTCGGTCAAGGAGGAGATGCGGGCGAACCTGCTCGAGCGGATCCGCCGCGGCGAGCCGCTGATGCCGGGGATCCTGGGCTACGACGAGACGGTCCTGCCCCAGATCGAGAACGCCATCCTGGCCGGCCAGGACGTCATCCTCCTCGGCGAGCGTGGCCAGGCGAAGAGCCGCATCGCCCGGTCGCTCGTCGCGCTCCTCGACGAGTGGCTGCCCGCCATCGCCGGCGTGGAGCTCCACGACGACCCGTTCCTGCCGGTCTCGCCGGCCGCGGTCGCGCAGGTCGCGGAGCTGGGCGACGCGACGCCGATCACCTGGGTGCCTCGCGAGGACCGTTATGCGGAGAAGCTCGCCACGCCGGACATCAGCATCGCGGACCTCATCGGCGAGGTCGACCCGGTGAAGGTCGCCGAGGGCCGCTACCTCTCCGACGAGCTGACGATCCACTACGGGCTGCTGCCGCGCACCCATCGCGGGATCTTCGCCATCAACGAGCTGCCCGACCTCGCCGAGCGGATCCAGGTCGGCCTGCTCAACGTGATGGAGGAGCGGGACGTCCAGATCCGCGGCTACCGGATCCGGCTGGAGCTCGACCTGTTCGTCATCGCCAGCGCCAACCCGGAGGACTACACGAGCCGCGGCCGGATCATCACCCCGCTCAAGGACCGCTTCGGCGCCCAGATCCGCACCCACTACCCCGAGGAGTCGGCGACCGAGATCGCGATCATGGAGCAGGAGGCGAGAAGCCTCGGCGCCGATGAGCCGGGATCGGTGCCGGTCCACGTCCCCGGCTTCATGAAAGAGATCGTCGCGGAGCTCTCGCAGCTCGCCCGCCGCTCCTCCGAGGTGAGCCAGCGCTCCGGCGTCTCGGTGCGCGTCACGATCGCCAACGCGGAGACACTCGCCGCCACCGCGCTGAAGCGCGCCGTCCGCCTGGGCGAGGCGACCGCGGCTCCCCGCATCAGCGACCTGCCGGCCGTGGTGGCCTCCACCGCCGGCAAGATCGAGCTCGAGACGCTCGGCGACGAGTCACGCGAGGACCGGGTCGTCGAGAAGCTGCTGGCGCGCGCCACGATCAACGTCTTCAACCGCCACTTTGCGGTCTCGGAGCTTGCGCCGCTCATCGAGCGGTTCGAGACGGGGAGCGCCGCGGAGGTGGGCGAATTCGTGCCGAGCGCGGCGCACGAGAAGCTCGTGCGCGAGATCGCCGAGCTGCGCCGCGCGGTGGGCCGGCTGGAGGTCGGGGAGTCACCCGCATCGCTGGCGAGCGGCGTCGAGTTCGTCCTGGAGGGGCTGCACCTGAACCGGCGGCTCAACAAGGAACGCCGCGCCGGCGGCGTGCGCTACGCGCGCTGACGTTGGCGCTCCCCGGCCTGGCTGAGCGGCCGAGCTGATCGCGTCCCGAGCCGGACCGTGAGCCTGTACCGCTATTCCCGGTGGGACGGCAGCCAGCAGCTGCCCGCGTTCGACGCCGATGACGTCCTGCGCGCGATGAGCGAGGACGTCCTCGCCGAGGGAGACGTCCGCCGCGCGCTCCAGCGCCTCATGCAGCGCGGGATGCAGGGCGCCCGCGGCGGCGACATCCCCGGGCTGCGCCGGATCCTCGACCAGCTGCGCCGCCGCCGCCGCGAGGAGCTCGAGCGATCGAACCTCGACGGCGTGCTGCGGGACATCGAGAAGCGGCTCGATGACATCGTGGCCCAGGAGCGGCGCGGGATGGAGGAGCGCCTCAAGGGCGCCGAGCAGGCGTCCCTCGACGCGCCGCCGGGCGAGGGGCAGGACCAGGCACGCATGGCCGAGCAGGTGCTGCGGCGGACCGCGCAGCAGCGCCGCGATCGGCTCGATGCCCTGCCGCGCAGCGTCCCGGGCCGGCTCAACGGCCTGCGCGATTACGAGTTCATGGACCCCGACGCACGCGACGCGTTCAACGCCCTGACCGACGAGCTGCGCCAGCAGGTGCTGCAGAGCTACTTCCAGGGCCTCAAGGAGGGTGTCCAGAAGGTCACGCCCGAGGATCTCACCGGTGTGCGCGAGATGGTCCGCGACCTCAACGAGCTGCTCGAGAAGCACGCCGCCGGCACCGACACGCCCGGGGACTTCGGGCAGTTCATGGCGCAGCACGGCGGCTACTTCCCGCCCGGAATCGAGAACGTCGATCAGCTCATCGACCACCTCCACCGGCAGGCGTCGCGGATGGCCTCGCTGCTCGCCTCGATGTCCCCGGAGATGCGCGCCGAGCTCACGACGATGATGGACGAGCTGCTGCGCGACGATCGGCTCCAATGGGACATGGCCCGCCTCGCCGGTAACCTCCAGTCGCTGCGCCCGGACATGCCGTTCGGCGAGCCGTATCCCTTCGACGGGGACGATCCCATGGGCCTGCCCGAGGCGCTCGCCGCCATCGACCGCCAGCAGAGCTTCGACGCCCTCGAGGAGCAGCTGCTCGGCGCCCGCGACCCCGACTCGCTCAACCAGATCGATCCGGCGGTGCTGCGCGACCTCGCGGGGGACGACGCGACCGAGGACCTGGCCCAGCTCAAGGAGCTGACCCGCGCCCTCGAGGAGGCCGGCTACCTTGAGCGCGACGGCGGGCGGCTGGAGCTCACCCCGCGCGCGGCCCGCAAGCTGGGTCTGCAGGCCCTGGCCGACATCTTCAACCGCCTGCGCCGGGAGTCGCTCGGCGGGCATGAGCTGCCGCGATCCGGATCGGGCGGCGAGTGGACCGCGGAGACGAAGCCCTACGAGTTCGGCGACCCGTTCGCGGTTGACACCAATCGGACCCTCTTCAACGCCATGGCGCGCTCGGGGCCGGGCCTGCCGGTCGCCATCGGCGCCGGAGACTTCGAGGTCCATCGCTCGGAGGAGACGACGGTGAGCAGCACCGTGCTCCTGCTCGACATGAGCCGATCGATGCTGCTGCGTGGTTGCTCGACCGCGGCCAAGCGGGTGGCGATGGCCCTGCACACGCTGATCAGCACGAAGTACCCGCGCGACCGGCTCTACGTCGTGGGCTTCGCCTACTACGCGCGCCAGATCGCGCCGGAGGCGATCGCCACCCTGTCGCCGTACGAGTTCGAGTACGGGACGAACCTCCAGCACGCGCTGGTCATCGCCCGCGGGCTGCTCGGCGGTCGGGGCGGCAACAAGGAGATCGTGGTCATCACCGATGGCGAGCCGACCGCGCACATCGCCAACGGCCAGGTCGAGTTCGCGTATCCGCCCACCATCCGCACCATGCAGTCGACCCTCCGCGAGGTGGGCCGATGCACCCGCGAGGGGATCGTCATCAACACGTTCATGCTCGAGCGCTCCCGCTACCTGTCCGAGTTCGTGGACCTCATGAGCCGGATCAACCGTGGCCGGGCGTTTTACGTCGAGCCGGAGAACCTGGGCGAGTACGTGCTCGTCGACTACGTCTCCAAGAAGACGAAGCGCGTCGCCTGAGCGGGCTCATGGCGAGCGGAGCGCCTCCCACAATCGGCGCCGATGGTTGACGCAGCGGCCGTCGAGCTGCGGGGGGTCACCAAGCTGTACGGGCGGACGACCGCGCTCGACGGCCTGGACCTGGAGGTCCGGCGCGGCGAGGTGTTTGGCCTGCTCGGCGCGAACGGGGCCGGGAAGACGACGGCGGTCAAGATCCTGCTCGGCCTCACCCGGCTCTCGTCCGGGTCCGGATCGCTTCTCGGCGCGCCGCTCGGCGATGCGGCCGCTCGGGCGGGGGTCGGGTACCTCCCCGAGCTCTTCCGCTACCAGGGGTGGCTGACCGGTCGCGAGGTGCTCCAGCTCCACCTGGGCCTGGCCGGCCTCGCGCGAGAGACCTGGCGGGAGGAGACGGCCCGAGCCCTGGCGACGGCCGACCTCGAGCGACGAGCCGACAGTCGCGTCGGCTCGTACTCCAAGGGGATGCAGCAGCGGCTCGGGCTGGCGGTGGCCCTGCTCGGCCGGCCTGCGCTCGTCGTCCTCGACGAGCCGTCGACGGCCCTCGACCCGCTCGGCCGCCACGAGCTGCGTGGCACCATCCGCGGCCTTCGCGAGCAGGGAACGACCGTGCTCCTCAACTCCCACCAGCTCACCGAGATCGAGCAGGTCTGCGACCGGGTGGCGATCATCGATCGCGGACGGGTGCTCGCCATTGGTGCCCTGGCCGAGCTCCTGCGCTCCGGCGGCGTGCGGCTGCGTGTGACCGGGCTCAGCGAGGCCGGGCGGGAGGCCCTCGGCCGTCATGGCCCGGTAGAGGCCGATGGCGCCTGGCTCGTCGTTCGCGACGCCGTGGAGGCGGACGTCCCCGAGCTGGTCGCGGTCGCCGTCGCCGATGGCGCCCGGGTGTACGGGGTCGAGCTGCTCCGTCCGAGCCTCGAGGATCGGTTCCGCCAGCTCCTCGGCGAGCCCTGAGCGGTGATCGGCGACATGTGGATTCTGGCCGGCGTCACCCTGCGCGAGGGCCTGCGCCGGCGCATCCTGCCCGCGCTCGCCGGCCTGTCGCTCGTGGCGGTGCTGCTCACCGCGTGGGGCTACGCGCAGCTGCCGCACCTGGCGGCGGGGAACCGGCAGCCGGTGACGCCGTTGCAGATGCAGCTCGTCGCCTCGCAGCTCCTGATCCTGGTCATGTTCATGTTCAGCTTCGTGCTGGCCCTGGCCGCGGTGTTCGCCGCGGCGCCGTCGGTCGCCGGGGAGCTCGAGAGCGGCGAGGCGCTGGCCGTCCTTGCGCGGCCCATCCGCCGCCGCTCGATCCTGATCGGCAAGTGGCTCGCGTTGGCCGCGGTCGTCGTCGTCTATGCGGCGGTCGCCACGGCCTGCGAGTTCGTGGCCATCTCGGCGACGACCGGCTACGTCCCGCCGCGACCGATCGAGGCGGCCGGCTACCTCGCGGCGGTCGGGCTCGTCACGCTGACCCTGACGATGGCACTGAGCACCCGAATGCCGCCGGTCACCGCCGGGATCATCGCCATGCTCCTGTTCGGGCTCGCGTGGCTGGCCGGGGTGGTGGGCGGCATCGGCCTGGCCTTCGACGACCCCGTCACCGCCCAGCTCGGCGTCGTCGCCCGCTACGTCCTCCCGACCGATGGCCTATGGCGCGGCGCGATCTTCAGCCTCGAGCCGCTCACGGTGATCGTCGGCGGGGCCGCGGCCGGACCGCAGATCGCCGCCTTCCCGTTCTACGTCCCCGCACCGCCGTCGCTCGTCTACCTCGGGTGGTGCGTCGTCTGGGTGGTGGCGGTCCTGGCCGCCGCCATCGTGAGCTTCGACCGGCGGGACCTGTGAGCTGCGGCCGCGCCCCCGATAATGGCGGCGTGGCGCGCCCCCTGAAGGTCGGCATCCAGCTCCCGGAGGTCGAGCGCGAGGTCCGCTGGCCCGAGCTCCGCGAGATGGCCGAGACCGCGGAGGCGATCGGGCTCGACTCGATCTGGCTCGGGGAGCACCTGCTCTATCGGTCCCCGGACGGCGCGGCCCGCGGGCCGTGGGAGGCGTGGTCGCTGCTCGGCGCGCTGGCCACCGCGACGAAGCGGGTCGAGATCGGTCCGCTCGTCGCATGCGTCGGCTTCCACAACCCCGCGGTTCTGGCCAAGACCGCGGCGACGATCGACGAGATCTCCGGCGGCCGGCTCATCTTCGGCCTCGGCGCGGGCTGGAACCGCACCGAGTTCGAGGCCTTCGGCGTCCCGTACGACCATCGCGTGAGCCGCTTCGAGGATGCCTTCGCCATCATCCGCGGCCTGCTGCAGGACGGTCGGGTCGACTATCGAGGCCGATGGCACTCTGCCCCCGATTGCGAGCTCCTCCCTCGGCCGACGCGTCCCAGCGGGCCGCCGCTGCTCATCGGCTCGACTGGCGCGCGGATGCTCGAGATCGCGCTGCCTCACGTTGCCGCCTGGAACGCCTGGTACCGATCCTTCGGGAACGCCGTCGAGGGCTACCGGGCGTTGCGCACCGAGATCGACGACGCCTGTCGCTCAGCCGGGCGCGACCCGGCGGAGGTGGCGCGAACGGTGGCGCTGCTGGTGCGGTTCCCCGGCGGCACCGGACGCCGCTCCGGCGACCCGACGCCCGAACCGGACCCCATCCCAGGCGATCCGGACCTCCTCGCGCCCGCGTTGCGCGCCTTCGCCGCGGAGGGCGTCAGCCACGTGCAGCTCGTCCTCGACCCGATCACCGTCGAGAGCATCGCCGCCCTCGAGCCGACCATTCGCCTCCTCGACGCGAACTGATCGCTCTCGCCAGGGCAGGCAGCGGCGAAGACGAGACGACCGCCGATCCACCCCACGCGGTAGACCAGTGCCACGGTCGCCAGCGGCGCCGCGACGCCCGCTGATGCCTCCGGCCGAGTGTTCGTCGTTCGACAGCCCCGGTCTCAATGCGAGCCGGGCTTGCGCCACGGCCTTTGGAAAGCGCTCGTCGACCCGATTGATGCCCTGAAGAGTCGGACGGCCACTCCTGCTTGCGAAACGACGCTCGAGCGCCCTTCAGTGGCTGATTCGTCGACCGCCGATTGCCGTAACGCAAGCAGTACTGGCAGGACTGCGGCCGCGGATTCGCGTGAGGCCGGCGCCCCGGGGGACTGCCGTCCGGCTGGTATCCTGCGGAGCGTGGACGCCGACCTCCCGTCGCTTCCCATCGGCCACTCCGGCCGGCTAGAGGCGGTCCCCCTGACGAACGCCACCGGGAGCCATGCCCTGCTCGTCCGCCAGGACCGCGAACCGCGCGCCCTCTTCACCGGTGAGCAGATTCCCGGCGCCCGCGAGCGCCTGGTCGTCGTCCCGCTCGATGACGACGTCGAGGTGCGGATTGACGGTGATGCCCTGGCGGTCTGGCTGGCGCAGGGATCGGTGGGTCGGGCGGCCGGCCAAGCGGTGCCGGTCTGGGCCAGCGCCATCGGCTTCGTGTTGGTCATCGCCGCGCTGGTCTTCCTCGTCCTGGGCGGGGTGACCTTCTTCAGCTGGCTGTTCGCCACCATGGGCTGGGTCCGCTGAGCCGATGACGGCGGACCCAGCCTCGATCCTTCCCCCGCGCTCGGGCCTGATCGCCTCGCGCATCACCCTGGAGTACGGCGGCTACGAGGAGTTCACGCAAGGCCTCGAGCGGGCGCTGGCCCGGAGTGGCGCGCGAGGCGCCACCGTGGTCGCGTACCTCGACCGCGGCGACATCGCCACACACCTCCCCGCCCAGGACGCGCCGTGCTGGAACGCGGTGCCGCTGGTCCACCTGCGCGCCGGTGAGGTGGCGACCGCCGACGAGTGGGGGACGGCGAATGCTGTCCTCGAGAAGCTCGAGCGCTATCGCTAGGCGAGGATGACCACCCGCATCGAGCGCGGCGTCGGGGCCGCGACCGTACCGATCTCCGAGGAGCAGCAGACGTGGCTGCGCTCGATGATGGGCCGCTTCGCGACCGGCGTGACCGTCGTGGCGGCGCGCACCGGGCCACTCCTGGCAGGGATGACCGCCAACGCGATCGCCAGCGTCAGCATCGACCCGCCGCTCATGGTCGCCAGCCTGAGCCAGCGCAGCGAGACGCACCGGGCGATCGTCGAGAGCCACTCGTTCGCGCTGAGCGTCCTCTCCGCCGACCAGCAGCCGCTCGCCGAATGCTTCGCGGCGCCGATCACCGCCGCCAAGCTCAACCGCTTCTGCGACGCCTCGTGGCACGAGGCGGAGACCGGCTCACCGATCCTCGACGGCGCGATCGCCTACTTCGACTGCCGGCTCGTTGCCCGCCACCCCGGCGGCGACCACACCCTGTTCGTGGGCGAGATCGTCTCCGCCGGGTTCGAGGAGAGCGGGGAGCCGCTGCTCTACTTCGGGTCCGGCTATCGGCGGCTGGCCCCTCCAACCCCGAGGCGCGCGGAGTGACCGCCCGGCGGCTCAACGAGGCCATGGCCTGGGACCGGCTGCTGCCTCCCGAGCGCGGCGGCCAGGTCGCAACCCGCGCGCCGCTCAGCGTGGCTCCGCTTCGCCGCCTGGATCTCCCTGAGCTGCTGATCGTCGACGACGACCTTCCGGAGGCCGATGGCGCCACCTGCTTCTGGCTCGACCGCCCCGATGCCCGGTGGCGCGCCTGGGCGGCGCGCATCGAGGGGGAGCGGGCCACGCCCTGGCTCGTCACCGCCCCCGCGCTCCGGCTCGAGCAGCCGGACCCCGCACTGCTCGCCCTGGCCGCGCTCGCGGGTTCGCTCGATTGCGAGGTGGTCGGCGCCGGGCGTCCGCTCGAGCCGATGCCGCGGGCCCTGGCCTGCATCTGCCGCGAGACGAGCGCGAGCGCGGTCTATCGCTCGATCGAGGCGGGCTGGGCAACCGTCGAGGAGGTCAAACGCCGGACCGGCGCGGCTTTCGGCGAGTGCCAGGGACGTCGCTGCGTCTCGGCCATCGCCCAGCGGCTCGATCAGGCACCCGGTGAGCGGGGCGCGGCGATCACTCCGCGCCCTCCCCTGGTGCCGGTGCCGGCATCGGTCCTCGCCGTGTTCGCCGACCTGCAGGCGGAGAGGGTGAGCGGCTAGGCCGCGATCTCCTCGAGGCTCTCCCCGATGGCCCGGATCGCGCGCTCGACCTCGTCGTCGGTCGTGACGAGGGGTGGGATGACCCGCACGACCTGGCCCCGCGTCCCGCAGCTGAGCAGCAGGAGCTTGCGCTCGAAGGCCGCGTGGAGCAGCGCCCTGGCGAGATCCGGTCGTGGCTTGAGCGTGTCCGGCTCGGCGAACTCGATCGCGATCATCAGGCCGCGGCCACGGACCTCGGCGATCGAGCCGTGTCCGCCCGCGGCCGCCCGCAGCCCGGCCAGGAGGCGTGCCCCCTGCCGATCCGCCGCGCGCACCAGGCCCTCGTCGTCGATCACCCGCAGCGTGGCCAGGGCGGCGGCACAGGCGACCGCGTTGCCGCCGTAGGTCCCGCCGTGGCCGCCTGGCCCGAACGCGTCGAGCAGGTTGCCGCGGGCCAGGATCCCGGAGAGTGGCATGCCCGAGGCCATCCCCTTGGCCATGACCACGATGTCGGGGACGACAGCGGTCCATTCGGTGGCGAAGAAGCGCCCCGTCCGTCCGTAACCCGACTGCACCTCGTCCACGATCAGCTTGATCCCGTGACGGTCGGCGAGGTCGCGCAGCTGGGGCAGGAAGCCATCGGGCGGGACGACGTAGCCACCCTCGCCGAGCACCGGCTCGACCAGGAATGCCGCCACGTCATCGGGGTAGACCATGGTCGCGAACAGCTCGTCGATGGCGTCGAAGGTAAAGGCCAGGGTCGCCTCGTCCGATCGCCCGGTCGGGTTGCGGAGCGGGTACGGATACGGCACGTGAAGGACGCCGCCGGGCAGCGGCTCGAAGTGACCGCGGTATTTCACCCCCGAGCTGGTGAGCGCCATCGTCCCGTGGGTGCGGCCGTGGAAACCCCCGCGAAAGGCGATGACCACCGGCCGGCGGGTGGCGACCTTGGCGAGCTTGACCGCCGCCTCGACCGCCTCGGCCCCCGAGTTCGACAGGAAGAGGCGTGCCGTCTCGCCACGCGGCAGGTTCGGGAAGCGCCGCGGCAGCTCGGCATGCAGCTGGAGGCCGGGCTTGTGGTAGACGATGTTCTGCTGGGCGTGGATGATCCGCCCAGCCTGGTCGGCGATCGCCGCCGCCACCCGCGGGTGAGCGTGGCCGGTGCTCGTCACCCCGATCCCCGAGGTGTAGTCGAGGTACCGTTCGCCGTCGACCGTCTCGAGCCAGGAGCCGGAGCCACGCTCGACGACGAGATCCGTGTAGCGGCTCCAGACCGATGGCACCGCCTCGCGCAGGTCGAGCCAGGCCTGGTCGTCGTTGCCGGACTCGGTTGCTTCCTCCGCCACGGGATCGCGGGTCAGAAGGTCGGCGGCGTGTTGATCCATAGCAGGCGTGTCTCCCGGCTGGCGCCGTTGCGCCAGCGATGCGGCAGGTTGGAGGGAAAGACCAGGGCATCGCCTTCGGCCAGCCGGTAGCGCTCTCGCTCGCCGACCCAGACGGTGATCGCCCCGGACAGGACGAACAGGAACTCCTCGCCGGCATGGGCGTAGGCGCCGTCGCTCGAGGAACCTGGCGCGAGGTGGAACAGCTGCGGCTCGAGCAGGGTGGCGTCGTCGGCAAGCTGCTCGATGCGGATCGAGTCGTGGCCGAGCTCGAGGCGCCGCCGCCGCCTCGCGCGCGTCACGCGACCATGCCGGCCCGGCCGGCCGATGAGCGCGGCGACCGTGGTCCCGTAGGCGCTCGTCAGCCGCTGCAGGCTGGCGACTCTCGCCACGGCGGCGCCGCGCTCGATGGCGCCGATCAGGCTCGGCGAGAGCCCGGCGCGCTCGCCGGCCGCCCGCAGCGAGAGGCCCCGCGCGCGCCGCAGGTCGCGCAGCACCGCCCCATCGGTGCCGGTGACCTCATTCGAGCCGGCCGCGCCGAGAACGCGCCGGATTCCCGGCGCGTTGACCCGCTCGACCTGCCGCATGCGCTGGACCTGCGCCAGCCGGTCGAGGTCCGCATCGGTGTAGAGCCGGTAGCGTCCGGAGGATCGAGCGGGGCTGACGAGGCCCTGCCGCTCCCAGAGGCGCAGGGCGGAGGGCGAGACGCCGATGATCCGGGCCGCCTCGCCGATGCGATGACCGGTTCGTCGCGATCGCGGATCCGGACGGACGTGGGCGAGGCTCACGGCTCGCTCGCTGGCCGCGGACGCAGGCTGTGGCGCTGCATCCAGATCTGGACGCCGATGAAGGCCAGCGCGATGACGAAGATGAGGGTGCCGAGCACGTTCACCTCCGGGGGAACGCCGAGCCGGCTGACGCCGAAGACCCAGAGCGGGAAGGTGACGGTGTTGCCGGCGACGAAGGTGGTGATCACGTAGTCGTCGATCGACAGGGCGAAGGCGAGGAGGGCCGCGGCGAGAATACCGGGGAAGATCAGCGGGAAGGTGACCTTGCGGAAGGTGGCCCATTCATCGGCGCCGAGGTCCATGGCCGCCTCCTCCAGGGACCGGTCGAAGCCCTGCAGCCGCGCCCGGATGGTGACCACCACGTAGCTGATGTTGAACATGACGTGGGCGACAATGATCGTGATCAGGCTGCGAGAGATACCCAGGCTCACCCACAGCGACAGGAGCGAGGCGCCCAGGATGATCTCGGGCGAGGCCATCGGCAGGAAGATGAGGATGTTCGTCGTGTCGCGGCCACGGAACTGGTAGCGCGTCAGGGCCAGCCCGATGAGCGTGCCGAGCGTCGTGGCGATGATCGTCGAGACGACCGCGACGATCAGGCTGCGGATCATGGGGTCGGTGATGTCCGGCCGGTGCCAGATGTCGACGTAGTTCTGGAGCGTGAAGCCCTGCCAGGTGATGTTCTGGCGCCCGCGAGGGCTGTTGAAGCCGAAGGCGATCATCACCGCGATCGGCAGGAACAGGTAGAGCACCGCCAGGGCGGTGAAGACCGGCAGCACCGCCGACCCGACCCGGGACCGGAATGACGGGCGGTAGGTGCGCGGCGACTCGGTGGACGCCGCCGAGGTGAGGGTGACCGCCGGTGCGCTCATCGGCTCAGCCGCTCGTCAGCTCGTCGGCGCCGATGAGCCGGGCGTAGATCCCCACCATGAGCAGGATGGCGGCCATCAGCACGAAGCCGAGGGCCGCGGCCTGCGGGAAGTCGTTCGCGTTGAGGAACCGGTCCTGGATGACGTTGCCGATCATCCGCGTGCTCGGGCTGCCCAGGATCTGGGCATTCACGAAGTCGCCGACCGCCGGGATGAAGGTGAGCAGCGAGCCGGCGAAGACGCCCGGCATCGAGAGCGGCAGGGTGACGCGCACGAACGCCTGGAGGCGGCTCGCGTACAGGTCGGTCGCCGCCTCGACGAGCCGGTGGTCGACCTTCTCGAGGGCCACGTAGAGCGGCAGGACCATGAACGGCAGGAAGTTGTAGGTCAGCCCGGCGACCACCGAGATCGGGGTGGCGATGAGCTGGAAGTCGCCGGGCAGCAGATGCCAGCTCTTCAACGTGCCGAGCACGAATCCGTCATCGGCGAGGATCAGCTTCCACGAGAGGGTGCGGATGATGAAGCTGGTGAAGAACGGCAGGATCACGAGCAGGAGCAGCACGTTCTTCAAGCGCCCCCCGCGGAACGCGATCGTGTACGCCATCGGGTAGCCGATGGCGAGGGTCAGGATCGTCACGATCAGCCCGTACTCGAACGACCGGATGAACTGGGTGCTGTACTGCGCAATCGCCTGCGGGTAGATCCCGAAGTTCCAGGTCAGCACGTACCCGGTCCCCAGCGAGCCCTCCTGCAGGCTCACCGAGGCCATGACGACCATGGGCACCACGAAGAAGACGACGAGCCACAACCCGCCGGGGGCGAGGAACAGGTACGGAACGAGCCACCGGTAGCGCCGGAGCACGGGCAGAGCCTCCCAGGCGGCCGGATCTCAGTCGTTCAGCCGGTCGTCACCTGCTGGAAGATGTCGTTCCACTGCTTCTCCTCCGCCTCGGGGAGGATCTTGTAGTTGTAGACGTTCTTCAGCTGGTCCGGCGTCGGGTTGACCGTCTTTGCCACGACCCGCAGCTGGTCGGCGGTCGCCTTGTCGCCGCTCGCCTCCGCAGCGTCGGCGTCCTTGTTGATGAGGGCCGGGACCCCCTGCACCGGGCTGAAGTAGCCGATGTACTCCGAGAGCGTCACCGCGTTCGACGTGTCGTACCAGAAGTTCATCAGCCGGTGCGCATCGGTCGGGTGCGCCGCCTTGTTGGGGATGGCCATGTTGTCGACCCATCGCATGCCGCCCGACTGGGGGACGACGAACGTCACGTCGGGGTTGTCGTAGAGCTGCATCTGGGTGATGTCGCCTGACCAGGCGATGCTCACCCACAGGTTCTTGTTGGCGAGCTCGTCGTAGTAGTCGTTCCCGTAGAAGTTGCGGAATTGGCCGGCCTGCCGGGCCGCCTTCAGCTTGTCGCCCGCACGTTGGACGTCCGCAATGGTGGCCTGCTCCGGCTTGACCCCGATCGAGAGCAGCGCCATGCACATCGTGTCGCGCATCTCGCTGAACATGCCGACGTGGCCCTTGAAGGCCGGGTCGAGGAGATCGTCGAAGGTGGTGATCTCGCGCTTGGTGAGCGTCCTGTTGTAGCCGATGCCGGTGATGCCCGACTGCCAGGCCAGGCTCACCTTGTTGCCCTTGTCGTACCACGGGTCGACGTACAGCGGATCGGCGTTGGCGGCGAAGTTCGGGAGCTCGGCCTTGTCGAGCTGCTCGAGGTAGCCGAGCCTATTCATCTTCTCGATCATCCAGTCGGTCATGACGATGAGGTCGTACGCCGTCGGGTTGCCCGCCGCGAGGTCCGGTTGGATCTTGCCGAAGAACTCCTCGTTGTCGTTGATGTCCTCGGTATAGGTGACCTGGATCCCGGTCTGCTTCTCGAACTTCTGGATGGTCGGGTACTTGCCCTTGCTGTCGATGTCGATGTAGGCGGGCCAGTTCGCCCAGTTCACCTTGCCGGCGAGGGTCGGCATCGGGGTTGGAGCCACGCTGGAGGCCGAACTCGGCAGCTGGCTGGAGGCGGGCTTGATCCCGCAGGCGGCGAGGATGGCCGGCAGCGACAGCGCGCCGCCGATCCATAAGCCGCCGCGGCCGGCGCGCCGCAGGAACGATCGCCGCGAGATGCGCCCCTCGGCGATCGCCCGCTCGATGGCGCGCTCGATCTCGGTCATCTCCCTCCCGTCACTCATCGGTCTCTCCTTCCAGGCTATGGGGATCATCGACGTGGTGCTCGTGATGGCCGGCGATCACGAACGTGTGCTGGGGCTTCCAGGTGAGCGTGACCCGCTGGCCGTCGGCCAACGCCTCGCGGGCCCCGCTCGTCTCGAGGTTCTGGGCATAGACCGTCACATGCGTGCCCGCCCGGGTCTCGACCAGGTACTGGGTGTGGACCCCCACGTAGCTCGCATCGAGCACGGTCCCCTCGAGGGCGTTGACCGCATCCGAACGTGCGAGGTCCTCCCCACCGGTCAGGGCGGCGACGCGGAGCTTCTCCGGGCGGACCCCAACCCGCACGTCGCTCGCCCCGTTGACGCCGGCGGCCGGCGCGCGGAGCTGGGTGCCATCGGTCAGGCGCACGGTGACGAAGCTGCCGTCCTTCCCGGAGACCACGCCGTCGAGCATGTTGCTGACTCCCAGGAATCCCGCGACGAACGCGGTCTGCGGCCGCTCGTAGAGCTCTTCCGGCGCGCCGAGCTGCTCGACATGACCCCGGTTCAGGACCGCGATGCGATCCGACATCGTCATCGCCTCCTCCTGGTCATGGGTCACATAGATGAACGTGATGCCGACCTCGGTCTGGATCCGTTTCAGCTCGATCTGCATCGCCTTGCGCAGCTTCAGGTCGAGCGCGCCGAGCGGCTCGTCAAGGAGGAGGACGCGGGGATGGTTGATGAGCGCCCGCGCGAGGGCGACGCGCTGCTGCTGGCCGCCGGAGAGCTGGTTGGGACGGCGCCGCTCGTAGCCGGGCAGCTCGACGAGATCGAGCATCTCACCGACGCGACGGGCGACCTCGCTCGAGGCCACCTTCCGGCGGCGCAGCCCGAACGCCACGTTCTCGAAGACCGTGAGGTGCGGGAAGAGGGCGTAGTTCTGGAAGACGGTGTTGACGTCCCGCTTGAACGGCGGCAGGCCGGTCACCTCAGCGTCGCCCAGGCGGATGACGCCCGCGGTCGGCAGCTCGAAGCCGCCGATCATGCGCAGGGTGGTGGTCTTGCCGCATCCGGACGGCCCGAGCATCGAGAAGAACTCGCCGCGGTTGATCTCGAGCGACAGGTCGTCGACCGCGGTCACGTCGTGGAAACGCTTGGTGACCCGCTCGAGGTGGACGTCAACCTGTGCCACTCGGTGCCCTCAGGTGGGGAGGCGGCCGGATGAACCTTATCGAGTTGCAGCAGGCTTCTCGATCAGGGCGGCAGTATACGCGCGGCCAAACGGGCGATGTCAACGGTTCGCCGGTCCGTCGACACCGGCCTTCATGCGCTCTTCACGCGCGGAGCGCACAACAGCTGGCAGGCAGCGTGCAACTGTCCGGCAGCACCGTACGTCAAAGGGCTACCGATCTCAGAGGGGAAACTCGACCCGTGGCCAAGCCGAATCACGCCAAACGTTCCAGGCCCCGTCCCGCCTCCGCCCGTCAGCGCCAGGCCGTGGTCCGGCGCAGCCGGGAGCTCCGATCCCGCCGGGAGCTCGATCGCTGGCGGCGCGCCTCCTGACCGTCCATCCTCGCCATCCTTCGCCGGCCGCCCATCTCGGGCCGCCGGTTTCGTTGCTTCGCTAGACTCTGGCGGCCATGGACTTCGCCCTCTCCGCCGAGCACGAGCAGATCCGCCGAACCGTCCGCGAGTTCGCCGAGGGCAGGATCGCCCCGGTCGCCGACGAGCTCGAACGGCGCGGCGAGTTTCCCCACGCGATCATCCGGGAGGCGGCGGCGCTCGGCCTGCTCGGCGTGCCCTACCCGGAGGAGGTGGGCGGCACCGGGCTCGACTCGCTGGCCTACGCGATCACCGTCGAGGAGCTGTCGCGGGTCTCGGGCAGCGTGGGCATCATCGTCAGCGCTCACACCAGCCTGGGCTGCAACCCGCTCTACCTGGACGGCACCGATGCCCAGAAGGAACGCTTCCTGCGGCCGCTCGCCTCGGGCGCCAAGCTCGGGGCGTACGGGCTGACCGAATCGGGCGCCGGCAGCGATTCGCGCGGCACGCGGACCCGCGCCCACCGCGACGGCGATTTCTGGGTCCTCAACGGCAGCAAGCGGTTCATCACCAACGCCGGCGTCGCCGATATTTACATCGTCACCGCCGTCACGGACCGCGAGTCCGGTTCGGGCCGGATCAGCGCGTTCATCGTCGAGGCGGGAGCGGCGGGTTTCTCGATCGGGCGGATGGAGGAGAAGATGGGCCTCCACGCCAGCCGGACGGGGGAGCTGCTCTTCGACGACTGCCGGATCCCCGCCGAGAACCTGCTGGGTGCCGAGGGCGAGGGCGACAAGCTCTTCCTGAAGACGCTCGACGGCGGACGGATCGGGATCGGGGCCATGGCGCTGGGCCTGTCGCAGGCTGCGTTCGAGGCGGCATCGGCCTATGCACAGCAGCGGGAGCAGTTCGGCCGGCCGATCGCCGCCTTCCAGGGCGTGGCGTTCATGATCGCCGACATGGCCACCGAGATCGACGCCGCGCGCTTGCTCGTCTACCGCGCCGCGTGGCTCAAGGACCAGGGCCAGCCCTACTCGACCGAGGCTGCCATGGCCAAGCTGTTCGCCTCCGAGGTCGCCTCGCGGGTGACGAACGCCGCGATCCAGGTGCACGGCGGGTATGGCTACATCACCGAGTACAAGGTCGAGCGCTATCTGCGCGACGCGAAGCTCACCGAGATCGGGGAGGGGACCAGCCAGATCCAGCGCCTGGTCATCGCGCGCAACCTGCTCGGGATCCGGGCGATCTGATCCCCCCGGCCCGGCTGGCCGCCGAGAGCCGCAGCCGTCAGCGCCGACTGCTCACCCGCGACTGTCAGCCGCGTTAGGCGAGTCCGGGAGCGACGTCGCGCCCTATCCGATCCGGATTTCACGCTCAGCCGAGCGATACCACGCGGGCCATTGCGCCGCCGACCCGCCGAACGCGGGCCTGATCCGCGCCTGATCAGTCGCGAGGCTGGCCGCGCCTGGACCGCAAGAGTCGCGCCCGAGGAGTCGCCTCATCCCGGCGAGGGACGCAGCTCGGAGGCGAGGGCGGCGAAGGCGTCGAGCGACTCCGGATTGGCGAGCGAGCCCCGGGCGGCGGCGACTTCCGGCGGCGCCCCCGACAGGATGCGTTTGACCGGCACCTCGAGCTTCTTGCCCGAGAGGGTGCGCGGGATGGACGGGACCGCCACGATCCGATCCGGGACGTGCCGTGGCGAGAGGCTCGAGCGCAGCTCGGAGGCGACCCGGGCGCGCAGGGCATCGCTGAGCTCCTCCCCGGGCCGCAGCGCGACGAAGAGGAGGAGCTGGTCGCCATCCTCGAGATGGACGACCAGGGAGTCCGCGATCTCCGGGAGTGCCTCGACCACCGCGTAGAACTCGGCGGTCCCGATCCGCACCCCGCCGCGATTGAGGGTCGCGTCGGAGCGGCCGGTGATCACGCAGCTGCCTCGGTCGGTGATCGTCACCCAGTCACCATGGCGCCACACTCCGGGGAAGGTCGAGAAGTAGGCCGCCCGGTAGCGGACGCCGTCCGGGTCGTTCCAGAAGCCGACCGGCATCGAAGGCATCGGGGCAGTGAGGACGAGCTCGCCCTCTTCGCCGACCAGGGATCGTCCGTTCCGGTCGAAGGCCTCGACCCGGCAGCCCAGGTGCCGGCAGCTGATCTCGCCCTCCCAGACGGGGACGAGCGGGCTGGCGCCGACGAAGGCGGTACAGACGTCGGTGCCGCCGGAGACGCTGGCGAGCTGCAGGTGGGAGCCGATGGCGTCGTAGACGTAGCGGAAGCCCTCTGCCGGGAGCGGCGCGCCGGTCGAGCCGATGCTCCGCAGCGAGGAGAGATCCGCCTCGCGGCCGGGACGCAGGCCCGCCTTGCGGCAGGCCATGAGGAACGGCGCGCTGGTCCCGAAGCAGGTGACGCCGGTCTCCGCGGCCATGCGCCACAGCGCCATGAGGTCGGGGTGGCCCGGGCTCCCGTCGTAGAGCACGATCGTCGCGTCGACGAGGAGCCCGGAGACGAGGTAGTTCCACATCATCCAGCCCGTGGTCGTGTACCAGAAGAATCGGCTCTCCGGGCCCAGGTCGTGGTGGAGCGCGTGGATCTTCAGGTGCTCGAGCAGGATCCCGCCGTGGCCGTGGACGATCGGCTTGGGGAGGCCGGTCGTCCCCGAGCTGTAGAGGACGTACAGCGGTTGGTCGAAGGGGAGCGCTTCGAAGGCGAGCTCGCCGGGGGTGGCCATGAGCTCGTCCCAGGCCATCGTCCCGTCGGGGACGGCGACATCGGGCCGCAGGTAGGGCAGCATCACCGTGGCGCGCAGGGTCGGAAGGGCGGCGCGGATGGCCTCGATCTCGGCCGACCTGTCGATCGCGCGTCCGGCGTAGCGGTAGCCGTCGACGGTGAGCAGCACGGCTGGCTCGATCTGCCCCAGGCGGTCGATGACGCTCCGGGTCCCGAACTCGGGCGTGCACGAGGACCAGATCGCGCCGATGCTCGCCGTCGCCAGCAGCGCGACGAGCGTCTCCGGCAGGTTCGGCAGGTAGGCCGCAACCCGGTCGCCGCGACGCACGCCAAGGCGCAGAAGCCCTGCCCGGGCGCGCCCCACGGCGTGTCGGAGCTGCGCGACGGTCAGCGTCTGCTCGTCCCGGCACTCTGAGCGGGCGATCACCACCACGTCATCGTCACCGCGGTCCCGCAGGCGAAGGGCGTGCTCCGCCCAGTTGAGCGTCGCACCCGGGAACCAGCGAGCGCCGGGCATGGCCTGGTCCGAGAGCACCGCCGAGGACGGTGAGCGGAAGTCGAGCGCGAAGAACTCGGTGAGCGACGCCCAGAAGCCGGCAAGGTCGTCGACGGACCACCGCCAGAGCTCGTCGTAGCCCGCGAACCGCAGCCCGCGCCACTCCGCGAGCCAGTCGAGGTAGCGACCGACCCGCGTGGTGCGACCGGCGTCGGCGGGCGGGCTCCAGAGGACGGGCGGGGGCGCCATCGGCCGGCATGATGCCAGACCCGATGACGGAGGGTATCCTGCGGCGGCGATACGCGAGGGCCGGATGCGCGGGGCCTGGTGCTATAGTCGCGCCGCTCATCCACGCCCGAGTGACCCCGCGCCGCGAATGGACGAACTCGACCGCCACTTCGAGCGGCAGATGCGTTCGCAGGAGCGGCAGCTGGTGGCGGTCCGCCTCACGATCGTTGCCCTCGCCGCTGTGGTGCTGGTTGCCTTCCGCAACAGCGTGCCCAGCGCTCCGGCCCTCCTGGCCCTCATCGGGGTCGTCGTCGGCTACACGGGCGTCCTCTGGCTCCTGAGCCAGTGGTTCCCGGCACGCGAGGTCGGCATCGTGGCCACGGCGGTCGACATGGCCGCCGTGACGGTCGCGGTCTACATCGCGCCGAGCTTCACCGATGCCTACCTGTTCTACGGCCTCGTGGTGCTCGGGGGTGCCCTGCGCTTCGGGTTCGGCGCATCGGTCTGGTCCTCGATCGTCTGCTCCGGCCTGTACGCCACGGTCATCGTGCTCGGTGGTGATTCCGACGTGCGGGGTCTCCTGCCCACCCGGCTCGTCTACCTGATCGGCATCGGCCTGGCCGCCGGCCTCTACGCTCGGCTGGTCCTGGGGCGAGCTGCGGAGGTCGCCCGGCTGCGCACCCGACTCGACGAGGAGGAGCGCGA
>Ga0070730_10001027_pt1 | contig 28047 bp, 18 predicted proteins | sample Coa_R1_3_FD_66447 | JGI IMG/M metagenome (GOLD analysis project Ga0070730, IMG submission 66447) | Surface soil microbial communities from Centralia Pennsylvania, which are recovering from an underground coalmine fire - Coalmine... | ecosystem: Environmental > Terrestrial > Soil > Unclassified ... | reverse complement strand
AAGACCCCACGCGACCAGCTCCGCCAGTCCCTTTTCGACTTCGGTCCGCAGCAGACCGGTAGCGTTCACGAGATCGCCAAAGAACAGCGCCCCACGGGAATCGAACGCCGCGAGGAGCGCTTTGCCCGTCGACGACAGCGGTAACGTCGCCGGATCCACTTCCGGCAGGCCGGCTCTCCACATCTCGCCACGATCGCGTCGGAAGAGCGCGATCGGTGTCGAGCGCACGGGTCCAACCTTGCGATTGCGGGTTCCGACTTCCGCATTCCGCATTGCGGTCAGCCTGCCCCAGGCGATCTCGCCAGACAGACAGAGCCCGTCCAGCCACAGCGGGTCATAGTCGACCATCCGGGCCGGCAACACCTCCGATTCCCAGGCTCCCGCCGCGACCTCATAGCCATCGAGCAAGTCGAGCACGGCGGCCAGTCCCTCGGGTCCCTCGGCCCGCGATCCTGTCGCGACCCGCTGCCACCTGAAAAGGAACCGCAGGAAGTCGGCGGTGGTGACCGGTTCGATTTCTTTGCGCAGCCGGTCGAGCGTGTAGCGATGAATGCGCGCGAGGAGCCGCCGCTCGCACCATTCCAGGCCATCGACACCCGATGAGAAATGGCCGCGCAGCGCGAAGCCCTCGTGCTCGAGCGCCGCGAGCGCGAAGTCCACGTCGCTTGCAGGGAACCCGAGCGCTTCCGCGATCTCTCCGGCTGTCGTCGGCCCCACGACCTCGAGCCGCCCGCGGACCAGCTCCCGGATCCCCTCTTCCCTGGTCCATTGCTTCGCCGCTTCGCGCACCGGCGGCACGACCGCGGGCTCGTTCGCGGCGCCGGGGAATACCGCTTGCAGCATCGGCAACCGCTCGGTCGCAACCCACAGCCTGCCGTCGACCGTCGTCACGCGACCCGCACGCGCAAGCTCGTCGTACCTGTCCTTCCACGACGCGGCCTTCCCTGCCTCGATGCTTGGGACCGCACCCATGATCAGGAGCGCGTCGTGCAGCTCGTCAGCCGTCTCCGGATCGGGCCATGCCTGCTCGCGCACGAGATCGATCGCCGGCTGATCCAGCTTGCCGAATTCTTCGGCCGTTTTGACGTCGAGGCTGCGGCGGGTGATGACCGCCTGCGTGCGGCGCTCCTCGAGCGGCGCGTCGTCGAGAAACGCGTAGGGTCGGGCGTTCAGCACTTCGTGACACAGCGGCGACGGCTCCGTCGTGTCGCGCGCGATCAGCGTGAACTGCCCGGCCTCCATGCCCTCCAGTACGCGCTTCAGGCCCGGAAAATCCATCGCCTCGAGTAGGCAGTCGGCGATCGTTTGATTGACCAGCGGATGGTCAGGGATCTCACGATCACCGACCAGGTTCTCGGGGCACGCCAGCTGATCGGGGAAAACGGCGGCGACGAGGTCTTCCGATTCCATCCGCTGCAGCGGCGTCGGGACTTTGCGGCCGCCGCGGAATCGCAGGACGGCAAGGGCGCGCGTCGCGTTCCACCGCCAGCGCGTGCCGAAGACCGGGGCAACCAGCATCGCCTGGACGAGGAGATGCTCGGCCGTCTCGGGTTTCAGATACTGGAATACGTCTTCCAGGGGGAAGCTGTGCTGCGGGCCGAGCGACAGGATGATCGCGTCCTCGGTGGCGGCGGCCTGCAGCTCGAAGTTGAAGGACCTGCAGAACCGCTTGCGCAGCGCGAGGCCCCATGCCCGGTTGATGCGGCTGCCGAACGGCGCGTGCAGCACGAGCTGCATGCCGCCGGCCTCATCGAAGAAGCGTTCCAGCACCAGACATTGCTGCGTCGGAATCGTGCCGAGGATCTGCCGGGACGCGCCCAGATACTCCACGATTTGCCTCGCGCCCGGCTCGGCAATGCCGAGCGTCTCGACCAACCATTTGATCGCGGCGGCTGGATCTTCGAGCCTGTCTGCGACGTCCTGGCGCAGCCGCGAGACTTCCTCCGACAGCTCATTGGTTCGCGCCGGCGCTTCGCCGAGCCAGAACGGCAAGGTCGGCGGCTGGCCCTTGGCGTCTGCTACCCGCACCTGGCCCGATTCGACTTTGACGATCTGGTAGGACGTATTGCCAAGCTGGAAGATGTCGCCAGGCTGGCTCTCGATGGCGAAGTCTTCGTTGAGCGTGCCGACGAATGTCTCGGTAGGCTCGAGAATGACGCGATAGTCGCCAAGATCGGGAATGGCGCCGCCGGAGGTGATCGCGGCGATGCGGGCGCCGCGCCGGCCCTTGATCTTCTTGTTGATACCGTCGTAATGGACGTGCGCGCTGCGCCGACCACGGCGTGTCGTGAATCCCTCGCCGAGCATCTGCACGACGTCATCGAACTCTTTGCGGGTGAGGTCGCGATACGGGTACGCCGAGCGCATCCGCTCGAACAGCAGGTCCTCGTCCCACTCTTCCCCGGCCGTCGCGGCGACGATCTGCTGCGCCAGGATGTCAAGCGGCTTCTCGGGGATGATGAGCTTGTCCAGTCGTCCTTCGCGCGTCGCCCGGATCATGGCCGCGCACTCGATCAGCTCGTCGCGCGAGAGTGCGAAGATGCGGCCCTTGGGGACGGCACCCAGCCGGTGTCCCGCTCGGCCGACCCGTTGCAGCAGGGTCGCGATCGACCGCGTCGATCCGACCTGAATGACCAGATCCACACTGCCGATATCGATGCCAAGCTCGAGCGACGCCGTGGCGACCAGGGCCTGAAGCTCGCCGCGCTTGAGGCGCTCTTCCGCCTCGAGCCGCTTCTCGCGCGACATGCTGCCGTGGTGGCTCGTCACCCGGTCGGCGCCGAGACGCTCCGACAGCTGCATCGTGATCCGCTCACACAGTCGCCGCGTATTCACGAACACCAGTGTCGTGCGGTGCTGCGATATCAGCTCCGCGATCCGCGCATTGACCTCTTCCCAGACCTCCGCCGCCATGACCGCCTCGAGCGGCGAAGATGGAATCTCGATCGCGAGATCGAGTGTGCGGATGTGCCCGGCATCGACGATCGTGGGCTGCGGTTGGCCGGTGCCCACCAGGAACTGCGCGATTTGCTCGATGGGACGCTGCGTCGCCGAAAGTCCGATGCGCTGCGACCGCCTGCCCGTGAGCGCGTCCAGGCGCGCCAGCGATAGCGCGAGATGGCTGCCGCGTTTGTCGCGCGCGACCGCATGGATTTCGTCGACGATCACCGTCCGCACGGAGCGCAGCATTTCGCGCGCGCGCTCGGACGTCAGAATGAGATAGAGCGACTCGGGCGTAGTCACCAGGATATGTGGCGGGTGCTTCAGCATCGCCTGCCGCTCCGACTGCGGCGTGTCGCCCGTCCGGACCAGTGTCCGCACCTCGACGTCGGGCAGCCCCTGCTCCACCAACGCCGCCCGGATTTCGGCCAGCGGCTCCGAGAGGTTCTTCTGCACGTCGTTCGAGAGCGCCTTCAGCGGAGACACGTAGACGACTTCTATCTCGTCTCGCAGCTCTCCTTTTACGCCCTGTTGCACCAGGCCGTCGATGGCCGACAGAAAAGCGGCAAACGTTTTGCCGGAACCGGTCGGAGCCGCGATGAGGACGTCCCTGCCCTCGTGAATGAACGGCCAGGCACGCTGCTGCGGCTCGGTCGGCTCGGCGAAGCGATTGGAGAACCAGCGCTCGATGACGGGATGGAAGCGGGACAGCGACATAAGGCCCGAAATATACCCGAAACTGTGCTAGCGGAGAACCTCGCTCAAACTCGCCCCGCGCAAGGCGGCGATACGCTCGATCGTCTCGCCGATCTTGTTGTTGGGTGTCGATGCGCCGGCCGTGATACCGATCGTTACGGGACCGGCCGGGAGCCAGCGCTCGCGGCGCTCTTCAGTGGAATGCAGACCCACCGGACGATGCCGAATGCTGCCGGCTTCCACGTCGATGCAGACCGCGTCCTCGATGTGATAGGTCGCGACCTTCTCGTGGCAGATCGCGGCCAGATGCGTGGTATTGCTGGAATTGTATCCGCCGATCACGAGCATCAGATCGAGCGGCTCGGCAATCAACTTGAGGACGGCGTCCTGTCGTTCCTGGGTAGCGGAGCAGATCGTGTCGAAAGTGCGGAAGTGATCGTTGAGCGCCCCGGCCCCCCAACGCCGCTCCATGCTCTTCCCCACCTCGCCGGCGATCGCGAGCGATTCGCCTGAGAGCATCGTGGTCTGATTCGCCACCCCGACGCGCTGCAAGTCGCGGTCAGGATTGAAGCTCGGCGTCATCTTTCCCTTGAACTGCTGCAAGAACTGGTCGCGGTTCCCTCGACCCTCGATGTATTCACACACGATCCGCGCTTCGGCCATGTCGCGAACCACGAGGTATTTGCCGCCGGAATACTTATTGACCTGACTCGAAGTCGCCTTGGTTTCCTCGTGATAATTCTTGCCGTGAATCAGGGCGGTGAAGCCGTCGCGCGCATACACTTCCACGCGTTTCCACACGTTCAGGACTGAGCCGCACGTCGTGTCGACGAGCACGCACCCGATCGCGCGCAGTCGCTCGAAATCGCGCACGGTGACGCCGAAGGCCGGCAGGATCACGACATCGTTTGCGGTGACGGCGCCGAAGTCGAATTCGCTGTCCCGGCCTTCCGGCCGGTGCAGGAACTCCACGCCCATCGCGGCGAGCTTCTGGTTGACATGAGGATTGTGAATGATCTCGCCGACCAAAAACGTACGCTTCGCGGGAAACTTCGTGCGCGTCTCATACGCATACTCGACCGCACGATCGACGCCATAGCAGAACCCGAACTCCCCCGCGAGCCGGAAGGTGAGGTCGCCGACCTCGAGCATGTAACCCGACGCTCGAATCGCATCGACCACGCGACTGTGATAATCGGCGGTCAGCGCGCCTTCGATCGCGCCTTTGAGGCCGAATCCTTTGCGGAAGTACGTCTGTTCCACGGGGCTCAATCTAACTGGACGCCGCGGCCGCTGCGGATCGCGTCGAGCACGCGTTGCACCTGCCAGCCGTCACGGAAGGTCGTCGCCTCGCCGCGCGCCGTGCCGCCGCCAATGACGTGCACCATCTCGCGCATCAGTCGCACGAACGAGCGCGCCCACATGTTGTTGGGCTTGGTCCGGTCCCAGAGGTCGTCCGTGGCGGAAATGTCTTCGAGCGGGCCCCCCCCGCCCGACTTGCCGAGCTCGAGTTTCGTCTCACCGGTGAGCAGCAGTGTCCCGGTGCTTCCGGTGATCTGGCCCAGATGTCCCGGTCCGTGATGCGCGACGGTGGTCAACGTAATCGTCGCGGCCACGCCGCTCGCCGTCTGCAGCACGCAGCTCGCAAAGTCGTCCGCGGTGACGGGGCGTACCACGCCGGCGTCGTCCTTGCGCTCCTTGACGAAGGTTTCGACGAGGCCGGCGACGTAGGTGATCTCGCTCGCGGCCCAGAACCGGCACAAGTCGATCAGGTGCGACCCTACGGCGCCGAGAATCCCGCCGCCGCGTGAGGCGTCGAACCACCAATTCCACGGTGCGTCGGAGGCCTGCGGCCGGCCGTCGCCCCTGAGATACGGCTTCAGCGTCAGCTCGATGTGCCGGAGCTCGCCGATAGCATCCGACCGGATGAGCTCGCGGACCCGCCGTCGGTTGGGCTCGTAGCGCAGCTCGTGGTCGATCCATGCGACGCTGCCCGGATGTCGCTCCGACGCCGCCACCATTTGGGCCGCGTCGAACGCATCGAGCGCCATCGGCTTTTCGCAGAGGACGTGCTTGCCGGCGTCGAGCGCCGCGATGGCGTAGCGCGCGTGCGAGTCGGGGGTCGACGAGACGACGACCAGATCGACGTCCGGAGATCGCGCGAGCTCAGTGCCATCCGTGAAGACGTCTGTCAGGCCGAACTCGCGCGCGACGGCTTCGGCATTCTGGCGCCGCCCGCTGGCGACGGCGGTGGCCTTGGCGCCGGGCACGAGCGCCAGCGCGGGTAACTGCACGCGCCGCGCAAATCCCGAGCCGATGAAGCCGACGCGCACGTCGCCCGCTTTGTTCATGGTTGGAAAGCGCAGGAGATCGTATCGGTCGCGGCCGGCAGGGGAACGTCGTGATAGTCGATGCGGGTCGGCGTGCGAATCCCATTCTCGAGGCCCGACCCCTGAATGTGGCCACCGATCTTTCGGTCGGCGACGCGCACTTCGACTGTACCGCTGTCGAAGCTGAAGGTGTGCGCGACGTCGCGCAGCAGATAGCGCACCGTCACCGTCGCTCCCGCGTTCAACGTGTCGGACGGGACGACGACCCGATAGGTTGCCGGCACGAGACTGTCGCGATACCGGAGACGCACCAGCACGCCGCTGCCCTCCGGGCTCACGGCCTCGATCAGCATTGTGTGGCCGCCCCCGCCCCCGCCCCCGCCCCCGCAGCGACGCATCCGCGCGGGCAACGAGATGTGCACGGTGTCGCGCGGTGGAAACGCCACGTCGGCGTCGACGAGGTGTGGACCCGCTTCCTCGACGCTCGCGCCGTTGCAGCTCGCGAGCAGCAGCAGGGCAGGGAGGGCTTTCAGCGCGGCGATGACGCGACTCCAAGAAAGGCGCGCGCGGCGTCGGGGCTCAGCGTATGCGGTGCGAGGGAGGCAACTAAGCCGGGCGGCAGGGCAGTGGGTTTCAGTTTCTTACGATCGACACACACGAGCACCATCCACCCCGCAGCGCCCAGCGACGTCGAGCTCGCGCGCAGGACGTCGAAATGGAGCGTCAGCGACTTCGTGCCGACTTTACCGACGTATGCCGCGATGCGCAGCCGATCGTCGAGACGCGCGGGCCAGTAGAACTCGCTGTGAACGGCCTTGCGCGGGAGAAAGATGTCGTACTGGTCGAACATCCGTGCATAGGCCAGGCCGCAGTGCCGAAACATTTCCGTTTCGGCGATCTCGAACAGCCGCACGTACGAACCGTAAAAAATGATGCCGGCGAAGTCTACGTCAGACCAGCGGACGTACTCTTCGATGACGAATGGCTGCGGTGCGGGGGATCCCATCCCCCGGAGAAGCTAGGAGCCTACGGAGAGGCGCGGTAGCCGTCCATCCCGTAGGACTTGAGCCGTCGCCACAACGTCGTACGACTGATGCCGAGCCGGCGGGCGGTCTCTGCGAGCTTGCCGCTCGTGTCCTGCAGCGTGGCGGTGATGGCTTGGCGTTCGCGCTCGGCGAGAGTGAGCGGGCCAGTCGAAGGGAGGAAAGCTGCTTCACCAAGATTCTGAGTGCCGTTGCGTAGCGACGTGAATCTGGCGCCGAGAGTCTGCAGACGGTTGCGCACATCGCCGCCGTTTCCACCGTGGCTTCCGTTCTGCGAGTCGACGACGCGTCTGGCCGCAGCGTTCGCATACAGCAGCCGGCCCTGTTGATCAAAGACGACGACACCTTCGCTGACGGAATCGATGACGGCCCGTACCAATGGGGAGAATGCGGCGGGCACGGTCGTGCCGGGACTGACAGGCTTGTCGATCATTGGTTGGTTGTCCTCTTCCAGATGATGCGGGTCCAAGGTTTCATCTTGCACCAACCCACAGGAGCTTTCGTGTCAAGATGAGACTCGGTCAGCGGGCAAAAAGTTGCTCTGCGCGCGATTTCTTTGTGACTTCTTAATGCGGCACGCCGCCCCGTGAGACCCGCGTCTCCTACCACACGCATAAGACGGCGGTTGCTGGAAAGTGTTAGCGGCGCCGACGGCGCCGGGCACCGCGCGTCATGCGGGCGCGCTGCGCGCTTCCCAAACCCCGCAATCCCTGGCGCAGCTCCTCGAGCGAGCTCGCCCGCACCGCCTCATGCTTGCCGCGAGTGACCGTAAAGCGGACAGGTCGATCGAAAGGCGGCAAGTCGTTCGGACGGAGCCGCCGCGCTTGCCCCTCTTTGAGTCGCAGCCGAATCACGCCCGTGCCCTGTTCGACCTCGTAGTCGACCGGCACGCGGTCGCCATACAGAAAGATGGACCCCGGCAGCGCGTCGAGCCGCTCTCTCTCGTGCTCCGGCACGGCCGCATCCGCATCCAGGTGTATGCGCGTGCCGATGAATTCGTCCCAGGAATTCACCGCGGAGAGTTGCGCGGCGATCTCCGCGCCAACGTGCTCTGCACCTGCCTGCGTCAGGCGGCCGCCGGACCGCCGCCAGTAGTGACCGAGTCGTTCGAGCACCCGCCGGATTTTCGCTTGATCGGGGTGAGGCGTCGCACCACCGAGCACGGCCTCGACGAGTGCGTGGCGCGCGGAATCCGCCAGCTCCGGCGGAAACGGACCTGCTAAGGCTTCCACTTCACGGTCGAGTGTGAACCCGAAATACTCACGCGTGCGCACCACCATCAGGCCTTCGCGGCGGCGCTGCCGCTCGAACACAACCTCCGGTCGGTCGCGGCGCGCGTAACGACGGATGGCGCGCTCCGGCACCTGAGTGCCTTCGATGCTGGCGCGCGGGACGCCGAAGCGGTCGGCGAAATAGCGGAGCGACCCTGCGATCGCTCCCCAGCTTCCGCAAACCGAGCTGCGGCTGACGCGCGCCTCGCGGCCGTCCGCGGTCTGCTCGTCGATCACCAGATCGAACGGCATGATCTTGGCCAACAGTTCGGTGAACAGCTCGAGGCTCGGGCGATCGCCGTATGGCATCTTTGGGGGGAGGGCCAGCTCCAATTGCCGATAGACCGACGCGGTGCCCAGCGCGATGTCTTCGATCGCTTTCACGAGTACGCCGCGCTCTTCCGCCCAGCGCTCGATGTCCTGCTCGCGAAACAGGTGGCGGGGCAAGCCATACACTTCACCCAGATAGCCGTGCTTGTTCACCGCTTCCGCATAGACGTTGTAGGCCGTGATGTGATCGGAGCCCGGCACGATCAACCCGCCGAGTTGCCGTTCCTCGCGCGTCATGCGATGCAGCGATTCGATGTTCGACGACACAGCCACATACGGCACGAGGGCCGAGTCGGCATGGTACAGCAGCTCCCCCCAGGGCCGCTCCACCGGCATCGCCTCGACATCGCGGCCGTACGTCGTCAAACGCCCGTTCGCGACGAGGCCTCGCTCGGTCAGCAGCTGCACGCTTTCGCGGTAGGCGCGCCGATCGAGCGGCACGGGCAAATCGAGCTCCGCCGCGTCCACCCCAATCGCCGCGCACGTGATCGCGACGCGTTCGGCATCGCCCGCCAGCTGGAACTCGGGCGCCGTCGGGCGCAGGTTCTCGAACGCGAGATCGCGATCGCTGAGAATGTAGACCTCTCCCTGCTCGACTCTGCCGTGCACGCGACCGGCCATCTGGAGGATCTCATTCGCACCGAGGTACGCGCGTGTCAGCACGTTCTTGCCGCGCTCTACGACGTTGGTGTAGCGCGCGTCGTAGATCACGACGGTGTCGAGCCCGCGAATATTGAGCGCGGATTGCCCGGCGGCTGTCATCGCGAGCAGGAAGGGACGCTTGACCAATCCGTCGAGAAACGGCCGAATCACCCGGATCGGCTCGCCGCCGTGGTAAAACGCCGTCGCGAGATTGGGCCAGCGGTCGCCGAGCTCGGTCGCGATCTGTTCGACCTCAGCGCGGGTCGGAACGAATACGGCGACGCCGCGACGCTCGCGCATCACCCGCTTGACGAAGCGATCGTTCAAGAACTCGAGCGGCTGCTCAGCCAGAACATTGACCTGTGCCGCCTTCGCGGGATCGAACGCGCGCGTTTCGAGGACTTCGGCGGAAGCGAGATAGTCGGCGTAGAACGTGGGATCGACCGTGGCGGACAGCCAGATGAACCGACACCGCGCGCGCTTGCCGAGTGCCAGGCACAGCTCCATCTCCGCCGAGGTCTGATGGATTTCGTCGACGACGAGCGTATCGTGCGGCGTGATCAAGCCGTCCTGAAACCAGCGGCGCGCAATCCCGGTGGTGACGATGACCACATTCCAGGTTGGCGTCTCGGGCGTCGCTTCGCGCTCGCGATTGACCACGCCGACCTTGAGGGGGGCGTTGAGAATCGTTTCCGCCATACTGCGAATGGCGAGCGTCTTGCCGGTGCCCGTTCCCGCGACGATTCCGAAACCCTTCCCGGACGCCGCCAGGCGCCGAATGTCATCGCCGTGCTCGCGTTCCAGCAGCGTCTCCAGCTCGAGGCCGAGCGCCAGTTCGATGGTCTCGCAGGCCGCACGCGTCGGCGCGATGACGATGACCCGGCCAGTAGTCGGTTCGGCTGCGAGGAATGCCTGGGGATCGGGAGGAAGAGAATGGTCGCGAGCGATACGCACCGCTGGAATATAGAAAGGCGAGAGGCACCGAGGAGCCTCGCGCCGCGTCCCCTAATTAATCGCCGAAGCTGACGCCGAGATCGCGAGCCGTGGCGATGGAGTCGGAGTCGAGCGGCACGCGTCGCGGGGTCGCGAGGGCTTGTTCGAGAGAAACGGAAACGATACGCGGCGGCTGCAGCGCCACCATCATCCCGAATTGCCGCTCCGCCACCAGTCGAACGGCGGCAGCGCCGAAGCGCAGTGCGAGGAGTCGGTCAAACGTCGTAGGGCTGCCACCGCGCTGCAGGTGTCCCAACACGAGCGAGCGCGTCTCCTTCCCGGTCATCTGTTCGATCGAGTGCGCGAGCTTGTCGGCGATGCCGCCCAGCCGCTCGGGAGCCGGATCGATCTGTGAAACGGTCCCCCCTTTCGGGACGGCGCCTTCGGCAGTCACGACGATACTGAAGTGTCTGCCTTCGGCTTCCCGACGCCGGATCTTGTCGCACACCTTGTCGATATCGAACGGGATTTCGGGAATCAGGATGACGTCCGCGGAGCCAGCGATGCCGGAGTTGAGCGCGATGAAGCCGGCATTGCGGCCCATCACCTCCACCACCATCACGCGTTCGTGGCTCTCGGCGGTCGTGTGCACCTTGTCGATGGCATCCGTGGCGACGGCCGTGTCGAACCCAAACGTCGCGACCGTGCCGCCGACGTCGTTGTCGATGGTCTTCGGCACCCCGACGAGCGGTAGTCCTTTTTTCCAGAGACTGAGGGCGATACCGAGCGTCCCCTCGCCGCCGATGGCGACAAGGGCATCGAGCCGGTTCTCGCGAAACGACTCGAGCAGCTCATGCGTGCGGTCGCGCTCTTCGAACGTGCCGTCCGGACGCTGCACCCGCCACTTGAGAGGATTGGCACGGTTCGACGTGCCGAGGATGGTGCCGCCCAGGTTGGTGATGCCGCGGACTTCCTGGGGGCCGAGCGGCATGAACTCCACCTCGCCGAGCAGGCTCCCGAAGCCGCGCTTGATTCCGACGCATTCCCAGCCGCGATGAGCGGCGCTGAGTACGACGGCGCGGATGACGGCATTCAACCCGGGCGCGTCGCCGCCGCCCGTGGAGACTGCAACCCTCAACGAGCCTCGCGAATCAACCGCAGCACTTCGCCGGGTTCGGCGTGCCGCTTTGTGGCCTTCTTGGAGAACACACGCCGTCCATCGAGGTCCACCTCGAAGACGCCGCCCGATGATTGGATCAACCGCACGTCAGCGTGCGGGTATGCGTCGCGGATCTCGGCCGCCAGACCGGTGGCCCGAGGCTCGTAGTTTCAGATGACGCAGTATTCGATGGTGACGGTCATGGCGTGAAGGATAGTCGCGCTTGACACCCCGCGCCACGGCGCCGACCTTCGCGGCATGCGGTCTCCGTCGCGCTTCTCGGCGGCTTCCCTTGTCCGAATCGTCGTTGCACTCGCCGCGACCATCGCTTTCGGCGCGGGACTCGCCGCGTACGTCAACGGCCGTCTGCCGGCCGGAGAAAACCTGCCGCTTGCGGGCGCGTTGCTCGTACTCATTGCGGCCGTGACACGCCGCTATGGTATCGCCCTTCCCGGAAACGGATTCTCCTCCTACGTGCTCGGCGCCATGCTGTACGCGATCCTCGACCGCGGCTGGGCGTTCGCTGCCATCGTCGCCCCATTCGCGATGCTCGTGGGAGACTTGCTGCTGCGGCGCCTGCCGCTGCGCGCGGCGCTCGGCAATGCCGCCCATCTCACCGCTGGATCGGCGTTCGTGGGGCTGATGTACTTGCGACTGGGCGGCGCGACCAGCGGCGCGTCATTGTCCGCCGACAACGCCTGGGTCGTCGCGCTCACGCTGGTCCTGCTGCCGATGATCGTGAACGGCACCTTTTATCTGGAGCTCGCGCTCGGCCAAACGATCGCCTGGGTGGACGCGCGGCTCACGCTGCGGTGGGAGTCGATCGTCTATCTCGTTTCCGCGACGCTGGCGCTCGGGTGGCTGGCCGTCGTGCATGCCGTCCTTCCGCCGCCAACACGCGCTTTGCTCATCACCGCGCTCGTGATCGCGACGACCGGCAGTCTGCACGTCTTGAGGCTCGGCGTGCACGCCGACGAGCTGCGTCTGATTCAGCGACTCGCCCAGGCGATCGCCGCCGAGCTGACCCTGACCCAGAGCTTTCAACGCGTGCAGGAGCTCACGCGGCAGCTCGTGCATTGGGAGCACATGGGATTCGCGCGCTACGATGCGCGAACTCGGCAGATGGAGCTTGTCGCCGATACCGCCGCGCAACCTGGGATGACATTCCGATTCGACGCCGAAGCCGGCCTGACCGGCGAAGCGCTGCGGCTGCGGCGTCCCGTCGTGGCGCACGGTCTCGCCAGAGACCAGGTGGTCGTACCCGGGGGTGAAACGCCGGGCTCGGAGATGCTGGTGCCGCTGTATCACGCCGGTCAGCTCGTGGGACTCTGGAGCGTCCGCCACTCGGATCCCGCGATGTACCGCCAATCGGACGGCGATTTGCTCGAGCTGCTCGCGCCGCAGCTGGCTCTGATGGTGGCGATCGACGGCTCGCTGCGGCCAGTCACGGGCGCATCCGATCAGACGACGCAATACATCCAGACGCTCACCGCCACGACCGAAGAAATTCATGCGTCGAGCGAAGAGGTTGCCGCCTCCGCGCAGCGCGCCAGTCACGGCGCGGGACAAGCGACGACGCTCGTGAGCACGGCGGCGCGGGAGGCGGGCCAGCTAAAGGAAAGCGCCGCCGAGCTCGCCGCGGCCGGCGACCGGACCCGCGATGCCGGATCGCGAATGGAGAAAACCGCCGACCGCGTGCGGTCCGGAACGCAGGGCGCCGTGCGCCAGCTGAAGGACCTGGGCGCGACCACCGAGGAGAGCGCCGCCGAGGTTGGCCGGTTGCGCGAAGTCGCAACGCAGGTCGAGAAGTTCTCGGAGACGATTGGGTTCGTGGCGAATCAGACGAATCTGCTTGCGCTCAACGCGACGATCGAAGCGGCGCGCGCGGGGGTGCACGGCCGTGGGTTCGCCGTCGTCGCGGACGAGGTGCACAAGCTGGCGGAAGCGAGCGGTCGCGAAGCACGGAACGTCGGCAAGGCGGTGCAGGACACTCGCCGGGCGTTGGATCGCGCGGCCCAGCTCATCGAGCGCATTCGCGGCGATCTTGGGGGGGTTGTGGAGAGCTCGGCCGCGTGGCTACAGGATCTCGACCGCATCGCGGAAGCCTCGGCCGAGACCGCCCGGGCCGGCAAACAGGTCGCCGAGGTGGCGCGACACAGCGCGGAGCTCGCGACGCGAATCACCGATTCGCTGAGCCAGGCGCGTACCGCGGCGCAAACGTCGAGCCAGGAAGCCCAAACGGTCGCCGCGGCGGCCGCCGAGCAGTTGCGAGCGATTCAGGACCTGGCACGAGGTGCCACCCAGCTTTCCGCTCTCGCCGAGCAGCTCGCGCAGGCGTTGCGCTTCATTCGCGGTGGCAACGGCCATCCGGCAACGTCACGTTCCACACTTCCTAACCCCCCTGTGACCACCGCCCCCCGCCCCCGACGCCCGCCCGCGAGACCGGTTGAGTAGTGACGGGGGCTACGGGGGTTTCTCGAGGAGAGGCTGATTATTAAAGTGGAGTGCCGCCAACCTTGGGAGCGACATGTACGCGCGGACGATACCCCTGGTCGTGTGCCTCAGCGCCCTACCTGCCTTGAGCGCCGCTCAACACACGCACCAGTTCGAGATCGGCGCGTTTGGGTCATTCACACGTTACGATCGCGCCTTCCGGCTCGACAATCAGATCGGCGGCGGCGGTCGGCTCGGCTATTTCTTCAGCCCGGCGATCGGCGTAGAGCTCGAGCTCGGATATCAACAGCCCACGCCGCTCGCGGGTGGCGGGAATGCGGCGGTGTCTCTGGGGAGCGCAAGCCTCGTCCTCAACATGGGCAAAGAGCACAACCTCTTCTATATCCTGGGCGGCTACACCCGGCTCCAGTTCGGCGACAACGTCAGCTACAGCTTCACCGATAACGGCTTCCATGGCGGGATCGGCGACCGGATGTTCTTCGGCGAGCGCGTGGCATTGCGCGTCGAAGGTCGCGCCATCTACTCGCCAAGCACCTCGTTCCCCGGCGGCAGTTGGGCGGGGCATATCGTCGGATCGGCAGGGCTTTCAATCTTCACCGGGCCGAGCGCGTTCAAAGACACCGACCAGGACGGCGTCCCCGATCGTCAGGATGCCTGTCCCGGCACTCCGGCCGGCGCGATCGTTGACAGTCGCGGATGTCCACGCGACTCGGACCGCGACGGCGTCTATGACGGCCTCGATGCGTGCCCCAATACGCCTGAACACGTGGAGGTCGACGCCCGCGGCTGCCCCAAGGACTCCGACGGCGACGGCGTCTATGACGGCATCGACAAGTGCCCCGGCACGCCAACCGGAGTGCGCGTTGATGCAACGGGATGTCCCATCGATTCGGACGGCGACGGCGTCCCCGACGGGATCGACAAGTGCCCCAACACCCCGCAGGGCGCTACCGTCGATACCACCGGCTGCCCCATCGACAGCGATCATGACGGCGTACCGGACGGGCTCGACAAGTGCCCCAACACCCCAGCTGGCGTTGAAGTCGACTCGTCAGGTTGCCAGCGCATAAAAGACAGCGATGGCGACGGCGTCGATGACAGCAAGGACAAATGCCCGGGCACGGCGCCGGGCACCAAGGTCGATGCGGCCGGCTGTCCGATTCTCTTCACCGAAACCCGGGCGCCGGTCGTGCTGCGCGGCGTGACGTTCGAGACCGGCCGCTCGACGCTGAAACCGGACTCCTACACGATTCTCGATATCGTCGCGGGATCGCTGGTTGCGAACCCTGACATCAAGATCGAGATCGGCGGTCACACCGATGCCACCGGATCGCCGGCAACCAACACGCGCTTGTCGCAGGCGCGCGCCGAGGCCGTCCGCGCCTATCTGGCGAGCAAAGGCGTAGCACCGGAGCGGATGGTCGCGAAGGGCTACGGTCCGACACAGCCGGTTGCGCCCAACACGACGGCAGCTGGCCGCGCGCAGAATCGACGCGTCGAGCTGCGCCAGACCAACTGAGGCGGAGGCTTACCGTGAGAACGCTTGCGTCGGCGCTGTTGATGATGGCTGCAACCAGCAGCCTCTCGGCTCAGTACCAGCGCCGCTATGAGGTCGGCGTGTTCGGCTCATTTACCAAATACGACCAGAACTTCAATCTCGCCAACAAACCCGGCGGCGGCGTGCGGTTCGCGTATGCCGTCACGCCGATGATCGGGCTGGAGGTCGAGGCGCTGTTTCAGTCACCGCAGGACGTCGGCACCGCGCACATCGAGCCGATGATCGGCGCCGGCAGCCTCGTCATCAACGCGCTCAACGCCAGCCGCATGACCGTCTATCTGCTCGGCGGCTATTCGCGGCTCGATTTCGGCGGCAGCAGTCCGTATCGGTTCACCGACGGCGGCTTCCACAGCGGCGCCGGCGTCAAGTTGTACATGAGCTCGCGCGTCGCGCTGCGCTTCGAAGCGCGGGGGATCTACACGCCCAACACGACGAGCGCTTTCCCCGGCGCACCAAAGAACATGACCCACCTGGTCGCATCCGCCGGCTTCTCGTTCTTCCAGTCAGACACACGCACGAAAGGACCCGCGGGCGCACTCGACAGTGATCGCGACGGTGTCCCCGACAAGGACGATGCTTGCCCCAATACACCGCTGGGCGCCACCGTCGACAGCCGCGGTTGCCCGCACGATTCCGATGGCGACGGCGTCCTCGACGGCATCGATCAATGCCCCAATACGCCCGCCGGGACGAAGGTCGATGACAAGGGCTGTCCGCTCGCGGCGCCCACCGCTGTACCGGTGCTCGATTCCGACGGCGACGGCGTGCCGGACACGATCGACAAATGTCCGAATACGCCCGCGGGCGCGAAGGTCGACGCGGACGGCTGCCCGATCGATTCCGATCATGACGGCGTGTGGGACGGCATCGACAAGTGCCCCGACACCCCCGTCGGCGCGACCGTTGATGCGACCGGCTGCCCGCACGACACCGACGGGGACGGTGTGTTGGACGGCATCGACAAGTGCCCGAACACGGCGCCGGGCACACCCGTCGACGCGACGGGTTGCCCGCTGGACAGCGACAAGGACGGTGTGCCCGACAATCTCGACAAGTGCCCGAACACGCCGGCCGGCGTTCAAGTGGACGCCAACGGTTGCCCCATCGAGCACGACACGGACGGCGATGGCGTGCCCGATTCGCGCGATCGTTGCCCGAATACGCCGCCCGGATCGAAGGTCGATCAGTACGGCTGCATACTGCTGTTCGAGGAGCACGCGGTTGCTCCGGCGGCGCCTGGCGCGCCGCCCGCGCGTCCCACGCTCATTCTCCAGGGCGTAAACTTCCAGAGCGGACGCTCGGTGTTGACGACGTCGTCGTATGCAGTGCTGGATCAGGTCGCAGGATCGCTTGTTGCCAATCCGGAGATCCGCATCGAAATCGCCGGATACACCGACTCGACGGGGCGGAGGTATCTCAATCTGCGGCTGTCGATGGCGCGGGCCGCAGCGGTGCGTGCGTACCTCGCGCGGAAAGGTGTGAGCCCGATGCGAATGCAGGCGCGCGGTTACGGCGCCTCAGGCTACATCGCGCCGAACTCGACGGCCGATGGTCGCGCGAAAAACAGACGGGTAGAGCTGCACAAGTTGAATTAGCGGAAGCTCAGAACGGACGCTGCAGACGCAGTGGTCGATGGTTTTGGGGCTGGGTCGAGCAAATCGACCTGGCCCCTTGTATTTTCTGCTCGCCCGGTCCACGCGAGTCGCGCATGTGTTTCACCCTGAGTCGACGTTGATGTCCCGGCAAATCCTGTTGCTCGCGCTGGCGACGAGTTTGCTCGGCGGCACTCCACGATCACTGTCCGCGCAGCGTCGCCGCACACGCCCGTCCGCTGCGGCCAAGGCTGCGGCGGCCCGCAGCGTCGTCATTCCCACGCCGCGCTCGATGCTGGGGTTCGACCCCGGGGACGATCGCAAGCTCGTGGAATGGCCCGTCCTGGTGCGCTATTTCGAGGCCCTCGCCAAGGCCAGCGATCGCATCGATTACCGCGAGCTCGGCAAGACAACGCTCGGCGCACCGTTCATCGCGCTCGTGATCTCGAGCCCGGAAAACCTGCGGCGGCTGGACTACTACCGGCAGCTGAACGCCGATCTCGCCGATCCCCGCGTATTCCGCACCAGCCGCGCCGCCCGCGACGCGCTACGGAACGGCAAGACGATCGTGCTGATCACGTCGAGCATCCACTCCGACGAAGTCGGCGGCCATCTGTCACCCGTAGCGCTGGCGTATCGTCTGGCGACCGACACGAGCGCTACCACGCGGGCGATTCTCGACAACGTGATTCTGTGGCTCGTGCCGTCGGTCAATCCCGACGGCGTCAGCATCGTCGCCCGATGGTACAATCACACGCTCGGGACGAGCGCTGAAGGCAGCGACCCGCCCGAGCTGTATCACCACTATACGGGCCACGACAACAACCGCGACTGGTACGCATTCACGCAGGTCGAAACGCAGCTGGTCGTCGATTCGCTGTACAACGTCTGGCATCCGCAGATCGTGCACGACATTCACCAGATGGACCCGAGCGGCGCGCGGTTGTTTTTGCCGCCATACCTGGATCCCATCGAGCCTAACGTCGATCCGCTGCTGATCGACGGCGACAACGCCCTCGGCACCGCGATGGCGTGGGAACTTGCGGGACAGGGGAAGACGGGCATCTCGATCAACTCCACGTATGATGCCTGGACGCCAGCGCGCGCGTATCAGCACTACCACGGCGCCGTCCGCATACTTTCGGAGACCGCGAGCGCCGATCTCGCCACGCCCGTGGAAATCCCCTTCGATCGGCTGGAGGCGCGCGAGCGCGGCTACAATCCGCGCGAGCGCTCCTGGAATTTCACCAATCCCTGGCGCGGTGGTCGTTGGGCCCTCCGCGACATCGTCTCCTATCAGACCGACGGTGCATACGCGCTGCTGGCGCACGCAGCGCGTGAACGCGAGCGCTGGCTTGCCAACTTCTTCCAGGTCGAGACACATGCGATCCACGGCTGGCGCGAGTGGCCCTACGCCTATGTGCTTCCCGCCCGCCAGGACTCCGTGGCGTTGAGCGCGCTGCTCGGCATCTTGCGGCGTGGCAACGTCGAAATCCGGAGCGCGCTGCAGTCATTCAGCGCGGGAGGGCAACGCCACCCCGCTGGCACGTATGTTGTCGTGCTGCGGCAGCCGTACGCCTCATTCGCGAAGACGTTGCTGGAACCACAGCGCTATCCCGACCGCCGGCTTTATCCCGGCGGCCCGCCGGAGAGGCCGTACGACGTCACGGCACACACGCTGCCGCTGCTGATGGGCATCAGCGCGACCGCGGTGAACGACTCGATCCGCGTTCCACTGTCGGCGCCAATCACACCGCGAAATGTGAGCCCCCCGCCGATTGCGCCGCTGCTCGACTCCGTTCGCATCGGTGTCTACAAGTCGTACCGCGCCACGATCGACGAGGGGTGGACGCGTTGGGTATTCGACAAATGGAAGGTGCCGTACACCTCGCTGGTCGACTCGGTCGTGCGCGCGGGAAGACTGCGCGATCGGTTCGACGTCATCATTCTGCCCGACCAGCCGCCCAACGAAATCCTCGACGGGCTTTCCTCGCGCTACCCCGCGCCGTACGCCGGTGGACTCGGCCCGGACGGCAGCGATGCGCTGCGGCAGTTCGTGGTCGATGGCGGAACATTGATCGCACTGAACGAAGCGAGCCGCTTCGCGATCCAGGCGTTGTTGCTGCCGGTGCGCAACGTCCTCGAAGCCGTGAGTGACGAAGATTTCTACGCGCCCGGTTCGATCTTTCGACTCGAGCTCGACACCACGAACGCCATCGCCCGCGGCTTGCCGCGGGAGACCATCGGGTGGTTTCAGGAAGGCCCTGCGTTCGAGGTGCTCGATTCGAGCGTGACGCGCGTCGTGGGTCGCTGGCCGGACGATCCCGATCGCCTGCTGCTTTCGGGATGGGTGCTGCATCCTGATCGCATAGCAGGCAAGGCGGCGATCCTGGAAGTGCAGCAAGGTGCAGGTCGGGTGATCCTGTTCGGAATGAGACCACAGTATCGCGGGCAGAGCTTGGCGACTTATCCCTTGTTGTTCAACAGCTTGCGGCGCAAATGAGGAGCGAGTCCTTGCCCGCGTAGGGGTCAATTTCCTATGTTGGTGGCCCCTATGAGGTTGGCTCGGCAGGCGATCGTTCTCTTGCTCTGGGCCGCGACGTTTGGTCGCGGCCTTTTTGCCCAACAATTGCCGACGTCGCCGGACAAGTTGCAGCTCCGCGGCGCGGAGCTGCGTTACGTCTTGCCGGAGCCGCTGTTCGCCAACGACCAGAGCACGGAGCCGATCAAGGCGATCTACGTGAACGCGTGGGCGTTCGGCTCGCCGAAGCTCGCGCAGCTCGTTCGCCTCGCCGACTCGACCGAAATCAACGCCTTCGTCGTCGACATCAAGGACGACACCGGCTGTCTGCTGTATCCCTCTGAGGTGAAGGTCGCGCAAGAGATCGGCGCGACGAAATGCGTCCGTACCAAGGACGTGCGTTCGCGACTCGACACGTTGCGCGCGCACGACATCTACGCGATCGCACGCATCGTCGTCGCCAAGGATCCGCTCCTCGCCGAGCGCCGCCCCCAGTGGTCGGTGAAGAATCGCGTCGATGGCGGCTTGTGGCGCGACCGCATCGGCATCGCGTGGGTGGATGCATACAACGACTCCGTGTGGATCTACGCGGCGCAGCTCGCCGAAGAAGCCGTAAAGCTCGGATTCAACGAAGTGCAGTTCGACTACGTGCGCTTCCCGGACGAGCCGAAGGAGGCGCTCGCCGAAGCGATCTTCGCCGCGCGCAAGCCCGGTGAGTCCGAACGCCAAGGTGTGCAGAACGGCATCGGGATCCTCGCGCACCGCATCCAGCCGCTCGGTGTGCCGGTCACGTTCGATATCTTCGGCCTGACGTCTTCGGCGACCGGCGACCTTGGCATCGGACAGGTGTGGGAAGATTTCGTCAGCGTCGCGGACGTCGTACTCCCGATGGTTTATCCCAGTCACTACTATCGCGGCAGCTACGGCATCGCATGGCCCAACGGCGAACCGTATCGGATCGTACGAGACGCGCTGAGCGAGGCGATCGAGCGCTCGCGCCCGCTCGCCAAGGCGGCCGCGATCCGTCCCTACCTGCAGGCGTTCACGCTCGGACGCCGCAAGCCGCGCTATACACCGCACGAAATCCGCGAGCAGATTCGCGCGGCCGAAGAGTTGGGCATCGACACCTGGGTGCTATGGAATCCGCGCAGCGTGTATCAGCGTGATTCGCTGCGGCCGTATCGGGACGGAGGTACCACGGCTTCCGCCGGCACGCAGTAGCACCATATTCACGTCATGAAAAAGTGGCTCCTTCCGCTGGCGCTCTTTGGAGCGCTCGCTCAAGTCGCGTGCTCTTCCGACGCGGGCGGCGTCGATCCCGACGCCATCCCGGCGGCCCAGAAGCATGCGCTCTGGGTCGCACTCGATTCCGCATTTCGGCACGACACGACCCTCGATCCGGCGTTCACCGGCGACTCGGGACTTTATGCGCTGATGTCCACGCTGGTCATTCCGTTCATCGATCGCGCTTCGCGAATCTCCACGGGAGGCGTCGACACGACGCGCGTGGTCGGCGTCGAGTTCGACATCAACGCTTCGCGAAACGGCGTTCAGGTCGTGAGCAACTTGACGGCGGTAATCGCGTGGAAAGGATATGACTCCACCACGCAGACGATGGATACGGTGTTCTTCCTCCTCGGCGCCGGCCGGGCGCCCGTGAGCGACACGCTGTGGCGGCCGTTTACACTCGATTCGGCCGGAACGGGAACCGGCTTCGTCATTCATCAGGCTACGGATGCCGTCGTAACGAAATGGCTGTCGCGGGGTGGGCATTTGCGGACGACGGCGAGCCAGTACGGCGCGCCTCAGGGCGGCACGTCGTTCAGCGTCGCGCGCGGTACGTTGAGCGGCCAGTTGACCATCGACGCAAAACTGGTTCCGGATTCCAGTACGACGGTGATGTCGGCGTTGGACTTCGGCAGCGGGGCTCGCGCCATCAAGGTCACGATCCGCGGCAGCTTATGAGCGGGCGTTCTCCAGTACCATTCCCGGCTCCCACGCCGTGATGTAACCCGTGATCGCGGACGCAGCGACGGTATAGGGATTGGCCAGGTAGAGCTGCCCCGGGCCCGAGCGGCCCGGAAAATTTCGATTGATGGCGCTTATCGTCACTTCTTCCCGAGTCTTCGACACGCCCGGCCCCGCATTGATGCACGCGCCACACGAAGGCTCCAGGAAGGTGGCGCCCACCTGTCGGAAAACGTCCAGGTAGCCGCGCTCTTCACAGTAGCGCTTCACATCCTGCGAGCCACACTGAATGAAGAACCGCACCCACGGCGCCACCCGCTCACCGCGGCCGAGCGCCTCCGCGAGCACACGAGCGTACATGTCCATGTCTTCCTTCTTGCCGGCGGTGCAGGAGCCTGCATAGGCGATGTCGACCTTGATGGGCTGCGCCACGGCAGCGATGTAGAGGCCGTTCCCAGGATCGCCCGGGAGGGCGATCATCGGCCGAATCGTCGCCGCATCGATCTCGATCACCTCGCAGTACTCGGCGCCGGGATCGCTCGCGAGCCCGGCGCAGAGCCGCTCAGCGTCGGCTCGCGACATCTTCCGATAATCCGTCAAATAGTCGACGGTCTTCTCGTCGGGTGCGACGTAGCCGGTAAACCCGCCGACTTCGGCCGTCATGTTGGTCATGGTCGCGCGTTCGTCAACCGATAGCGACTCGACAGCATCGCCACAGTATTCGACCAGCTTCCCGATCGCCTTGCCGGTCTTCACGTACGGGTGCCGCAGCACCTCGAGCATGAAGTCTTTGGCGGTGACGTTCACCGGCTTGTGGCCGCGGATCACGACTTTAACCGTCTCGGGGACCTGCAACCGCACGTCCTTCGTGATCCACGAGTTGAAGATGGCCGTCGTGCCGACGCCGAATGCGATGCAGCCGACGGCTCCCGCGTGTGGCGTGTGCGAGTCGGAACCAATGATGACATGGCCCGGCAGGGCATGCGACTCGAGAATCTTTGAATGGCAGATGGCCTCGGAGCCGTGGTGCCCGAGTCGGAGCTCGCCGTAGAGCTTGATCCCCTGCGCCGCCGCGAACTCGCGCTGCTTCTTCTCGAGCTGCATCGCGACGTCGAGCAGCCCTTCCTTGATCCGCTCCGGCGTCATCGCCTCGGGCAGAAAGGTGAGGTGATCGCGAAACATGAGAACGGAGCCGGGATCGTTGACCTTCGCACTCTTGCCGACGAGCTGCTCAAAGAAGATCGCCGCCATCGGCGTGACGTATTCGTGGCTGAATCGGATGTCGGTGAGGACAAAGCCTTCATCGCCCGGCTTCACTGCGGAAACGCCGATCTTCCCTTTTGCCGGATCGACGACCCAATGCCGTGCGAGAATCTTTTCGCCGAGCGTCATGGGCCGGCGTTTGGTCTCGGGCGGATGGAGCACGACGTCGCCCTTGAGCCGCGCCATGTTGTACTTGAAAAGTCCGCCGTGCTCGATGATGCCGCGCGTGATCTCGCCCTCGCCCGCCGTGAATGCGGAGAGCGGGATCTCTTCGCCGCGGCGTATCTTGTCGAGAATCGAGAAGTCGGTCGTCGTCAGGATGCCGAGGTTCTGGCAATTCTCGCGGTAGATCCGTTCAATGCTTTCCGCGACGACGAGCTGGATGCCGGCGCACATTTCGGCGAAGGGCGACTGCTCGCGCGACGACCCTTTGCCGCGCCGCTTGCCGCTCACTGCCGCGACGAAGCCCCCGCGTTTGACGGCGCCTCGCGGAATGGGAAATTCGTCGCGACACTTGAGGCCCAGGTACGGGAATTCGCCGAGCGTCTCGTCGTAGTAGTAGCAGATGTACGCCGGCGTAATTTCGTCGGTGGAGATATCGTCGCGTAGTTTGTTGGCCGGCGTCCAGGCGGGATCTTCCCCGGCCAGTTGCGCGCGCACGAACGCGGGATCTTCCGTGAGATAAAGGATCCGGCCCTGCAATCGAACCTTGGCGTCCCGCATGCGCGAAGTATCACCACTTGCTCGGAACCCAGCAAGCGGATTTGCCCGGAGGCTCGATGATTGTCGCGATCATGGCAGCGCTGAGCACCGCCGTCGCCGCGCAACGGCCATCGACCATCCCGGTCGATACGGCGGCGATGGATGCGCATCTTCGATTTCTTGCAAGCGACTTGCTCGAGGGCCGCGCCCCGGCGACTCGCGGTGGGCGGCTCGCAACAGAGTACATCGCCGCGCAATTCCAGGCGCTCGGGTTGAAGCCCGCCGGAGCGAACGGCGGCTATTTCCAGCCAGTGCCGCTGGTCGGCATGACTCCCCAGCCGTCGTTCGCATGGGGCAAGACGGGCGGCACGGCCGACACGTTGGTCTATCGCGATGCATTCGTCGCCTGGGGCGAAAGACCCGAAGCGGATATCGCGGCAACCGGGGACGTCGTGTTCGTGGGCTATGGGATTCGCGCGCCCGAGTGGCGGTGGGACGATTACAAAGGGACCGACCTGCGGGGGAAAGTGCTGCTGATGCTGGTCAATGATCCGGGGCTCGTCGACTCGTCGGTCTTCCTCGGCAAAGTCCTCACGTACTACGGACGCTGGACCTACAAGCTCGAAGAAGCGGCCCGCCAGGGCGCCGTGGGAGCCATTCTCATTCATACGTCCGAGAGCGCGACATACCCCTGGGAAGTCGTGCGCGGGTCGTGGTCGGTCGAGCAATTCAAGCTCGATCAGCCGCACTCGCCCAGCCTCGCGTTTGCGGGCTGGGTCACGGAAGGGAGTGCGCGCGCGGCTCTGGGGAAGGTCGGACTCGATCTGGATACTCTGGCCAAGGCCGCCGCGCGACGCGATTTCCGTCCCGTCGCAACAGGACTCACGGCCGCCGTGCGGGTCCACAGCGCCCTGCGTCACGTGCAATCGGAGAACGTGGTCGGTCGCTTGCCGGGACGCGATCGACAACTCGCCGCGCAAGCGGTTCTGATCATTGCGCATTGGGACCACAAAGGCATCGGACCCCTCGTCGGCGGCGACTCTATCTACAATGGCGCGGAGGATAACGCGTCGGGCGTGGCCGCGATGCTTGGCGCGGCGAAGGCGCTCGCGCAACTACCGCGACCGGCACGATCGATCCTCTTCGTCGCCACGACGGCGGAGGAGAGCGGCCTGCTCGGGAGCGAGGCCTACGTCCAGCATCCATTGATCCCACTCGCACAGACCGCCGCGGTCCTGAATCTCGACGTCACGAGCGTGCGTGGCGCGACCCGCGATATCGGCGCGCTCGGCATGGACCGCTCGACGCTGGGCTCGGTGTTCGCCGCCGCGGCACGAGCGGAGTCGCTTGCGGTCGTTTCTCAACCGGACGTGCGTGGAGCTTTCTTTCGCTCCGATCATTTTCCGTTCGCGCGCTCCGGTGTCCCGGCGCTTTCGATCAGACCGGGCATCGATTTCGTGGGACGGCCGAAGGGTTGGGGTCAGCAACAGGAGGCGATTTACAATCAGGAGCGCTATCACCAGCCCAGCGACGAGTATCAGCCGACCTTCCGCTACGATGGCATGGCACAGGAGGTCCGTGTGACCGTGCGGATCGCCCGGGCCGTGGCCAACGATCCGGCGCGGCCACGCTGGCTGCGGTCCTCAGAATTCCAGCGACCACAGCCGTAGCGGACGATTCGCGCAACATATTGATACATAAATGGTTAGTGTTCGGCGATTGCCTATTCGCCGGGGGGGGGGTAAGTTTGCGCCCGTTTTTGACCCGCGCAGCACCAGCTGGTCCGACCTCGTTAACTATTGGAGCGGCGGTTGGAGATTCCCTCCACGCATACGGTGCCTCTGTCATGGTTGTATGAGGCGGCCAGTCTTCCAATCCAGTACCGGACGCTTACCGAGGTCGTGCCCGAGTCTGCGCGCGACGTCGAACAGCTCGCACTGCTGCGCGAGCAGATCCTCCATTACAAGGAAGCCGTCGCCATCGTCCGCAAGCAGAAAGAGACCGGCCTGTGGGGCGGCAATCTGCTGGCGCCCGCCCCGTCGAACGCGATGGGCTGGAAGGAAGTGGGGACGATTTCGCAGTATCGGCGGCTGCTCGAGCTCGGCTGGCCGGCGGATGCCCGCGTGTTCCGCTTCGCGGACCGGTTTCTGTTCCGCCTGCTGTCACGCGATGACGATCCCGCCCTCCTTGTCGAGTTCCAGCGTACCGCGAAGAGCGATCCGGGACTGGCGCTGTGGGTGAGAGGTATGGGCTCGCAGGCCGCCGCGGCAGCCCTCGCTCGCGGCGCGCACCAGGACGACCCGCGGCTGCGCGGCGCGGCGCATCGCATCGCGAGCGATATTTCGATGTATCTGAGGAGCGAGCTGGCGCAGAAGCCGTTCAGGAAGGCTCAGGGCAAGACGGTGCTCGATCCTCTCGCCTACCCGCCGACCGTCTTCTCGATGGAAATGCTGGCCTTCATGCCGGCGGTGCAGCGCGAACGCGCCGGGTTTCTGGAGCGTCTGGCCGCCTACTTTTCGATCCCGGCACCCCGGCGGTCGTTCTTGGTACTCGCCGGCAAGAAGATCATTCGACCGTTCTTCGAGCTGCTCGGCGATCCCCTGCATGCCGATGCCCAGGGCCGGGTCGATGACGTCGCCTTCGCCGTGTATTGGTTGGAGCTGCTGGCGCGGTTGGGAATCGTCCGACAGGTGCTCAGCGCCGCCCGCGTGCTGGCTCGGCTCTTCAGCGAGTGCGACGACCGGGGGATCTGGACCCCCGCCGGCCTGCGTGCGATGCCGAAATCGGCCAATCCAGTGATCTCGCATTATTTCCCACTCGAAGGCCCGGGCAAGAGTCCCGCACAGCGGCAGACGGACGTGACTTTTCGGTTGGCGTTGATCGCGAAACTCTTGGGAATGCCTCTGAACGTTGTCTAGCGGTGATTGAAGTAGTAGTATCTGCTACTACAATGCACCCGGATCTTACACCTTTTGGCTTCACCCCGACCGAGTCGCTGGTCTATGCCACGCTGCTGAAGTTGGGACCGTCGACCGGCTACGCCGTCGCTCGCGGAGCGGGGCTGGCCAGGGCAAACACGTACGCAGCACTCGAAGGATTGGTTCTTCGCGGTGCGGCGACGCGTACGCCGCCGCCGGCACGGCCGGCGCGCTACCGCCCGACGGACCCGCAAGCGTTGCTTGCGCACCTCGCCACCCGACAGGGTGAGGCGCTGGATCGCTTGGGCAAGGAGCTCCGTGACCTGTCGCGACCCGGCGATCCGGTAACCCGCGAAGTGGCTGGTGCTCGCGCAGTCGCTAACCTCATAATGCAGCTGGTCGCTCGGGCCGAGCGGAGTGTAGAAGGCGTCGTGACTCTGGAGCTCTGGCGACCAACGCTGCCGGCGTGGCGACGTGCCGGCGAGCGGGCTCGGATGCAGGTTCGCATGGGCGGTGGGATGCCTACTGACCCTCCGCCGTGGCTGGAGCCGGTGCGCGAGGATGGCCTTCCCGTGACCGCGCTTTTGATCGACGACACTCAGTTGGTGTTGACGTCCGGCGACGGAGATGCGGTCGCCGGCGTATGGACCTCACATCCTCTTTTCGTGCTGCTCGCTCGCCATGCGCTGGCTTCTTAGCGTTATTGCCTTCGCCTGTGCCTGTCGCGCCGCCCCGATAGCCGCGTCGCAACGCTACCCTGCCGGGACGTCATTCCGCGAACAGTACCGGACCATCGACGGAACGCGCTTGCGTCTCATCGATTCGGGCAACGGCACGCCAGTCGTTTTCATTCATGGAATCGGCGCCTCGCTATACAGCTGGCGGCGTCAGCTCGAACCTGTGGTGAGCGCCGGCTACCGGGTCATCGTGTTTGACAATCGGGGGTTCGGGTTTTCCGACAAGCCTGCCCATGGTTACCACAACGCCGAATACGCGCACCTCGTCGTCTCACTGCTCGACTCATTAGGGATATCGGCCGCCGTTCTCGTTGGCCATTCGATGGGCGGCGCCATCGCTGCGGAAGTCGCACTCGCTCACCCTGATCGCGTACGCGGGCTTGTGTTGATCGACGCCGCCGGCTACGGCATACGCGTGCCCGGCGTGTTCAAGCTGGCGCGCGTTCCGATTCTCGGCGCCGTCGCCACGGCGTTCCGCAGCCGCTGGATCACCGGCCGGATCGTGCGCTCGACGTTTGCCGATCCCGCGAAGGTCACGGAGGCCGACGTCGACCAGTACTATGCGCCCGTCGCAGATCCGAACTACGGTCGCGCTTTGCGAGGCGTGTTGCGGGAGTTCAGGTTCGATAGCCTCGGCGGCCGCCTCGGCAGTCTCCAAACACCGACCTTGGTTCTCTGGGGCGACGCTGATCGCTGGATCTCGATTGGCGACGGCAGTCGCTTCGCGCGTGAGCTGCCGCGCAGCGAGTTTGTCGTCGTTTCCCACGCCGGTCACGACGCCATGGAAGAATCGCCCGACCAGGTGAATCGTTTTCTGCTGGAGTTTCTCAAAGAAGGCCTATCTCGGATTCCGGAAAACGTGGCGTTGAGCACGCGATAACCTTAGATTTGATCAACCAAACGGTTGATGAATCGCCACGTGCCACCTAAGCTGAGCAATGATAGAGCTATACGCATTGTCGCCGCCGCTCGCGAGGAGTTCGCCAAGCG
>Ga0070730_10001026_pt1 | contig 28074 bp, 25 predicted proteins | sample Coa_R1_3_FD_66447 | JGI IMG/M metagenome (GOLD analysis project Ga0070730, IMG submission 66447) | Surface soil microbial communities from Centralia Pennsylvania, which are recovering from an underground coalmine fire - Coalmine... | ecosystem: Environmental > Terrestrial > Soil > Unclassified ... | reverse complement strand
GCTGCTGTCGGCGGCGATCTGGGCCGACTCCTTGTCGACCTGCCGGCGGATCGACGGATCGGCGCCACCGGCGCCGGCCTTGGCGATCAGCGCCTGCTCGCCGGCGCTCAAGGACGCGTTGGCGCCGGTCTGGGCCGCGACGATGGCGGGCGTTGCCGCCGCCTTGGTGTCCACGGCGCGGAACACGGTCTGGCGACCGGCCTGCGATGCCGTCTCCGACGGCGGCTTGTCCGACGGGCTGCGCGGCGGGCGCAGATTGAAGTCGGGCGGCATCGTCAGCGGCGAGCCCGCGACGACGGCGAATTCGTCAGGCGGCGCCTTGTCGATGCCGAGCGCCTTGCGCGTGTCGCTGCAACCACTCAGGCCCATCACGAGGAGGACGAGTGTCGTGCCAAGATATGCCGTGCGTTTCATGCCGATCCCAACCTGGAGAACGCGCTTATGTACGCGACTCCGGCGCCGGCAGCAAGCCGTCGCCGAGCCGCATCCCCACTTATGACTCAGCCGTGGTGATGATCGACCGCATCGGCGCATCGGCCGCACAGGTCCGGATGGGCCGCGATCGTCGTCACTTCCGGCAGAACCCGCCAGCAGCGCTGGCATTTCTCGCCCGAGGCCAGCCCGACCGTGACCGCGACGCCGGGCACTTCCGCCATGGCGAAGGCGCCCTCGGGCGCCGGCTCGCGGCTCAAGCCCGCCTCCGACACGATGCAGATCTCGGCGAGGTCGAGCCCGGCCAGCGCCGCCTCGGCCTCGGTGCCGGCATGGAGCGTCACCGCCGCCTGCAGGCTGGAACCGAGCCGCTTCGCCGCCCGTTCCAGCTCGATGGCGCCGGTGACGACCCGGCGCAGGTCGCGGATGGTCGACCAGCGCTCTGCCAGCTCCGGGGCGATCCAGGCGGCGGGCAGATCCGGGAAGACCTCCAGATGCACGCTCGTGTCGGCCGCGTCGCCATGGCGGGCGAGCCAGGCTTCCTCGGCGGTGAAGCACAGGATCGGCGCCAGCCACTTGGCCAGGCTGTCGAACACGATATCCATGACCGTGCGCACGGCGCGGCGGCGCGGATCGTCCGGCCGGTCGCAATAGAGCGCGTCCTTGCGGATGTCGAAATAGAATGCCGACAGGTCGACCGAGCAGAATTGATGCAGCTCGGTATACATGCGGTGGAAGTCGAACGCGTCGACGCTCTCGCGCACGATCGGGTCGAGCTCCTTCAGCCGGTGCAGCACCCAGCGCTCGAGATCCGGCATGGCCGACGGCTCGACCCGCTCGGCCGCGGTGAAGCCGTCGAGCGCGCCCAGCAGGTAGCGCAACGTATTACGCAGGCGGCGGTAGACGTCCGCCTGATACTTCAGGATCTCCTTGCCGATGCGCAGATCCTCGTAATAGTCGGACGCCACGACCCAGAGCCGGAGGATGTCGGCGCCCGAGCCGTCGATCACGTCCTGGGGTGCGGTGATGTTGCCCAAGGACTTCGACATCTTGCGGCCCTGCTCGTCGAGCACGAAGCCGTGAGTCAGCACCGCGTCGTAGGGCGCGCGCCCGCGCGTGCCGCAGCTCTCGAGCAGCGAGGAATGGAACCAGCCGCGATGCTGGTCCGAGCCCTCGAGATAGAGCGAGGCCGGCCATTTGAGGTCGGGGCGCTGCTCCAGCACGAAGCTGTGGGTCGAGCCCGAGTCGAACCAGACGTCGACGATGTCGGTGACCTTCTCGAAATCGTCCGGATTATGGTCGTTGCCGAGGAAGCGCGAGGCCGGTGCCGTGAACCAGACGTCGGCGCCCTCCTCCGCGACCGCGGCGGCGATCCGGTCGACGACGCCCTGGTCGCGCAGCGGCTGGCGCGTGCGCTTATCGACGAAGACCGCGATCGGCACGCCCCAGGCGCGCTGGCGCGAGATGCACCAGTCCGGCCGGGTCTCGATCATCGAGCGGATGCGGTTCTGGCCCTGGGCCGGGACCCAGCGCGTATCCTCGATCGCCTGCAGCGCCGTCTCACGCAGCCCGTTCGTCTCCATCGAGATGAACCATTGCGGCGTGGTGCGGAAGATGAGCGGCGCCTTGGAGCGCCAGGAATGCGGATAGGAATGGAGTAGCGAGCCCGCGGCGAGCAGGCCGCCGGCAGCCTCGATCGCCGCCGTCACCGCCGGATTGGCGTCGCCCGGCTTGCCGTAGGGCGTATAGACGCGCTTGCCGGCGAACAGCGGCACATGGTCGAAATAGCTGCCGTCGGCCGCGACCGTCTGCGGCACCTCGATGCCGTTCGCCTGGCCCAGGAGGAAGTCGTCCTCGCCATGGCCGGGCGCGATATGGACGAAGCCGGTGCCGGTGTCGGTCGTGACGAACTCGCCCGGCAGCAGCCGCACGTCGAAGTCGTAGCCCTGGCCGCGCAGCGGATGGGCCACGACCGTGCCGGCGAGCTCGGCGCCCTTGAGCTTGGCCAGCACGGTCCAGGCCGTGATGCCGGTCTCCTTGGCGACTTCCTCGACCAGTGCCTCGCCTAGCACCAGATGCTCGCCGGCCACGGCCTTGCTGCCGTCCGCGACCGCGTCGACCCGGACCACGGCATAGTCGAAGTCCGCGCCATAGGCGATCGCCCGGTTGCCGGGCATGGTCCAGGGCGTCGTCGTCCAGATCACGACCGAGGCGCCGTCGAGTGCCGGCACCGACGGGGTCACGACCTTGAAGCGGACATGGATCGTGCGCGAGGTATGGTCGTGGTACTCGATCTCGGCCTCGGCCAGTGCCGTCTGCTCGACGACCGACCACATGACCGGCTTGGCGCCCTGATAGAGGCCGCCGTTCATCAGGAACTTGCCGATCTCGCGCACGATCTGCGCCTCGGCCTCGTAAGCCATGGTCAGGTACGGATGGTCCCAGTCGCCCATCACGCCCAGGCGCTTGAACTCCTCGCGCTGGATGCCGACCCAATGCTCGGCGAAGGCCCGGCATTCCCGGCGGAACTGGTCGATCGGCACCTCGTCCTTGTTCTGCTTGGCCGCCCGGTACTTCTCCTCGATCTTCCATTCGATCGGCAGGCCGTGGCAGTCCCAGCCCGGGACATAGACCGAATCCTTGCCCAGCATCTGTTGCGAGCGGACGACGATGTCCTTCAGGATCTTGTTGAGCGCGTGGCCCATGTGCAGGTTGCCGTTGGCATAGGGCGGGCCATCGTGCAGCACGAATTTCTCGCGGCCCTTGGAGCGCTGGCGCAGCTGCTCGTGGAGGCCGGTCTCCTTCCAGCGTTCGAGCAGCGCCGGCTCGCGCTTCGGCAGCTCGGCCTTCATCGGGAAATCGGTCTGCGGCAGAAAGACGGTCGGTCGGTAATCGACGGACATGGCAATAGTCATCCGGGAGCTGCGGCCGCCGGCACCGCCCCGAAGCGGGACGAGCTGCCATCAATTCGGCCAGAATGAGGATACGCGGGCGGCAGGCGCGCCGGCGCAGACGAACGATCCCGGCCCCTCTGGATCAAGGAGCCGGGCGGATAATTCGCGCGAAAAACGCGGCCGATATCATTGTCATCGCCATGGCGAGACCATAGGGGAGTGCCGCCCGCGGCGTCAACTGGAGCGGCCCTGCGCGCCAGGCAGGGCTGTGGCCGACCGGGGCCAGCTTCAGCTTCCCGCCGGACGCGTTCGGGCCGCCATTGCTCGGTTCATTTCAGCGGTCAGAGCGGTCTCAAGATCGGCCAAGCCGTCGAGGAGATCGCATGCAGCGGCACCATCGCGACGAACGAGGACGGCGGCATCGTCGAGCGAGACGCCGAGCGCCTCGGCCCGGGCCATCAGGGTTGGGTGCGTATCGACAGGATGTGGCTGCTGACGCTCGATTATACGATCGACCAGCACGCTTGAAGCGCTCGTCGCCAGTATATGGTCCGCATGTTCGGCAAAGCTCTCGGAAACATTGGTCAGCGCCCGGTCTTGATTGAGCAAGCTGAAGGCAAGATCGCGCATTTGCGGCCAATCTGGCGATATGGTGGCGAGCTTGACCAGGGCCGAGATCACGTGGCCGGCGCCCGCAACACGGGCCGCCGTTCGGTCGGCGGCGAATTCGCGATCTCGGCTGATCGACCGTTCGGCCAGCGCAAACTGCCCGTGGGCAAAACCGAGGACCGAAGTGGTGGGCAGGAGAGCGATGCTCCACAGGCTCCAGCGCGCGGTCAGCCCGCGTATCGCTCCTTCGAGACCGCGATAGATCGGCAGAAACGAGCGGGAGTAAAGCGTGTCAGCGGCATGGAAGTGGGCAAGTTCATGGGTGACGATTGCAGCCAGCTCGCTTTGTGACAGAAGGCGCATCGCCGAGACCGACAGATACATCGTCTCGCCGCTCACTATCTGCGTCGTGCCCGCGAGCCGGATCTTGCCGCTACTTGCGTAGAACGAGGGATCCAGCCCAACCAGGATATGGGCCGGCGGCCGGGCGCCGATCGCTTCGGCGAGATCCTCGACAAAGTGCCAGAGACGGGGCTGGTCCTTGCGCGTGATTGGGGCGGCAAGCGCGAGGCCGGCCGGACGCAGATTCATTGTCGCGAGCGACCAGAGTACGGCGCCGCAAGCAGCGAGCGTGCCGAAAGCCACGAAGGCAAGCACGTAGATGTGGATCAGGTGGAAGACCACAATGTCGACGATCCATAGGCTGTAGGTCAGGATCGCGCCCTGAACCAGCACCAATCCGGCGAGCACGAGGAGCGTCAGACGAATCTGAAGGCCGAAGAACACGGCAAGCCTTCGCTGATTGCGGCGGCAGAACCGCGATACCAACGCGATGACGGCAAGCAGGGCGACTGCGACAATAGCCGAGCCGATGGAGGCGACGGATAGCAGGCGCACATCCGACAGACTGTGACAGAACGAGCCCTCGTTGGTCACACCGCAGGTCGGGGACATAATCGCGGTGACACGCGCTGCGGCGGACCATCCGATCAGTGGCATGCTCAGCAACAGACCTGCTGACTTCACAAACCCGCTCAAAGTGCCCATGCGATCCTGCTCCGCGCAACGATCGATGAGTCGCTACCATGCCCGGGCGCAGTTGAGAACAGCCAAGTCGCGCACTCATTTGGCGAGCAGCGAAGCGCGAACGATGCGGTTAGGCGCGCGACGCGATGAAATCGTTTACGCCAGCGAGCCATGCACCGGTAACATCGAGAAATACTGTCCGCCAGTTCCATTGCCGCCCGTCACGTCACCGTCATATCGGGCGACTAAGGTGCCCGTTATTTTCTCGGGGGGAGGACTGACATGTTGATCAAGAAATTCGCCGCCGCCGGCTTGGGGCTCGCGGTCCTCGGTGCGGCGCCGGCCTGGGCCGCGGATGTGGTGACCGTCTACAGTGCCGACGGCCTGCACGACGGCAGCCCCAACTGGTACCAGAACCAGTTCGAGGCCTTCACCAAGGCGACCGGCATCAAGGTCCAGTATGTCGAGGGCGGCTCCGGCGGCGTCGTCGAGCGCGTCGCCAAGGAGGCGACCAACCCGCAGGCCGACGTGCTCGTCACCCTGCCGCCCTTCATCCAGAAGGCCGCGGCCGACGGCCTGCTGCAGCCCTATACCCCGGCCGGCGCCGACCAGGTGGCAGCAGAGCAGAAGGACCCGAAGGGGCTCTATCTGGCGCTGGTCAACAATTACATGAACTTCATCTATGATTCCGCGGTCATCAAGGAAGCGCCGAAGAGCTTCGCCGACCTGCTCGACCCGAAGTTCAAGGGCAAGATCCAGTATTCGACGCCCGGCCAGGCCGGCGACGGCACCGCGGTGATGATTCAGGTGTTCCACGCCTTCGGCAGCAAGGACGCCGGCTTCGACTACCTGGGCAAGCTGCAGCCGAACAATGTCGGCCCGTCGGCCTCGACCGGCAAGCTGACGGCGCTCGTCAACAAGGGCGAGCTGCATGTCGCCAACGGCGATCTGCAGATGAACGTCGCCCAGATGGCGCAGAACCCGAACATCCGCGTCTTCTGGCCGGCCGGCCCGGACGGCAAGCGCTCGACCTTCGCGCTGCCGTACTATGTCGGCTTGGTCAAGGGCGCGCCCGACGCCGCCAACGGCAAGAAGCTGATCGATTTCCTGTTGTCGAAGGAAGCGCAGGCGACGGTGACCTCGGTTGCCCAGGGCCTGCCGGTGCGCAAGGACGTGACGCCGACCGACGCGGCCTATGCCAACCTGCACAAGCTGATGGAGGGCGTCACGGTCTGGACGCCGGACTGGTCGCAGGTGCTCGCCGACCTGCAGGCCGACGTCGCGAAGTGGCACCAGGTCACGGGCAGCTGACGGCATGACGACCGACGCGGCCACCGGCTCGCCCCTCGGCAGCGCCGCCCTGGCCGCGTCGCTTGCCGCCAAGCCGTCCGCCGTCGCGGGCGGCGAGGGCATCTCGTTCGAAGGCATCACCGTCGCCTATCGCGGCCATGTGGTGCTGGACGATTTCTCGCTGCAGATCCAGCGCGGCGAGATCATGGCGCTGATCGGTCCGTCCGGATCGGGCAAGACCACGGCGCTGCGCGCCGTCGCCGGCTTCGTTCGGCCGACGGCGGGCCGCGTCCGCATCGGCGAGACGGACGTGACCGACCTGCCGCCGTATGCCCGCGGCATCGGCATGGTCGTGCAGAATTACGCCCTGTTCCCGCACATGAAGATCGAGGACAACGTCGCCTTCGGTCTCCGAGCGCAGAAATCCCCGGCCGGCCTGATTGCGGAGCGGGTCCGCGAATGCCTGCGGATGGTCGGCATGGCCGGCTATATCGGCCGGTTCCCGCGCGAATTGTCGGGCGGCCAGCAACAGCGGGTCGCCATCGCCCGGGCGCTGGCCGTGCAGCCGCGCGTGCTGCTGCTCGACGAGCCGCTGTCGGCACTCGACGCCCAGATCCGCCGCTCGATGGTCGAGGAACTGGCGAAGCTGCACCGCGACCTGCCGAACCTGACCGTGCTCTATGTCACCCACGACCAGACCGAGGCGTTGACGCTCGCCGATCGCATCGCGATCCTGAAGGATGGGCGGTTGAGCGCCTTCGGCCCGTCGACCCAGCTCTATTGCCGGCCGCCGAACCGCTTCACGGCGGAATTCCTCGGCCGCGCCAACCTGCTGCCGGTGCGGATCGAGGGCCCGGCCGCGGCCGGCATGGTCCGGGTGCGGTTCTGCGAGGCCGAGTGGCTGGTGCCGGCCCATCCAACGCTGCCGCACGGCACCGACTGTCTCGTTTGCATCCGGCCGCACGATCTTCGCCCGGCCGAGCCGCAGCATGGCAACCGCCTGAGCGCGGCGGTGACCGCGGTGCAATGGCAGGGCGACCACCACGCGATCACGCTCGATTGCGCCGGCACGGCGCTGCGCCTGGTCTCGGCGCCGCTGCGCGAACCGCCGGTCCCCGGCATGCCGCTCGACCTGGGCTTCGCCGCCGTCGACGCCACGCTCATCGCCCATGACGCGGCACTCGGCCATGGCTGAGACCGTGCTCGCCGGGGCGGGCCCAAGCGGCAGCGGCCGGCTCTGGGTCCTGCCGCCGCTCCTGGTGCTGGCAGGGCTGTTCTTCTATCCGCTGTCGCTGATCCTGGCCCAGGCGCTGACCGGCGACGGGACCCGGGTCTCGCTCGACCATTTCGCCGCCGTCGCCCGCTCGGCCCTGTTCGTGGGCGCGGTGTTCCATACGATCGAGATCGCCGTCGCCGCCAGCGCCGGCTGCCTGGTCCTGGGCTTCGCGATCGCGCTCGTGCTGTCCTTCGTGCCGTTTCCGGGCGCGCGCGAGATCGCGCGCTTCATCGACACCTTCATCGCGCTGCCGACCTTCCTGGTCGCCCTCGCCTTCACCTTCATCTACGGCTCGGCCGGCGTGCTGAACGGCGCCCTGGTCCAGGCGTTCGGCTTCGAGGCGCCGCCGGTCGATTTCCTCTATTCGCCCTGGGGCGTGATCCTGGCCGAGGTCACGGTCTATACGCCTTTCGTGCTGCGCCCGCTGCTGGCCGCCTTTTCGCTGATCGAGACCGCCCAGATCGAGGTGGCGAGCAGCCTCGGCGCCCGGCCGGGGCGTATCATCCGCGAGATCATCCTGCCGGCCGCCATGCCGGCGCTGCTGGCCGGTGGCAGCCTGTGCCTGCTGCTGACGGTCAACGAGTTCGGCATCGTGCTGTTCATCGGCGCCAAGGGCGTCATCACCCTGCCGCTCTTGGTCTATGACAAGGCGATCCAGGAATTCGACTATACGGCGGCCTGCGTCATCGCCGTCATCAACGTGGCGCTGTCGCTGTCGCTCTACCTGGTCTACCGCACCGTGATCGCCCGCTTCGGAGGTCGCAATGCTGGTGTGGTCTAGATCCGGCCGCTGGCTCGCCTGGGGCCTTGCCGCGGTCCTGATCGGCGCGGTCTATGTCGCCCCGCTCGCCGTCATCCTGGCCGCGAGTTTCGCCGGACAATGGAACGACGTGCTGCCGAGCCTGCCGACGGTGAAGCATTACCTGGACGCGGTCGCCGGCTCCTCCGGCGAGGCGCTGTGGACGAGCGTCGTGACCGGCCTCATCGCGAGCAGCATCGCGCTGCTGCTCGGCACCTGGGCGGCCCTCGCGCTCCGCAGCTTCACCGGCCCGCTGCGCCGGGTGCTCGACCTGCTGTTCTTCATCCCGAGTGCCGTGCCGTCCGTGTCGGTCGGCCTCGGGCTGCTGGTCGCGTTCAGTCGGCCGCCGGTGCTGCTGAACGGCACCAGCACCATCGTGTTCGTCGCCCATCTGATCCTGATCTCGGCCTTCACCTACGGCAATGTCTCAGCCGGCCTGGCGCGCATCTCGCCCGATTTCGAGCAGGTCGCCGAGAGCCTGGGCGCCCGGCCCGCCTATCGGCTGCGCCATGTCACCCTGCCGCTGATCCTGCCGCACCTGATCGCCGCCTTCAGCCTGAGCTTCGCGCTGTCGATGGGCGAACTCGGCGCCACCGTGATGATCTACCCGCCCGGCTGGGTGACGATGCCGGTCGACATCTTCGCGCTGACGGACCGGGGCGACGTGTTCGAGGGCTCGGCGCTGACCATGCTGCTGATCCTGGCGACGCTCGCGGTGCTGATCGGCCTGTCGCGCATTCCGACCAAGGTGGCACCGCGCTAGACTGGGGCTGCGCGGCAAGGAGAACGATGATGGCACGACCCTATGGCGGCAGGATCCAGGCGGTGGTGTTCGACTGGGCCGGCACCATCGTCGACCACGGCAGCCGGGCGCCGATGGGCGTCTTCGTCGAGGTCTTCCGCCGCTTCGGCGTCGAGATCTCGGTCGCGGAAGCCCGCGCGCCCATGGGCCTGCCGAAATGGCAGCATATCCAGGCGGTCGGCCGGCAGCCGGCCGTGGCGGCCCGTTGGCAGGCGGCCCACGGCAGCCCGTTCGCCGACGCCGACGTCGACCGGATCTACGAAGTGTTCACGCCGCTCAATGTCGAGGTCGTGCCGCAATTCGCCGACATCATCCCGGGCGCGCTCGACACGGTCGCGGCGCTGCGCGCCCGCGGCATCAAGATCGGCTCGACCACCGGCTACAACCGGCCGATCATGGACGTGCTGGCGCCGATCGCCGCCGCCGCCGGCTATACGCCCGACAATCTGGTCTGTGCCGGAGACCTCGCGGCGGGCCGGCCGGGCCCGCTCATGATGTACCGCTGCTTTACCGATCTCGGCGTTGGGCCAGCGGCGGCCGTGGTCAAGGTCGATGACACGGCGCCCGGCATCGAGGAAGGGCTGAACGCCGGCAGCTGGACCGTCGGCCTCGCGGTCAGCGGCAACGGCCTCGGCCTGTCGGCGGCGGAGACGGCGGCGCTCGACCCCGCCGAATTCGCCGCCCGCCGCGCCGCGGCCGCGCGCGAACTGACGCTGAGCGGCGCGCATTACGTCATCGACAGCGTCGCCGACCTGCTGCCGGTGCTGGACGCGATCGAGGGCCGGCTCGCCCGCGGCGAGCAGCCGTAGCAGTCTTCAGTCCGAGGCGTTCCGGCAGCCGGATGCCACCTGCCATTTGGCGGCGCTGACCGACGGCTCGAGGCTGGCCTTTGCGACGATCGCCTCCATCTTGTCGTCCTCGCGATGGGGTGTCAGGACGGTCGCCGAGATCTCAATCTCGCCGCCGTCGAGGCCGGTGCTCTTAAGTCGCTGCAAGCCGAGGTGCCCGGTCTCGAACGCTTCGAGCAGTCCGGCCCGGAGCCGCGCCTCGTCGCCCTTGGCGGCAACGACCTTGATCACGTAGCACTGCTCGATCTCCGCCGCCGGCCCGGTATGGCGGTTAATGAAGGTCACGATCGGCCGCAGCACCATGTTGGTGAGGGTGACGAACAGGGCGAATATCACCGCCTCGAACATCATACCGGCGCCGGCGAACGTGCCGACCGCAGCCGAGCACCACAGCGTCGCCGCGGTATTGAGCCCGTGGACGTTGATGCCCTCGTGCATGATCACGCCGGCGCCGAGGAAGCCGATGCCGGTCACGACCTGGCCCGCCATGCGCGTAACGTCGCCGACGGGGGTCAGGCGATAGGCGAACAGCACGAAGGCCGCGGCACCGATCGAGACCAGCACGTTGGTGCGCAGCCCGGCCATCTTCTGCCGCCATTGCCGTTCGACGCCGATCAGCGCGCCGCAGAGGAGCGCGAGCGCCAGCCGGTAGAACGCTTCATCCAAATTCATCGGGTCCCGGCCTCGAGGTGCGGAAACCCTTATTGCTAGCGTCCTAGTGGCGAGACGCCAAGAGGCGTCCGCGCTCAGCCGTAGAGATCGGCGATCACTTCCTCGGCAAGAGCGAAGCCGGTGCTCATGCCGGCGCCGCTCGTGACCATGGCGACGCGCACGTCAGGGATCGGTGTATCGAAGAACGCGGGCGTGTCCGCGTCGGACGACGGATAGACGCCGGTCCAGCGCTCGACGATGCGGTCGTCGGCCAGATCAAGCGTTTCCTTGGCATGGCGCAGGATCAGCTGATCGACCGCATCCGGTGCGAACGGGTCCGGCGTCGGCGCGTAATGGTGGGAATCGCCGACGACGAGCGAACCGTCGGCGCTCTGGACCACGATCAGATGGATACCGTTGGCGAGCGTCTCCGGCTCCTCGGCCGCAATGCGGGCGCGGAGCGCACCGACGCTGGGGCAGCCGTCGAAGCCCAGGTAGCGGCCGAGGCTCAGATCCATCATGACCGAGGCGCCGAGCCGCCAATTCGGCCCTTGGGGCGCCAGGCGCAGCATATGGAGCTTGCACAGAGTCGGGCGGTACTTGGCGATCGTTTCCGGGAACAGCGTTACCAGATCGGGGCCGGGGCAGACGACGACCCTGGCCGCGCGGACCGGGCCGCGGCTGGTCTCGACCCGGGGCGGCGCCACCGCATGCACCGCGGCACCGCGCAGGAATGTCACGCCATGGGCGGCCTCGAGCCATTTCGCGATCGCCGGCACCGCCGTCCGCGGCTCGACCCGGAGCTCGTGCGGGCTCCAGAGGAAGCCCCTGACCCCGTCGCGGCGCGCCACCGGCAGCTTTTCGTCGAGGGCCGCGGGCGGCAGCACGCTGCAGCCCTCGCCCATCTCGCCGACGGCGAATTCCTGGGCGACGGCCAGCGCCTCGTCGCTGCGCGCCAGGATCGCCGTACCGCGATGGATGACCGGAATGCCGGCCGGCCCGACGATCTCGTCCCAGACGTCGCGCGCCCGGCGGGCCCGACGCCACATGTCGCCGCCCGCCTGGCCGGTCACCGTGATGAAGCCGAAATTGCGGATCGAGGCGCCGTTCGCCTGGGCGTCCCGGTCGATGACGATGGTCCTGAGCCCGCGCCGCGCCGCCGCCAGCGCGTGCCCGAGGCCGATAATACCGGCGCCGACGATGGCGAGGTCGTAATTGCGGTCGGTCGTCATGATCGATGGGCTTTCCGGACTGGTCTTATCACCGTTCTCCTAGCATGTTTTCCGGGACGGATTTATGAGGTCGATCGCCGCCATGCGCCGGTGGCCTAGACCAATTGCCCGATTGATCCATCTTGCGGCACGCTGGTACGGCGCGACCTACTGTCGGGCATCGGTTTCGGGGAGAAACAGGGCGATGAGCGATCCGATCGAGCGGTTGTATGCCGCCGTGGCAGCGCGCAAGGGCGCCCCGGCCGGCTCATCGCGCACCGCCAAGCTGTTGGCGACCGGCACGCCCAAGATTGCCCAGAAGCTGGGCGAGGAAGCGGTCGAGGTCGCGATCGACGCGGCGATCGGCAACCGCGAGGGTGTGGTGCTGGAGAGCTGCGACCTGCTCTACAATCTCGCCGTGCTGTGGGTCCATCTCGGCATCACGCCCAAGGAGATCTGGGCCGAGATGACCCGGCGCGAGGCCATGATGGGCATGGCCGAGAAACTGCCCAAGCCGTCGAGCCCCGCCGCCTGACGCGCCATATCCGCGCGGATCGATCGATAAACCCTCTCCCGCGGCGCCGCTGCCGGGAGGCTCCACGGGCCATGCCATCACTTCAGTGTCATCCCCGGGCTCGACCCGGGGATCCACGCGCTTCCGCTTGGCACCGCGCCGGCAAGTAAGGGTGCGTTGCCCTCCGACGTGGATGGCCGGGTCAAGCCCGGCCATGACGGGAAAGGCGGGGTCAGGCCGATGCCCACCCCTCGCCCTCCCGCTGGCTCAAATGGTCAATGGCCGGAAGTTACGGCCTTGGAATGCCGAAGAAATCCAGCACGAACGGCGCCTGGTAATCGAGCATGCGCTCGCCCAGCACGGTTGGGTTGCCTTGAGCCCGCGCCCGTTCGATGAGCCGGGTCTCGCGCGGCTTCATGATGACCTCGGCGACGAGGGCGCCCGGGTCGACCCGGGTCACGTCGAACGGCAGCGGGTCGTCCGGCTTCATGCCGAGCGGCGTCGCGTTGATCGCGATCGGAAAGCCGGTCGGGTCCGATGACGTGGTGAGCCGCGCCGCGCGCCCGTCCGCCCTGAGCCGCTCGACCAGGGCCCGGGCGCGCACCTGATCGACATCGAACACGCTGATCTCGCCGCAGCCGTGCTCGACCAGTGCGAAGGCGATCGCGACGCCCACGCCGCCGGCGCCGACCAGCAGCACGCGGCGGCCGGCCACGTCATGGCCGGCGGTGCGCAGCCCTTCGGCAAATCCCAGGCCGTCGACCATTTCGCCGATCCAGCCGCCCTGGGGCCGGCGCTTGATGACGTTGACCGCGCCCGCGCGCGCCGCCATCGGTGCCAGTTCGGCCAGCAGCGGCAGGATCGCGATCTTGTGCGGCACGGTCACGATCAGTCCGTCGAGATTGGCCAGGTGATAGAGCCCGTCGAGCGCCGTCTTCAGATGTTCCGGAGCGACCTGGAAGGCGGCCATGCGCGCATCCACCCCGGCCTCGACGAACAGCCGGTTGAACACCATGGGGGCCCGAACCTGCGCGACGGGTTCGCCCATGATAGCGTAAAGGCGGGTCAGGCCGGTGATTTCGGTCAATTCCTAGCTCCGATAAGATGGCGGCTCAGGAGGTCGCGCGCGCGATCGCCAGGTAGCGGTCCCGCCCGGCTTCGAGATGGGCGCGGGCGGCACAACGCGCCGCCGCCGGATCGGCATTGCGGATCGCCTCGTAGATCGCGCGGTGCTCGGTCTGGACCTGGTCCAGATAATCGCGCCGGGCGCGCGGATCCTCGATCCCGGCGCGCACGGTCTGTCGCGGGATCAGCACGGTGCCGAGGAAGCGCATGAAGCGCTCGAAATAGGAATTGCCGGTCGCGCGCGCGATCGACAGATGGAACTCGTAATCGGCCTCGATCGCGGCGCCGCCGGCCTGGACCGCCTCGTCGATGCGGTCCAGGCAGCGTCCCATCTCGTCGAGCATGGCCGGTTCGCGCTTGAGCGCCGCCGAGCCCGCCGCCTCGACCTCGACCGCCAGGCGCAGCTGCAGCACGTCCAGCACCTCGCCGATCGATTCCAGATCGTCGGATACGATGCGGAACGGCTTGCCGCTGGGGTTCTGCGCGACGAAGGCGCCGGAGCCCTGGCGGGTGACGACCAGGCCCTCGGCCTTGAGGCTTGCCACCGCCTCGCGCACCACCGTCCGGCTGACCTCGAACCGGGCCATCAATTCCTGCTCGGTCGGCAGGCGCGCCGCCGGCTGGTAGCGCCCGGCCCGGATCTCCCCACCCAGATGCTCGACCAGCTGGGCGGTGCGGCTCAACGGCAGGCTCACCGGGGAAAACACTGTGGGGCTTCGGGCCATCGGGTCACCATTGTTCCGGCAGGCGGAACGAAAGACATCATCTTGTCCGATAACATGGCAAATTGCCATCGCGCGTCCAGTGCTGTTAGCTGTCCGCCCGATCACCTTCCCGTTGATGGATCGTCCCGCCATGACTGCAGCGCCCGCCCCGCCCGCCGCCCGCCTGGTCGTCGATGCCCATGCCGTGACCGGCGAGGGCCCGGTCTGGTGCGAGCGCGAGCAGGTGCTGTGGTGGGTCGATATCGACGGGTTCCTGCTGCACCGCTTCGACCCCGCGTCGGGCGAAGACCGGCAATGGCCGCTGGGCGAGGAGATCGGCTGCCTGGCGCTGCGCGAAGCGGGCGGGCTGGTGCTGGCGCTCAAGACCGGCTTCGCCTTCTTCGACCCGGCGACCGGCAAGCTGGATCGGCTGGTCGATCCCGAGGCGGACGAGCCGTGCAACCGCTTCAACGACGGCGCCTGCGACACCCGCGGCCGGTTCTGGGCCGGCACCATGCGCATGCACAAGTACGGCATCCAGCCGACCGGTGCGGTCTACCGGCTCGATCCCGACGGCACCTGCACCCGCATGATGGACGGGTTCTGGACCATCAACGGCATAGCGTTCAGCCCGGACGGGCGACGCCTCTATTTCTCCGATTCGACCGCCAAGATCCGCACCATCTGGGTCGCGGATTACGATCCGGAAACCGGCACGATGGGCGAGCGCCGGGTGTTCTTCGACACCAGGGACCTGGCCGGCCGGCCCGACGGCGGCGTGGTCGATGCCGAGGGCTATTACTGGATGGCGGGCATTACCGGCGGCGAGCTGGTGCGCTTCACGCCCGATGGTGTGGTCGACCGGATCGTGCCCATGCCGGTCCGGCGCCCGACCAAGCTTGCCTTCGGTGGGACCGCCCTTTCGACCGGCTTCGTCACCTCGCTCGGCGGCAATAATTGGCAGGAGACCGGCGACACGCCCGAAGCCGGCGGCCTGTTCGCCCTGCCGCTCGGCGTCCGGGGATTGAAGGCGAACCGGTTCGGCGGCTAGGCCGCCGACACCATTGACGCCCTCCCCGCTCTGTGGTCGTATATTTGTACGATAACCATACAAGTCCCGACCCATCGGGACGACGCCCTGGGGAGGGACTTCCATGAACGACCCGCGCTTCTCGCGTCGTGCTTTCGGGCTCGGCGCCGCCGCTCTCGGCACCGGCCTTGCCATGCCCCTGCTGTCGTGCCGGGCGTTCGCCGCCCCGGTGGCGCTGCGCATGTCGTCCTCGCTGCCGTCCGATCCCAATTCGGCCCATTGGGTCTGGTACGACCAGTTCGCCAAGAACCTGAAGGCGAAGGTCGGCGACCAGGTCACCGTCAATTATTTCCCGGACAATCAGCTGGGCAAGGAATCCGACATCGTCGGCCAGGTGAAGCTGGGCATCGTCGACATGATGATTTCCGGCTCGTCGATCTGGGCGACGGTGGCGCCCGAGGTCGGCGTGCTCGATCTGGGCTTCCTGTTCCCGACGCTCGAGGCGAGCGGCACCAAGCTCGACGGCATGGCGGGCCAGCATCTGAACAAGATCTTCGCCGACAAGGCCGGCGTCGAGGTGCTCGCCTGGGGCGTGAGCTTCGGCGGCCGCAACGTCACGGCGCGGGCGCCGGCGCCTGGGCCGGCCGAGCTCAAGGGCATGAAGATCCGCGTCCTGCCGGTGCCGAATTTCGTGGCAACGCTCAAGGCCATGGGTGCCGCCCCCACGCCGATGTCGCTGGGCGAGGTCTATACCGGCCTGCAGACCGGCGTGATCGACGGCGCCGAGCATGACGCGCCGACCGTGCTGGCGCTGAAATGGTACGAGGTTGCCAAGCAGATCACGCTCACCAAGCATATCTACAACCCGCAGACCGCGATCATCAGCCAGCGCGCGCTGAAGAAGATCCCGACGGAGCTGCAGGGTCCGTTCAAGGAAGCCGCGGCCGAGGCGACCAGATACCAGCGCAGCAAGGCGGCCGAGATCGAGACCGCCGCCTTCGCCACCCTGAAGAACAACGGCATCTCGACGGTCGAGGCCGACCGCGCCGCCTATCGGGCGCTGGTGCTGCCGGTTTGGGACGAGTTCGCCAAGCAATATCCGAACACCAAGCCGATCCTCGATGCGATCGGGCAGGCCTGAGGCGGCCGGCCCCATGGCGGTCGGCACCGACCTCGGCACCATCCCCGCCGGTCCGGCCCCGCTTGCCGCGCGCATCGGCCGGTCCGGCATCTTCCTGCTGCGCCGGACCGTCGAGGCCGCGGCGGCGCTGACGCTGCTGGCCGACCTCATCGTCGTCTGCTTGTCGGTGATCTACCGCTACGTGTTCCATGATCCGCTGCAATGGGGCGACGAGGTGGCGCGCGGGCTGCTCGTGCTGCTGGCGTTCCTTGGCGGTGCCGCCGCCTTGGGCGAACGGCGCCATGTCGGCATCCAGGCGCTGCTCGGCCGGCTCGGGCCCGACCGGCGCGCCCTGGTCGAGGCGGCGGGCCTCTGGGTCGTGCTCGCGGTGGCGCTGGCGCTCGCCTGGTACGCCTGGGACTACAGCCGCACGGCCGCCGACCAGATCACGCCCTACGGCTTGCCGCAGAACCTGTTCATCTATCCGATGGTGATCGGCGGCGTGGCCATGAGCCTGTTCGCCGCCGGCCACCTGGCCGAGGCGCCGGCCCGGCCGCGCGCGCTGGCGCTCGCCGGCCTGATCCTGCTGGTGGCCTTCCTCATCGCCTGGGAGCTCTATCTGCCGGTTCTGGCGCCGAGCCCGCTCGTCATGCTGCTGTTGGGATTCACGCTGTGCCTGGCCGGCGGCGTGCCGATCGCCTTCGCGCTCTGCCTCGGCGCGCTCACGTTCCTGGCGACCGACGGCGACATCCCGCTCGCCGTCTTCGCCCAGCAGGCGGCGGCCGGCATCGATAATTTCGTCCTGCTCGCCATCCCGTTCTTCGTGCTGACCGGCCTCGCCATGGAGGTGAACGGCATGTCGGTCCGGCTGATCGAGCTGCTGCGCCGCATGGTCGGCGAGCGGCCCGGCGGGCTCGGCATCGTCACGGTGCTGAGCATGGTGCTGTTCTCCGGCATCTCCGGCTCGAAGCTGGCCGACGTCACCGCAGTCGGCACGGTGATGATTCCGGCCATGCGCCGATCCGGCCAGGACCCGGCCGAGGGTGTCGCCCTGCTGGCGGCAAGCGCCATCATGGCGGAGACCATCCCGCCCTGCATCAACATGATCATCCTCGGCTATGTCGCGAACATCTCGATCGGCGGCCTGTTCGCGGCCGGCCTGGTGCCGGCGGGCTTCATGGCCGCGGTGCTGATCGGCGGCGTGCTGCTGCTGTCGTCGAAGGCGAAGCCGGCGCCGCTCGAGCCGACGGGCCGCACGATGCGGCAGTTGATCGGCAGCGGCATCGTCAGCCTGGGCGTGATCTTCATCATCTTCGGCGGTTATCGCTCGGGCTTCGCGACCGCGACCGAAGTCGCCGCCTTTGCCGTGTTCTATGCCGTCGCGGTCGGCGCACTGGTGTTCCGCGAACTCACCCTCGCCAAGACGGCCAGGCTGTTCGTCAGCGCCGCCACCTTGAGCGGCATGATCCTGTTCGTCGTCGCGGCCTCGCAGACCGTCGCCTTCGTGCTCACCATCGACCAGGTGCCGCAGGGGCTGGCCCACGTGCTGATCGCGCTCAGCCACGGCCATGGCGGCGGCTGGCTGTTCATGCTGGTGTCGATCGCGCTCTTGATCATCATGGGGGCAGCGCTCGAGGGCGCGCCGGCGCTGATCATCTTCGGGCCGCTGCTGCTGCCCGTGGCCCAGCAGTTCGGCTTCGACCCGCTGCACTACGGCATCGTGCTGATCGTCGCCATGGGCATCGGCCTGTTCGCGCCACCGCTCGGGCTCGGGCTCTACACCAGCTGCGCGGTCGGCGGCGTGCCGATCGAGCGGACCGCCGGGCCGATCGCCAAGTATCTGCTGCTGATGGTCGCCTGCCTGCTGGTGCTGGCCTTCGTGCCCGAATTCACCCTGGCGGTGCCGCGGGCGATGGGCTTCATCAGGTAACGGGCGCTGCGGGGCCCCTACGTCCCTGTTCGACGATGGCGATGAGATCGGTCGGATCGAACGGCTTCGACAGGAAGCCGTTCATGCCGGCATCGAGGCATTTCTGCCGTTCGTCATCGAGCGCATGGGCGGTGACGGCGATGATCGGCAGGTTGCCGGCGATGTCATGGGCGCGGATGCGCCGGGTCGCCTCGTAGCCGTCCATGACCGGCATCTGCAGGTCCATCAGCACCGCGATGAAGCGGGCGCCGTCGCGCGTCGCCGCCGCGCAGGCCTCGGCCCCGTTCGCGGCGATCTCGACGGTGAAGCCGGCCTGGCGCAGGGCTTCGCCGGCAACCAGCTGATTGATCTCGTTGTCCTCGACCAGCAGGACGCAGCCGCGGCCCGCGACCGGCGACGGCATCGGCGCTGCCGACACCGTCAGCGCCGCCGGGCCGCGCTGACGGTTGAGCGCCTGATTGACCAGCATGCCGAGCGCCGACCGGTCGAACGGCTTCATCAGCAGCCCGTCGATCGTGCCGTCCGCGAGTGCCTGCTGATACCGCTCCCGGTCGCGCACGCGGGTGAGAGCCAGGATCCTGGTGCCGGCGACATCCGGCCGCCGGCGCACCCATTCGGCGGTTTCAAGCCCGTCGATCCGCGCCGCGAGGCCGTCGATCAGCAGCAGGTCCGAGGTCCGTCCCGCCGCCGCGGCCTCGATCAGGCCCTCGAGTGCCGAGAAGCCGTCCTCGACGCTGGTGACGGCGAGGCCCAGCGCCTCGAGCGACGCCGCCAGCACGCGCCGCGCCGTCGGATGCGCGACCGCGAGCAGCACCCGCGCACCGGGCTTCGCCTGGACCGAGGCCGTCGCCGGCTCGATCCGGCCGAAATCCGCCGTGAACCAGAACAGGCTGCCGCGCCCGGGCACGCTCTCGACGCCGATCTCGCCCCCCATCAGGCTCGTCAGCCGCTTGCTGATGGCGAGGCCGAGCCCGGTCCCACCGAAGCGACGCGTCGTCGAGCCGTCCGCCTGCACGAACGGATGGAACAGCCGGGCCTGCTCCGTCTCGTCCAGGCCGATGCCGGTATCTTCGACGCCGAACCGGAGCCGGACCCTACCCTCGGGCGCCGGCAGGCGCTCGACGGTCAGCAGGATCTCGCCCGCGTGGGTGAATTTCGCGGCGTTGCTCAGCAGGTTGTTCAGCACCTGGCCGAGGCGGACGCTGTCGCCGAGCACCATGCGCGGCACGTCCGGGCGAGTCTCGACCAGCAGCTCCAGGCCCTTGTCGTCGGCGCGCACCGCGGCGAGGTCGATGGCCATGGCGATCACCTGGTCGAGGTCGACCGGCGCCTGGTCGAGCACCAGATGCCCGGCCTCGATCTTCGAGAAATCCAGGATCTCGTTGATGATCGCCAGCAGCGCGTCGGCGGCATGCCGGATCTTGCCCAGATAGTCGCGCTGCAGCAGCGACGCCGGGCCGGCGAGCATCAGGTGCGTGAGGCCGATCACCGCATTCATCGGCGTGCGGATCTCATGGCTCATGTTGGCCAGAAACTCGCTCTTCGCCTGGTTCGCCCGGTCGGCCGCCTCGCGTGCCTCGGATAATTGGCGCTGGTTGTCGCGCAGCAGCCGTTCGCGCGTCGCCGCCGCCGTCTCGTCGCGCACCTGGATAAGGCACAGAGTCTGATCGCCGAGCACGACCGGGCGCACCACCACCGCCTGCAGGATCGGCTGGCCCGCCGGGTTCTTGAGCGGCAGCAGCGACGGATTGAGCTGGCGCGACAGCACGGCCGCCTGGCCTGATTTCAAGGCGGCCTCAATCACGGCCTCGAGGCGCGATCCGGCAAGCTCGGGGAACGAGGCGCCCAGCGTCCGGCCGCAGACCTGGCTCGCCGCCAGGCCCGACCGGGTCGCGAGCCAGTCGTTCCAGGCCACGACGCGCCGGTTCCGGTCGATCAGGATGACGCCCAGATCGACCAGGTCGACCAAGGGCGTGAGATCGGAAATCACGGCGGCCATGGCGACGAGCTCAGGTGATCGATGCGATGTAATTGGCGATCAGTTTACGAAAGGCTCCGGCCGCCTGCATGTCCATCAGGAAGACGATATGGCCCTGGATGTCCCGCGAGCGGATGGTGAAGTCGATGGTCAGGACCAGGAGCACCGGCTCGATCTCGGCCGTCTGCGGCAGAATGGTCGACAGATCCGCATGCATCAAGACCGGAATCGACGTCTCGATCTCTCCGGCCAGCGCGTCGGCGACGCTCGACAGGCAGCCGTTCAGGATGATGTTGCCGATCTCGACCAGGGCCTCCTGCTCGAGCTCGGTCACCTCCTCGGCCGTCAGATCCTCGTCCAGCACCATGCGGACGAGATCCAGGCTCTTGGCCTGGGGAAACAGCAAGGCGGCCGAGCCGCTGAGCAGCCCTTGGAATTCCTCGCGCACCGCGACCATCCGGTCCGACGTGAGCGACAGCCGTTCCCGCGCCGCGGTGCCATAGAGCAGTTCGGCCGAGGGCACCGAAAGCTGGATCTCCTCATTGACCATCAGGCTCATGGAGGCGGCAGCCCGCCCCACGCCGACATTCATGATCTCGGTGACGGCGTCCTTTTCGATCTCGGAAAGTTCGACGACCACGGTCGCCTCCGTCAGGCCAGGATGTCTCGGATCGCGTCGGGGCGAAGCGGCTTGGGCAGGAAGGCCAGGCCCAGGGCCTGGGCGCGCTGGACGACGGTCTCCTGGATGTTGGCGGTCAGCAGCGCCATGCGCAGAGTCGGATGGGCGGCACCCAGGCGCTCGGCCAGGCTGAGGCCGTTTTCCTCGGGCATGTTGTAATCGATCAGCACCAGGTCGAACGGCGTCGCCGCGACCAGTTCGAACACGCGCGCGATCTCGCCGGTATCAGTCACGATCGCGTCGGGCACCGCCTCGGCGATGACCCGGCGAGCGGCCATGCGGGCGACCTTGCTGTCGTCGAGCAGAAGAATATTTACCGGCATGGCGGAACAGATCCTGTATGGCGGCCGTGGGTCGGCCTTGTCTCGAAACCCTGAACGATCGCCCATCAAGATAAAGGAGTGGCTAACGGCGGCACTACCCTACAACCGCCACCCCCGATCGAACAATATCGTCCTCGTCTCCAAAAGGTTGACGAGCCGCAGCCTCAAGGCAGCACCGAGACCATCCGCTTCAGGCAGCGGAGCGTGAAGGACGTGCGGCTGTGGCGGATGCCGGGCAGGCGATAGAGCCGTTCGCGCAGGAATTTCTCGTAACCCGACGTGCCCTCGACCGCGACCTTGATCAGATAGTCGTACTCGCCGGTCGTGAGGTAGGCCTCCAGCACCTCGGGATAGGCCGTCAGCAGGCGGCCGAAATGATCGAGCGTCTCTTCGTCATGATGATCGAGCGTGACTTCCACGATCGCGATGTCGGGATAGCCCAGCTTCTCCTGGTTCAGCACGGCGACATAGCCCTCGATGAAGCCGTCGCGCTCCAGCCGTTTCACCCGGTTCCAGCAGGGCGTGGTCGACAGGCCGACGGCCTCGGCCAGTTGCGCCGTCGTCAGCCGCGCATCGTCGCGCAGCACCCGCAAAATCTTGCGATCGGTCTCGTCGATTTCCCGCCTGTCCATGCCCTTTGCCGCCCCCGATTTCCTCGCGCTGCATTGCACAAGAATTATATCCCGAACACCGCCGGGGCCTCCAGAATGAACTTCTGAAAACCCTGCCATGTTCCGCAGACAAAAGAACGTTTGGCTGCGCCAACTCGGGTAGAATTTCTGCTTTCGCAGGTGCGGTCCCACGACCAACGCCCGCGCCGCGCAGAGGAAATGCCCGATGAAGAACGAAATGCCGCTCGAGCTGCATATTCCGGAGCCGAAGCTGCGCCCGGGCGATGCCCCGGATTTCAGCGACATGAAGCTGCCCGCGGCCGGCACCGCCTCCCGGCCGGACACCCACGCCGAGGCGCGCGACACGCACCATCTGGTCTATGACCTGATCCGCGTGCTCGACGACGAGGGTCAGGCGGTCGGCCCGTGGAATCCGAAGCTCGACGCCGAGACCCTGAAGCGCGGCCTGCGCTCCATGCTGCTGACGCGCATCTATGACGACCGCATGCAGCGTGCCCAGCGCCAGGGCAAGACCTCGTTCTACATGACCTGCACGGGCGAGGAAGCCGTCGCCGTCGCCCAGGCCATGGCGCTCGACCGCGGCGACATGTGCTTCCCGACATATCGCCAGCAGGGCCTGCTGATCGCGCGCGATTGGTCGCTGGTCGACATGATGTGCCAGATCTATTCGAACTCGCGCGATCGGCTGAAGGGCCGCCAGCTGCCGGTCATGTACTCGTCCAAGGAAGCGGGATTCTTCTCGATCTCCGGCAATCTCGGGACCCAGTTCCCGCAGGCGGTCGGCTGGGCCATGGCGTCGGCCTACAAGGGCGACCGGCGCATCGCGGCGGCCTGGATCGGCGACGGTTCGACCTCCGAGGGCGATTTCCACCATGCGCTGACCTTCGGTGCGGTCTATCGGGCCCCGGTGCTGCTCAACATCGTCAATAATCAGTGGGCGATCTCGAGCTTCCAGGGCTTCGCCGGCGGTGAGCTCACGACCTTCGCCGCCCGCGCCGTGGGCTATGGCCTGCCCGGCCTGCGCGTCGACGGCAACGACTTCCTGGCGGTCTATGCCGCAACCCAGTGGGCGGCCGAACGGGCGCGCGCCAACCTGGGCCCGACGGTGATCGAGCTGTTCACCTATCGGGCATCCGCCCACTCGACCAGCGACGATCCGAGCCGCTACCGCCCGGCCGACGAGGGCAAGTGCTGGCCCTTGGGCGATCCGCTCGAGCGGCTGAAGCGCCATCTGGTGGCGCTGGGCGTCTGGTCCGACGCCGATCACCAGGCGCTGACCGAGGAACTGACCGAGCAGGTCCGCGCCGCCGGCAAGGAGGCCGAGAGCTACGGCACGCTCGGCAACGGTCCGATGATCTCGGTCGCGACCATGTTCGAGGACGTCTTCAAGGAAATGCCACAGCACCTGCGGCAGCAGCGCCAGCAGATGGGGATTTGAGCCAATGCCGGCCATGAACATGATTCAAGCACTCCGCTCCGCCATGGACGTGATGCTGGAGCGCGACCCCGACGTCCTCGTGTTCGGCGAGGACGTGGGCTTCTTCGGCGGCGTGTTCCGCTGCACCGAAGGCCTGCAGCAGAAATACGGCAAGCGGCGCGTGTTCGACTCGCCGATCGCCGAGGCCGGCATCCTGGCGACCGCGGTCGGCATGGGCGCCTACGGCCTGCGTCCGGTCGTCGAGATCCAGTTCGCCGATTATATCTATCCGGCGACCGACCAGCTGGTCTCCGAGGCGGCGCGCCTGCGCTACCGCTCGGCCGGCGACTTCACCGCGCCCCTGACCGTCCGCTCGCCCTACGGCGGCGGCATCTTCGGCGGCCAGACCCACAGCCAGAGCCCGGAAGCGATCTTCACCCATGTCGCGGGCCTGAAGACGGTCATTCCGTCGACCCCCTACGACGCCAAGGGCCTGCTGATCGCCGCGATCGAGGATGATGATCCGGTCATCTTCTTCGAGCCGAAGCGCATCTACAACGGCCCGTTCGACGGCCACCACGACCGGCCGGTGACGCCCTGGGCCAAGCACCCGGCGAGCGAGGTCCCCGAAGGCTACTATTCGATCCCGCTCGGCAAGGCGAACATCGTCAAGGCCGGCGAGGCGGTGACCGTGCTGGCCTACGGCACCATGGTCCATGTCGCCCTCGCCGCCGCCGAAGAGGCCCAGATCGACGCCGAGGTGATCGACTTGCGCACGCTCAACCCGCTCGACCTCGACACGATCGTGACCTCGGTCAAGAAGACCGGCCGCTGCGTCATCGTCCATGAGGCGACCCGCATCGGCGGCTTCGGCGGCGAGCTGTCGGCGGTGGTCCAGGAAAACTGCTTCCACCATCTGGAGGCACCGGTCGCGCGCGTCACGGGCTGGGACACGCCCTATCCGCATGCATTCGAGTGGGAATATTTCCCGGGGCCCAAGCGCGTCGCCGAAGCGCTGCGCCAGGCGATGGAGGCCTAAATGGGACAGTACGTCTTCAAGCTGCCCGACGTGGGCGAAGGCACCGCCGAGGCCGAAATCGCCGCTTGGCACGTGAAGGTCGGCGATATTGTGACCGAGGACCAGCACCTGGTCGACATCATGACCGACAAGGCCGTGGTCGAGATCCCCTCGCCGGTCGCGGGCAAGATCATCGTGCTGCATGGCGCCGCCGGTGAGATGCGCGCCGTCGGCTCGGCCCTGATCGAGTTCGAGGTCGAGGGCGCCGGCAATGCCAAGGCCGAGGCGCCGAAGCCGGCCCCGGTCGCTGCCAATGCTCCCGCCGCGGCACCGGCCCCCGCCGCCGTCAAGGCGCCGGAGCCGAAGCCGGTCGAGGCGAAACCCGCTGCGGCGCCCACCGCCGCGCGCGAGCCGGTGAAGCCGGCCTTCGCCACCCGGGCCGCCGGCGACAAGCCGCTCGCCTCGCCCGCGGTGCGCAAGCGCGCCTGGGACCTGGGCATCGAGCTGCAGTTCGTGCCCGGCACCGGCCCCGCCGGCCGCATCAGCCACGCCGACCTGGATAGTTTCATCGCGGCCGGCGGCAGCACCGCCCGGGCCGGAACGCCGGCGCGCGACGTGAAGCGCGAGGGCGTCGAAGAGATCAAGGTCATCGGGCTGCGCCGCAAGATCGCCGAGAAGATGCAGGAGGCGAAGCGCCGCATCCCGCATTTCTCCTACGTCGAAGAGGTCGACGTGACGGCGCTCGAGGAGCTGCGCCAGCATCTGAACGGTGAGAAGAAGAGCCGGCCGAAGCTGACGCTGCTGCCGTTCCTGCTCCGGGCCATGGTCAAGGCGCTGCCGGACTTCCCGCAGATCAACGCGCGTTTCGACGACGACGCCGGCGTGGTTCATCGCCATGCCGCCGTCCATGCCGGCATCGCGACCCAGACGCCGACCGGCCTGGTCGTACCGGTCGTGGCCCATGCCGAGGCGCTCGACCTGTGGCAGGCCGCAGCCGAGATCGCCCGCCTCGCCGCCGCGGCGCGCGATGGCAAGGCGACGCGCGAGGAGCTCTCGGGCTCGACCATCACCATCACCAGCCTCGGGCCGATGGGCGGCATAGCCAGCACGCCGGTGATCAATCGCCCGGAAGTGGCGATCGTCGGCGTCAACAAGATCGTCGAGCGGCCGATGGTGCGCAGCGGCCAGATCGTCGTGCGCAAGATGATGAACCTGTCCTCGTCCTTCGACCATCGCGTGGTCGACGGCTGGGACGCGGCCGAGTTCATCCAGCGCATCCGCGGGTTGCTCGAGCAGCCCGCCACCCTGTTCATGGATTGACCTGATGACCGAGTCTCTGAAGACCCACGTCCTGGTGGTGGGCGGCGGGCCGGGCGGCTATGTCGCCGCGATCCGCGCCGGCCAGCTCGGCCTCGACACCATCCTGGTCGAGGGCGACAAACTGGGCGGCACCTGCCTGATCCGCGGCTGCATCCCGTCGAAGGCGCTGATCCATGTCGCCGAGAAATTCGAGGGCATTGTCGCCGCCGGCAGCGAAAAGGGCACGCTCGGCATCCGCCTCCCCGCCCCGCCGGCGATCGACCTCGCCGAGACGGTGCGCTGGAAGGACGGCATCACCGCCAAGCTCAACACCGGCGTCGGCGCTCTCCTGAAGAAGGCCAAGGTCAAGGTCGTGGCCGGCTGGGCCAAGTTCTCCGACGGCAAGACCTGCACGGTCGAGACTGCCGAGGGCCCGGTCACCATCCGGGCCGAGCATGTCATCCTGGCCCAAGGCTCGGTGCCGGTCGAGCTGCCGATGCTGCCGTTCGGCGGCAACGTCATCTCCTCGACCGAGGCGCTGTCGCTCGACCGGCTGCCGAAGAGCCTTGTCGTGATCGGTGCCGGCTATATCGGCCTCGAGCTGGGCTCGGCCTTCCGCAAGCTCGGCACGGAAGTCACCGTGATCGAGGCGCTGGACCGCATCCTGCCGCTCTATGACGACCAGCTGGCGGCACCCGTGCGCCAGTGGCTCGACAAGGCCGGCGTTACCGTGCATCTGGGTGCGAGTGCCCTCGGGCTCGACGCCACCGGCGCCGTGCGCGTCAAGGGCAAGGATGGCGCCGAGTTCACGGTGCCGGCCGAGAAGGTCCTGGTCACGGTCGGCCGCAAGCCGCGCACCGAAGGCTGGGGCATCGAGACCATGGCGGTCGACCTCGACGGCCGCTTCGTCAAGGTCGACGACCAGTGCCGCACCTCCATGCGCAACGTCTGGGCGATCGGCGACCTGGTCGGCGAGCCGATGCTGGCGCACAAGGCCTCGGCCCAGGGCGAGATGGTGGCCGAGATCATCGCCGGCCATCGCCGCCATTTCACGCCGGCCGGCATCCCCGCGGTCTGCTTCACCCAGCCGGAGATCGTCAGCATCGGCCTGGCGCCCGCCGAGGCCGAGGCCCAGGGCATCGAGACATTGGTCGGGCAGTTCCCCTACATGGCGAACGGCCGGGCGTTGACCCTCGAGGCCGAGAAGGAAGGCGGCTTCGTCCGCGTCGTCGCCCGCAAATCCGACCATCGCATCGTCGGCATCCAGGCCGTGGGCTCCCACGTCTCGGAACTGTCCGGTGAATTCGCTTTGGCGCTGGAAATGGGCGCGGTGCTGGAAGACCTCGCCGGCACGATCCACGCCCATCCGACCCTGAGCGAAGCGTTCCACGAATCGGCGCTCAAGGCGCTGGGTCACGCGATCCACATCTGACGGCGTGGCGCCGGCGACTTGCCGGCGCCACCAACCTTTCGGGTTAGACGGGTTTCAGCCAGTTCTCACAGGCGAGCCCATCGATCCGCCCAAACTCGCTCATATTATCAGTCACGAGCGTATAGCCGAGCGCCTTGGCGTGAGCGGCAATAAGCAGGTCGTTGCTACCGATCGGCCTTCCGGCTTGCTCGAGCCGCGCGCGGATCTGGCCGTAGATCGCGTCGGCCGGCACTTCGAATGAGAGAACCTCAAGCGCGCCGAGTGCCGCCTCGATGCGGGCCGAAAGTCGCAGCGATCCTCGTTTGGCGGCCCCGTAGCGCAGCTCCGCGGCAACGACGATGCTGGTGCAAACCTGCGCTTCTCCGACCCTGCGAACGCGATCAGCGATGGTCCCTGCCGGATTGCGAATCAGATCGGAGATGATGTTCGTGTCGAGCAGATAGCGCATTAGAGTTCCACGTCGTCCGGCACCAAATCCTCGATCGACGGGAACGGCTCGTCGAGTGGTTCCCAGGTAGCCAGCAACGCCAGCAAGGACTTTGGCGAAGCCGGCTCGATGATCAGTCGATCGCCTTCCTTGCGCATGATCGCGTCCTCGCCAGGCAGCTCGAACTCTCGCGGAATCCTGACCGCCTGATTGCGGCCGTTCTTGAACAGTTTGACGTAACGCTCGGCGGTCATAAGCCCCTCTCAGGCATATGCTAAAGCATATGCCTGCCGGAACCGACGGTCCAGCGTGACGTCCAGATTATTTTCGGCACCGCCGGAATAACTGCCAGACTACGGCGTCCCACCTCCACGACGGCACATCGGCCGTCCTGGAGGCATCATGCAGCTCTTCCCCTCGAAAGCTTTGCTGGCCCTCGCGCTGCTCGGCGTGACGGCAGCACCTGCGCTCGCCGCCGACCCCGGCGAGAAGCCGTTCCTGGCCGAGAATGCGACAGCCATGGACAAGATGATGGACGGCATGGCGCCGAAGCCCACGGGCGACGTGGACCGGGACTTCGTCGCCATGATGGAGCCGCACCACCAGGG
>Ga0070730_10001025_pt1 | contig 28080 bp, 23 predicted proteins | sample Coa_R1_3_FD_66447 | JGI IMG/M metagenome (GOLD analysis project Ga0070730, IMG submission 66447) | Surface soil microbial communities from Centralia Pennsylvania, which are recovering from an underground coalmine fire - Coalmine... | ecosystem: Environmental > Terrestrial > Soil > Unclassified ... | reverse complement strand
ACGTCCGGATGGCTGGTGAACGGGCGCAGCGCGCGCAACAGCATCGGTACCCCGAGGATCGGGCGGAATTGCTTGGGCTCGCCAGGGCCGGCGCGGACCCCTGCCCCGGCCGCCACCACGACCACCCCGACGTCAGGCGGCAAGCCGGCGGGCGAGCTCACCGATTCCTTCCAGACCAATGACCTCCAGATCCTTGCTGCCCTTTGATCGGTTCGAGAGATACACTCGACGAAAGCCTTGGCGCGCGGCTTCGGCGAGGCGCCGCTCGACGCCCGCGACGGGCCGGATCTCGCCGCCCAAGCCGACTTCCCCCAGGAACAGCGCATCCGCCGGCACCGGCCGATCGTGCACCGTCGATACCAACGCCGCGAGGATCGCGAGGTCGGTCGACGGCTCGATCAGCCGGACGCCGCCCGTGACGTTGACGAAGACGTCGAGATTGCTGAACGGCAGGCCGCCGCGCCGCTCCAGCACGGCCAGCAGCAGCGCGAGCCGACGATGATCGAGTCCCGTCGCGACCCGTTGCGGCGTTCCGAATCCTGCCTTTGACGCGAGTGCCTGGATTTCGACCAGCATCGGGCGCGTGCCTTCCATCAACGCGGTCACAGCCGAGCCGGAGGCGCCAGTCGTGCGTCCAGCGAGAAACGCGGCGGCGGGATTGACGACGGGCTCGAGCCCGCTGCCGGTCATCTGAAACACGCCGATCTCGTCCACCGAGCCGAAGCGATTCTTCACCGCGCGCAGGATGCGATGATCGAGCGTCGTTTCACCCTCGAAGTAGAGTACGGTGTCGACGATGTGCTCGAGCGTCTTGGGGCCGGCGATACCGCCGCCTTTGGTCACATGACCAACCAGCAGGACCGCAGGTCCGGACTCTTTGGCGAAGCGCATCAGGCGGGCGGCGCACTCGCGCACCTGGCCGACGTTGCCGGGCGCGCCTTCCAGCTCTTCGGTGTACGTCGTCTGCACCGAGTCGAGCAGCACGACGCTCGATTTCAGTTGCGTCGCGTGGTGGATGATTGCTTCGAGTCGTGTCTCGCCGAGGACGTGGATATTGCCTGCGTTTTCTTCGAGACGATCGGCCCGCAGGCGGAGCTGGTCGGGGGATTCTTCGCCGGAGACGTAGAGCGTCGACACGCCCTGGCTTTCGAGTCGCGCGGCGCACTGCATGAGCAGTGTGGATTTGCCGATGCCGGGCTCGCCGCCGACGAGCGTGACCGACCCAGGAACGATGCCACCGCCCAGGACGAAATCGAATTCTGCGAGACCGGTCTTCCAGCGCTCGGTCACGGAGGTCTGGAGTTCACTGAGACGCACCGGTGGCTGTCCGGTGTGCGATTGTGATGGCCCGCCCGCCCGCCGGCTCGCCCCGGTCCGCCCGACGGCTTCTTCCACCAGCGCGTTCCATGCACCGCAACTATCGCAGCGTCCGCCCCATTTCGGCTGGTCGGCGCCGCATTCAGTGCAACGAAACACGGACTTGCCTTTAGACACTCGGCGCTGCCTCGCGCGCCGTGTAGTTGTCGAAGCGCGTGAATTCCTTCTTGAAATGCAGCTTCAGGTTTCCCGTCGGCCCGTTGCGCTGCTTGCCGACGAGCACCTCGGCGATGCCCTCGATGCTCTCGTTGGTCTTGGGATCGACCGGGCCGTCGTAGAACTCCTGCCGGTAGATGAACAGCACGACGTCGGCGTCCTGTTCGATCGCCCCCGATTCGCGCAGGTCGGAGAGCTGCGGGCGCCGGTGCTCGCCGCCGCGCTGCTCGGGGGCGCGCGACAGCTGGGAGATCGCCACCACCGGGACATCGAGCTCTTTCGCGAGCGCCTTCAGCGAGCGGGAGATATACGAGATCTCCTGCTGCCGATTCTCGACGTCGCCCGGGCCTTGCATGAGCTGCAGGTAGTCCACGATCACCAGCGCAATATCGTGCTCCGCCTTCAACCGGCGTGCCTTCGACCGCATGGCCAGCGGCGTCAGTGAGGCGGAATCGTCGATCCAGATCGGCGCGGTGCCCAGGAGGCCGGCGGCGCGCGCGAGCTTCGGGTAATCGTCGTCCCGCAATTGGCCGCGGCGCAGGCGCTGGGCGTCGACCAGCCCTTCCGAGCACAGCAGCCGCTGGACCAGCTGGTCTTTGGACATTTCAAGCGAGAAGAACGCGATGGCGGTGTTGTGCTCGATCGCCGCGTGCTGCACGATGTTCAGCGCCAGCGCCGTTTTTCCCATCGACGGCCGCGCCGCGAGGATGACGAGGTCGGAGCGCTGGAAGCCCGCGGTGAGCCGGTCGAGATCGACGAAGCCCGAGGGAACGCCCGTCAACGCGCCGGCGCCCGACTGCAGCTGCTCGATGCGCTCCATCGTCGGCCAGATCAGCTCCTTGATCCGGATGAACTCTTCCGAACGGCGGTATTGCGCCACCTGGAACACGCGATGCTCGGCGTTGTCGAGGACTTCACCGGCGGTGCCGTGGCCCTCGTAGATGTCCTGGATGATGCCGGTTGCCGCTTCGACGAGCCGCCGCAGCACCGCCTTGTCGCGAACGATCTTCGAGTGATAGTCGACGTTGGCGGCGGTGGGCACGACGTCGATCAGCGCGGCGATGTACTCCATGCCGCCCGCGCGGTCGAGATCGCCGCGCCGGCTGAGCTCGTCGCGCAGGGTGACGGGATCGATGACGTCCGCCCGCTCGGTGAGCGACAGCATCGACCGGAACAGCAGGCGATGGCTCTCCTTGTAGAACATCGTGTCGTCCAGGATCTCGGCGGCTTTGAGCGCCGCGTCCTGGTCGAGCAACATCGCGCCTAAGACCGCCTGCTCCGCCTCATTGCTCCACGGAGTCTGGCGCCCAGCGTATTCGCTCGACTTCTCAGCCGTCGAGGAGGCGAGCGGCGATACGGACGTCATCCCAGGTTGGTCTCTTCCAGTTGGGGTTTCGCAGCAGGGCGGCCGGGTGATACGTCACCACGACCGGAATGCCGCGGAACCGGTGAATCTGATTGCGGAGCGCGCCGAGCGACTGCTTGGTGTTCAGCAGGCTTTGCGCGGCCGTCCCGCCCATGGCGAGAATCACTTTGGGTTTGACGAGCTCGATCTGCCGATGCAGGAACGGCAGGCATGCCGCGATCTCGTCGTACTGCGGCAGCCGGTTCTCGGGCGGCCGGCACTTCACGATGTTGCAGATGAACACCTGCTCGCGCGGCAGCTTGATCGCCTCGAGAATCTTGGTGAGCAGCTCGCCGGCGCGGCCGACAAACGGGCGTCCGGTTTCGTCTTCGGTGCGGCCGGGCCCTTCACCGACGACGACGAGGCGAGCGGTCGCCGGTCCTTCACCGGGAACGGTATTGGTGCGCGCGTCGCAGAGCTTGCACTTCCGGCAGGCCGCGATGAGACTCGCTACATCCTCGAGGCCGCGGGTCTGCTGGAGCGGATCGGTGGCGAAGAGATCGGCCGACGGTGGATCGAACGAGATTCCAGGAGCCGTGAGCCTTGGATCGGGAGCCGGGATCTGGGGGTCGGGAGCCGCAGTCGCCCCGACTCCTGGCTCCTGACTCCCGGCTCTTTGGGGTTCGGTGAGTATCACCCCATCCCCGCCGAGCAACCGCTGCTGTTTTAGATATTCGACGGCCAGAGCCCGAGGATCAGTCAAAGCGCCTCTTCCACCACGTCGAGAATTCGGTCGGCCACGTCGCGTTTAGGGAGCAGCGGCAAGTCGACGTGCGTACCGTCGCGTCCCAGAATCGTCACGCGATTGGTCGTGACCTCGAATCCGGCGCCGGGCTCAGTGGCGTCATTCAGGATCACGTAATCAAGTGACTTATTCTGCATCTTCGACCGCGCGTTCGCCAATCCGTCGCTTTTCCCCGCCTCGAGTGCGAATCCGACGACCACCATTCCCTTGCGCCGCTTGAGCGAGCCGAGGATGTCGGGCGTCGCCTCGAGCTCGACGTTGAGCGGTCCGCTCGAGCGCGCGCGCTTCGTCGTCGCCGTCGTCTTGGGACGATAGTCCGCCGGTGCGGCGCTCATGATCAGGGCGTCCGCGTTCCCGACGAGTCCCTGCACCGCTTCCTGCATCTCGGCTGTCGTCTCGACGCGTGTTGTCGCGAGCCCCTGTGGCGGCGTGAGCTCGGTGGGCCCACTGACGAGCACGACATGCGCGCCGCGCGCGCGCGCCGCTTCGGCGAGTGCATAGCCCATACGGCCGCTCGACGGATTCGTGATCACGCGCACCGGATCGAGATGCTCGCGTGTCGGGCCCGCCGTCACGACGACTTTTTTCCCCGACCATTTACTTTTTTTTTGACCGCCGCCTGCGGAGCCGAGCAGGCGCTCGGCCGCCGCGACAATTGCGTCCGGCTCGCTCATGCGGCCCGGCCGCTCGCTCGGTCCCTCAGCGAGCGCACCGACGTCGGGTCCGATGAAATGCCAGCCACGCTGCGTGAGCGTCTGGATGTTGGCGGTCGTCGCGGGATTAGCGTACATGGCGTCGTTCATCGCCGGCGCGGCCAGTACCGGACGATCACCGCGCGCGAGGAGTAAGGCCGTCAGGAGATCGTCGGCCATGCCCATCGCCGCGCGCGCCAGCACGTTGGCTGTTGCGGGCGCCACGATGACGAGATCGGGGTCCTTGGCGAAGTCGATATGCGCGAGCGCCCGGCCGCGTTCCCAGAGTGACGTGAGGACGGGACGGCCGGTCAGCGCTTCGAACGTGAGCGGGCGCACGAACTCGCTCGCCGCGGCGGTCATCACGACGTCGACCGTGACGCCTGCTTCCGTGAGTCGTCGCGCCAGGGTGCAGCTCTTATAACAGGCGATGCCGCCTGAGACGCCCAGCACGACGTGCCGCATCAACCTTCCTGCTGCCGCCGCCGCCGCACGAGCCGATACTTGAGGCCGCCGCGCACGAGCTCGTCGAACGCGCGCGTGGTCAGCTTCTCTTCCCAGTCGACCGAGCGGTCGCGCGGGAAATCGTTCACGAACCGCGCGAACTTGGCCGCCACGAGGACGCCCAGGTATTTGTTCTGCGTCTGTCCTGCGACTTCTGCCGGTGTGACGATTCGCATTGCCTACCCTTTCTATTTACAGTCCATCGTACAGTTGCCGCAGCAGGCGGCCGTAATTCGTGATCCACTCGAAATCTTTTTGGCTGCGCGTCCGGCCGCGATCGCCGGGCTCGTTCGCGATCTCGACCACCTTCTGTACCGCCGTGTTCAGGTCGTCGTTGCGAACCCAGCGATCGAACATAGTCGACTGCTGCAGCTCGTACTCCGCGCGGTCGACCCGCCAGCGGATCTGGTCGACCGATTCACTCTTGCGCGAGTGCAGGCGCTCGAGCAGCACACGCGGATCCGTCGGCAAGACAAAGATGGACACCGAGCGCGGTGAAGGATACTGCTCCCGCACCTGCCGTGCGCCCTGAACCTCGATATCCAGGAGCACGTGCTTGCCCGATTGCAGCACTTTCTCCACTTCCGACTTCAACGTGCCGTACAACTCACCGCCGTACTCGGCGTACTCGAGAAACTTCCCGGCGCCGACGCCATCGAGAAACTGCTGGCGCGTCTGAAAATAGTAATCGACGCCTTCCCGTTCATCCGGCCGCGGCTTGCGGGTCGTGGCCGACACCGAGAATTCAAACCGCTCCGGATTCTGCGCCCGCACCGCCTTCGCGATCGTCGTCTTGCCGCCCCCCGATGGCGCAGACAAAACGACAATGCGTGGGCTCACTCCAGGTTCTCCAGCTGCTCCCGAAACTTTTCGAGATCTCCCTTCATCGCGATCACGAGCTGCGTGATGCGCGCGTCGTTCGCCTTGGAGCCCATCGTGTTGACTTCGCGCAGCAGCTCCTGCGCCAGGAAGCCGAGCTGCTTGCCGACCGCCTGATCGGACTTGAGGGCGGTGCGCGCCGCCGCCACGTGCGCGTGGAAGCGCACCAGCTCTTCCGTGATGTCCACGCGATCGGCGAGCAGCGCGATTTCCAGCGCCAGGCGCTGCGGGTCGACGGCCGCTGCGGCGGTCAGCTCCTTGACCGCTCGCGTCAGACGCTCGTGCTCCGCCTTCAACCGCGCCGGCGCCTGCTTTTCGATTTCTGCCGCGGCAGCTTCCAGTGCATCCAGCCGCGTATTCAGCTCTAGCGCGAGCGCCTTCCCCTCCCGCTCGCGCATCGCCACGACATCGCGCGCCGCGCGCTCGACGATCTGCTGCACGTCACTCCATTGCACCGGCTGCTCGCCGGCGCCGTTCGCGGCGGTGAGCACTTCCGGGTGCCGTGCGACGAACGCGAGATCCACGCTCCCCTTCAGCTTCAGCTTCTTCTTGAGCTGCTGCGCGGCAGCCAGCACCTGCTTCGCCCGCGCGAGGTCCACCGTCACCGCGCGCTCGGGTCCTGGTCCTTCAACCCAGCGCGCCGTCACGGCGACGTGCCCGCGCTCAAGCAGCTGCCGCAGCCGCTCACGCATGTCGCTCTCGACGCCCGCAAGATCCGCCGGGAGCTTCAGTTGCGGGTTGAAATAGCGGTGGTTGACGGTGCGGATCTCAACGCGCAGCCGTCCGCTCAGCACCCGATCCTCGGCGGAGCCGAAGCCTGTCATGCTGCGTGGCACAGAGCGTTAAATGTAGCTGGCTACGCTAGTTAGTGAAGAACCATCGCGCCCCGTACTGCTGCGCCGAGCGCGGGTAGCCCTGCCCCCAGACATAGCTCGCCCGCATGATGTTGATGTTCGAGACGTTCCAGAAGACCGTGACGCCGGCAAGCTGAATTTCGAGATCGGTGCTCGCGAAGCTCGCGCCCGTCATCGGGCGCGGCGCGCCGGCCTGGAGCCCGCCGAGCGTCGAACCGCTCCACGATTCCATCGCCAATTCGACACGCAGCGCGAAGATGCCGCTCGGGAAAACGCGCCAGAACTTCGAGTAGAACGTCGCCGAGATGAACGCATGGCGCGGCGGCTCGAAGTCGCCGCCACCCAGCACCGGATCCCAATACCAGCCCGACAGCTGAAATCCCGGCACGATGTGGAGTACGGCGTGCGCCGCCAGGAAATCGGTCTGCGGCGTCGGATTGAGCGAGTCGACCGAAACAATGCCGGCGGCGAATCCCAGCGGCGCGAACGGATCGCGTCGTCCCCGCCCCACTTCCAGCGTGACGAACCGGTTGTCGAGTCCGACCCATCCCGCGATGTCGAGCGCACGTTGGACCTGATCCGTCGTGACGAAGGGCGCCTGCACGTCGCGCCGCCATGCGACTTCGGCGCGCGCGGAGAATCCGAGGGGCAGCTTGAGGCCGGCGGCGCCGAAGGCACGCAAACCGGAGCGATGACTCGAGTACACGCTTTGCCGGACGTCGCCCGCGAGCGTCAGCGGCGGAATCGGCATCCAGCCCGCGTGACCTTCGAGTTGCTGCGGCGCTCCGGCAGCCGCAAGGCGCGCGGTGCCGGTGACGGCCGCGGTGCGCCACGTCTGACTGACATCGATGATCGCGCCGGAGACGTCGCGCGGTTTGACGAGCGTATCGCGACTGACGCCCGTCGTCCACAGGGTTGCGTTGAGACGCCACCCCAGCCCGTCGTCGCGCTCGGCGACAAAGACACGGAGCAGCCGATCGCGCCGCTCCTGGCGCCAGCCGTTGACCTGCGTACCGGTCGCGCGATGCCAGCTCGAGCTCGAGACCTGGAATGACGCGCCAACCCGCCCGCCGGGCGGCACGTAGTCCGCCTTCACCCAGATATCGCTCGTGCCGAAGGCGGTGGTCGTGTACGACGGCGGTCCGTCGGAGATGCTCGCCCAGTCGGCGAGCAGCGCAATACCAAGCCCCGACCGCGCCCGTTTGGAATAGGCGGCGCGATAGTCGGCGATGTCCAACAATCCGTTCACGATCCCCACCTGCGTGCGTGGCGCGGTCGAGCGGTATTGCGACGTGACCAGATACACGCGCAGCACGGTGGGAAGGATGATGACATCGACGCGCTCCACCGGCCCAAGCGGGATGCGGGCGGGATCGAGATAGACGGAATCACGGCCGAGCGGGAGCATCGGAACACCGTCCCAATACACCTCGAGCGACGCCGGACCGCGTCCGCTGTACAACGCGATCTCGGCCTGTCCGTACCACCCACCGCGGGCGATGAAGACGCCGGGGATGTGAATCAGCAGATCGCTCAACGTGCGCGCGCCCGAGAGCAGCATCGAGTCCGTCGTAAACGTGTAGCGCATGTTTTTGGGGAGCGGTCCCTGCAGGATGGCGCTGCCGTACGCGGGCAATAGCGCGGCGGTCGTGTCCCGCGCTGTCGTGTCGCGGCGACTCGTGGTGTCACGCGCGGTGACGGTGTCGCGCGCGGTGGAATCAGGGCGCGCTGCGCGTCGTGTCGTATCGACTTGGGCTGCCAGCACGCCAGGCAGGAGCGCGAGGCTGAGAAGCCCCGCGCGAATCACGCGCCCGCGCGTTTGAGCAGGAATTCCGTAAACAGCCGGACTCCGATCGCCGTCGGGCCCTTGGCGTGACTCACGCCTTCGCCCTCGAGGTACGCGGTGCCCGCGATGTCCAGATGCACCCACGGGAAGCCTTCCACGAACTCGCGCAGGAACCAGGCGCCCGATATCGTGCCCGCCGCGCGACCGCCCGAATTCTTCAGGTCGGCGACGTCCGACTTGAGCAACTCGCGATAATCGTCCCAGAGCGGCAGCGGCCAGCAGCGCTCGCCCGCCCGCTCGCCGGCGTCGCGGACTTCCGCGAGCAGCGGCTCGTCGTTTCCCATCATGCCGATCGCGTGATGGCCGAGCGCGACGACCACGGCTCCGGTGAGCGTGGCGGCATCGATGACGGCCGCCGGCTTGAAGCGCCGCACGTACGACAGCGCGTCGCAGAGAATCAGCCGTCCTTCCGCATCGGTATTGATGATCTCGATGGTCTTGCCGAGGTGGCTTTTCACGACGTCGCCGGGTTTGACGGCGGTCCCGGACGGCAGGTTTTCGGTCGCGGGAATCAGGCCGACGACGTTGACCTTGGGGCGCAACCGGCCAAGCACCTCGAACGCTCCGAGCACGGCGGTCGCGCCCGACTTGTCGAACTTCATGTCTTCCATGTTCGCGGCCGGCTTGATCGAGATCCCGCCGGAATCGAACGTCACGCCTTTGCCGATGAGCGCAACAGGCGCCCCGTTCCCGCCCTGATACTCGAGCACGATGAAGCGCGGCTCCTCGGCGCTGCCTTGCGAGACGGCCAGCAGCGCGCCCATCCCTTCCTTCTTAATCTGCGCGAGATCGAGAATCGTCAGGCCGAACTTGTGCCGCTCGGCGAGCTTGGAGGCTTGAGCGGCCAGATAGGTCGGCGTGCAGACGTTGCCGGGCTGCATCTGAAGATTGCGCGTGAACAGGTAGCCGGCGGCGATCGCGTCCCCGACCCGCCGGCCGGCCTCGGCGCCGTCTTTGTCGCCGGCGTCGACCAGCAGCTCGACAGCCTCGACCTCGGGCTTGGGGTCCTCGGGCTGTTTCTTGAGCTCGGTGAACTGCCAGCTGCCCTGCGCCGAGCCTTCGATGGCAACCTGGGCCAGCTCGGCGGCACCGATGCCGGCGCGGGCTTCGGGAGCGACGGTGAGCGAGAACGTCCTCGTGCCGAGCGCGCGCGCGCGTTTTGCGGCGACCGCGGCGGCGCGCCGGATCGAGCTGCGGGTGATCTCGCCCGGTTTGCCGACGCCGACGAGGAGCAGTCGCTCCGCCTTGCCGCTGCCATAGACGAGCAGCGTCTCGTCTCTCTTTCCTTTGTAGTCGCCGCTCGCATAGGCGCGCTCGAGCGCCCCGTCCTTCAGCGGCTGCCCGCCGCCCTGGGCGACGATGATCGCGAGTAGCGGCGTTTCGACGCTGGCAGGTGATTTGGTCGAGATCGATGTCTTCACGCGAGGTGCTCGATGATCGCGTCGGCAAAGGCCGAGGTGGAGACTTCCGTCGCGCCCGGCATTTGGCGCGCCAAGTCGTACGTCACGCGCTTGGACGCGATCGCGCCCTCGAGGCCGCGCACAATCGCCCGGGCCACGTCATCCCAGCCGAGCTCCTCGAACATCATCACGCCCGAGAGGATCACGCTGCTCGGATTGATCTTGTCCTGGTCGGCATACTTGGGGGCCGTGCCGTGCGTCGCCTCGAACACGGCGTAGCCGTCGCCCACGTTGCCGCCCGGAGCGAGGCCGAGGCCGCCGACCTGCGCCGCCGCGGCGTCGGAGAGATAGTCGCCATTGAGATTGGGTGACGCGACCACCGCGTACTCGTCGGGGCGCAAGAGCAGCTGCTGGAACATGGAGTCCGCGATCCGGTCCTTGACGATCACTTTGCCGACGTCTTCCTTGCGCTTGCCGCCCCCCCCTTCCGCCTCCGACACCGTCTGATCGCCGAAGCGCTCCTTGGCGATCTCGTACCCCCAGTCGCGGAACGCGCCTTCGGTGAACTTCATAATGTTGCCTTTGTGGACGAGCGTGACCGAGGGAAGCTTGCGCCGGATCGCGTGCTGGATCGCTTTCGAAACGAGGCGTTGCGATCCGAATTTGGACATCGGCTTGATGCCGATCGCGCTGCCCTCGCGGATTTTGGCGCCGAACCGACGCGTGAGAAACTCGATCACCGCGTCTGCCTCGGCACTGTGCGCCTTGTACTCGATCCCGGCGTAAACGTCCTCGATGTTCTCGCGGAAGATGATGATGTTGAGCTTGCCGGGGTTCTTCATCGGCGACGGCACGCCCTCGAAGTAACGGACCGGTCGGATGCAGGCGTACAGATCGAGGATCTGGCGAAGCGCGACATTGAGCGAGCGAATGCCGCCACCCACGGGCGTCGTGAGTGGCCCTTTGATCGCGACGCGATGCTCGCGAATGACATGGAGTGTGTCCTCGGGCAACCAGCTGCCTGTCTGATTGAATGCTTTCTCGCCCGCCAGCACCTCCTGCCATACGATGCTGCGCTTGCCGCCGGAGGTCTTTTCGACGGCGGCATTGAAGACTTTGGAGCTGGCGCGCCAGATGTCCGGTCCCGTACCATCGCCCTCGATGAAGGGAATGATCGGATGGTCCGGCACGACCCAGCGGCCGTCCCGGAAGTCGATCTTGACACCGACGGCGCCGCCGCGGCGGCCTTCGACCTGTGTTGGCATGGCACCCATGATACAACAAAAAGGCCCGTCTTTGCAGACGAGCCTTTTTTATCAGCATTGCTGCTGACTACTTACCAGCCGAGCGCGAGACCGGCACTCAAAACGAGGTCGTTCTGAAATTGACGGCCGGTGCTGAAGTTGCCGCCGTAGAAATAGTCTTCACCTTCCAGGCGCAAACCGACCGACGCCGAGAAGGGGATGCGGATGCCGAGGCCGGCGACGCCGCCCCAGTCCGTGGTGGCGTTGTTGTTGTTGGCCACGTCCTGGCCGCGCCGGATCATCGCGGGACCACCGTCGAGAAAGATGCCGACACGTGATGTCGCCGGCGACAGGCCGAGCATTAGTTTCGCGCCGGCCACGAACACCTGGGTGTTGCGACTGCTGTTGATCGTCGTTCCTGCCACGTTCACACGGGCCGGCGCAAAGCCGCCGGTGAGCTCGAACCCCAGCGGGCTCTTGCCCCAGAACGTGAGCCGCGCGCCAGTGATGAAGCTGTTGTCGCGGGTAATGTCTTGACCAACCGTACTGAAGCTATTGCGGGTCGGGACATAGGCGCCCGCCCATGGCGTGACGGAAAAGCCACTCTGCGCAGCCGCGGGCGCGATACCCACAGCACCGATCAGAGCGACTAACGCGAAGCCTCGAACCATAGATGACCTCCCATAAAGGTGCGCCGCCGTTCGTGCATACACGGCGGACTCCTGGCATGATGCACGCGACTGCCGTACTGCAACATCCATCGTCGGTTTTGATTCAGGGCTACAGCACACGATCTAGTTCAGCCGTTAAGACGAAGCCTCCACGCATTAATGCCCGATGGTCAACGCATACGCGTGCAGGTCAGTCGGCCTCCGGAGGGACGGATGCACGATGGAACCGGACAGGATCAAACGGTATGCGCCGGACGTGTGACTTAGGGACGAGGTCCAGGAATTAAGCGCGTGCGCGAATCGGAGCTATCGTCACGGCGTCGGCGGAACGGCGGGTCCCACACCCGGGTAACCCAATTCTATGAAATTGACTCATCTCATCGTGCGAACGTTGATCACCTTCGTCATCAGCGGCTGCGGTGTCGGGTCCGGTTTGACGGGCTTCGGCATCAGCGGCGGGAATGGCGGCGCCAACAACAGCGTCGCTCCCGTACTGTCGTTCTTCACTCAGCCGAGCACGACCAACGTCGACCAAATCATTTCGCCGCCGGTTCAAGTCCTCGCCAAAGACTCGCTCGGCGCGCCGGACAGCGCGTTCACCGGCGCGATCACCGTTTCCCTCACATCGAATTCAACGGGCGCCGGACTGAGCGGCACCACGTCACTGCGGCCGGTCAACGGGATCGCGACGTTCTCGAATCTCGCGATCGACAAGGCAGGCACGTACACGCTGACGGCGAGCACCAGCGGTTCGATTGACGCGACGAGCTCACCGTTCCCCGTAACGACGGTTACTGGACCCTGACCCAATGATCAATGATCCTTGATCATTGATCATTGCTGATTCTTCAGAGCCGGTATCCCGCCAGCGTTCCGGGGCTGGTTTGCAAAAACAGCATCCCCGCAATGTCGTCGACCGCATAGACTGGCTCACGCTGCTTGCCGAGATCGACGCGCGAGCGCGTTTGCGCATTGTCTTTGTTGATTTGCAGGAGCACGTTGCCGTTGCCGTCGGGTGAGCGCGTCAGCATGAAGACCGAGCTCGGCGTCGCGAGCGACGCCTTGAAGCGTTTCGTCGCCATCGCCGCGGCCTGCGCTGAGTAGCCGGCGAGCTGTGCCCCACCTTGCGAGTACGCGGTGGCAAGCTGGCCGGTGATGCGTTTGGCGGTCGTGTCGTTGGCGGTGCGCGAAACCTGCGCGAACTGATCGCCATACGCCGACGCCGCGGCGCCGTACAGACCGGCGCGAATCGAGTTGATGCGGTACAGCGCCCGGAGCAAGCCTGGCAGTTGCGGCGCGGGATTGTAGACCTGCTGCTTGATCTGCCCATCCCGACCGACGAGCACGAGGTTCTGCGACGAGATGAGCACGAGGCCCGATGGTCTCACCTCGAGCGCCGTCGGATCCTCATCGCCTTGGAGCTTGATCTCTCCGCCCACGGCGTGATACGTGCCGTCCTGGCGATTGATCGCGTACAAATAGCGATCCTTGCCGGCGAACACGTACAACATGTTGCCGTCGATCGCGTGTACCATCGCGGACGATTTGGTGCCTTCGATCGCGTCCTTGTACTTCGGATCGCCGGTCGAGAGGTCGATGATGTTGGCCTCACCATTCGTGCTGGGATCCGAACGCGACACGTACAGCAACCCCGCAGGCGTCAGCTCGGCGTAGTCGAGCTGGCCCTTGATCTTTACGTCGTTTTTCAGGCGTAGCGTGGCGGTCGCGACGTTCAGGACGTTCACGAACGTCTTCGACTCCGCATCCACCGCCAGTACGACGGCGTCGCCCGAGATCAGCGCGTCTTTCACCGTGCCGCGCATGTGGACCGGCTTGTCGAGAATCATTGTGCCGTCGTCGTAACGCGCGACGTTGAGGCCGGTCTGCACCACGCCGTTGATGATGCGCACGTTGCCCGTCGCCTCGTTGGGCGGCGGCCCTTCGGGCAGCATGATGATCCCGGCGGGATGCTGCACGATGTCGCGGATCCAGCCGTCGACGTTGGCCGGCTTCGCCCACAGCGCCTGGCCGTCGGCAAGGCGATACGCCATCAGCCGGTCGTCATAGCTCACGTACATCCGGTCCGTCTTGGTGAGCGATGGATACAGTCGCACCTTATGCGGCACCGCGCCGGAACGCGCCATCGGCAGTGTCGCGGACCAGCGCATCGCGCCGGTCTTGGCGTCGAGCGCACGCAGTCCCATGAGCGTATGGACGATGATGACGTCGGGACCGGCCTGCAGCACCTCCAGGTTCGTTCCGCCCGACGCCATGCGCACGAGCCCCTGCATCAAGCCGCCCAGGCCGCCGCGCTTTTGCTCCGTCTGCTGAAACAGCGATTCACTCACCCAGCGCTGGTTGCCGCTCGCGAGATCGTAGAGCGCCACGAGCGGCGGCCCTGACGCCCGCTGGCCGTGCACGAGCAGCGTGCCGGTCTGCGGCAGCACTCGCCGAGTTACGACCTTGGTCAACGCCAGCCGCCGCGAGTCGAACAGCACCGTGCCGGTGACGGGATCGAAGATCAACGACAACCCCGGCTTGGCCGCTTCCATGAGCAGCGAGCCGTCGATCATGCGAACGCTGTCGACCGGCAGGCCGCCGAGCTCCGGCTTTTGCCAGGCGATCTGGCCGCGCTCGACGTCGATGCCGGTGAGGGCGCCGTCGGTCGAGACGAGCAGGGCGCCGGCGGGTGTGACTTGTTGCCAGCGCACTTCGCCGGGCAGGTGTACGGTCCAGGCGGCGACCGCGGCCGAAGGAGCTTGGGCGGTGGCAGTCTGAAGCAGGGCGAGCAGCAGCGGCAGCGTCATGGGGCCTCCTTAAGAGGCCCCCATATCCCCCAATGACATTCCATCGCGCAAGGGGTCGAAGGCTATGGTGAGGGAGGCGGCCGCTTGAACTGCACGTCGACGGTGCGCTGCGTCTCGATGCGGGCGCCTTGGTCGAAGTAGTAGCTCGTCATCACCCAAAGCGAATCCTGCAGCGGCACTCCCGGCCCGATGTTGTGAAACCGGGTCCAGAAGCGGACCGCACGCACATTCCGCAGCGCCGATCGGTCGGGTCGGGTCAATGCGGTTGCGGTGTAGCGCACTTGATAGGTGAGTGAGTCGAGGTATGCGGAGCCCGCCATATCTGCCGACCGGACGTCTTTGGAAGGTTCGAAGTCGATGCGGATCAGCTTTTCGCCGGCGATGGTATCGCGTCCGGACAGGTGAAAGCAGTGACTCGCCACGAAATCGGGATTCGCGAGGTCCTCGAGCTCGGCGCTATGGATGACGAGCCCCGAGTCGGGCGACCCCCATGGCCCCCAGGCGCGCTCGACCACTCGCCCCACCATGTACGCGTGGTTCCGATTGTCGGTGCTCGAGAAGCGCAGGTGGGTTGTCACCGGCGGTCCCGTATCGCCGCGCTGATTCACGAGGCGGTCCGTGAGCTCCAACGTGTAGTGGAAGGGATAGGAGTCCGAGAGTAGCCGCAGGCGTCGCGCGTTTTCCTGGAGCTGGCCAAAGACCGCCCGGAGCGCCGCGTCGCTCGGATCCGGTGATCCGGGATTTGCGCATTGGCTTGCGGCGATCGTGACCGGTGGAAGCTCGATCGCGAGATGATGCAGCGCGACTTGTATGACTGTCGTGTCGCCTGAGAGGACGAGCTGCGTGTCGAGCGGCGCGTAGCCGATCTGCCGGACGCTCAGGAGGTAGTTGCCGGGTCGCACGCCAGGGAAGACGAAGCCACCGCCGGCGTCAGTGAAACGCTGTTCGAAACCCGGATGAAGCGCGACGGTGCTGAAACTGAGGGGCTGGTGCGACTCGGCGCCGGCGACGGTGCCGCGGACGGCGATTTGCGCGGAGACGAGAATAAGAAGAGCACCCGTCATGTTTTGAGATACCGGGCGAGCACCGCTTTCGCTGTCGCGACCAGATGCTCGACGGTGAATCCATACTGCGTCATCACCACCGGGCCCGGCGCCGAGGCGCCGAAGCGGTCCACCCCGATGATGGCGCCGCTGGGCCCGACGTAGCGTTCCCAGCCGAAGGGCGAGCCCGCCTCGACACTCACCCTGGCCCGCACCGCCGGCGGCAGCACCGTGTGGCGGTACTCGACCGGCTGCGCTTCGAATAACTCCCACGACGGCATCGACACCACCCGGCTTCGCACCCCCTGGCCGCTGAGTTGCCGATGGGCGGCGAGCGCCAGCGATACCTCCGAGCCGGTCGCGATCAGAATGAGCTCCGGCGGCATGCCCGGATCCGCGTCAATGAGCACGTAGGCGCCGCGCGCGGTGCCGGCGGCCGGGGCGAGCCTCGTGCGATCGAGCACCGGAAGCTTCTGGCGCGTGAGCACCAACCCCACCGGACCGCCGGTGTGCTTCAGCGCGATGCGCCACGCCTCCACGGTTTCGTTGGCGTCGGCGGGACGCAGCACCACGATGTTCGGCATCGCCCGCAGGCTGGCAATCTGTTCCACGGGCTCGTGGGTGGGCCCGTCCTCCCCTACCGCGATACTGTCGTGCGTCCACACATAGATGACGTGCGCGCCGCTCAGCGCGGCCAGCCGGATGCTGGGGCGCATATAGTCCGAGAAGATCAGGAAGGTCGCGCCGAACGGAATGACCCCCCCGTGGTGGGCCATCCCCGTGAGAATCGCGCCCATCGCATGCTCGCGGATGCCGAAGTGGATGTTCCGCCCTGCGTATCCCCACACCCCGCCAGCCATCCCTTGCGTCGGCGGCGTCTGCCCCTCCCGCGGCACAGCGGCGCTCTGAAAGTCTCCCTTCTCTTTCATCATGGTGCGTGTGGACGGATCGAGGTCCGCCGACCCGCCGACGAGATTCGGGACCGACTCGGCGAGCGCGGCAATCACCTTCCCGCCGGCATCCCGCGTGGCCATGTCGCCGTCGGCGGGCGTGAACACCGGAAGCTTCGCGTCCCATCCCGGGGCCAGCTCCCCGGCCACGGCGCGCTCGAAAGCCTCGGCACGGTCCGGCTGCGCGGCGCGATACGCGTCCATCACCCGTTGCCAGGCGTTCCGCAGCGTCGCGCCGCGTCCGCGGACGTTGGCGAACTCCCGACTCGCCTCCTCCGGTACCAGGAACTCGGCGTCTTCCGGCCATCCGTACGCCCGCTTGGTCAGTCGCACTTCGTTCTTCCCGAGCGGTTCGCCGTGGGCCTCGAAGGTGTCGTGCTTGTTCGGACTGCCGAATCCGATGTGGGTGCGCGCCACGATGAGTGAAGGTCGCTGCTCGTCGGCGCGCGCCGCGGTGAGCGCCGCGTCCACCGCGGCCACATTCATCCCGTCGACCTCCTGGACCTGCCAGCCGTAGGCGGCAAAACGGGCCCCCACGTCCTCGGAGAAGGTGACGTTGGTTGTGGCGGAGAGGGTGATACGGTTCGCGTCGTACAGCACGATCAGCCGGCCGAGGCGCAGGTCGCCGGCAAGCGACGCCGCTTCCGAGGCGATGCCCTCCATCAGGTCGCCGTCGCTTGCGATGACGTAGGTCCTGTGGTCCACGATAGCCTGCCCGGGCACATTGAACGTGGCGGCGAGCCACCGCTCCGTGATCGCCGTCCCGACCGCGTTCCCAAACCCCTGGCCGAGCGGCCCCGTCGTGACCTCGACACCAGTGGTGACTCCCCGTTCCGGGTGCCCGGGCGTGCGACTGCCCCAGCGTCGGAACTGCTTGAGATCGTCGAGGGTGAGCCCGTACCCCGTCAGGAACAGGAGACTGTACAGCAGCATGCTGCCGTGCCCCGCCGAGAGCACGAATCGGTCGCGGTCGGTCCATTCCGGTTTTGACGGGTCGTAGCGGAGGTGGCGCGTCCACAGGACGTAGGCCATCGTCGCGGCGCCCATCGGCAGTCCGGGATGACCCGAAGCCGCCTTCTCGACCGCATCGATGCTGAGCGTCCGGATGGTGTTGATGCAGAGATCATCAATGCTGCCGGCGGTCGGGGTCATGTGGTGCTCCCGCTGCGCGACTGCATGTACCGCCGCATCAGCGCGATGGTCGAGCTGTCGTGGCCATCGGCCGGCGGGCCGTCGCCCTCGAGCTCTCCGCCAATGCGCTGGGCCAAAGCCTTCCCCAGCTCCACGCCCCATTGATCGAACGAGTCGATCCCCCAGATCACTCCCTGCGTGAACACGCTGTGCTCGTAGAGCGCGACGAGCGAGCCCAGCGTCTCCGGGGTGAGCCGGTCGGCGAGAATCGTGGTGGTCGGCCGATTCCCCTCGAAGACGCGGTGCGGCACGAGCCGCGCCGACGTCCCTTCCGCTTCGACCTCCCCCGCCGTCTTGCCGAAGGCGAGGGCCTCCGTCTGCGCGAACACATTGGCTATCAAGAGGTCGTGGTGGCCCTTGAGGGGGTTCAACGCCTGGGAGAACGCGATGAAATCGCACGGCATGAGCTTCGTCCCTTGGTGAATCAACTGATAGAACGAATGCTGCCCATTGGTCCCCGGCTCCCCCCACACGATCGGGCTCGTCTGGTAGCTGACGCCGGCACCGCCGAGCGTGACGTGCTTCCCGTTGCTTTCCATGGTCAACTGCTGGAGGTAGGCGGGAAAGCGCTTCAGATACTGGTCATAGGGGAGCACTGCCACCGTTTCCGCGCCGAAGAAGTCGGCGTACCAAACCGCGAGCAGCCCCATGATCACCGGCAGGTTGCGGTCGAGGGGGGTGGTGCGGAAATGCTGGTCCATCGCGTGGAACCCGGCGAGCATCTCGCGAAAATGATCGGGTCCGATCGCCAGCATCGTCGAGAGCCCGATTGCGGAATCCATCGAGTAGCGGCCCCCAACCCAGTCCCAGAATTCGAACATGTTGGCGGGGTCCATGCCGAAATGCGCGACGCCCTCCGCGTTGGTGGATACGGCGACGAAATGTCGCCGTACCGCGTGCTCGTCGCCCAGCGCGCGGAGGCTCCAGGCGCGGGCCGTGTGCGCGTTGGTCAGGGTCTCGAGCGTCGTAAACGTCTTGGAACAGACGATGAACAGGGTCTCCTGGGGATCGAGGTCGCGCGTGGCCTCGACGAAGTCCGTGCCGTCGATGTTGGAAATGAACCGGAAGGTCAGCTCGCGCCGACTGTAGTGCCGCAGGGCCTCATAGGCCATCACGGGGCCGAGATCGGAACCGCCGATGCCGATGTTGATGATGTTTTTGATGGGCCGGCCCGTGTGGCCCTTCCAGCGGCCGCCGCGGACGTCGGCGGCGAAGGCCGCCATACGGGCGAGCACCGCGTGCACCGCCGGCACCACGTCGGCGCCATCGACCGCGATGCGCTCGCCCGCCGGCGCCCGCAGGGCGACGTGCAGCACCGCACGGTTTTCGGTCACGTTGATCTTCTCGCCGGTGAACATCGCCTCGATCCGTGCGGCGAGGCCGCGGTCGGCCGCGAGCCGGAAGAGCAGCCGCAGCGTCTCATCCGTCACGCGATGCTTGGAGTAGTCGAGGTACAGTCCGGCGGCTTGGGCCGTCAAGCGCGTCCCCCGCTGAGGGTCGTCGGCAAAGATCTGCCGCAGATGCACGTCGCGGATCGCGCGATAGTGCTCCTGCAATGCCTTCCACGCCGGGCGCGCGGTGAGCGGTTGGGCCGACCCGACCGCCTGCACCGTCATGGCTTTCCCGCGGCGGCGCGATCCCGTTGCGCCAGCATCGCGCGCTTCGCAGCGAGGCGATCGAGGAGATCCTTCCAGGACTTGTCGAACGACGCGGTACCCTCGCGCTGGAGCTGAGCCGCAAGCGCCGTATCGTCCACACCGGCCCGCCTGAACTCGGCGAGCACCGCTTCGGCATCACCGCCATCAAGGGGCAGCACCCCCTCCACCCGGCCGTGATCGGCGAAGGCCGCGAGCGTCTTCTCGGGCATCGTATTGATGGTGTCCGGAGCCGCCAGCGCCTCAACGTAGAGCGTGTCCGACGCATCGGGATCCTTGGTCCCGGTGCTGGCCCACAGCAGGCGCTGCGGCCGGGCGCCGGCGGCCGCGAGCGTGCGCCAGCGCGGCGACGCCAGCAGGTCACGGTACGCCCGGTAGGTGCGCCGGGCGATCGCGATGCCGAGGCGATTGCGGAGTGCTGACGGCACGATGTCGTGCACCGCTACGTCCCAGCGGCTGACGAAGAGCGAGGCGACGGAATCGATCCGTGGGTCGAGGCCTGCGGCGATCCGCCGTTCGATGCCCCGCAGGTACGCCTCCGCCGCCGCGACGTACTGCTCCGCGGAGAACAGCAGCGTCACGTTGACCGGCACGCCCGCGCAGATCGACTCCTCGATGGCCGGAACGCCTTCCGGCGTGCCTGGAATCTTGATGAAGAGATTGGGACGGTGTGCCCGGCCGTGCAGTTGGGCCGCCGCCCGTACGGTGCCGGCGGTATCGTTGGCCAGGAGCGGCGACACCTCCAACGACACCCAGCCGTCCACGCCGCCGGTGGTATCGTGGATGGAGCGGAAGAGGTCGGCGGCGCGCACCAGATCCTCGATCGCGAGCTCGAAGAACAGCGTTTCACCAGCCTTGCCCTCGGCCGCTATCCGGTGGATGGCGCCGTCGTAGACGTCGCCATTCTTGATGGCGTGGTCGAAGATCGTGGGGTTGGAGGTCAGTCCGGTCACCGACAGCTCGCTGATGTAGCGCTGCAGGGTACCGTCGTTCAGGATGCCGCGCGTGATGTTGTCGAGCCAGAGGCTCTGACCGAGGTCGTGCAGCTGTCGTGTCGTCTTCATCGTTAGTCCTCTTGCAAACGCCTGGCGGTGGCCGCGCCGAGCACGGCGGGGAGATCGCAGGTGACCAGGTCGCCGATCCGCTCGACCGTGCAATCGGCCGCGGGATAGGCGGTGAGATTCTTCGGATCGTGCGCGTAGTGTCCCTGGCGCGGAAACACGGTCGTCACGCGGTCGCGCCAGACGTGCTTCATCATCGCGAGGATGCGCAGCTTGTCATCGATCATGACATAGTGCCGGGCCGGATAGCGCCCGGCGACCGCATCGAGCATCTGTTCCTTGTGGATGTAGATCAGCACCCGGCCTTCGACCGCCGCCCAGAGCCCGGACCGCTGGATCTTGCGCGGCTGGAAGACCACATCGCCATCCGACAGCATGACCGTCAATCCCCAGGTGCGCAGGTGGCGGATGACGTCGAGCGCACCGGGATACAGTCGGCTCGCGAACGGATAGTCGACCAGAAACGACGACATCAAGAGCAACCGGGTGTCGCTCATATCTTCCAACCGGTAGTGCTGCAACGCGCCCAGGTAGTCGGCGTACCCGAGCTCGCCGCGCAGCTGTTCGAGAATCGCCCAATACCGATCCCGGCTCGCGGGCCCGAACTCCCGTGCAAGGTGATCGCGGAGATCCTCCTCCACGCGATCGTTATCGAGCAGCGTGTTGTCACAGTCCAGGAGGAACACGACGTCATCGGGCGTGGTCATGCGGTCGTCCCATCGGGGGTGGGGTTATGCCAGCGGCTGTGTGCCGCGATGAGCGCGTCGGCCTGCTTGGGTCCCCAACTGCCGCGCTTGTACGGGAGAGCCCGGGGATGGGTCTCGAGGACGGGATCGACTGCCGCCCAGGCCGCCTCGACCGCGTCCTCTCGCGTGAACAGCGCCCCATCGCCGATCATGGCATCGCTCAACAGGCGCTCGTAGGGCGGTTGGGCTCCGATCAGCTCCTCGACCAGGTAGAGCTCCCGTTGGTCGCCGACGAACTCCTTACCGGGGTGCTTCACGCGGGCGGCCAGGGCGACCGCGGCGTTCGGGGAGAGCCGGAAGCGCAGATAGTTCGCCGGACCGGCCGTCGGGGCCGAGTCGGCGAACAACCGCGTCGGCGGCGGCTTCAGCTCGACCAGCACCTCGGCGACCGTCTCGGGGAGGCACTTGCCGGAACGCAGATACCAGGGCACCCCCTGCCACCGCCATGAGTCGATGAAGAGTCGCACGGCGCAGAAGGTCTCGACGTCGGAGTTGCGCGCCACGTGCGGTTCCTTCCGGTACCCGGCGTATTGACCGCGCACCAGGTCGTGCGGCTCGAGCGGCCGCATCGCTTCGAAGACCTTCGCTTTCTCGGTGTGGACCGCTCCAAAATCCCGCGTGACCGGCGGTTCCATTGCCAGGAGCGCGACCACCTGAAACAGGTGGTTTTGGATCACGTCACGCAGGCAACCTGCTGTTTCGTAGAACGCGCCGCGGCCGTTCACGCCGAACTTCTCGGCAAGGGTGATCTGGACGCTGGCGACGTAGTTGCGGTTCCAGATGGGCTCGAGAAAGGAGTTGGCGAAGCGGAAATAGAGAATGTTCATGATCGCCTCCTTCCCCAGGAAATGGTCGATCCGGAAGATCGCGTCCTCGGGAAACACCGCCCGCGCGACGGCGTTGAGCTGGCGTGCCGATGCCAGATCGCGTCCGAACGGCTTCTCGACGATGACCCGCGCCTGGTCCGCCAGACCGGCGGCTCCAAGTCCCTGGATCACTGTCGCGAACAGGGCGGGGGGAATGGCGAGGTAGTGCGCGGGACGTCGCGCCTTCCCCAGCGCGCGCTTGAGCGCCGCGAAGGTCTCCGCGTTGTTGTAGTCTCCGGCCACGTATCGGAGGAGGGACAGGAGAGAGCGGAGCGCACCCCGCTCCACGACCGCGCCGGACTGCTTGATGCTGTCCGTCGCCCGCTTGTGCAGTTGCGCCACACTCCACGAGGTGGAAGCCACTCCGATCACCGGAACGGTGAGGGCACCCCGCTTGACCATCGCATAGAGCGCCGGGAAGATCATTTTGTATGCGAGGTCCCCTGTTACGCCGAACAACACCAGCGCATCGGACGGCGCCGGGCGGTCACTCATTATGCCCATCTTCAACGCGGTGGTTTTGAGTCTTGCACAGGTTGGCTTCCGTCGTGCTGCTCCCGTCCGAGATTCACTCACCGCTGCCAGAGAATGGGTCCGACTTCGAGGGGCACCGCCACGCCGACGCAGTGCGGTATGATGCGCGCTGTATAGTCCCTGGCAGGACGGGTCGCCGAGACCGTTGCGCGATAGATCCACCGACCTGCTTCGCCCGGCGGCGCCTGGACGCGGCTCATCTCCTGTCGGATCGGACTGCTGCCATTGATCCCATCGGCATACAGCTCGACTCGCACGGCCTTCGGATCGAGGTCATTGAAATACACCTCTGCCTCAAAGACGTGCTGCGCCGCATCTGTCTGTACCTTCACGTCGCCGAAGCGGAGCGTGACCCATTTCTTCTTCAGCGTCTCTTCCCAACTGACTATGCTCCTCGCCACCGCGCCGTTATCGGCAGCGCGCCCACGGTAGGCGGCTGCAGCCGGAAGGTAATGTCGCTCGGTGTATTCCCGAACCGAGCGGTTCGTGGAAAAGCGCGGTGTCAGCCGCGCCATGCTTTCCCGCATCCGCTCCACCCAGGCTGTGGGAATACCGCGTTGGTCGCGGGAATAGAACTCGGGCACCACCTCTCGCTCGAGCAGGTTGTAGAGCGCGTTGGCTTCGACGGCGTCCCAAGCGGGATCCTCGCCGTGCTCCCGGCCGTCTCCCAAGGCCCACCCGACCTCAGGCGAGTAGGCTTCCGCCCACCAGCCATCCAACTCCGACAGATTGATCCCTCCGTTGACGAGCACCTTCATGCCGCTCGTTCCACATGCCTCCCAGGGGCGCCGTGGCGTGTTGATCCAGACGTCGACCCCTTGCACCAGTTCCTCGGTCAGCAGCATGTCGTAGTCGCTGAGAAAGATCGCGTGCGTGCGTGTCTCAAGCTGCCGGATGAAATGCACCCATTCTCGGATCAGGGCCTGTCCCGCCTGGTCCGCCGGATGCGCCTTGCCCGCGATGATGAGTTGTACCGGGCGCTTCGGATCGGTCAAGAGACGAAGCAGTCGCTGTGGGTCGTGGAGCAGCAAGTTCGGTCTCTTGTAAGTCGCGAAGCGGCGTGCAAAGCCCAGTGTCAACGCGTCGGGATCAAATAGACGTTTCGCCCCGTCAATCGCCTCGGGCGACGCGCCGGCCGCTGCCAGTTGCGTGGACAATCGCTCGCGAGCATATGCGACGAGAGACTTCCGAGCGGCGGTGCGGAATTCCCAGAGCGCGGCGTTGGAGAGGCAGCGAATGTCCTGCTCCAGGCGTTCCGTCGGCCCCAGCCAGCGGTCTTTGCGACAGGCTTCCGTCCAGAGAGCATCGGCTGCCGCCGAGTCCCAGCTCGGCACGTGAACTCCGTTGGTCACGTGTCCGACGGGCACGTCTTCCGCCGGCCAGCGCGGAAAGAGCGGCTCGAAGAGGTGCCGGCTCACCTTTCCGTGCAGGCGGCTCACGCCATTCACTGCCCCACTTCCGCGGATCGCCAGATAGGCCATGTTGAAAGGTTCCGACGAGTCGTCCGGATTCTGGCGGCCCAGGGCCAGCAAATCGTGAGGTGTGATGCCGAGCTGCTGCTCGGCATAACCACCGAGGTATTGTGCGATGAGAGCCGGGGCGAAACGGTCAAAGCCGGCGGCCACTGCCGTGTGGGTGGTGAAGAGGTTCCCCGCTCGCGTGACGGCCCGCGCGACTTCGAAGGGCTGTCCTGTCTCTTTCATGAAGCTCCGGGCACGTTCCAGGACGGCGAACGCCGCGTGCCCTTCATTCAGATGGCAGACCTCCGGTTGGACGCCGAGCGCTCGGAGCAGCCGATATCCGCCGATCCCGAGGAGCAGTTCCTGCTCGAGACGCAACTCAGGCCCGCCGCCATAGAGCTCGCTGGTAATCCCCCGATGAGCGGGGACGTTCGCCGCGTCATTGCTGTCCAGCAAGTACAGCTTTACCCTGCCGACCTGGACCTGCCAGGTGCGTAGCCAGACCGAGTAACCAGGCAACGCGATCTCCAGCCGCAACCACTCCCCGTTTGGTTGGCGCAACGGCGTGATCGGCAACTGCCCGGGATCGTTATATGGGAAGAGGGCCTGTTGGTCTCCGCTCTTGTCGATCACCTGGCGAAAATAGCCCTGCTGGTAGAGCAGCCCCACGCCGGCCACCGGCACACCGAGATCGCTGGCGGCCTTGAGTTGATCACCGGCCACATTACCGAGCCCGCCGGAGTAGATGGGCAGAGCTTCGCTCAGCATGAATTCCATGCTGAAATACGCGGCGCAGGTCAGGGGAGCGTCCGAATGATGTCTTTGAAACCAAGCGGGTGCCTTCGCCGCTTGCCGTGTCGCTTGCGTCAGGCCGGCGACACGTTTGCGGAAAATGGGGTTGGCCAACACGCGCTCGATCTGGTCGCGCGAGACCGTCTGCAGGACGACCCACGGGTTATGCGTGCTCTCCCACAGTTCGGGATCAAGCTGCCGCCACACTTCGTCGGCGGCATGATTCCACGACCAATGCAGATCCAAGGCGAGTTCCGCCAGAGAACCGAACCCTCTGATGTCCGTGGGCAGAAGGTTGTAGATCGGGTGGCTGACACGAGTGTGTTTGCTCATGGCTTGACGCCCCCGTCCTTCTCGGACGGCGCCGACAGCGTATCGCTGACGATCGCCTCTGCTTCCTCCAGGATGCGGCGCAGATGGTCCGCTCCGCGGAAACTCTCCGCGTAGATCTTGTAGATATCCTCAGTTCCTGACGGGCGCGCCGCGAACCATCCGCTCTCAGCCACCACCTTCAACCCGCCGATGGGAGCGCCGTTGCCCGGCGCGCGGGTGAGGATCGCGTGGATCCTTTCGCCAGCCAGATCTGTGGACCGGACCTGCTGCGGCGAGAGTTTCTTCAAAAGCTCCTTTTGCTCCGGGGTGGCGGGCGCCTCAACCCGGTCGTACAGCGGCTCGCCGAGCTCGCGCGTGAGTTCGCGGTAGATCTCGCCGGGATCGCGGTCCATGCGCGCCGTGATCTCCGCCGCCAGCAACGCCGGGACGATTCCGTCCTTGTCCGTCGTCCACACACTGCCATCCAGACGGACGAACGACGCGCCCGCGCTCTCTTCGCCGCCGAAGCCGAGTGAGCCGTCGAGGAGGCCATCGACGAACCACTTGAATCCAACCGGTACGTCGTAGAGTCTCCGGCCAAGCTTCGCGGCGACGCGATCAATCATCTGGCTGGTCACCACGGTCTTGCCTATGGCCGCCCCCTTGCGCCATTGCGGCCGGTGTTGAAAGAGATACCACACGGCGACCGAAAAGTAGTGATTGGGAGGAAGCAACCCCCCGCTCCTCGTGACAATTCCGTGTCGGTCGTGGTCGGTGTCGCAGGCGAAGGCGACGTCGAACCGGTCCTTCAGGCCGATCAAGCGCTGCATCGCGTAGGACGACGACGGGTCCATCCGGATTCTGCCGTCCCAATCCACCGACATGAACCGGAACGTCTGATCCACCACGTCGCTCACGACCGTCAGGTCGATGTCATAGCGCTCGGCGATGGGAGCCCAGTAGCGGACCCCGGCCCCGCCGAGCGGATCCACGCCCAGGCGAAGGCCCGCGCCCCGGATTGCCTCCATGTCGACGACGTTCTCCAGATCGCGCACGTACGCGTTGAGATAGTCATGCCGGTGCATCGTGGGGGCGCGCAACGCCTTCTCGTACGGGATGCGCTTCACGCCTTCGAGACCGCGCTCCAGAAACTCGTTGGCCCGAGCCTCGATCCAGGTGGTGACGTCGGTATCGGCCGGTCCCCCATTGGGAGGGTTGTACTTGAACCCGCCGTTGTCCGGCGGATTGTGGGAGGGCGTGATCACGATGCCATCGGCCAGCCCCGTGGTGCGTCCGTGGTTGTAGCAGAGTATGGCGTGCGATAGCGCGGGCGTCGGTGTGTATTCGTCGCGCTCGGCGAGCATGACGTCGATGCCGTTTGCCGCCAACACCTCGAGCGCGGTGGCACCGGCCGGCACCGACAGGGCATGGGTGTCGAGACCGAGAAAGAGCGGGCCGTCAATCCCCTGCCGCCGGCGGTAGCGGCAGATGGCCTCGCTGATCGCCAGCACGTGCCATTCGTTGAACGTCGTCTCGAACGCCGAGCCGCGATGCCCCGAGGTGCCGAAGGCGACGCGCTGGGCGGACACCGCGGGATCGGGGATCTGGGTGTAATAAGCCGTGACCAGCTTGGAAACGTCGAGCAGCATCGCCGGCGGAGGCGGGTGGCCCGCCAGAGGGCTGATCTTCATGGCTGTTGCCGTTCGACGATCGCCGCCCATTCCTGCTTCCAGACATCGGGCTCGACGCCCGCCTCCTGGAGAGTGCGGATGTCTCGAGCATCAATCCCGGACGAAGCCGCAGGTCGTAGGCCGCCTTCTGACCCTGCAAGCGATCGAGCTGCGCCGCCGTCGCCGGCACCAGGAGTTCGAAGATGAATAACTGGCAACTCGGATTCATCGGACCCGCTCGTCTCGGTCGCGACCGCCGCCCGGCAAACGTCATAGATGACCTGCTTGCTGTCGGTTACCGCGGCGCACCGTTGCGGGGTGAGCGGCGGCGTGAAATGGCACATGCCTGTGATGTAGGAGTGGCGATGATCGAACGGCAGCAAATACAGCGGCCGGCTATATCCGAGACTCATGGTGACCCCTTCCCCAGTTCCGCGGCCGCCGCCGCGTCCACACACCAGCGCACCCGGCCGTTGGACGGGGCGATCCGCTGCGCCGGGAGCTCTTGCGGACGATGGGGACCCTCGAGCACCCGGCGGAGAATGGCCGCCTTGGCACCGCCGGAGACGAGGAACAGGACATCGGCCGCCGCGTTGATGACGGCCGCCGTCAGGGTGACGCGCCACATCGACACCGCGGCCGCGTGCTCGGCCACCACCCAGCGCGTCTGCTCGCGCGCGGCGGCGCTCCCCGGAAAGAGCGAAGCCGTGTGCCCGTCATCCCCCAACCCTAGGACAACGAGATCAATGCGCGTCCCGGGGAGCGCACGCGGCGGGCCGGCCGGCGTCTTGAGCAGGGCACGCAGCGTCGCGTCGTAGCACGCAGCGGCGGCGACGGGATCGTCCTCACCATGGATGCGGTGCACGTGCGCCGCCGGGACCGGCACATGGTCGAGGAGGGTTTCGCGTGCCATCCGGTAGTTGCTCGCCGCATGGTCCGGCGGCACACACCGCTCATCCCCCCACACCACCTGCACGCGCGACCACATCACCGGTGTGACCAGCGGCTCCGTGGCGAGCCGCTCGTAGGTGCCGCGGGGTGTCGCGCCGCCGCTGAGGGCGACGACGAACTCCCCGCGCGCCTGGATCGCATCACCCGCGGCCGCAACGAACTGTTCCGCCACCGTATCGGCGAGCAGAGCAGCGCTGGGCATCACCTGGACGTCGGCTCGCACGGACCCTTAGCCCTCGGCCCGGGAACGGGTGTCCACCCGCCCGTCG
>Ga0070730_10001024_pt1 | contig 28082 bp, 25 predicted proteins | sample Coa_R1_3_FD_66447 | JGI IMG/M metagenome (GOLD analysis project Ga0070730, IMG submission 66447) | Surface soil microbial communities from Centralia Pennsylvania, which are recovering from an underground coalmine fire - Coalmine... | ecosystem: Environmental > Terrestrial > Soil > Unclassified ... | reverse complement strand
TCGGATAGCGTTATTTCCCGGTTTTCTTGGGAGCACAGTGCGAATACTCTTTGTGGCGTCGGAAGGTCTGCCCTTTTCCAAAACCGGCGGCCTGGCCGATGTGGTCGAGGCATTGCCAAAGGCGCTGGTGGCTCTGGGGCACGAGGTGGCCGTCGTGCTGCCGCGGTATCGCGGAACGAAGCCCGGCGCGGCGATTATTCCGAGCGTCACGATTCCCATGGGCGGCACCCGGCTGCGTTTTCCGTCCGTCTCCGATGGATCCGTCCTTAGCGGCGTCCGCTATTTTTTTGTGGATGATCCTGCGTATTTCGATCGCGACGAGCTTTACGGCGGCATTGGCGGCGATTATCCGGACAATGCCGAGCGTTACAGCGAGTTCTGTCGTGTGGCCATCGAAGTCGCCAAGCATGTCTGGCGCCCCGACGTGGTTCATTGCCACGACTGGCAAGCCGCGCTGCTCCCGCTTTTGCTGCGCACTTCTTATGGCGATGATCCGCTGGTCCGCGACGTTCCGGCGGTTTTCACCATTCATAACATGGGCTATCACGGGCTCTTTGCCAGGGATGCGCTGGATCGCGCGGGGATCCCCGCGGGCGTGTTCCACCTCGGCGGTATTGAATTTTACGGCAGCGTGAATTTTCTTAAGGGGGGCCTGGTCTTTTCCGATTACCTCACCACCGTGAGTCCCAAGTACGCTCAGGAAATTCAAACCCGGGAATTCGGCTACGGACTCGATGGCGTGGTGCGCGGCCGCGCCGGTCGCCTGGTCGGCATCTTGAACGGCGTGGACTACACGCTTTGGAGCCCGGAAAAAGACAAGCTCATCGCCGCGAAATATTCGGCGAAGGATTTGAGCGGCAAGGCATTGTGCAAACAAGCGCTGCTTCAGTTGTTCGATTTTCCGTCGGACTATGCCAGCAAGCCGGTGCTCGGCATCGTTTCGCGATTCGCCGATCAGAAGGGCTTCGATCTCATCGCCGAAGCCGCGCACACATTGATGCACGAAGATTTGCTGCTGGTCGTGCTGGGCACGGGCGACCGTAAGTATGAAGAACTCTTCCGTGCTCTCGCCGCGGCGTATCCCGGGCGCGTAGGCGTGAAAATCGCTTACGACAACGCCGTCGCGCACCAGATCGAAGCCGGCGCGGACATGTTCCTGATGCCTTCGCGCTACGAACCTTGCGGCTTGAATCAGGTGTACAGCTTGAAGTATGGTACGGTGCCAATTGTGAGGGCCACCGGCGGACTTGATGATACGATTGAAGCGTTCGACATCGAGCACGGCACCGGGACGGGCTTCAAGTTCGTCGAGTATTCCGGAGCCGCGATGATCCGGAGCATCCGCCAGGCGCTGCATCTTTTCATGGATGAGCGCATTTGGCGGCGCATTCAACTGAACGGGATGGCCAAGGATTTTTCCTGGAAGGGTTCCGCGGTGGAATACGCCAAGGTTTACGCGGCGGCGCGCGCGGCGCGAGGTTTGCCGGCTGTCCCTGAGCCGGCCCCGGCGCCAAGAAACCAAAAGCCTGTTGCAACATCTAATTAAACTGGTTGAGGAGATCGAAAGGCGCTTGCCCCGGTAAGCCCTTGAGGACAAATAATATGGCTGACAATAGCATCCAGGCTGTAAACGATGGAAATTTCGAAGCGGAAGTTTTGACGGCCAGCAATGCGCAGCCGGTCATGGTCGATTTTTGGGCGGAATGGTGCCGCCCGTGTCACATGCTGGCCCCCACGGTCGCGGAAATCGCGCACGATTATGCGGGCAAGCTCAAGGTCACCAAGCTCAACGTCGATGAGGCCATGAATTCCGCCGGCCGCTACAACATTCGCGGCATCCCTACGCTGCTCGTTTTCAAGAATGGCCAAGTGGTCGAGCAGATTGTCGGCGCGGTGCCCAAAGAGCAGATCACCAAGGCTCTCGAGCGCCACTTCCAGCCCACCACGTAAAGTTGCTGGTCGGACTTTCACCGTAATCGGGTTCACCAGAGGGCGTGTCGACTTTTGGCGCGCCTTTCTTCTTTAGCGCTGGTTTCCGCGGTCGCCCCGAGATCCGTGTTTTCTGATATAAATCGCCAGTGCCTTCTGCTTCGGACCATCTCGTTCGGTGTCGCTGGGCGTCGAATCTTTGGAATGTTCCCTATCACGACGAAGAGTGGGGCGTGCCGCTGCACGACGACCACAGATGGTTTGAGATGCTGACTCTGGAAGGCGCGCAAGCGGGATTGAGCTGGGACACCGTGCTGCGCAAACGGCAGCGCTATCAGGAAGTATTCGACGCTTTCGATCCCGAAAAAGTGGCCGGCTACGGGGCAAAGAAAGTGCGGCAGTTGCTCGCTGACCCCGGCATCATCCGCAATCGCCTGAAGATCGCTGCCACCATCAGCAACTCCCGTGCGTTCCTGAAGGCGCAGCAGGAATTTGGCAGCTTCGACGCGTACGTCTGGCGCTTTGTCGATGGCAAACCGAAACAGAACGCCTGGAAGCGCAAGGTTCCGGCGCGCACGAAAGAGTCCGACGCACTGAGCAAAGACCTGGCGCAGCGCGGCTTCCGCTTCGTCGGCTCCACGATTTGCTACGCGCTGATGCAAGCCACGGGAATGGTCAACGACCATGCCGTGACCTGCTACCGCTATAAACAGCTCGGTGGGAGTGCCCAGCGCTGACCGCGCAGCCTGCTCCGCGGACTCTGCGCTCCGTCCTCCGTGCTCTCTGCGTCAAACTTTTCTCTTTTCGCACACTGCGCTTGCACCGCAGGCAAGCGCAGCGTACGATGTGAATTCAGCAGTTTTTTAGAAATCCCACCTGACATTTCCTTCTCAGAATCCTTGGGGGAAGGGGTGCGGGTGACATGCTTCCAAGGCAACCCGTGTGCCAGTGAGGGCGCTGCATGAAATCCGTGGTGGTGGTCGGCGCGCAGTGGGGTGACGAAGGCAAAGGCAAGGTGGTCGACTATCTGGCCGGCGCTTTCGATTACATTGCGCGGGTCGCCGGCGGGCACAACGCCGGGCACACCGTCATTATCGGCAAAGACCGTTTCGTGCTGCAGTTGATTCCGTGCGGCATTCTGCGTCCGAAGCAGCAGGCGGTGATTGGCGCAGGGGTAGTTGTCGATCCAGCCGCCCTCGTCGCCGAAATCGAAACGCTGGCCAAAGCCGGCGTGGACGTGACCGGCCGCCTGCACCTCAGCAATCGCGCTAACCTGATTTTTCCTTATCATCGCGAACTCGACCGCGCCGCCGAAAGCGCCCGCGGCGCCAACAAAATCGGTACGACTTCACGCGGCATCGGGCCGGCGTATGAAGACAAGATGGCCCGCAGGGGGCTGCGCGTCTGCGACCTGCTCGATCCGGCGCTGTTCCGCGAAAAAGCCGCTCGCGTGGTGGCCGAGAAAAATCGGCTGGCCAAAGGAGCGTACGGCGCGGACATCGATTTTTCCCATGAGGTTGAGGAAACCCTGCGCCTCGGCGAAAAAGTTCGCTCTTACATCTGCGATGCTGCCGAACTGGTGAACCGCGCGCTCGATGAAGGCAAATCCGTGCTCTTCGAGGGCGCGCAGGGAACCATGCTGGACATCGACCACGGCACCTACCCTTATGTCACTTCTTCCAGCGCTATTTCCGGCGGCGCTACCACCGGTGTCGGAGTGCCGCCCACCAAAATCAAAAATGTGCTCGGCGTTTCCAAGGCCTACACCACCCGCGTCGGCGGCGGCCCGTTTCCCACCGAAATGCCGGACCTGGAAGCGCGGGAAGTTCGCGAGCGCGGCCAGGAATTTGGCGCCGTCACCGGACGCCCCCGCCGCTGCGGCTGGCTGGACCTCGAAGTGCTGCGCTACGCTAAAATGATCAACGGCATCGATTCACTGGTGGTCACCAAGCTGGACGTCTTCGATACCCAGCGCGAGATCCAGGTTTGCGTCGGATACAAGTACAAAGGCTCGCCGCTCCGCGAAATGCCGGCGTTAGCCGAAGAGTACGAGCACGTCACCCCGGAATACAAGACGCTGCCCGGCTGGTGCCAATCCACCTATGGTGTGAAGAATCATGCGAAACTGCCCAAAGCGGCGGTGGATTACGTGCGCTTCATCGGCGATTTCCTGCAGGTGGAAATCGGCATGATCTCCACCGGTCCCGAGCGTGACGCGACCATAGTGCCGCAAGGCACGCAACTCGCCCGCTGGCTAGAGTAGGGGCGCAATATATTGCGCGCGAGGCCCGCAAGATTCTTGAATCACGGAAAGCGCTAGCCCATCGAAGATGCTCACCTACGAGCAAGCTCGCCGTAACGTAATGGAACAAGTAGCCAAAGTCCCAGCGCCGCGTTTACTGTTCACTCTCAGCGTATGGGACGCGCTAGGCTTCGTGCTGACCGAAGAACTAAAAACGGACCGCAAGTATCCGCCGTTCGATCGTTCCACGCGGGACGGCTATGCCGTTCGGTCGACTGAAGTTTCTCCCGGCGCGCTGTTACCGTGCGTCGGCGAAATCAAGGCCGGTGACACCGTCGCCCAGCCGCTCGCTTCCAGCACCTGCGTGCAGATCATGACCGGCGCGGCAGTCCCGGCCGGGGCTGACGCCGTGATGATGCTCGAGCACACCCAGCGCGACGGCGATGCCGTACGCTTCGAGCGCGCCGCCCAACCGGGACAAAACATCGTGCCCCGCGGAAGCGAAGCCCAGCGCGGTCAGACCGTTCTCTCTCCCGGGATACGCCTGGGGTACGCGGAGCTGGCCTTGGCCGCGCAGATTGGCGCAACGCAATTGCGCTGCGCCGCCAAGCCCCGCGTCGCGATCCTCTCCACCGGAGACGAAGTCGTTTCCGTCGAACAGCAGCCCGGCCCATTCCAGATTCGCAACAGCAACAGCGTTTCCCTGGCCGCGCAAGTCCGCCTCGCCGGCGGTGAGCCGGTGCTTCTCGGTAACGCCGCCGATCGCCTCGACGACCTGCGCGAAAAAATCTCGCGCGGCTTGCGGGAAGACGTGCTCGTCCTGTCCGGCGGCGTTTCCATGGGAAAGTATGACCTGGTGGAAACGGTGTTACAGGGCTTGGGCGCAGAATTCTATTTCGATGCCGTGGCCATTCGTCCCGGCAAACCCGCCGTATTCGGAAAATGTGGCAGCACATTTGTATTCGGATTGCCGGGTAATCCGGTCTCCACCATGGTCACTTTCGAGTTGTTCGTGGCGCCCGCTTTGGACCTGCTCAGCGGCGCATGCGCGCGGGAGTTACCGCTGGTCCAGGCCCGACTCGGCGCCAGCCTGAACGAAAAGTCCGGCCTGACGCATTTTCTTCCCGCCCGCGTCGAGTGGCCCGGCGCAACGCCGGAAGTAAAGGCGCTGCCGTGGCAAGGTTCCGGGGATATTGCCGCCTTGGCTCGCGCCAACTGCTTCCTGGTGGTCCCCGAGCATCGCAGCCAGGTCCCCGCCGGAGAAACCGTGCAAATTTTGCTGCGCAAGGACGTCGTGTGAATGTTCTCTCCCCGACCCGGTGCCTTCAGGGAGCGCTGTGTTAATTCCGAAGGTTTTCGTAAAGTAGAGCCATGCCCAAATCAAAGCTCTCCCATTACGGCAAACGCGGCCAGGTGCAAATGGTCGACGTCTCCCACAAGAACGTCACCACCCGCACCGCCAAAGCCCACGCCTTCGTCACCATGCGGCCCCGCGTGGTTTCCGCCGTACGCCGCCTCAAAAACCCCAAGGGCGATCCCCTGGAAATCGCCCGCATCTCCGGTATCGCCGCGGCCAAACGCACTGCTGAGTGGATACCTCTTTGTCATCCTCTCCCGCTCACGCACATTGATGTGACTGCGCGGCTATGTGAAAATGGCGTGGAAGTACGCTCCACCGTAATGGCCACCGCGCAAACCGGCGTAGAAATGGAAGCATTGGTGGCGGTTACCGCCGCAGCCCTCACGGTTTACGACATGTGCAAAGCCCTGGATAAAGGCATGGAAATCACGGGCATCCGCCTGCTGGAGAAAACCGGCGGAAAGAGCGGCGAATATCGCCGCGAACAGCATTCGCAGCGGACCGCGTCGCGGAGCCACAAACGATGACCGCTGCCTCCGGGAAGACCACCGTCAAGCTACTTTTAGTGGAAGACAATCCGCTGGTCCTGGAGCTGGTATTTCGCGGCATCGAGCATGTTTGCGACGTCATGGTCGCGCATGATGGCGCTGATGCCTTGCTCAAGACCGTGGACGATCCGCCCGACCTGATTCTTTGCGATTACAAAATGCCCGGCCTGGACGGCCGCCAGCTTTTTGACAAGCTGCGCAGCCGCGAGAAGACCCGCCACATTCCCTTCTTGTTCATGGCCAGCCGCGCCGATATCGAGGAGCGCCTGCGCCCGCTGGTCGATGGCGTCGAGGAATTCATCGCCAAGCCTTTCCTGGTGAAAGATCTGGTGCGCATCACCAAAAAAGTCGTCGACCGTCTGCACCTCGAAAAAATGCAGAAACAAGCTACCCGCCCGGGCATCATTCAAGGCCGCCTGGAAGAGATGAGCATGACCGATTTGCTGCAATCCCTGGAGATGGGTCAGAAGTCCTGCCGTTTGCAGGTGCGCAAAGGCAGCGAGCAGGGCGAGCTGTATTTCGCTTCCGGCCAGTGCCGCGATGCGAAAATCGGCAAAATCGAAGGCGACGACGCCGTATACAAGGTTATTCTGTGGACCGAGGGCGAGTTCGAGATCGATTTCAATTCCGCCAACGCTTCCACCCGTACCACCACTACGAAAAATACCACCGGCCTGCTCATGGAAGCCATGCGGCTGATGGATGAAGCCACCCGCGACGCGGTTGAGACGCAATAAGCGGCGCCCATGCGTATTTCCGTTCTCACCATCAGCGATTCCGTATCGCGCGGCGAACGCGAGGATCTTTCTGGTCCCGCGGTGGTCGCTTTTTGCCGCGGTCTGGGTTGGGAAGTTGTAACCACTCTGCGGGTCGCCGACGACTTGGCCGCTATTCGCGAGCAGTTGCGCGAGCTGGCAGACTCCGGCCACCTCGATTTGGTTCTTACCGCTGGCGGAACCGGAATCGGCCCCCGTGACAATACTCCTGAAGCAACACAGGGCATTGCGGATCGCGTGATTCCCGGAATTGCCGAAGAGATGCGCCGCAAAGGTCTGGAGAAGACTCCCACCGCGGTTTTATCGCGCGGGTTGGCCGCGACTCGCGGGAAAACGTTGATCGTAAATCTGCCCGGGAGCCCCAAAGGCGCGACGGAATCGCTGGAAGCCATAGCGCACCTGCTGCCGCACGCCGTCCACGTCCTGCATGGCGCGCGCCACGATTAGCGCTGTCAGAGTATGTCTTCGACGGCGACCAAATCTGATTCGTCTTGCGGAAGATGATCCCCCGCGGAAGACCGCGTCATTTTATAGTGCAACCGAATAATGGACAGTCCCAGGAAAAATACGACGTGATCGGTGCGCAGCACATTCTCCGCATCGACATACACATGAAACAACTCGCGCAGCGTACGCACGTGCCGCACGATGTAATGTTCGGGCCCGCCGTCGATCAGGCGATAAAAGCCGGTGCGTCCGAATGAGGAACCGCTGGATTCCAGCGCGAACGACCCGTCCTGGTGCGCCACCGGCGTCAGATACACATTGGCGCTGCCCCGGCAGGGAAACGTGACCTTCACGCAAGGCCCGGCTTCTCCCGGCAATTGCGCCGTCGAGTACAGGCCCGCATAAATCACCCGGCCCGAAGACTTTAAGCGCCGCATCCACCCGGTGTTCACCACCCGCCCGGAAGCGGGTTCCACCAGCTGCACCACTTCGCTGGTCATCCCCTTGGCCACTTCCAGCGAAGAGATCGGAAAGTTTAATTGGTCCATACGCCGGCTGATGAACTCCACCAGCAGCCACAAAAAAAATTTCCCGAGCAGCGAGACCTCACTCCACACATCGAGCTGGTAATCCGCCGCGTGCTCGTAGAAATGGCGGATGTCCGGATGTACCGCATCGGGATTGAAGCGTGGTCCGCGAAGAATATTGAAATGTTCCAGGAGTCCGGCGTGCGGCGGCGTGCGGATCAGCAGGCTCTCTTCCCGCGCTACCCGCTCGTAAATGCCGGTGCCGATGCGTTCCCGGCCCACTAATGGGCCGGCTAACCAGGGCGCCTCGCTCTTGCGAACCAGCCGCCCGGTGAGCCGCACCCACAGATGGATCCCACCCTGGAGGCAGAACGAAACCACGGTGTGCAAAGCTCCCACAAAGCCGGATGGCTTATGGTCTTCGTTCGCATTCGGATTGGGGAGCTGAGCCATATCGCTCGATTTCTAGTGTGACATCGCCAAGCGATCGTGGTGCGCCGCACCGTGTGAGGGTGTGTCTCCCGCGGCAACCCGTTCGCCGATTCCTAACCGCTTCACCGCGGAATGACCGGCAGGTCAATGCGCGAGCGGTGGTCGGGGTCGTGGTGAATGCGCACGTGGCCCGGGCACAGCTGGGATGAAGTCATTTCCGATTCGCCGCTTTGCAGGTTGCGCGAAAAGTGCGGGAAGAAAGCGCCGGAAATCTGAATGCGAATCTGATGCCCGGCGCGAAAAACGTTGCTGGTGAGCATGCGGTCAAGATTCAACTTGTAGATCTGGCCCGGCTGAAGCAGTTCCGGTTGCGGCTTTTCGTTTCGATAGCTGGCCCGCAGCACGTCCAGGCCGGGACTCATGAGATTGAAGGCCGTACCGTCCGGGGCCACGTCGAGAAGCCGCACCCACAGATCGACATCGGGGACATCCGCGGAAATATAAACCTCCGCGTGGATCGGCCCGGTGATTTCCACATCGGCCGGCAGCGGGTCGCTGTCGTACACCAGAACGTCTTTGCGGCCCGCGAGGGCACGGTAATCGTGCGCGCCATAAGCGCTGTAAGGATCGGTCAGCGGATGCGCGGGATCGGAGGCCAATTCGTTATAGGCGCCGGCCCTATTGGGCGCGGTTTGATTTAACCGCGCCAACCGTGCGGTGTTGGACTCGCTGCGCAGGAAATAGGTCTGCGTTTTTGCGCGCGCCAGTGGCCATGCATCTTCGTCGCGCCAGCGGTTGGCGCCCATCACGAAGAGGCGCACCGGTTTTTCGCGGTCGACGCCATTGTCCATCCCGCGTACGTAGTGATCCATGAAGCGCAAGACCATTTCGTCGTAGTCGATCGCCGCGCTGGCCCCGAAATCGCGTTCGCCCGCGCGCGTTTTCTCCTGCCCGCCGTGCGTCCATGGGCCGATGATGGTGCGTGTACCCGGATCTTTATCCCCTTTGCGGGCGGCCAGCAACCCATTGAAATTCGTTGTCGCGCCGTCGGGGCCGTAGGCCTCGTCGTACCAGCCGGAAAGATTCAGCACCGCCGCTTTTACCTTGCCGTATTTATTGCTCAGTTCCGCCCAATCCCACCAGGGATCGGCCGCCGGATGAGATAGCCATTCGTAATAGAAGGGCGAGACATCCTTCAGGTCCGGCAAATCACGCAGGGGAAGAAACGCTTCCAGATGTTCGTGCTCATGCTTCCAGGCTTCTTCGGCTTCCGCATGATTCTTGGGACCGGGCAGATTCTTGCGATGGCGAACATCCGGCGCGATATTCATCCAGATCCATTCGAGCCAGGAGTCGTCAAACACGCCGCCGGAGTAAAAGAAATTGCGCGGCGTGGAAAAGGTCATGGCTGGCGCCATGGCTTTGAGGTGCGGCGGATTTTCCACCGCGGCCAGCCATTGCACCGCGCCGGGATAGGACAGCCCGAAGGTGCCGATATTACCGTCGCACCAGGGCTGCCGGGCGGCCCACTCGATGGTGTCGAATCCGTCGCGCCCCTCATTTTGGTAAGCGACGAATTCGCCCTCCGAGGCATAGCGCCCGCGAACATCCTGCACCACGACCGCGTAACCGCGCGCCACCGCCTTCTCGAACGTCTTGTATTCTTTCAGCGCGGATTGCTTGTCATACGGTGTGCGATAAATGAGCGTGGGAAACTTGCCTTCCGCCGCCGGAAGCAGGATATCGCCGCGCAGGGTGACGCCGTCGCGCATCGGAATGGAGACGTCGGCGGTGCGATTTGCGGGATTGCCGGGCGTCTGTTGAGCGAGTGAAGCGGCGCAGCCGGCCAGGATTGCCGCCGCGCAGGAAATTAGCAGGAAACGTGAATGTCGCATCAGACCAGTATTGTACTGGATGGCGCTTGGAAAGGGAGATTGACGCGCAGGCGCGGGTCGTCAACAATGCTTTGACCATGAAAGACAAACTGGCGGAGAAGAAACTGGCTGTTTTGGGTACCGGGAAGCTGGGCGGCATCCTGCTGCGCGCCTATTTGAAGCAGGGTCTGTTCCACGCCAAGCGCGTCAGCGCTACCGTGAAGCACAGTGAAAAAGCCGCTGCGCTGGCGAAAGAACTGGGCATCGCGGTGACTACCGACAATCGCAAAGCAGTGCACGGTGCGGACATCGTGTTGCTCGGCGTGAAGCCGCAGGTCGTCGGCGAAGTGTTGAAGGAGATCGCGCCGGAGTTGAGCGAGAAGACGCTGGTGATTTCCGTGGCGGCGTCCGTCCCGACCAGCTACATCGAGCAGCACGCCGGAGGAACGGTTCCGGTGGTGCGAGCTATGCCCAATACGCCGTGCACGGTGAATTGCGGCATGACCGGAATCTGCCGCGGCTCGCAGGCCGGCGCGGAACACCTGGAGATCGCGCGGGCCATGTTTGATGCGGTGGGCCGCACGGTGGTAGTCGACGAAAAAAACATGGACGCAGTCACCGGCCTCTCTGCCAGCGGCCCAGCCTTCGCGTACATCATTCTCGAATCGCTCGCGGAAGCTGGCGTAAAAGTCGGCCTGCCGCGCGACGTCTCCACGCTCCTAGCCGCACAAACCATGAAGGGCGCCGCCAGCGTTGTGCTGGAGACGGGCGACCACCCGGCGCTGCTCAAGGACGCGGTGACCACGCCCGCCGGCTGTACCATCGACGGCATCCTCGAGCTGGAAGAAGGGAAGCTGCGCGTTACGCTAATCAAAGCGGTGGTAAAGGCCACGCACCGCGCCGGCGAACTGCTGTTTGAAAAATGAACGCGGACCGCCGGAATGACAGACGCCATAATTCTTTGTAGCGGCGCAGCATGCTGCGCCACCGCTAAGGGCGGCACGGCACGTGAGATAATTTTAGTCATGGACGAAACGCCGAATAGCAGTGAGCCGAAATCGCCGGAGATGGCCAAGGTGAAGAAGTATTCTTCGCAGACGGCGCTGGCTATGGAGTTGCCGTTTACGATTGTGGGTGCGGTTCTGCTGGGCGGCTTGCTGGGATATTTTATGGATCGCTGGCTGCACACGAAAATGATTTTCACACTGGTACTGGGCGCATTGGGATTTGCCGGGGGATTGAAGGAAGTCTTGCGGCGGTTGGCGCAGAGCGATTCATAAAGCAGAAGGAACCTTGAAAGTGGCCAGACCCTCAGCGGCTAAAGCCTTATTTCTTTCGCGTTTGCGGCACGGCTGAAGCCGTGCCCTGACGATTCGCCAATTGACCCTCGATTCACACAGCCTCACTCCCGTTGCCGGTCTAAAGACGGAGCGGCGGATTGCTTGGCTGACGCTGGTGTTTGGCGCTGCGGCCTGCGTGGCTGCAGCTCTTGCCGGGAGCCCGCCGTGGGCTGCTGGCTTGCTGATTGGGGCGGTGCTGGCCTGGTTGAATTTCCGGTGGTTGCGGCGGGGGTTGGACGGCTTGGTGGCGGCTTCCGCGGCGCAGGCTGGGATGGAGACGCCGCGCGTTCCGCTGGGCGCGTACTTTGCCGCCGTGTTCCGCTACGGCTTGATAGCCCTGATGGTGTATGTTATTTTTAAGTTTCTTGGGATTCCCCTTGCTAGCATGGTAGTGGGAATGTGCGCTTTGGCCGCTGCGGCGATTGCCGCAAGTGTGTACGAACTCTGGCATTCGGACCGATAGGAGCGAAAGCCCGCGCGGGCGTCGTTGAAAATGGGAGAGCACGCAAGCTGGATTACGCAGTTGGTAAATCATTACTTGGACCGCGCGGCGCTCGCGCTGCTCGCGGCCTTGCATATTCGCCCGAACCAACCCGAACTGCCGATTCCGGAACATGTCGTGATGGGTTTGCTGGTGCTGGTGGTTGGCACGTTGCTCGCGCTTTTCGTCCGCTCGCGCTTGTCGGTGGAAAAGCCGGGGGCTTCGCAGCAAGTGGCCGAGCTTTTGCTTACCAATCCGCTGGGATTTGGCATCAATGACGTGCTGGAAGAAAATGCCGGGCATCACTGGGAACGCTATGTCCCCATCGTTGGCAGCGTGGCTTTGTTCATTCTGGTCGGTAATTTGTTTGGCGTGTTTCCGTTTCTCACCGCGCCCACCGCTACCGTGAGCGTCCCGCTGGCCTGCGCCGTCATTACCTTCGCGTATTTCAACTGGCAGGGCATACGCCATCATGGAATCGGCGGCTACCTCAAGCATTTTGCCGGGCCGGTGGTCTGGCTCTCTCCGCTGATGTTTCCGGTGGAGATCCTGAGCACCTCCGCGCGCCTGCTGTCGCTCACCGTTCGCCTGTGGGCCAATATTTTCGCCAGCGACATGATCTATGGGCTGTTTCTCGGATTGTTCGCGGGTCCGGCGATTTGGGGCTGGTCGAAATCACCGGTGCTTGGCGTGATCCTTGGCATTCTGCCGGCGTTGGTTCCCATCGCCTTTATCGCGCTGCACGTTTTCGTTTCCATTGTGCAGACGTACGTGTTCACCATTTTGCCAGCCGTGTACATCGGATTGGCCACCGCGGACGAGCATTAAAAGACTAAGTTGGTCGGCAAGGCTTTATAGCCGTTTCAGTGTGAGCCCGGCTGCACGGTGTCCGGGAACCACCTCCTGGCGGCAATTCACGAAGGAGGAAGTCCATGAAGAAAGCAGCAGTGGTATTACTGGCGCTGATGGCGGTGATCATGATCGCCCCGGCGGCATTCGCGCAAGGGGCGGGGGACCAATCGGCTCAGCCGCCAATTAATCCGACGACGCTGGTGCTGGCGGTGGGCTTTGGCGTAGCCATCGCGGCAGTGGGCGGCGGATTGGGTCAGGGACGCATTGCGGCGGCGGCTTGCGAAGGCATCGCCCGCAATCCGGGAGCGGCTGGCGGAGTTCGTGCGGCCATGATCCTGGGTCTGGTGTTCGTAGAGACGCTGACGCTCTTCACCTTCGCGCTAGGTTTCCTCCTGTATTTGAAGCTGAAGTAATCGCAGGCTTTACGCAATTTTGAGACACGGCCCGGCAGCAGTTCGCTTCCGGGCTTTGTCTTTGCGTGCCGGTGACGGTTTTGTCCGATAGTTTAGATTCCGCTGGTTACAGTCGCGAAAGTAACGGTGCTTCAAGGCTAACGGTATCAAACAAGACCACCGCCCTCCACGGCACCCCCTCCCCCCGGGGTTTCTCATAAGTGTTGATTCTAAATACGTTAAGGCCTTTTTCTTCCACAAGTGTTCATTCTAAAGAGTTTAGCTTCGGCGGGTTTAGGGGGCCGTTGGAAAACAAAAAAAGCGCCTGCTCGGTTTCCAAGCCAGCCGCCGGATTTCTGGGCGCATTTTCCTACAGGAGGAATGATACACAGGTGGTTATCTGTAGTCAAGGGGAAACTTGCCCATTGTTTTTGCCAGGTCAAGCCGATATTTTCCGTTTTGGGGGCCGCGTCTGGCGGGCAACACTCTTACGCTTGGCCCGCTCTCGTCCTCTAGCCGTTTGTATCAGCACGTTGGCAGGAATACCCAGCTCGTCATGAAGGTTCCGGATCATTTGGAGGGAGAGGGCGCGCTTCTTTTGAAGAACTTCGTAAACCCTGGTGCGCTGTCCGATTATGCCAACCAGAGCGCGGGTATCTTTACCTTGTTGCTCGAGACGAAACTTGATGGCTTCGATGGGATCGGGCAGGTCTACCGGGTAGTGTTCCCGCTCATAGGCCTCAACTAGGGTCGCCAAAACGTCGAGCTCGTCAAATTCGGGTGAGCCGTCTTTGGAATCCCACAAGGACTCGAGGCGGCGCAGCGCTGCCTGGTACGCTCGTTGGTTCCGAATTGGTCTAATTTCCATATTTCACAGTTCTTACGTCAATTTTGTCATATTCTGCGTGCGATCCGAGCCATTTGATAAAGACGATCTGTAGGCGATAGTTGATTGCTGCCACCAGGCGGTAATCATTGCCTTTAATATTGAAAACTACTCGTTCTGCACTGACGATGCTTGCGCTGGCGTATGCTTTGCGGACATCGGCTGGATTCCTCCACTCGGCGTGCTGGGCTTCATAAAACCAAGCGTCCAGAGCCGACTTCACTGCTTTCTGATCTTTATGGCCTCGGAGTTTCTCGACAAACTTCCTTAGAGTCCCTCTAGCGATAACGCGCATAGCACTAAGCGCGATTATACGCCTGTTCCCAAAATGGGTACATCGGTTTCTGAGAAAACCATTTCAAAGGAGTCAGCGGGCCAGGAGGTTGGATTGGAGGACAAAATTTAAGATGCGGTTGGGGAACAGGCCGAAGTAGAGAGTGCCGAGCGCGGTTATCGTCAGGACCAGGTTGACCGTGAGCGGGAAGACCGCGATGGCGGGGGCGGATTCGGCGGCGGGCTCGCGCATGTACATCACTACGATCAGGCGGAGGTAATAATAGGCGCCGATCACGGAGTTGATGGCCATGAGCACGGCGAGCCAGACCAAGTGCGAGTTTACGGCGGCTTTGAAGATGTAGAACTTGCCAAAGAAGCCGGCGGTTACCGGCAAGCCCAGCAAGGAGAGCAGGAAGAGGGAGAGAACGGCGGCGGCTACCGGCTGCCGCTGACCTAGCCCGGCGTAATCGTCGAGCGAGAGATGCTTCTCGCCGATGCCGCCGAGTTCGGAAACGATAGTAAAAGCGCCCAGCTTTACCAGCGCGTAGCTGACCAGATAGAAGAGCACGGCGGCGTAGGCTGCCGCGGCTCCCCCTTCGGGATTTCCGGCGAGATAGGTGACAGCGGCGAAGGCCACCAGGATGTAGCCGGCGTGGGCGATGGAACTGTAAGCCAGCATGCGCTTTACGTTGGTTTGGACCAGCGCGCCGAGATTGCCTGCGAACATGGTGAGCACGGCGAGAACCCAGAAGGCCCAGAACCAGAAGTGGGTGGCGGCCGGGACGGTGGCGTAGATCCGCAGGAGCAGCGCGAAGGCGGCGGCTTTGGGTCCGGCGGAGAAGAGCGCGGTCACCGGGGTGGGCGCGCCCTCGTAGACGTCCGGAGTCCAGATCTGGAACGGCGCGAGCGCCACCTTAAAGCCTAAACCAATCAGAATCAGCGCGAGACCGAGTTTCAGCAGCGTGCTGTTGGGATCCACTACGTTCATGTTGGGCAGCAGCGTGGTCCCGGTGACGCCGTAAACCAGCGCGATGCCGTAGAGGAAGAATGCCGTGGCGAAGGATCCGAGCAGGAAATACTTCATGGCGGATTCGCTGGCTTTGAGGGAATCGCGGCGGTATCCGGCCAGAACATAGCTGGAGATGGAGCTCATCTCCAGGCCGATGAAGGCGGTGAGCAGTTCCTGCGCGGAGGAGAGCACGCCCATGCCTGCGGTCGCGAAGAGGACCAGGGCGTAGAACTCGGCAGGTTGCAGGTGCTCGCGTTCGAGATAGGAGTCGGCAGCGAGAACGACCAGGAAAGCGACCAGGCCGACCAGCAGATGGAAGAAGACGCTGAAGCCGTCCATTTGAATCAGGTTGAAGAAGGCGGGGCCGCCGGGATTGCCGGCCACGATGGTCGAGGCGGTGCCCAGGCCGGTACCCAGCAGGGCCAGGAAGGTGAAGACCTGGCGGCTGCGGGTGAACGGTTGGAGCAACATGAGCAGGACGCCTGCGGCGCACCAGATGGTTTCGGGGAGGACGCGGATCAGGTCGGAGGTTTGCGGGATCATGGGCGGGTGACCGCCTTTATGGTATGGATGGGATGATCATGCTGGGCGGATGAGAGAGGCAAAAGCAGGTCCCTCGCTTTGCTCCGGATGACAATTTCATTATTTGAGGGCGGCATAGCCGTACCCTCAGCGGCTAAAGCCGACTTCGTGGCATTTTCAACGGCACGACTAAAGTCGCGCCCTGACGTTGGAGTCCCAGGTCTGTTCGCATCGAGAACGCGATCTGACGGCGGGACCGCGATTGCGTCCTGGGGGAATTGGCGCTGCATTTGATCCAGGACGTTTTGGGAAGGAGCGGCGAAGCGGCGGGTGAAGTAACCGGAGCCGATGCCCATCCAGAGAGTGATCACCGCCATGACGGCTAGGATCCATTTTTCGCGGGGGGAGGCGTCCGCCAGGGTACGATTTTTCTCGACGGTCATCTCACCGAAAAAGACGCGCTGGTAGGACCACAGCAAATAGCAGGCGGAGAAAATCACGCCGCTGGCGGCCCAGGCGGACCAGTTCCAGTGCGCTTGATAAGTGCCGAGGAGAATGAGGAATTCGCCTACGAAGCCATTGAGCATGGGCAGGCCGAGGGAGGAAAGCGCAACGAAAAGGAAAAAGGCGGCCAGCTTGGGCATGGGGGTTGCGAGGCCGCCGTACTCGGAGATCTCGAAGGTGTGACGGCGATCATAGAGCATGCCGACCAGCAGGAAAAGCGCGCCGGTGGAGATGCCATGCGCGAGCATCTGGAAGACGGCGCCCTGCATGGAGATATTCTGGAAGGCGAAAATGCCCAGCACGACAAAGCCAAGGTGGCTGACGCTGGAGTACGCGACGAGTTTTTTGAGATTGGGCTGAACCAGAGCGACCAGCGCGCCATAAATGATGCCGATGATGGCCAGCGTGGCCACCATGGGTGCGGCTCGGTGGGACGCGGTGGGAAAGAGCGGCAAGCAGAAGCGAATCATGCCGTAGGTGCCCATCTTGAGCAGCACGCCGGCGAGGATGACGGAGCCCGCGGTGGGCGCTTCCACGTGGGCATCGGGCAGCCAGGTGTGGAACGGGAATAGCGGGACCTTGATCGCGAAGGCCAGGAAGAAAGCCAAGAAGAGATACATTTCCTCAAGCGAGGTGAGGCGCATGGCGCCCAATTGGAGCATCTGCTGAATGACCGGCAGATCGAAGGTTCCGCCGGGAACCACGCTGGCGCTGAGATTGTGCAGCCAGATGATCCCGACCAGCATGAGGATAGAGCCGGCCATGGTGTACAACACGAATTTGACGGCGGCGTAGATGCGGCGCTCGTGTCCCCAGATGCCGATGAGGAAATACATGGGGATCAGCATGACTTCCCAGAACAGGAAGAAGAGAAAGAGGTCCAGAGAGAGGAAGACGCCGATGACCCCGACTTCCAGCATCAGCAGCATGATGAAGAATTCTTTTACGCGGTGCTGGATGCTGGTCCAGGAAGCCAGCACGGAGACGGCGGTCAGGAAGGTGGTCAGGATGATGAGGAAGAGGCTGATGCCATCGAGACCCAGGTGGTAGTTGATAGGCGGAACGTTGATCCACTTGGCGAATTCCTCGACCTGATAGCCAGCCACGCCGATCTGGATTTTGGGGATCAGCAGCAGGGAGAACAGGAACTCGACGGTGGCAATGGTCATGGCCAAACGGCGAATCCAGAGGTGATCGTCGGCGCGGAGCAGGAGCAGCGCGAGGCTGGCGGCGGCCGGGAAGAAAATGATGACGGTAAGCATGTAGCTGCCGTGGAGCATTAGCGCACCACTCCCACGGCTGTGGGCCGCATGTAGGGCCAGAAAATGATGGCGATGATGACAATCGCACCGATGACTACCCAGACGGCGTAACTGCGAGTGTTGCCGGACTGCGTGTGGCGCACGCCGTCGCCTACGCCGGTCATGCCTTCGGCGATGCCGTTGACGGTGCCATCGATGCCGCGGACGTCGACCGTTTGCCAGAGAACATTGGTGGAAAGCCAGAGCAGTGGCTTGACGATCAGAGCGGCGTAGATTTCATCGACGTAATATTTATTCAACAGAAGGGTGTAGGCGCCGCGCATGGATTTAGCCAGCTGTTCGGGTTTGCCGGGCCGCCGGAGATACAGCCAGAAGGCGATTGCGAAGCCGAGAAGCGCGGTGACTACCGCGACGATGGCCAGCGGAGTTTCGAGCGCGTGAGCGGTGGCTTCCGCGGCTTCGGCATTGCCGGCGCCGCCTTGCGCGAAAACGGGCTCCAGGAACTTGGCGAAATAATCGGGTGCGCCCCAGAAAGCGGGCGCGGCGATCCAGCCGCCAATGATGGATAGCACGGCGAGAATCACCAGCGGAACCAGCATGCTTTTGGGTGATTCGTGGACGTGAACTTTGTGCTCGTCGTAGCGCGGCTTGCCGAAGAAGGTGAGGAAAATCAGCCGGAACATATAGAACGAAGTAAGCAATGCGGTGAGCAGGCCGAAGGCGTAGAGTATGCGGCCGCCGCGGTCGCTCTGATAGGCGTTGAGCAGGATGGAATCCTTGCTGAAGAAACCGGCGAGCGGCGGGAAACCGGCGATGGCCAGCGTGGCGGTGAGCATGGTGAGGTAGGTCCATCGAATCTTCTTGCTGAGGCCGCCCATTTTGAGCATGTCTTGCTCGCCGCCCATGGCGTGGATGACGCTGCCGGAGGCCAGGAAGAGCAGAGCCTTGAAGAAGGCGTGGGTCATGAGATGAAAGATTCCGGCGGAAAAGGCGGCCACCCCGCAGGCCAGGAACATGTAGCCGAGCTGGCTGACGGTGGAGTAGGCCAGAACGCGCTTGATGTCGGTCTGCACCAAACCGATGGTGGCGGCGAAGAACGCGGTGGCGCAGCCGACGATGGCCACGACGAACATGGCGGTGGGCGCGTGGGTGAAGAGAATGTGCGAACGGGCAACGACGTACACGCCGGCAGTGACCATGGTGGCGGCGTGGATCAAAGCGCTGACCGGCGTGGGGCCTTCCATGGCATCGGGCAACCAGACGTAGAGAGGAAGCTGCGCGGATTTTCCGCAGGCGCCGGTGAAGAGCAGCAGGCAGGCAATCGTGAACATGCCCAGGTGGCCCATGACGTCAGCGGGCAGCGGCGTGGCTTTGGCGAACAGCGGAACGAAATCGAGCGTGCCGAAAGACTTATAGAGCAGGAACATGCCGAGCATGAAGCCGAAGTCGCCGATGCGGTTGACGATGAAAGCTTTCTTGCCAGCGTCCGATGCGGATTTGCGCAAGAAGTAAAAGCCGATGAGCAAATAGCTCGAGAGGCCGACGCCTTCCCATCCCACGAAGAGAAGAACGTAGTTGGCGGCCAGCACCAGGATGAGCATGAAGAACATGAAGAGGTTGAGGTAGGAGAAAAAGCGGTAGTAGCCGCCTTCGTGGGCCATGTAGCCGGTGGAATAGATGTGGATGAGCCAGCCGACTCCAGTGACGACCAGAAGCATGACCACGGTGAGCTGGTCGACCTGCAGATCGAAACCGGCGCGGAAATCTCCGGCGATGATCCAGGTGAAGTATTGCTGCACCCAGGGAATATTCTCGGGCGCCAGGTGCGTAAATTCGCGGACGGCCTCGAGGGCGGCCAGGAACGAGAGGCCGGTGGAACCGACGGCGACGGTGTTGATGATTTTGTTGGGCCATTTGGCGCCGAACAGGCCGTTGATCGCCGAGCCGAGGAGCGGCAGCGCGGGAATGATCCAGAGATAGTTCAGTATGGGCATTAGAGTTTAAGGAGGTCGACGCGCTCGACGTTGAGGGTCTGGCGATTGCGCACGATCATGATGATGATGCCGAGGCCGACGGCGGCTTCCGCGGCGGCCACTACGATCACGAAGAGGACGAAGACCTGGCCGTCGAGCTTGTTGAGCGCCCGGCTGAACGCTACGAACGCGAGATTGACGGCGTTGAGCATCAACTCAATGGACATGAAAATGGTGATGATGTTGCGCTTGAAGATGAATGCAACCACGCCAAGTCCGAAGAGGATGGCGCTGAGAGTCAAATAGTAGTGAGTGGGAACCATGTCAGCGGTTCTCCCGCTGGGCGAGGACCAGCGCGCCCATGATGGCGACCAGAATCAAGAAGGATGTCAGCTCGAAGGGATAGACGAAATCCTGGAACAGGAGCCTGGAGAGCGCTTTGGTGGGCGCGACGGCACCCGTTTGCGCGGCGGCTTGCACCGTGTCTTGCGAGCGGGCCACGGCGGCCGCCAGAAAGCCGGTCAACGCGATGGCCAGCGGAATGCCGCCGATTCCGGCGAGGCGCGAAACGTTGGTGCGCTCCTCCAGGCCGGCATTGAGCAGCATGATGACGAAGACGAACAGCACCATGATGGCCCCGCCATACACGATGATCTGCACGGCGGCGACGAATTCGGCGCCCATCAGCAGATAGAGGCCAGCCAGCGCGACCATCACCACGATGAGCGAGAGCGCACTGTGAATCGGGTGGCGCTGGAGGATCAGGCTAATCGCACCGATGATGCACATGGCGGCAAGGACGAAAAAAACGACGAGGGGCGCGTTCATCAGCGGTTACTCCAGAGAATAGCGGAAGCGGTGATGACCACGTTGGCGAGAGAGACGGGGAGCAGCAACTTCCAGCCGAAGGACATGAGCTGGTCATAGCGGAAGCGGGGCAGCGTGCCGCGCATCCAGACATAGATGAAGAGGAAAATGAAGATTTTCGAGAGCAGCCAGAAGGGGCCCTGGATGAATTCGTTGACCGCGGGGAAGAGCACAAAAACGGCGCCGAGGGCGGCGATGACGAAGCCGACCCCAGGAAGAATCAATTTGCCGAAGATGGTTTCGTAGCGCACGCCGTCCCAGATGACCCACAGGCCGAAGGGGATAAGCAGGACCGAAGGCAAGTAATGAGTGAAGGTCCAACTGCCGGGAAAAGGAGAGAGCCAGCCGCCGAAGAAGAGAATCGAGCACAGGGAGGAGACGGTGATCATGCTGGTGTACTCGGCAATGAAAAACATGGCGAACTTGAAGCTGGCGTATTCGGTGTGGAAGCCGGCGACCAGTTCGGATTCGGCCTCGGGCAGGTCGAAAGGAACGCGATTGGTTTCCGCGATGGCAGCGATGAAAAAACAGAGAAAGCCGAGGATCTGCGGGAACGGCCCGGCAAAAATGTTCCAGCGGAAAATGCCGCCCAGGCCAAAGAGGCCGTGGCCTGCAGCTTGGGTGTTGATGATGTCGCGGAGGCTGAAGCTGCCGCACATGAGCAGAACGCCGACTACGGACATGGTGAGCGCGAGTTCGTAGCTGACCATTTGGGCGGAACTACGCAGGCCGCCTAGCAACGGATATTTGCTGTTGGAGGCCCATCCGGCCAAGGCGACGCCGTAGACGCCGAGGGCGGTGATGGCGAAGAGCGCAAGGATGCCGATGTTGAGGTCGACGATGCCAAGATAGATGTCGTGCCCTTTGAAATGCAGCGGGTCGGGGCCGAAGGGAATTACGGCGATGGAAGTGAGCGCGAGCGCCAGGGCCAGCAGAGGCGCGAGATAGTACACGAATTTATCGACGCCAGCCGGCGTGGGATCTTCCTTGAAAAGAAATTTCAAACCGTCGGCGAGCGGCTGGAGCAGGCCGTGCGGGCCGACGCGATGCGGTCCCCACCGCGATTGGATGTGCGCGACGACTTTGCGCTCGAACCAGGTGAGATAGGCGTTGACGGTCAGCACCACGAAAAGCAGGATGGCGATCTTGACCAGGCTGATCAGGATATCCGCGTGCTGGGCCAGGAAATCGTTCACGATTTGGCTTCGGCCTCCTGCAAGGATTCCATCATGGTGCAGAAGCGGGTCAGGGTGCCGCTGGTGAACAAAGTATCTTGCGCGGAGCGGATGAGTCCGGCGGGAACATCGTACGGCGCGTGGCCGTTACGAGCGATCTGTATGCGGGTGGGCTCGGCATTGCCGGTGAGCAAGCCGACCGAAGGTACGTTATACCCGGGAACGGCCTTGCGAATCTCCTCGAAGACGGCGGCGGGAGTTTTGTAGTGGAAAGCTTTGCCGAGGCCGGCGCGCTCGAGTTGATGGGAAATAATGCGCAGCAGATCGAAATCGGTGCGGGTGCCCATGACTTCCGCGCCTTTGCGCAGCAATTGAATTTCGCCGGAGGTGTTGGTGACGGTGCCGTCTTTTTCATAGGCGGAGGCGGCGGGGAAGACGATGTCGGCGGCCTTGGCGGTGTCACTCATAAACATTTCCTGCACGACGAGGAATTCGAGTTTGCCGCGTCCGTAGCCGAGTGTGCCGAAGTGGGCAAAGGGATTGGCGCCCATTACGTAAAGGGCTTTGAGTTTGCCGGATTGCGCGGCTTCCACCATTTGCGGCGCGGTGAGGCCAGGCTTCGAGGAAATTGCCGAACTCCAGAGGTTGTCGAAGGTTTCGCGGTTGGCGGCGCTGTCCACGTGCACATAGCCGGGAAGACGATCCGGAAGCACGCCCATGTCGGCGGCGCCGCGGGAGTTGGCGTAGTCGCCGAGAGCCATGTAACGGGTTTTGCCGGGAAGCCTGGAGCCGAAAGCGACCAGTTGAGCGATCGCGGCGCCGGAAACTTCCGCGCCGAAGACGATAGCGACATCGGATTCCGCTTCGAGGCCGGCTTTCAGTTGCACGAGTTGTCCGACCAAGCTGGAGGGCAGCTGGCCTTCTTCGTGGGCGAGATAGCGGAGCGCGGCGGCTTCCTGGCCTTTGCCCACCTTGGCGAAAACTTTGGCTTGGCGGTGCAACTTGACTTCGTTTTCGTTGATGAGGAAAAGCTTGGCGCCGAAGTGGCGGATGCCGGTGCGAATCTGCCAGGCGGCGAGAGGATTCTGGTTGGTGGGATCGTTGCCGACGAGGAGAACGGCTTGAGAGTGGTACAGCTGATCCATGGTGAGCAGGGAATCGGCGGCATTTTCGCCGAGGGCGGTGATGAGGCCGGTGTAGTCAACGGTGCGATGGTGATCGACGTTGTTGGTGCCGAAAGTGGCGCGGGCCAGGCGCTGGAAGAGATAGTTTTCTTCGTTGGAGGTGCGATTGGAGCCGATGAAGCCGATGGAATCGGGACCATTCTTGGCGTGAATTTCTTTTAGCTTGGCGGCAGCGGCTTGCGCGGCTTCTTCCCAGGAAACCGGAAGGAGCATATCGCCTTTGCGGACAAGAGGCTGGCGGATGCGTTCTTTGTGCTGGATGAAATCGAAACCGAAGCGGCCTTTTACGCAGAGAAAATCCTTGTTGATGCCGGAGAGGTCGCGGTTGTTGGCGCGCATGATCTCGTGGTTGCGCACGCTGAGAGTGACCTTGCAGCCGTTGGAGCAGTGGGCGCAGGTGGTGGGGACATATTGCATTTCCCAGGGGCGCGTTTTGTAGCGATAGGTGCCGCTGGTGAGCGCGCCGACCGGGCAAATGTCGATGCACATGCCGCACTCTTCGCATTCCAGGTGATCTTCGCGATTGGGAATGATCACGCTGTTGGCGCCGCGCATGCCGACGCCAAGCGCTTTCACGTCCATGCCTTCATCGCACACGCGCACGCAACGGAAGCAGAGGATGCAACGCGGAGCATCGTAATAAACGAGCTCGGACCACTTTTCTTCCGGGCGATGAATTTTTTCTTCGACGAAGCGGCTGGAGTCCGCACCGTAGCGGAAGACCATGTCTTGCAACTCACACTCGCCGCCCTTGTCGCAGACCGGGCAATCGAGCGGGTGATTGGTCAGCAGGAATTCCAGCATGTACTTGCGCGCGTTGCGTACCTGCTCGGTGTTGGTGCGCACCACCATGCCTTCGGTGGCGACCACGGTACAGGCGGTCTGCAACTTGGGCGTTTTTTCGATTTCCACCAGGCACATGCGGCAGGCCGCCTGCAAGGAAAGACCGGGGTAATAGCAGAAGGAGGGAACTTCGGTGCCGATGCGCCGGGTGGCTTCGATCAGCAGCGTTCCCGGGGGAACTTGCACGTCGCGGTCGTTAATTTTCAGCGAAATCAGCTTTTGCTCGGTTTTGGTATCTGACATTAGTTCCTACCGCGAGCCGACCAGCGCTTCGGCGGATTTAAAGGGGCAGCGCCCGCTCAAGTGTTGCTCAAATTCGTTGCGCCACTTCTGCACGATGCTGATGGTGGGCAGCGCGGCGGCGTCACCCAGCGGGCAGAAGGTGCGGCCCAGCATATTTTTAGCCAGATCGCCGACGAGATCGATATCTTGTGGGCGGCCGAAGCCGGCGTGGAAGCGATCGAGCATTTTGCGAAGCCAGGTGGTGCCTTCGCGGCAGGGAATGCACCAGCCGCAGGATTCGTGCGCGTAGAAATGCATGATGCGGCGGGCCATGTCCACCATGCAGGTGTCTTCGTCCATCACTACCATGCCGCCGGAGCCGAGCATGGAGCCGGCTTTGGCCACGGAATCGTAGTCCATGGGGATGTCGATTTCAGAGGCGCTGAGCAGCGGGCAGGAACTGCCGCCGGGAATGACGGCTTTCAGTTTTTTGCCATTGGGAATACCGCCGGCCGTCTCGTAAATGAACTTTTTCATGTTCATCCCGAGGGGAATTTCGTAGATGCCGGGCTTGGCCACGTGCCCGGCGACACACAGCAGGCGGGTGCCGCCATTTTTGGGCGTGCCTCGGCTGGCGTATTTTTCGCCGCCTTCCAGAAGGATGGCGGGAACGGTGCTGAGCGTCTCGACGTTATTAATGATGGTCGGGCAACCGTACAGGCCGACGACGGCGGGGAAGGGCGGCTTGATGCGCGGATAACCGCGCTTGCCTTCCAGCGATTCCATTAGCGCGGATTCTTCGCCGCATTCGTAGGCGCCGGCGCCGGTGTGCACGATCAAATCGAAATTGAATCCGGAGCCGAGGATGTTGTTGCCGAGATAGTTGTGCGAATAAGCCTCATCCAGCGCGGTTTGCACGATGTCCAGCACGTAGCGGTACTCGCCGCGAATATAGATGAAGCCCTTGGCCGCGCCAATCGCGCGTCCGGCGATGGTGATGCCCTCGATCATCTGATGGGGATCCATTTCCATCAACGGACGATCCTTGCAGGTGCCGGGCTCGGACTCGTCGGCGTTGCAGATGACGTACTTCGGCTTGGGCGAATCCTTGGGGACGAACGACCACTTCATTCCGGTGGGGAAGCCGGCGCCCCCGCGGCCGCGCAGGCTGGATTTTTTGACTTCGTCGATGATGGACTCCGGGGTCATTTCCTTCAGCGCTTTTTCGAGCGCTTTGTAGCCGTCGTGTTGCAGGTAGGCCTCGAGCTTGTGCGAATTCTTGATGCCGAAGCGGCGGCTGATGACCGGAGTCTCGGCGGGATCGCGCGGATGCAGCGCGCCGGCGGTGACTGGCTCGGGAGCCGGATGATTGCCGGCATCGAGCTCTTCGATGATGCGATCGAACTTCATGGCCGTGACATTTTCGTAGAAATCGTAGTTGACCTGCATGGCCGGCGCGCCAGTGCAAGCGCCGATGCATTCGACTTCCTCGAGAGAGAAGACGCCATCCGTGGTGGTCTGTTTGTGGCCGATTTCCAGGCGCTTCTTGGCCTGGTCGAGAAGCTCGTTGCCGCCGCGCAGCATGCACGCGACATTGGTGCAGATCTGCACGTGATGCTTGCCCATGGGCTTGCGGTGCAGCATGGAGTAATACTCGAGGGTCTCTTCAACCTGCACGGTGCGCAGTTCGAGGCGTTTGGCGATTTCCGCGATAAGTTCGTCGCTGATGAAGCCGTACTCGTCCTGGCCGTACATCAGCATGGGGATGAGCGCGCTGCGCTTGAACGGATAACGGTTCTGCAGGGTGTCGAAGCGGGTGGCAAGTTGTGGCGAAAGTTCCATGGGCCTCGTGTTCGTGTAGCCAAAGACTGCCGGCGTTGCGATCCTGCGGCCATCGCCTCAGGATGACAACGCTGCTAGATAGCACTCAACGGTCGACTTCTCCCAGCACGATATCGATGGTGCCGATGCAGGCGATGACGTCGGCCAGCAACTGGCCCTCGATCAATTTCGGCAGAGCCTGCAAGTTAATAAAGGATGGGCCGCGGAAGTGCACGCGCAACGGTTTGGGCGAGCCGTCGCTGGCCACAAACACGCCCAGTTCGCCGCGTGGCGACTCAATGGTGGCAAACGCCTGGCCCGGCGGCGGAGAAAAGCCCTCGGTGAAAATTTTGAAGTGGTAGATGAGCGCTTCCATCTCCGTCTTCATCTTCTCGCGCTCGGGAGGAATAATTCCGGGAGCGTCGGTACGGACGGGACCGTCCGGGGGAATCTTTTTCATAGCCTGGCGGATGATTTTGAGGCTCTCGCGCATTTCCGCGACGCGAATCATGTACCGGCCGAAACAGTCCGAATCGGTGCGAACGGGAACCTGAAAGTCGAATTCCTCGTAACTGGAATAGGGGAAAACCTTGCGGTTGTCATACGGCACGCCCGCGGCACGAAGCGTAGGGCCGGTCATACTGAGGGCAATGGCGTCTTCGGCGGTGATATAGCCGACGCCTTTGGTGCGGCCAATCCAGATGCGGTTTCCGGTGAGGAGCTCTTCATATTCGTCGATGCGGCCGGGCATCATGTTGATGAATTTTTCCACGCGCTGTAGATAACCGGCGGGCGGATCGAGGGCCAGGCCGCCGATGCGGATGTAGCTGGTCATCATGCGCTGGCCGGCGACGAATTCAAAAATCTTGAGGATCTCTTCGCGTTCGCGGAAGCAATAAAGGAAGACGGACATGGCGCCCAGGTCGATGGCGTGGGTGCCAAGCCAGACCAGGTGGGAGGAAATACGCTGCAGCTCGACCATCAAGACGCGGATGTATTGCGCCCGCTTGGGCACTACAATGCCGAGAAGTTTTTCGACGGCCAGGCAGTAGGCAAGGTTATTACCCAACGGATTTAGATAGTCGATGCGATCGGTGAGGGTGATGGCTTGCGAATAAGTCTTGTCTTCACAGGATTTCTCGATGCCGGTGTGCAGGTAACCCATGTCCGGAATCGCTTTGACGACGTTTTCGCCATCGAGCTCCAGCAAGATGCGCAGCACGCCATGGGTGGAGGGGTGCTGTGGTCCCATATTGAGGACCATGGTCTTGGCTTTGCCAGTGGCGGTGTCGACCGTGCTGGTTTCGGATTGAACGGTCACGGACGGTTCCTTGTGTAACGCAGGGCGGTACCCGGGATGTCGCGATAGCCTTCCACCGGATAATCCTTGCGCAATGGATAGCCTTCCCAATCGTCGGGCATCAGGATGCGCCGCAAATCGGGATGCCCATTGAAGCGAATGCCCATAAGATCGAAAATTTCCCGCTCCAGCCAATTGGCGCCGGGCCACACGGAAACCAGGGAATCCACAACCGGATCGCCAGCGGAGAGGCGGACCTGCAGACGCAAGCGGTCGCTACGGGGAATCGAAACCAGGTGGTAATTAACCTCGAAGCGGGGCTCCAGGGGAAAGCGGTCGACCGAGGTGGCATCGCTCAGTAGATTGAACTGGAGATCCTTGTCGGCGCGACAGCGCTCGGCCACTTCCCGCAGCACATTGCGCGGGACGACGATGGTGGTCTCGCCGCGGAACTCGAGCACTTCGCTTACCGCGTTGGGACTCCACTTGCGCAGCCGCTCGACTACAACATTAGTATCTTGGTTGCCGTTCTCCGCCACAGTTTGTGAATTCCCCAGTTTACGCCAACTACGTTACGCCGATTAGACTACGCCCACTACTTATGCCAATCGAAGGCGCCCTTTTTCCACAGATAAATGTACCCCACCAACAGAATGGCAATGTACACCAGCATTTCTACAAAGCCATACACTCCAAAACTGTGCGATATCCGGAACATGTCTCGATAGATATAAGCCCACGGGTACAAAAAGATCGCTTCCACATCGAACAAAATAAAGACCATAGCTACCAGGTAAAACTTTACCGAGAAGGGTTCGCGGGCGTCGCCGGTGGGTTCCATGCCGCATTCATAGGCTTCCTGTTTCGCGCGACTGGGGCGTCGCCAGCCGACCAAAACCGAAACGGCGGTGAGCGCGCCCGCCAGGCCAATGGCTAGCAGCAGGTGTAAGAGCAGCGGCGCGTAAGCATGTAGGCCGGAACTACTCATGGGCGAAAAGGTATAATAGCGATTCATCCGCAAGCGGTCAAATGCGGATT
>Ga0070730_10001022_pt1 | contig 28143 bp, 24 predicted proteins | sample Coa_R1_3_FD_66447 | JGI IMG/M metagenome (GOLD analysis project Ga0070730, IMG submission 66447) | Surface soil microbial communities from Centralia Pennsylvania, which are recovering from an underground coalmine fire - Coalmine... | ecosystem: Environmental > Terrestrial > Soil > Unclassified ... | reverse complement strand
CTTTGCAGGCGACCCTGACGGTAGAGCCAGCGGACAAACTCTTGTCGCCTTCGTTCGGCGATGGTCTCATGATAGACCCCTCGCTGATGGCGTAATTTCACTCTGAAGAGGCCAGCAATCTGCTCATTTGAAAAACCCGCCTGCTTGAGCAGGGGAATGTCTGTTGTAGGGGGAAAAGGTTCTCGGACTTCCATGATCATCCTCTTGTATTTCTGAACTGGCTGGCGCGGGTAGTTGTGCTGCCCACGCCACTATCAAGTTCACATAGTAGGGGACGTTACTGACCCGGCGACCAGCTCTTCCAGACGGCTCAGTTGATCCAGTTCTGGAATACACGGCCATAAGATCAACTCATCTGCGTTCATATCCTTATAAGTGTCGATTAGAGTGCGCACAGCCTCCGGTGTCGTTGGGACTGCATTTGCCATCATCTGCGCCATTGGACCCAGGAAGGAATAGAAGTGCGTGATATAGCTGATCGTACGCTCCGTAGCATCCGGGCCCAACCCATAATATGAGCAGGCAATCAGGCGGGGTTTGCCACTCCGACCTGCCTCCAGCCAGGACTTCTCAGCTAATTGGAAGAAGTGGGGAACAAACGGTGGAGGGAATGCGCCTGCAATATAGCCCTGGTTCCAGTGTCCTACACGCTTTAGTGCCGCCTCAGTATAGCCGCCGATCAGCACCTCAGGTCCTCCCTCTTGCACTGGTGCGGGGCCGATTGGACCCGCAGTTTCGCTGAAATGCTCACCAGACCAGAGCCGTGCCATCGTTGCCAACTGCCTATCGAAGCGCTTACCACGACGATGGAGTGGAGCCTCCATGGCTTCAAAATCATCCTCACGCCCACCAACGCCCAGGCCTAACGTCAGGCGACCACCGGAGAGAGCATCCAGGCTCGCAGCCTGCTTTGCAAGTGCTGCCGCGCTATGGAGTGGTGCGAGCAGCACGGTTGTCATTAAACGAATACGTTGTGTCACTCCCGCTGCAGCCGCTAAGGTGATCAATGGATCATAACTCGGATAGACGATGCGGTCGAGGACACTCAGGCTCGAAAAGGGCCCGGACTCTGCCTTCCTGGCCCAATCCAGGATAAACTCGCTTTTGACGGTAGGAATTGCCGACGGTAGACCAACACCAATGTGCATGATTGCCTCCCAAAATAGAAAAGGAGATGTTTCTCGTACAAGTTTTGCTTACTATACCATAAGCAAGATGCAAAAGACTTCTTCTTCCTTGCTTTTTATAGATATCGGGAATCTCTGTTATTTATATATGTCAGCTAGCTCTGAGAAGACTACGAGAGCATATTAGAGCAACTGAAGAGAAGATATTCTTATGAAGAACGACTATAGTTAGTTAGAGTTGCAGGGACACATCATACGATAGCCGTCATGGAAGCATGAGCGAGATGGGACCACTGCCAATACATTCAGAGCTTTTGTACATGGATACATTCTTATACAAGAAGGAAGCATCTCAATGGAGATTACGGAAAATGCATTATCAGGGAAGAAGAGTATTGCGCTGAGCAAGACCCAGCCTATGGCATCCACAGGCTATGATTACTTTGCTCTCTTCCTCAGTCTCTGGTTCATATCAGGTGGCTCGGTGGATAGCTGGGCGCACCGCCATGTTGCGCGATTGGAGACGTTTTTCACGCCCTGGCATGCAGTGCTTTACTCAAGTTTGCTTGCCCTGCTCTGCTTTTATGGTGGCACGATGATCTTTTATCGCAGCAAGGGGTATGCCTGGAGCCAGGCGGCGCCGCAGGGATATGTTCTCTCGTGCCTCGGAGTAGGCATCTTTTTTGTGAGCGGGGTGTGTGACTTTATCTGGCATTCACTCTTTGGGATCGAACAGAATTTTGAAACCCAACTGAGCCCTACCCACCTCTTCCTGGCCTTTGGTGGCGCGTTTATTATCACCGGGCCGCTGCGCTCCGCCTGGCTACGCTTCCGAGGGCGCAAGCCATATGGGTGGAAGAAATTACTGCCTATGGTGATCTGTGCTGCCGGATTGCTCGTCCATCTAGGGGGGTTATCGCAGTTCGCACATCCCTTTGTTGATACCTATGCAGCCAAAAACCAGGCTATTCTTGGATCGATAGATGTGGTGCAACACCTGGGCGTGACTGGCATGATCTTCCAGGCGCTCCTCCTCATGGGGATATTGCTGATCGTAGTGCGACGCTGGCAGCTGCCATTCGGAGCGCTTACCCTGATATTCACGATTGATGCCTGCGCTATCAGTTTCCTCAATGACCACCTTTTCCTGGTGCCCGGCGGCCTGGCTACCGGCCTCTTTGCTGACTTATTGGTACTGTGGCTCAAGCCATCAATAAAGGAGCCGTGGACTGTGCGCATCTTCGCATTTATTGTCCCTGTTGTGTGGTACATCTTCTATTATGCATCCCTCACGGTAGTCGTTGGCGTGGTCTGGAGTATTCACCTCTGGTTGGGATCAGCAGTTATCGCGGGAATGGCCTGTGTGCTGCTCAGTTATGTACATATTCAACCGATGCAATTCACTGAGGTGGTAGACAAGGAAGGTGGCACAATACGCTGAAAAAGCCTCAAGGTAGCTAACAACTGTGCATTTTCTGACAGAAAGGGAATTTCTATGCATCAGCACAATGGAGTTCAGTCTCCTGATGGGCAGTCTAATCCATGGATCATTCTCGTTGTGGTCTGTCTGGGTTTCTTCCTGGTCTCGCTGGACACCTCGATTGTGAATATTGCGATACCGACCATCCTGACCAATTTACAGGCTTCGTTGGATCAGTTGCTCTGGGTAGTCAATGCCTACCTCATCATTTTCACGGCGCTGCTTATTGTTTCCGGTCGCCTGGGGGATCTTATTGGGCAGCGCTTGATGCTCTTACTCGGGATCGTGCTTTTTCTTGCAGCATCAGCGGGGGCTGGGCTGGCCCAAAATGGGACTCAATTGATCGCGGCCCGCATTGTGCAGGGCGTGGGAGCCGCCTTCCTGACCCCACAGACGCTCTCGATCATTTTTATGACCTTTAAGCGCGAAAAACTGGGTGCGGCATTCGGCATCTATGGAGCAATCACTGGTTTTGCCTCCGTCCTGGGTCCAACGGTTGGCGGCAGCATTGTCACAGCCTTTGGTTGGCGGTGGATCTTTTTTATCAACATTCCCTTTGGGATCATAACGATCCTGCTGATCCTCTGGTTGGTGCCTGAGATGAAGGCTCCTCGCACCCATCATCTGGACATTGCCGGGACTGCTCTGGCTACATTGAGCTTGCTGACGATCGCCTTCGGTCTGATTGAAGGGCCACGCTACGGATGGGGAACCGTGTTCAGTTTCGTGACCATCCCTGAAATTATCGTGGTTGGTGTGCTACTGGGCATCGCGTTCGTGCTGGTGGAGCGCGTCCAGCGTGAGCCGCTGGTCCCACTGCGTCTCTTTGCCGACCGAAACTACTCGCTTTCCAATGTGGTGAGCGCGGCCCTCTTCTTTTCACAATTTGGGCTGGCTATCTCAGCCGTGCTCTACCTGCAATCGGTACTCAGCTTGACGCCATTGCAAGCCGGGCTCATCTACTTCCCGCTTGGTTTACTGTCGATGATGGCGGCACCGGTGTCTGGTCTGCTATCGAGCCGGGTTGGTGGGAAGTGGCTGGTCATGCTGGGCCTGAGTCTCTATGCACTGGCCATCCTGGCATTAGCCCTCTTTGCCCGGGTCAATACCGCGTGGTGGATGCTTGTCCCAATTTTTGCGCTGGGCGGCATTGGGGCCGGGTGTACCTTTCCGCCCCTCTTCGAGATCTCTTTACGCAATCTTGATAAGAGCCTTGCAGGCGCCGCGTCTGGTGTCATGAACACAACACGGCAATTAGGAGGAGTCCTGGGAAGCGCCATCATTGGTGCAATATTGCAAAGTTTCTTAGCTGCGAGCCTGATTAGCGAAGCTGCGGCACGCGCCGGGCAATTGCCAGCTTCGCTGCATACCTCATTTATCAATGCAGTAAGTCAGGTAGCGGCCAAAGGTCTCCAGATAGGATCACCTGAGGGAGGAGTCTCATTTCCCGCGCCCGCAGGTCTTGCCCAGCAGGTACAGGAGCTTTACCACCAGGTATTCATTCACGCCTACGTGCAGGCCATGCAACCGACGTTGATCGTCCCTGTTATCGTACTCCTCCTCTGTGCCCTGGCCTGCCTGACTATTCAGCCAGCAAAAGATGGATCAAAGGCCGGGGGTCATTTTATGTTTGGGCCGCCAGAGGACGAAGTAGAAATCACTCCTCCATCCAGCCTGGCGGAGGATGAACTGGGGGACAAACAAAAAGTCCAGGTCGAAGGAGATTAGGAACCCTCTTCTCCACTGGAAAACGCCGGAGAGACCAGGCTCATAGCGCCCAGCATTCCCTTCCTCATACAGGCTGGGGATGTGACAGCCATCGACAGTGTTTGCAAGACATTTAGTTTCAGGAGGGCATTATCGCCATGCAAGACATCAAAGTTGCGTATCGCCAATTTATGGAAGAACTTTTTAATCAGAGAGATCTGAGCGCTGTGGATCGCTATGTCGATCCCAACCAGATCAATCATCATCTGTACCCAGGCCAGAAGGAAGGTTCTGAAGGGGTAAAACAAACTGCCACAACGCTCCTGCAGGCCTTCCCCGATCTTCATATGACCATAGATGAGATAGTCCAACGAGAAGATACACTCGTGATTGTCTGGACAATGCAGGGCACCCAGAAAGGGACATTGTTCGGCATGCCTCCTAGCGGCAATCAAGCAACGTGGACAGGAATTGATAGTGTTCGCTTCTCCAACGGCAAAGTGGCTGAGCGCTGGGGCCAGCATGATGCCCTGAGCATGGCAAAGCAGCTTGGTGTAGACGTACGGAAAGCAGAGCATAGTGCCCGGAGTATGACGCAACCATCTAGTGTTGCCCAGGAAAGCGTCTAGCACCAGTCTCAAAAGCCCTGGGCTACTTGATCGACAAAGAACGCCACCACAAACCATAGATGGAGAGCCTATGGCTTGTAGTGGCGTTCTTTGCGATATAAAGAAGTGAGAAGATGTATCTGATGGGAAGAGGCAACCAAGAAGAAGCACCCGGACAACAGAGCATGCTATAGTGCTGGTGAGAAGATGAACACTCAGTTCCCTCTCCCCGCGTAGGAGGGCCGGGTCTGCTCCGGCCCTCCTACCCGACGTTCGAAAAGCTCTGCCCCACCAGAGCTATCTTGCAGGCCTTTTTCAAGCGATTCGACCCTGGTGAGGGAACGATGATGGTAGATACCCTACGACCCAGAGAACCCTCAGGGAGGAGAATTCCTACTCCCTCCCATCCTCACCAGAAGCCCCTTGCCGTCAAGTGTCCTGCATGCCGAGAACTCCTCTGCTACCATGATTACGAAAAAAACCTCAAGGTCTGTCCAGTATGTGATTATCACTTCAGATTGACAGCCTATGAACGCATTCATCTGCTGGTCGACCCCGATAGCTTTGTCGAGATAGATGTTGATTTTCCTGCCACCAATCTCTCTCAAGATCTGGACCAGTCTCAAGCATATAGGGAGCACCTGCCAGAAGAACAGGACGGAAGTCTCACAGGAGACCCGGTGCGTCTGAACAAGACCGTTGTTGCCGGGTACGCCAGTATCGAATGCCAACCATTAGTGCTTGCCATTATGTCTGCTCATCCTCTGAGAGGTGGTACGGAAACGGCAGTGAGTGAGAAGATTACCCGCACAGTCGAGACAGCGATAGAGCGACATCTGCCTCTATTTATCTCCTCCGCCTCGGCTGGCATGCGAGCACAACGAGGAGTTCCCACCATCATGCAGATGGCAAAGACATCTGCCGCCATGGCAGCGCTAGGGAGAGCCGGGCTACCCTATATCAGCTTATTAACTGATCCTACTTCAGGTGGGATCGCAGCCAGCTTCGCTATGCTTGGAGATGTTCTGCTCGCTGAATCTGGAACCCTGATCTGCCTGGGCAATCTGCCGCCATTCGAGCAGGATAGAACTGTGAAACCACTGGAAGGCGCAACGACAGCAGATATCCTCTTCCAGCATGGGCTTCTGGACGCGGTCGTGCCACGGCGAAAACTGAGAAATACGCTGGCACAACTACTGCGACTTTATGCACTAGACGAGACGAAGAACAGATTACCACTGCGAACTACTGCGAACTTTCCCGTAAACTTCTGAGCGTTTCACGCTACCACGTTTTCAACTCTCCGCCAGTATTCTTTGGCTTAGTACACAACCCAAGAGAAAAGGCCGGACGTGAAAACTGCCTCATTCGCAGTGGCCACCGAGATAGAGAAGATTTCGCCAAGCGGCCTTAGCCACTTTAGCACTGCCTATTTAGACATTCACATACACCTTCTGAAAGGAGACTTCCATGTTTGCATCGTTCTATCGGCTCATGATCTCCCTGTTCGCCTTTACCCTGTCTTGCAGGTTGCTGTGTTGGGTCGCGCTTGCGGGCCTGCTCGTTGCCTTCATCGCGACGAACGGACATACCCATTTCCCATCAGACCCCTGGCCCTGGGATTAGGCTTGTTGGTGAGCCCTTGCAAGACCAGCATACTTTCAGGAAAGGACACGTCTCTATGTCTCTTGCTGACATTCATAAATTAATTGGTTTAGCGACGATTGACCCCGAGTTTTGTCAGGAGTTGCTTGAAGACCCACTGGCAGCCATACAGACGCAAGGTTTTGATCTGACATCTGCCGAGCAAGAGGCTCTCAGCACCATTACTGCTCACGACCTTTCTGAGTTTAGCCGTATCGTGCTTGACAGGCTCGATTCACCACAAGAAGAGCAAGAGTAGACATACAGTCTGGAGATACTGCACCCGGTAGTCGTCTTTCATTCTCCAATCAACGAGTACGGCCCGTAGCGTTCAGCTACGGGCCAGCATGCGGAAATTCACCTCTACCTGTACCAGGTCAAAGAAAGGAATATGAAGATGAATCAGTGTGCCTGGTGTGGCGATCCCGATGATAAAACCGGGAGCCATAGTATTTGCGATGAGCATGCGGCGATCTTCTATGAACAACTGGCGATTCATCAACCTGCCAGGAAAGAGGGGGAAGACCTCTCTGGCGATTTGAACCAGCAAGTAAGTTTGATACCAGGGGAAAAGGTATCTGCGCAGAACGGTTCAGGAGGATTGATTTCTTCAGGAAACGGACTACATCGCACCAGTCAAAAAAGAGCGAGTCTGCGCATCCACTTGTTTGACAAATTCTCTGTTGAGCGTGATGGACAGGCTGTTACTGGCCTGGAAGCGCGTCGCGTGCAAGATATGCTCAGCTATCTTCTGCTCAATCGCTCTCGCCGCTGCTCACGCGAGATGCTGGCAACCTTGTTCTGGGGAGAAAGTTCCACGGCACAATCGAAGAAAAACCTGCGCCATATTCTCTGGCAGCTACAAACTGCGTGGAATACAGAAACTGAAACACCTAAGCATCGCCTCATTTTTTCTATGCCGGACTGGGTGCAGATCAATCCAGCTGCCGATCTCTGGTTAGATGTGGATGTCTTTGAACGCACCTGGATCGAGGTCAGGCATAAAGCGGGGAAGGATCTGGAGGCTACAGAGGTACAACGTCTTCGCAACGCGGTCGCATTGCACAGGGGTCCCTTATTAAACGGCAACTATGAGGATTGGTGCTTGCAGGAGCGTGAAAGGTTACTTACCATCTGTATAGAGATGTTAGAGAAATTGATGGAACACTGTGAGGCATCTCATGACTATCCAGCCGCTCTTACCTATGGCTCTCGTATTCTGGACTACGATCCCACACGAGAGATGACACATCGCTCATTAATGCGTCTCTATTGTCTTCTTGATCAGAGGGTCGAGGCCCTCAAGCAATACCAACGCTGCGAAGCCATCCTCCAGGAAGAGCTGGGTACGCGGCCCAGCAAGAGCACACGACTTCTTCACCAACAAATCTTGCTTGATCGGCTGGAAAACAAACCGGGACCGGCAGAGGCCACTCTACCCACACAGGGAGAAATCTTTCACTGGATAGAAATCCTGGAGGAACTGAAACAAATTCATCTGCTTCAAGCAAACCTGCAACGCCAGGTTCAATACCACATTCAAGTCATAGAACAAGCCCTCCAGAGCAAATCTCGGCAGGTGCGCGTTGAGACACTGAGGTAATCTACCCTGCAACCAGGAAGGAGCATACTATGCGTCACACTGTTTCCTCGACAAAGCCATTCTATAAGCACCTTTTCGATACTCAGTCCCTCTTTTTTACCTGGCTCGTGATAGCTTGCCTGCTCTCCGCGCTCTTGATACTCGCCTTCTGGATCGATGGTGGGGGAGAGAGGACACTCTGGCTCCTGGGCTTTCTGATCATAGCGGCCTGGATGCCGCTCATTCTCTCAACCATGAGAACGATCTACCAGCAGCATCGCTGGCTGGCCTTTCTCTATCTGCTGGTGATCGCGCAGGCAGCGCATATGATCGAGCACCTTGCGCAGATGGTCGAAATGCATATACTTGGCTGGCCCGGCCCCAAAGCAAGCGGAATCATTGGGTTTCTGAATATCGAATGGGTTCATCTGATCTGGAATTCCTGGGTGCTGGTGGCTGTGTGCATGCTTTTGTTTGCCTACCGGCACAATGCATGGCTATGGGTTTTATTTTTCTTTGCCATCTACCATGAGATAGAGCACATCTATATGGTGTCTATCTATATCAGGACAGGGATCGCGGGGAATCCTGGCTTGCTTGCCCGAGGAGGGCTGATCGGTGGCGGACTCCCCATTAGCCGCCCCGACCTGCATGCTCTCTACGCCGTACTGGAAGAAGCGATGATTCTTATGATCTATATGATGGAACGGAACAAAAGCTTGTTCTCGCAGAGCAGGATCCCACTGCAGAAGACGTCTGTGAGTCGATGAAAAAGACGCAGCGAAAGCTATCCCCATGCTATATTACTGCGGTAAACAATGATTACTGGCGTTTCACATAGAAGGAGTGTCTCGCGTGTTCTTCTCTTCAAATTGGTCACGACGGCTGCGCAGGTCTCTTTTTGGCATCCCGCTGGAGGAGACGACTTTCGCCAAGCGAGGGTTTCTCGCTGGAGAGATCGGCGCACAGCAACGATTAGAGCAGATCGGGACAATTTTCGTCCAGGGCTACCATGCAGCGCTTGAAGAGGACCACTTTGAGGTCCTGACGCCCGCCCTTCAGAGCATTGACTCTGAATTGCAAGGCTTCGCATTTGAGGGCGCCGCTATGGGGCTGGCCCTTCTGGATTATGTGCTGCCCATCAAGCGACGCCTGACCGCTTTTATGCAGGGGCCAGGAGCCGAGCATATCTATATGGTGCATGTCGGTGCAGGGTGGACACTTGGAAGAATACCGCGCAATGCCCGCAAGTTCAGGCAACAGTTTGACCCGCTGCTGAACTGGCTCGTGCTAGATGGCTATGGATTTCACCAGGGCTTTTTTGCGTGGAACCGCTTTATAGGCGAGCAGGTACAGCCTGCTCACCTTCGTGGTTACGAGCTAAGGGCCTTTGATCAGGGGTTGGGTAGAAGCCTCTGGTTTGTGAAAGGGGCAGATGCTCATCAGGTTAGCTCAACCATTGAAACATTTCCATCCGCGCGTCGAGGTGATCTCTGGAGTGGGGTTGGTCTGGCCTGTACCTATGCCGGGGGCGTGGAGCGTGATGTCATAGAAGAGCTGTATTATGATGCTGGAGCGTATCGGTCTCACCTTGCTCAAGGATCTGCATTCGCGGCAAAAGCCCGTCAACGCGCGGGTAATCCTACAGCCTCCACTGATCTTGCCTGTAAAGTTCTCACAGGCTGTTCCAGCGCTGAGGCAGCGCGAATCTGCGATGAGTGTCTGAAGGATCTTTCACTGGAAGAGCAGTCCTACGAACATTGGCGTCTACGTATACGGATGCGGCTGGCTGAACTTCCACAGGAGGCCCGGCAAGACGAACGGGTTTAAGTTTTGCAAGGTTCAGAGGCTATCAAATGGCCATCCAGATCCAGGAGCGCTAAGAAGGGTGTATTTCCAGGGATGTCAGAGCAAAGAGGCAGAAGGGTTGACTATTATGACAGAAATTGCTATCGTCGGGATGTCCTGCCAATATCCTGACGCTCATTCGCCTCAAGAGTTATGGGAGAATGTTCTTGCTCGCAGACAGGCATTCAGGCGCTTTCCCTCCGAGCGTCTGCGCCTCGAAGAGTATTTTTGCCCGGACCCCGCTGTACCAGATACGACCTATGCGTCAGAAGGGGCCTTTATTGAGGGCTACGAGTTTGATCGGGTTCGTTTCCGCATCTCGGGAAGTTCCTATCGCTCAAGTGACCTGACACACTGGCTGGCTCTGGATATTGCCTCGCAGGCGCTCTCCGATGCGGGTTTCAGGTCACCTGACGATCTGCCATCTACTACAACAGGCGTGATTGTTGGCAATACCCTCACTGGTGAATTTGCCCGGGCCAATGGATTACGATATCGCTGGCCATATGTACGTCGGGTCGTAGAAGCTGCGTTACGTAAGGAGGGGTGGAGTAGAGAACAATGCCAATCTTTCCTCAAACAGTTGGAGACAGCGTATAAACTGCCTTTTGCCCCGCCAGGAGAAGAAACCCTGGCTGGGAGCCTCTCTAATACTATTGCTGGCCGGATCTGTAATTACTTTAATCTCAAGGGCGGTGGATATACCGTTGATGGAGCCTGTGCCTCTTCCCTCCTGGCCATTGCGACGGCCTGCTCAGCACTTACCGCTGGTGAGCTTGATCTGGCCTTAGCTGGTGGCGTCGATCTGAGCCTGGACCCCTTTGAGCTGATTGGTTTTGCGAAAACCGCTGCGCTCGCAACGAAAGAAATGTATATCTATGATCTGCACTCCAATGGGTTTTTCCCAGGTGAAGGCTGCGGCTTCGTCGTACTGATGCGCTATGAAGATGCGCTGGCACAACAGCGCCGCATCTATGCGTTGATTCGGGGATGGGGTATTTCCTCAGATGGTAGTGGAGGCATTACACGTCCAGATGTTGACGGCCAACTTCTTGCCCTGGCACGGGCCTATCAAAAAGCTGGCATTGGGATCGACTCGGTCACCTACTTTGAAGGGCACGGGACAGGCACACAGGTCGGAGATGCCACCGAACTCCAGGTTATCTGCCAGGCGCTCAGGAAAGCGCAGCAGACCTCTTCAGGAGGAGCAACTCTCCAGACACACCCGGCGATTATCGGTTCAGTCAAGGCAAATATTGGCCATACGAAAGCGGCAGCAGGGGTCGCTGGCGTGATCAAGGCCAGCATGGCCCTCTCCACACAGGTTATTCCCCCTACCACTGGAACAAAACAGCCTCACCCTGAGCTGACTCAGGAGCCGATCGTGCTGATGACGCGAGAGGCAGGGGACATCTGGCCGGCTGACCTCCCGTTGCGCGCGGGTGTCAGTGCCATGGGTTTTGGCGGGATCAATACTCATCTCCTGCTGGAGGGCTGTAGCACACGGCGTCGCAGTAAACTAACGAAGCAAGAGCGTCTTCTGCTCACCTCAGCACAAGACGCAGAACTCATCCTACTCGCGGGTCGAGAGACAGCGGACGTGCAGCAACAAATAGCGCATTTGCTCAGCTTCTCAGCGCGCCTATCACGCGCGGAAATCACTGATCTGGCGGTCCACCTGACACGGACCCTCACGACAGGGCCTGTGCGGGTTGCCATCGTTGCCTCAAGTCCTACTGAGCTGACCCATCGCCTCCAACACGCGCAGACCTTGCTTGATCGGGAGGAGCAGACTATTCTCGATCAGAACGGAGGGGTATTCATTGGTCGGCGGAATACCCCTCCGCGCCTGGGGTTTCTCTTTTCCGGGCAAGGCTCTCCAGGTCGGAGAGCTGGCGGTCTTCTCCGTCGCCGTTTCGCGGTCGTGGACGACCTCTATAGCAGGGCGGCCCTCTCGGAAACAGGTGACGAGAAAGAGACAGCCATAGCTCAACCAACCATCGTCACCGCTTCTCTGGCAGCGCTCCGTGTGTTGGAGCAACTGGAGATTACCGCGGAGGTTGGGGTGGGGCACAGTCTGGGAGAGCTGACGGCCTTACACTGGGCTGGCGCCATAGATGAGGAGACACTACTTCAGCTTGCTACGGTGCGTGGAAGTGTGATGAGTACGCTGGGAGCAGCCAGTGGAACAATGGTGAGCATCCAGGCCTCACGAGATGTGGTTGAAGGACTCTTAAAGGGAGAAGATGTCGTTATCGCTGGCCTCAACTCGCCTTCTCAAACGGTCATTTCTGGAAATGTGGCGGCTGTTGCCACCGTCGTCGCACGTGCCAGGGCACAGCAGATCCAGACCGTTTCATTACAGGTCTCACATGCCTTCCACTCCCCGCTGGTGGCGCAGGCTCGCCGTCCCTTCGCGGACTTCCTGGCTAACAAAGCCTTTCGACCATTACAACGCCCGATTATTTCCACCGTCACAGGCTCGCAACCTGGGCCAGAATGTGATCTAAAAGCGCTGTTATGTGAGCAGATCACAGCGCCCGTTCTCTTTGCGCCTGCGCTCGATGCTGCCTCTTCGCAGGTAGATCTCTTTCTTGAGGTAGGTCCTGGCAAGATCCTTAGCGGTCTGGTCCATGAGTGCGTCTCCACCCCCGCTATCGCCATCGACGCCAGTGGGCCATCTCTGAAGGGTCTATTACATGCCGTCGGTGCTGCCTTCGCTCTGGGAGTTCCAGTAAACACTTCTTTCCTGGCGGAACAGCGTTTCAGTCGCCCATTCGATCTGGACTGGCAACCTCGCTTCTTCTCCAACCCCTGCGAACGAGCACCTCTTCCCGAAGCTGAAGCTTTTTTTGCCAGGGAAGGAGCATCAGATGCGAAGGAGCCAGTAAACACCCTCAACGGGAGCGACCCCATGCATGGACGGAATACACTAGTTCCTCCACAGCCACCCCTGGAGCAGACCTCATCGAGCATCGATCTTATTCGCCAGCTTGTTGCTCAACGCGCGGAACTCCCGATCCAGACCGTGGACGAGAAACACCGCATGCTTAGCGATCTGCATTTGAACTCAATCACCGTTGGACAGATTGTCTCCGAGGCGGCCCGCGCTCTTGGCCTTCTTCCACCAACCGCTCCCACAGAATACGCGGACGCGACAGTAGCCGAGATCGCACAGGCGCTGGAAGAACTCAAGCAAACAGGGACGCTTGAGCTAGAAGAGCGCCTGAAAACTCCAGCGGGTATCGACGCCTGGATCCGTACTTTTCAGATAGTATACACCGAAAAGCCGCTCTCGTCTGCCTCGCAGCACGTGTCTCACCAGGCTCAATCCTCCTGGAAGGTTCTGGCGCCCCCTGCGTACTCCTTCGCGGAGGACCTGAGCAAGGCCTGTGCAGAGTTGAAAGGGGCAGGAGTACTCGTCTGCCTCCCCTCTGAGACAGGCGACCAGCATATCTCCTTACTCCTACAGGGCATACAAGAGGTACTCAGGAGTGAGCGTCCTACCACATTCGTGCTGGTCCAGCATGATAAGGGCAGCGTGATGGGTCCCCTCAAAGGAGACAATCCGACAGGCAGCGTAGCGGGAGTCGCGCGCACCCTGGCACTGGAAGCGCCCAGGCAGACGGTCTGCGTGGTCGATGTTCCTCCCACTCATCCACAAGCTATCGCGTGGGTGCTGGCGGAAATAGAGGCTGCGCACGGCTATAGTGAAGCTGTCTATGATGCGCAAGGTACACGCCTGGTCCCCACGCTCCAACTCTTTCCGTTGACAGACGAAAGCATAGCACCCCTGGCACTGGATTCCTCTGATGTGTTGTTGGTGATAGGTGGCGGGAAGGGGATTGCCGCCGAGTGTGCTTTAGCGTTGGCGCTCGAAACAGGCGTTCGGCTGGCGCTCCTGGGTCGTTCTCATCCATCTAAAGATCGTGAACTGGCTGAAAACCTGAAACGCTTTGCCGTGGCTGAGATTGATTTTTGCTATATCAGTGCTGATGTGACCAGAGCAGACGAGGTGCGACAGGCCGTCAGCGAGATCGAAGAGCGTATGGGTGTCATTACAGCTGTCTTGCATGGAGCGGGTACCAATACTCCCAGACTCCTCAGTACGAGTAGTGAGGACACATTCATGCAGACGTTAGAGCCCAAAGTAGCAGGTTTCAAACACGTCCTGTCAGCAATTCAGCCAGAGAAGCTACGGCTGCTGGTAACGTTTGGTTCTGTCATAGCTCGCACCGGGATGCGCGGGGAGGCGGACTATGCCCTGGCGAACGATTGGTTAGCCAGTCTCACGGAGCAGTTCCAGGCGGAGCATCCTGCCTGTCGTTGCCTCTGCCTTGAGTGGTCCGTGTGGGCTGGCGTAGGGATGGGAGAGCGACTTGGACGCATCGAGGCGCTGATACGCGAAGGAATTATGCCGATCTCCGTGGATAAAGGGATCTCCTGCTTCCGTAATATGCTCAACCATCGCCTGCCGGATGTACGGATGATAGTGACCAGCCGCTTTGGGAGCATGCCAACGCTTCAGATGCCCTCTCCCGTTCTGCCCTTTCTACGTTTCCTGGAGCAGCCGCTGATCTACTATCCGGGGATCGAGCTGGTGACGGATGTTGAAATAGCAACGTCTACAGATCTTTACCTGGAGGATCACAAATTTCGCGGAGAGCGTTTACTTCCCGCAGTCGTGGGGCTTGAAGCAATGGCACAGGGCGCGATGGCGGTCACAGGCCACAAGACGCGTCCACGCTTTGAGCAGGTCCAGTTCACGCGTCCTATCGTTGCGGCGGAAAAAGCGCCATTGAAGATCCGTCTGGCCATGCTCGTTGCTGAGTCGGGAGATGTTGATGTTGTGCTGCGCAGTGAAGAGACGGGCTTTCAGATTGATCATTTCCGCGCCACCTGTTGCTTCACGCCGCAGTCCCTGGAGAAGCTGGAACAGCTCTCAGATCTGCCCACACCTGGGACAGAGCGTTGCCAACTGATGACCCTTGACCCCAGGCATGATCTGTACGGTAACATCCTTTTCCATCAAGGCATATTTCAGCGCTTACAGGGCTATATTCATCTACGCGCCACCGAATGCGTCGCGGAAATTCTGCCTTATACGGGCGAACGCCTCTTTGCGCACTATCTCCCATCTGAGCTTGTGCTTGGCGATTTCGTCGCCCGTGATGCCGTCATCCATTGCATCCAGGCCTGTATTCCTCATGGGCAACTCTTACCTATCGCCGTCGAGCAGATCAGCTTTGCTCCCGATCTGCCCGATCCGGAACAGCCCTTGTTTGTCTATGCCAGGGAATACAGCAGGGTCGGCGATCTCTTTACCTACGATGTGGAGGTACGAACGACGCAGGGCCAGGTGCGGGAACAGTGGCGGGGGCTCCAGCTTCGCCAGGTCGAGGCGCTCCCAGCACAAGAAATCTGGCACGAAGCCTTGCTCGGGCCATATATGGAACGTAAACTCAGCGAGTTCTTACCAGCGGCCTCTATTCAGCTCGTCGTTGGGCGCTATGGTGAACTGGAACGGCACACCAGGAGCAACCTGGCCTTCGGTCACTTGCTCGGGTCAGCATCTCAGATCCACAGGCGTCCGGATGGCAAGCCGACGTCGACAGAATGGCCTTCTCCAGCGCTCTCAGCATCACACCACGCGCGCCTCACGCTTGCCATCGCCAGTCTACGCTCAGCTGGCTGCGATATTGAGACCATTGCCTGTCGTTCGCCTCAGCTCTGGCAAGACTTACTTGGCCCAGAACAATCGCAATTAGCGGCATTCCTGGCTTCTCAAACAGGTGAGGACCTTGATACCACCGCCACCCGGCTCTGGGCAGCGAGTGAGTGTCTGCAAAAAGCGGGTGCGATGGTCAATGCACCCTTACGGTTCGGCGCGCGAAAAGGGGATGGCTGGATCCTGCTCAAAGCGGGTTCATTCCTGGTTGTTACCTACGTTACCCGCTTACAGAGAGAAGAGGATCCCATCGCCTTCGCTATTTGCTCTACGGTTGAGAATAGCGCGGAGCTGGAGCGAGCGATCAGATACTAAATGCCTACTTTCGCGTAGGAGGATCCCTTGTGGCCCTCTGGGGCCGGGCTTTCCTACATGGAGAGACGATGTCCAGCACCGTCTGGCCAGGCGACTGGGTAGCTATCAAGAAGGGATAAAGAGAGATGCGAGCTTATGAATATCAGCACATTGTTGGGTTTGAAGAAACGAATCTAGTGGGGAATGTGTATTACGTTAATCATCTCCGCTGGCAAGGTCGGTGTCGTGAGATGTTTCTGCGAGACCATGCCCCCGCAGTACTGGCTGAATTCGAGCGTGGATTGGCTCTGGTGACCGTGCGCTGCTCATGCGAGTATGGGGCCGAATTACTGGCCTTTGATCGTGTGACCATTCGTATGCGCCTGGGCGCCTTTATTCAGAACCGCATCACGCTCCAGTTTGAGTACTGGCGTCAGCATGAGGGCTCCGAAGAACTGGTCGCACGGGGTGAGCAACAGGTTGCCTGCATGCATAGAGAGGGCGAGAAGATGCTACCAACACCAGTTCCGATGCCCCTACAAGAGGCTTTACACCAATATATGCAGTAAATCATTGAAGGACTCTTGCTCTAGAAAGGAAAGCACCTTCCTATGGAGAATATCCCCAAGCAGACCAACAGGCGCCAGATGCTCAAATACGCAGCTCAAGCAGGCCTGAGTCTGGCTACTGTAGCAGCAGTAGGCATAGCAAGCCGGAGTGACTGGTTTAGAAACCTGCTGTCTGGCCAACAACAGAAGAGCCGCAAGTGGACTGCCTTCCAGCTACGCAATATTGCTCAGCAGGCGGATATTGCGGTGACTCACCAGAAGGTTCTACTTGATCACAAAGTAGATAACATCATGCCCTGGATGGCGTCAGTTGGGGCAGCAGTCGCGGCGGCAGATTATAACAATGATGGGCATATCGATGTCTTTGTCTCTTCCTCGGGTCTCAACGCCCCCTGCCATCTCTTCCGCAATAATGGCGATGGCACCTTCACCGATGTCGCCGCCCAGGCCGGTATTGCCGACCTCAACAGAGATGGCGGGGTGATGGATGCTGTTTGGGGGGACTTCGATAATGATGGCTGGCCTGATCTTTATGTCGTGACCTGGAGTTCTCCGAATCGCCTGTTCCACAATAATCATGATGGCACCTTCACCGATGTGACCGTCTCATCAGGCACGGGCGATCGCGGCAATGGCAATGCCGCGATCTGGTTCGACTACAACGGTGATGGACTGCTCGACCTCTATGTAGGTAACTATTTCCCCTATGTTCATCTCTGGCATCTCAACACGACCAGGATCATGCACGACGACTTTGAGAATGCCCGCAACGGTGGACCCAACGTACTCTACCATAATAATGGCGATGGCACTTTTACGAATGTTGCAGCAAAACTTGGGGTCGATGACACACACTGGACCCTGGATGTGGGCGCCTGCGACCTGTTCAATACAGGGCATATGGATCTCTACCTGGCAAACGATTTTGGCCAGGATACCATCTTTAAGAACAACGGTGATGGTACTTTCACCAATGTGACTCCACATGCCCTTCCCATCGATACGCGCAAAGGGATGAATGTAGACTTCGCGGACCTCAATGGCGATGGCTACCCTGATATCTATGTCTCCAATATTACGAAAGAGGGCTATCTCGTTGAAGGCAATTTCCTCTGGCACAACAATCGCGATGGGACATTTACAGATACCGCGCCACAATTAGGGGTAGATAAAGCTGGCTGGGGCTGGGGAGCCAAATTTGTTGACCTGGATAACGATGGTGAGATGGAGATCGTTGCGCTCAATGGCTTCGTCTCTGCTGGCCCCGGCGATTACTGGTTTGAGCTTGGTACTATGGCGACAACGCCTGGTCTCGTCATCGATGATGCTCGTAACTGGCCCTCAATTGGTGACAAAAGCATCTCCGGCTATGAACGCTCGTGCCTCTTTGTCAAGCAGGGGAATGGCTACGTAAACATCGCGGAAGAGGCAGGGATAACCGATCTCTATGATGGGCGCGGACTGTGTATCGCTGACTTCGATAACGATGGACTCCCCGAACTCTTTGTGGCGAATCAGGGCGCTCCATTGCTCCTCTACAAAAATTATCCCCAGCAACGCAACCACTGGCTTGGCTTGCAACTGATAGGCGCAGGTCATTCCAATCGCGATGCTATAGGCACGCGCGTCACGCTTACTGCAGGTCAACGCCGCCGGGTGAAGTGGGTGGACCCCGGCAGCGGTTTTGCTTCGCAGTCAGATCGTCGTCTGATCTTTGGCCTGGGCGCCCTCGACATCATTGAGAACATCGAGATCCGCTGGCCGGATGGCCATGTAGAAAGCATAACAGGATTACCCATAGACAGATATCACATCTTGAAACAGGGAGAGGTCACCAGATGAAAAGTACTATCAATAAGCAGGTTGAAGAGCCTGACATACAGCCTGCCCGTCCTCCACGTCGTCGTCTGCGTAGAACGTTCATCTTAGCCTTATTAACTCTGGTAGTGCTTCTCCTGGTTGGTCTTGGCGGGTATCTGGTTTTGCGCCCTCGTGTACAGCCGCTTTCCTTGCCAGCGCTACCAGCCCATATCAACGAAGCCGACCTGGGACTGACTGGTTGGCAGGACTATCAGCGTCCTCTGCCCCCGATTGCACTCAACAGTTTTGACTGGCTCCAGCCTCCCACGATCGATAGCCAGCAGGCGCTGCTAGAGGATGCCGCCGGACAGGCTCTGATTGGTCAGGGACAACTTGTGCATGGGCTGTCCTACCTGCGAGCGGCAGCCCAGTCCAGCCCTGATAACCTGCGCTATAACGATGATTACCGTTTAGCGCTGCGTGATCATGGACAATACGCAGAAGAAGAGGCGTTTTTTTCTCAGCAGGCGGCACGCATCAAGACGCCCAACACAGCTATTAGCCTGGCAATGGCCTACGTGGATGAGATGCGCGCCTGTCCACGCCCTCCCGATGGGCTGGTCTGCCAGGCGCAGAATTCCTCCCGCTCAATCGATGTTCTCAACAGTGTTCTCGCGCAACATCCCTACAATATCATCGCTCGCTATGGCAGAGGGCTGAACCATCTCTACTGGCCAAGTGCTATGGGGCATCTTCCCCGAGCACAGGACGATCTTCAGTATGCCATCGCTCTCCTCCAACCACTGGGATCGATCAGTAGCACATTTCCTCCTCTCGCCTATGCCGCGCTCGGCGATGTGTTTGCCAAAGATGGCCAGGTCGATGCTGCACGTAACGTCTGGCTGAGTGGCAAAAACGCTCTCCCTAACGCTGCACTTCTTGACAGTCGGCTCAACATTGCGCTGGATCAACTTGTCGGTGAAGAGAATGGCCCCCTACGTGGACTCGGTGTCTATGTTGATACAAAGCTTGCCATCTTCTGGCAGAGCGGGAGATAAACGCCATGATCTGGAAACTTCGCGGGATAACCATTGTTGGCCCCTCTCTCAAAGATCCTCGCCTCTTCATGATCGGGGTGCTGACAATATATACAATTCTTGGTCAGACAATCCTTTCGTTTGATCATCAATGGCTACAGATCTTTACCTCGATTCTTGTGGCATGTGTGCTCGATACTGCCCTGAGCTATTGGAAAACACGCCAGATTGTGCTTCCTGTGAGCGGGTTGATTACTGGTATGGGCCTGGGACTGCTTGTGGAGTCTATTCCTCTCTGGCCTTTTGTGGTTGCTCCTGCCCTGGCCATTGGCGCCAAAGCCTTTATTCGCTTTCAGGGCCGCAATATCTTCAATCCCTCCAATTTTGGCTTGACGGTTCTGCTTGTGCTTACTCCGGCCACAGTCACAACTCTCGCTGCTCAGTGGAGTGGTTCCACCCTGATTGTGATGCTTGTGCTGGTCGTTGGTGGCTTCACCGCTTTTCGGGTCTCTCGCTGGGATCTTGTACTGAGCTTTGTGGGGGGCTTCGCGCTGATGGCTTTCATAGAGCAGCTGATTGCGCACAATGGCCTGATCTTCGTCTACGGACCAATGTTAGGCGCCGCCTTCCAACTATTCACGCTTAGCATGCTTACCGACCCCAAAACCACGCCAGATACGAGACGCATGAGGATTGTCTTTGGCTTGTCCCTGGCACTGGTTGACGGCATCCTACGCCTGATGAGCATTCAGAACTCTCCCTTCATTGCTCTCTTCTTCATCTCGGCCTGGGTCCCTATCCTGCGTCTGTTGGCTTTCACTCTGACGACGCGCCGGGTCTCTCTGAAAACACAGGATGTTGTAGGCGCCATCCAACATGAAAACGAGCCAGAGCCTGTGGCCCTGGCTCAGCAGAAGGAGAGCGTTCACTAAACGCGCCCAGAAGCAACCTATAGTTTGAGTTGAGAAGAACAGGAGGAATAACGCACAATGGTCACGTCTGACACTGATATACTGGATCTGCAACAGGAGCCGATTTTGCTAGACAGCGGGTGCCGCCGTAGCAATACCGTGGCACTACGCTATCGGGCGGTCCAGCGGGCCATCTCGACGATGCATGAGCGATACATGGAACAATTGACGCTTCCAGAGATAGCCGACGCCGCACAACTGAGCCCATTCCACTTTGATCGTGTTTTTCGCAGTATGATTGGCGTTTCCCCTGGAGTCTTTCTCGCCTCCATCCGTATGAAAGAGGCAAAACGCTTCTTGCTTATGACGAAGCACAGTGTCACGGACATCTGTTTCGATGTAGGCTATACCAGTTTGGGGACATTCTCTTCTCGTTTTACGCTTCTGGTGGGGCTTCCTCCTGGCCGTTTTCGGCGGCTGGCCCATGAGCAAATCATGCGCTCCAGCCCACACGATATGCAAAGCGTGGTAGAGCATCTACAGCAGCGTCAAGCTCCTTTCCCTGGAGAAGGGATCAGGGGTACGGTCCATACAACGGTTCCTCTCCATGGCCTTATTTTTGTGGGGCTATTTTCCAGCCCCCTTCCACAAGGCCAGCCTGTAGGATGCACTATCCTGACATCTGGAGGGCGCTTTTGTATTCCTTCTGTGCCTGATGGGACATACCACCTCTTTAGTGCGGCGATGGATCAGTCGCAAGATTTCTTCACCATCCTGGCAGAAGGCCCCCGTTTACATGGAGGTCGCGGGACGCCAACTGTTGTGGTATCCAATGGGCGTACATCCGAAGAACGAGAGATCGTGCTTGCTCCACCCAGCTGGGCCGACCCTGCCATTACTTTTGCTTTCCCCTGGTTGTTCATGAAGCTTTTTCATCACTATGCCGGTTAGAAAGGAACGGTCATGTCGTCACCACCACTTCAGATATGCTTGATTGGGGGAAGTGCTGAATATCCTTCGCGGATTCTGGCCTGCCTGGATTTTCTGGCACCACTCTTACAAGTCGCAGGAGCAACAACGCGGATCTGGGATCTTGCCCAGGATCCTTTGCCACTCCTTGGTCCGCTCTATTATCCTGACCCCTTTCTGCACACGTCTGAAGCGGTAAGAAAGTTCGCATATCTGGCAAGCCAGGCGGATGCTTTTGTCTGGGGGTCGCCAGTCTATCACAACTCGTTTTCAGGTGTTCTGAAGAATGCTCTGGATAGCCTCTCTATACCACAATTCCGCCATAAACCTGTTGCCTTCATCAGTTGTGGGAACAGCGATCGCACAGGTAGTCAACCGTGCGATCACCTGCGCATGGTTGCCTGCGCTCTACATGCGGTTGCTGTTCCAACTCAATTGGTGGCCCTTCCTTCCGATTTCACCGCTGCCCATGATCGCTATCATCTCACCAATGCAGGACTGCAAGAGCGTATGGCGTCTCTGGCGAAAGAACTGATAGTGTATGCTACTATCATGCGCACCTTGCGCACGCGCACGACCAGTGGGTCTCTCCGCGCTCAAACGAATGGACTCCAGAACGAGGAGATTGTATGCTTACAGGACCCATCTTACTCCAGCTTATCGTCATCTTAGTCGTCGTCCAGATTTTTGGGCTGCTCTGCAAGAGCATTGGCCAACAATGGGTAATTGGTGAAATTCTGGCGGGACTGGCATTAGGCCCTTCCCTACTAGGGAGGCTCTTGCCAGGAGTACAGGGCTTCATTTTCCCTCCTTCTCTGCTGCCCACACTGCAAACGCTGGGCGATCTTGGCCTGGTGCTCTACATGTTCTCTTTGGGGGCACGCCTGGATACCCATATGATGCTCAGCCAGAGCAGAACGGCCATGCTGACCTCGATCAGCGGGATCTTGCTCCCCTTGATCATGGGCATGACGCTGGCATTTTTTCTCTTCCCCAGCCTTGGTGGGCCAAAAGCTACGCTGCTCTCTTTCATGCTTATGGTGGGAACCGCGCTGGCCATCACGGCATTTCCCGTGCTCGCCCGCTTCATCGCTGAAAGAAAGCTCCTGGGAACGAGAATCGGGACACTCGCCCTGACTTGTGCGGCCATCGATGATGTCATTGCCTGGTGTTTCCTGGCACTGGTGATCGCTATCGCCCATTCCCAGGGTCTACCATCCGTTATGCTCACAGTCGGTCTTACCGGGCTCTTTATCGTGTGTCTGTTGACTATGGTACGGCCTGCGCTTGCCTTCGCTGCCCGACAGGTGCGCTCAAAGCAGCTCCTGGTGACCCTCAGCATAGTGCTGCTGTTGTTCTCTGCTTACTGTACCAATACCATTGGCATTCACCCTGTCTTTGGCGCTTTCCTGATGGGGCTTATTTTGCCTCGTACCCTCCTCTTTGTGGAGCTGGTTCGCGATGTAGATCGGGTGAATACGCTGCTTTTTCTTCCGCTCTACTTCGTTTATAGCGGGTTGCGTACACAGATCGGATTGATCAACACTCCCTGGTTGTGGCTTATCTGTCTGCTGGTGCTACTGATTGCCTGTGCAGGTAAAATCTTTGGCGGCACGTGCTCCCTACGCTTCAGAGGTGAGAGTTGGCGTGACTCTCTCAGCTTGGGGATATTAATGAATACGCGTGGACTGGTCGAACTGATCGTTCTCAACATTGGACTCGATCTGGGTGTGCTCTCATCTCCCATGTTTGCGATGCTGGTGATTATGGCTCTGGTGACGACGATGATGGCCTCCCCGCTCCTATCCCTGCTGGGCTACAGGTATCAGGCCGCTCAGGAAATTCAAGAGAGCACTGCTATACAGGAACATATTCCATAAGGAGGCCAGGCTTCACGTATGTAAGGGCCGTTTTTGATCAAGGGAGGAACTCTTGTTGTGCAGCAAAGAGGCAACACATGAGAAGCTAGATCATCAGGCGATGAGCTATAGTACCCATAGCAATGAGTGAGCAGCATAGGCATACTATACAGGCCATTGAGAGTTCAGAAGACGCTGGAACCACGTTTCTGAGACACCCTGAGCAAGTATGAAGCGCTGTCTCTTAAGCGCTCACGCTAGAAGCACACACCCGCTAAGGATATACTCTAGATAGTGCATTACTCCTTAGCGGGCACTTCTACACCTCTGCCTGGCCTCTTAGCATCCTCTGCCTCTCCTCCTCTCGACACTTTTTAGCAAATTTAAGCAATGCATGTATGAGAGAGTATTAGCGCAATAGAAAAGAAGATATTCTCTCCAGGAACAGTTATAGTTACTCATGTACTTTATAGTACGCAGGAGATTTACACGTTAGCATAATGGGACAGGAGTAAGCAACTATGGCTATTGACTTACGGAATAAACTTGAAAACAAGCGGGTCATTGGCGATCCTGCCGCATGGGAAAGCAACTTTGCCCACGCATTGGATCGCGTTTCTCTGCGTATCGATGCTCGCACGAATGCCCAACTGCAGCACGAGGCGCTCCACAATCCCGATCCAGTGATGCGCGAGCAGGCCATTTATGAGTATGCTGATCGCAACGAGTATGATGCGATTGAGCTGCTCTGTCAGGTTGTCAAGCATGACCCTGATCGCCAGGTACGATGGGATACCCTCTGGGCTATCGAAAAGCTCGGTGGTCTGGCTGCCACGCAGGCGCTCGATGGCTTCTTACACGATGCCGATCCGGAAATTGCTGAGTGGGCCAGTGTGTTTCTTGGCGAATTGAAGTCCGGCGATCCGGTCTTCGACAAGCGCGACTATCGTTACATTCCGGGCCGCACGTTTGATGAGACGATCTTCTTGCTCATCCACTGCGATCTCTATATCCGCCTGGATGATAGCAACGAGCGATGGGGAAAGCTCTCGTTGGCGCCACAAGGCCTGGGTCGTGTCTATGGTCAGGCTCACGCCTGCCCGAATGTCGATACAAGAGAGCACACTATCCTGATCGGCAAAGCGATCGAAGGCATGCATGACGATGGCAGCCCCCATGTCGAGAATTTCTTGTTCCGCGGCTTCACTGAGCGCTCTCGCCGCGACACCGGAAATTTCTTCTTCGAGTCCTCGATGAAACGCCCATTCTTCCAGTCTGGTCGCGCCGACGATACCTCGAAGGGGATGACCTATAGCGAAATCGGCTTTGCCCGCGCTGGTCGCTGGTATCTGGAAGATCGCTTCCAGATCAAAGAGTCCCCCGCCATCCGCTATGTCCGTGGCACCTTCCAGGGCTGGGGCTATGTGAACCTTGAGCATATGATCGGTCGCCCGCTCGACCAGATGCTCCTCCCCGGCAACGCGATTCTATCTACCCTGCACGATCCTATTGCGGGTCCATTGACCAACACCTTCATTGCCGGAACCTTCAAAGGCAAACTCAATGACTGGGACGATGATGGTATCATCGATGTCAATTCTCGCAATGTCTATTCGACCAAAGTCGGTGAAGTGGATATGAATCAGGACGGGATTGCGGATCATCCTGGCGTTACTTGCTGCCACTGGGTCAGCCCATTCTAGTTGTGGCCAGACCTCACAGGCTCAGGTAAACTACGCACGGCTCTGGATGGAGACCATTTCCATCCAGAGCTTTTTGCCTGCCTGCACATCTTCAGACGACGCGTGCAAATTCTCCCCGGATGATGCTGCCGATATCGACCAGACTCGCTACCTCCTGATAGAGCTGGTTCATGCGCTCATGGACATCGGCTAGCCGCATCACTTCTTCATGATGTTGCTGGTCACGGAAAATGCTGATACCTACGAATGCTACTTCATCCTCCCCCAACTCAATAGCTTTGTCAAAGGCCAGGCAGCCATATTTGGCCGCGAGTTCGTGCCCCTGCAACGTCATGTCATCCAGCGCGCCCAACTGCCGATATAGCTCGGCCGCCTCTCGCTGGATGCGCAAGAAGCTCTCGACATGCTGCCGGGGAACACGATAGAAATAGATTGACATATACATGTTAAGAACACCATCCCTCTTTACCTATTTTTTATGTATTATAATGAAGAAAAATTTTAGGCGTCAAGCATTGGTCCTGTAAGAAAAACACTTCATTTGAAGGAGAAACAAAGCGATGATACATGATCAGGAGCAACCGGTTATTATAGGTTCAGGGCTCAGCGGTATGATGATCAGTGAGATGCTTTCGCGGGACAGGATTCATCATGTCCTGATAGGGGATGCCCCCAATACTTTACCTCGCCTGGGAGAATCACTGAACCTCGATGGGACACTTGGTCTATGGGAACTCTTCCCCGAGTTCTCACAATACTATATTCCTAAGAAATATGCTGTCAGTTATTTAGGCGATTATGTCTTTGTCTGTACATTTGCCAGGGGCCGCCTCATCTTGCCACGCCTCTTTTTCACCTTATTGGGATATAAAACACCATTGAATGGATTAGTGCAATTCGATCGGCTCGGTTTCGATGCTGCCCTGTATAATCAGGTTATCTCTAGCCCATATTGCCAGCAGATGAGCGAAAAAGTCGTTGATATAGCATATGACCCTCCCTCAGATACCCTCAAGAAAATCACCTTCTCCAATGGGGACTTCCTGACTCCATCTTATGTCTTTGACGCGACCAACCATGGCAGGCTAGTTGGTCAGGCGGCTGGTATCCACTGCACGATGATAGGCGACCCGCAACGCGTTGTCTATACACACTACCATGCACAGGAGGATGCGGCGGCTCCTCTTGAAGCCTGGGAGTATTCTACAAATATCATACTCCTTTCCCCAGAAAGAGATACTATTCATGGTCTGGCCTGGTGTATTCCTTTAGGGAACTATGTATCCATTGGAGTCAATATAAAGGCGAGCGACAGCAACCTCTCTGACGAAGCGCTTCTGGAGATTGCTGAGCAGGCTTACGCCCGACGTGGCCTTCACTATCGCCAGCGCTATCGCCTTCCAACTACTACTATGAGTTTAAAGTACCATTTCTTCATTCATGAACGTGCCTATGGGGGAAACTGGTTACTGGTTGGACCCGCTTATTGCCAGATCTGGTGGATGTCAGGCGCTGGCGTGGGGACATCCTTTGCCGCCGCTCAGATTGCGGCATCCGTCCTGCAAAACCCTCAGAAGTTCGGACGATTGTACCAGGACTACTTGCGAGGATTATTAAATCTTCATCGCATCTTTGATTGGTTCATATCTACAGACTATTCCCTCGTTACAGTGAAAGATGTGGCCGGGCAAGGCGATCACCTGGTGACATCAAATCTGAGACGTATCGCCCGCTCAACGCGTCTGCGACCTCGCAAGATAAGCCAGTTGTTTGGCTTTCTCTTCTCGCGCATACTCACTCTGAAAGGCTATTGCTATGCCATCAAAGTTGAGCCTGCACAGCAGACGGAGTCCATTTTTAAACGCGCAGTAGAGAAACGCTGAGCGCTTCCCCCATGGAGGCAAGATATGCTAGAGAGCAATCAGAGAATACTTGAACAACTTCTCCCTTTTCTTGTAGAGAAGAAAGACCTCTCGGCTGCGGCAGACATCATTTCCCCGCACGTTATCTCTCATATGGATCATTTTACCTCTCGTGGTTTTGAGACCTGGATGCTCTGGGTCCACTTCATCAATACACGTAGAAGAGTCTCCCAACTGGATATTATCCTGGACAGCATGGAGGCAAACCCGGACGAAAGTATTACAGCTCATGGAAAATGGCAAGCTTTCCGGAGAGGAAAGCCTGCCATCTCTGGCAGGATATCTGCCACCTACAAGTTCGACAATGGAAAAATTGTCGAGATATGGACAACACGCACAAACTATACCTTTCTCGTCGGTCCATTGATGCACTTCCACTTGGGATCGCTCCTCATCCTCCTCTATTTCAGCATCTGGGCGCATTTTTTTAGAAATCAAAAGCGTTTTCACGCCTCTCCAGGTTCAAGCAAGCTATGAGAAGCCACGCGCCCAAAAGTAAGTTATAGTAACCATACGAGCTTACATCTGAATCGATATCAATCATTTCGCTATCTCCTCTATATTAGATTCAACAAGTAAAACGTTGGATAAAGAAGGAATATAGAGCGTGTTCTTCTCGCCTGGACGACTCCGGAGATCTCTCTTTAGCATCTCTATGGAGGAGACCACTTTCGCTAGACAAGGATTTTATAGAGGCAGCCAGCAGGCGCAAGAAAAATTATATCGGGTTGTATGTGCCTTTCTGCAAGGGTATCACGCTGCGCTTGAGGATGACCATTTCGAGGTATTGCTGCCTCGCCTTCAAACGATTGATACTGAGTTTCGCGGCTTTGCCTTTGAAGGCGCAGCTATGGAGTTGGCATTCCTCGATTGTTTTTTTCCCTGGAAGCGCCGCCTGCAGGCCTTTCTGCAAGGACCTGGAGCAAATCATATTTATGAGCTGCATATTGGGGCAGGATGGACGCTTGGCCGACTCCCCCGCAGCGCTGCCCGCTTGATGAGGCAGTTCGATCCATTACTCGCCTGGCTCGTGATAGATGGCTACGGTTTTCATCAGGGGTTTTTCTCCTGGCGTCACTTTCTCCAGGATCAAATGCTGCCTCCACGTCTTTCTGGATATGCTCTACGGGTCTTTGATCAAGGGCTGGGGCGAAGCCTCTGGTTTGTGAAAGGGGCTGACGCTTCCCAGATCATCACTAACGTGAAATCGTTTCCTCCTTTCCGGCAGGGCGACCTCTGGAGTGGGGTTGGGGTGGCATGCGCCTATGCGGGAGGGGGAGAGAATGAGGCCATTCAGGCATTGTGCGATTCGGCAGGGCCATATCGACCATATCTTGCTCTGGGTGCCGCCTTTG
>Ga0070730_10001021_pt1 | contig 28153 bp, 28 predicted proteins | sample Coa_R1_3_FD_66447 | JGI IMG/M metagenome (GOLD analysis project Ga0070730, IMG submission 66447) | Surface soil microbial communities from Centralia Pennsylvania, which are recovering from an underground coalmine fire - Coalmine... | ecosystem: Environmental > Terrestrial > Soil > Unclassified ... | reverse complement strand
TTCACGGTCGAGACCGGCAAGGGCTACGTTGCCGCCACGCTGAACCGTCCCGAGGACGCGCCCATCGGGCTCATCCCCGTCGACGCGCTGTTCAGCCCGGTGCGCAAGATCAGCTACAAGGTCGAGAACACCCGCGTCGGTCAGGTCACGGACTATGACCGCCTGGCGATGGTGGTCGAGACCAACGGCGCGGTGACGCCCGAGGACGCGGTGGCGCTCGCCGCCCGCATCCTGCAGGACCAGCTGCAGCTGTTCATCAATTTCGACGAGCCGCGCCTCGCGACCGAGGAGAGCCGTCCGGCCGAGCTGCCGTTCAACAAGAACCTGCTCCGCAAGGTCGACGAGCTCGAGCTGTCGGTGCGTTCGGCCAACTGTCTCAAGAACGACAACATCGTCTACATCGGCGATCTCGTTCAGAAGACCGAGGCGGAGATGCTGCGCACGCCGAATTTCGGCCGCAAGTCGCTGAACGAGATTAAGGAAGTTCTGAGCCATATGGGCCTCCATCTGGGTATGGAGATCCCGAACTGGCCGCCAGAGAACATCGAAGAGTTGGCCAAGCGGCTTGAAGAGCCGTACTGAGTTGAGGACGGCCCGCTAGGCCGCGAGGGAGTAATTTATGCGTCACGGAATGAGCGGCCGGAAGTTCAGCCGCACCTCGTCCCATCGCAAGGCGATGTTCGAGAATATGGCTGCCGCGCTGCTGAAGCACGAGCAGATCACCACGACCCTGCCGAAGGCGAAGGACCTGCGTCCGATCGTCGAGAAGCTGATCACGCTCGGCAAGCGCGGGGGCCTTCATTGCCGGCGCCAGGCGCTGTCGATGCTCCAGGACACGACGATCACCGAGAAGCTGTTCTCGTCGATCGCCGACCGCTACAAGGAGCGTCAGGGCGGCTACATCCGCATCGTCAAGGCGGGCTTCCGCTATGGCGACAGCGCGCCGATGGCCGTGATCGAGCTGGTTGATCGCGATCCGGAAGCCAAGGGGCAGGACTCCGGTCCGGTCGCCGAGGCTGAGGCCACCGCGGCCTGATTTCAGGCCGGTGCCCTTGCGGCGCCGCTGAAATGAAAGATACGTCAGGCCCGGGTGCTGCTGCACCCGGGCCTTTCGTCGTTCCGGCCGAAATCACGCCCCTGACCGGCCCCGTGGCCGAAGCCGGTGCCGCACCCGGCCAGTGAGCCGGCGGGTCAGGCCTCGTCCGGCTTGTTCGTCTGATAGCTCACGGCCTCGGGCAGCACGATTTCGCCGGCGAGCCAGCGCCGCTCGGCATCCGGGTCAGCCCAAGCGGCGACGAGGGCGGCGGTCAGCTCCAGCGACTGCCGCGGCGCGCCGGCATCTTCGAGCGCATAGCTCCGGGTATGGGAGACCACGTTGGTCAGCATGTTGGCGGCCGTCGGCTGCGGCACGTCCTGGCCGATGCCGGCATGGACCGCTTCGCAGCGCTTCAGGTTGAGCGACAGATAGCCCTGGCAGGGCGTCGGCCGCGCGGCATGGCCCAGGCATTCCATGGTCTCGGGATCCTGGACCGGGCAGGCGATCTGCAGGCGATGGCGGGCGAGCGGCTCCATGCCGTGGCCGCGCGCGTCGGCGGCGATCGCCCGGGCCTTGATCGCCGCGACCCTGTGGGCCGGCAGATTGCGCTCGAGATGGTCGACGAGCGCGAAGACCTCGTCGGGCGTGACGTCGATCGTCAGCGTGCAGCATACGCCGCAGCCCTTGGCGCAGGCGACGGGCGTGCCGGCCTGCTCGAGCGCCGGGAACACCGGCCGCATCTCCTGGTCCAGGATCGCGATGCGTTCCTCGGCCACGGCCGCGGACAGGCCGGGCCGCATGCCGTGTTGCCGGATCACCGCCTCCAGGCGCGCCTTGGCGCGCTCATAGGCGCCGAGCAGGAATTGCTGGGCCTCCTTGGGCAGATCTTCAGTCTTGGCATGTTCGGTCACGTCGGAAACTCCACGGGCTCAGCAGACGCCTGCTTCAAGGATGGTCAAGCTCGCGGTCGCGCAATCGATCCGCGCCTCGACCCCATAGGGCAGGGTCAGCATCGGCTGAGTATGACCGAAGTCGAGCCGCGAAAGCACCGGAAGATCGGGCAGGCCCGCCTGGGCGAGCGAGGCGACGACCGCCGCCTCCAAGCGCGTCTGGTAGCTCTCGTCGCCCATGGGTGAGGCGCGCGCGATCAGAATGCCGGCGAGCTTTTCCAGAATTCCCTGCGCCGCATAGTTGCGCAGCCAATATTCGACGAAGCCGGGGGCGGGGACGTCCTCCGACGTCTCCAGGAACAGGATGGCGCCGTCCCAATAGGCGGGTGCCGGCCACCAGGCCGTCGCCTTGATCATTTCCAGCACCTCGGCGCAGCCGCCGATCAGCCGGCCGGTGGCGCCGCCGCGTCCCTGCAGCAGGCGCAGCATGCCGGGCGGATGGAGGCGGCGGGGCCGGGTCTGCAGCGTGCTGTCGCTCCAATCGAGCAACTCGTCGGTCCAGCCCTCCCGATTTTGGCCGACGAGGCCGATCGGCTCGGCCTGGAACAGTGCCCGCCGCACGCCATCGACGGTGAAGCGATGCATTCCGGCATTCTCGCCGAAGCCCGCCATGATGCTGGGGCCGTAGAATGAGGTCACCCCGGCCGCGAGGCAGGCGAAATGCAGGCTCGTCGTGTCGGAGAACCCGAGGAAGACCTTGGGATTGGCGCGAATGACGCTGAGGTCGAGATGCCGGATGAGCCGGATCGAATCATTGCCGCCGATGGTCGCGACGACGCCGGCGATCGACGGGTCGGCGAAGGCCTGCATCAGGTCCTCGGCCCGTGCCGCCGGATTGGCTGCGACCCATTCGGGCGGGCGCATCGTGTGCGGCATCTCGATCAGTTCGACCCCGAACTCGGCCTCGAACTGGCGCTTGCCGGCCTGATAGCGGTGCGGGAACAGGCCCGGGCCGCCCCAGGACGGCGTCACGGCGGCCAGCCGGTCTCCGGGGGCGAGGCGCCGGGGCTTCAGCAGCGGACGGCGCCAGCGATCGGCGACGTCGAGGGTGGTGATCATGAACGGGCGGATCTCTCGGTTGTGTCGTGGATAGTGTCTACAATTTCGGCGGGGGCGGGCAAGGCCCACCGGCGCTCGCGCCGTTGGATTTGACGGTCGGATATTATTTTGGTACCTAGGTACAATGATTACGATCGATCGTGTCCAGACCGGTGTGCGGCTCGAACGCCGCCTGCTCAAGGTGCTAAAGGCGCTCGCGGAGTACCTGGATCTGTCGCTTGGCGACCTGATCGAGGGCATCGTGCTGCACGCATTCGAGGACAAGCCGCCCTTCTCGGCTGAGACCTTGCGCCAGATCGAGGCGTTGAAATCGGTCTACGGCCTCACGCTCTCGGCGGCGGATTCTCATCGGCTGATCGAAGGAGCCGAAGGCGATGACACTCCCTGACGACGCGGAATCGGCGATCGCCCAATTCTGCTCCGGCAGTCTCGATCCGCGACATTTCCATCATCGTGACCACGTGCGCGTCGCCTTCGAAATGCTGCGCCGTGCGCCGTTTCTCGCGGTCGCGCCGACCTATGCCGACGCCCTGCGCGATCTTGCAGCCCGCGCCGGCCGGCCTGACGCCTATCATGAAACCATCACGATCGGCTTCCTGGCGCTGGTCGGCGAGCGGCTGGCCACGCAGGGCGGGGACGATTTCGCTCGGTTCGAACGGGACAATCAGGACCTGTTCGACAAATCGATCCTCTTGCGCTGGTACAGTGCCGAGCGCCTGGGCTCCGCCACGGCGCGCCGGACCTTCCTGCTGCCGGAGCCGCGCTGAGCGTGGCCGTCGTCGGCGCGGGCCGGCGTCAGCCGGCCTGACATTGCACGCCGCGACGGTCGGCGCGCCATGCGGCTGTGCCGTGCTGGCATCCCGGGCGGACATTGCCTAGATTGGTCGCCAGCCATGATCCGTCCGACGCTTGTTCTCGTTCTGCTCTTCGTCCTGCCGGCCGGTGCATCGGCCGCGGACTCCCGTGCCGTGCCGGCGTCGGCCCAGCAGGTCCTGCTGTCCTATGCGCCGGTGGTGCGCAAGGCGGCACCGGCGGTGGTCAATGTCTATACCCGCGCCGTGGGCGATGTCGGCGCCGCGGCCGACGTGCGGCGCGACCCGGCCTATCGCCGGTACTTCGCGCCCGGCGCGGATCGGCTCGGCCATTCGCTCGGCTCCGGCGTGATCGTCGACCCGAACGGCACGATCGTCACCAACCAGCATGTCATCCAGGACGCCGGCGCCATCGTCATCGTGCTGTCCGACCGCCGGGAATTCGATGCCGAACTGGTGCGCGGCGACGACCGCACCGACCTGGCGGTGCTCAAGATCAATACCAGCGGCGAGGCGCTGCCGTTCCTGACCATCAAGGACACGGACGACCTGGAGGTCGGCGACATCGTGCTGGCGATCGGCAATCCGTTCGGCGTCGGCCAGACGGTGACGTCGGGCATCGTCTCGGCGCTCGGCCGCTCGGTCGACGGCATCAATGACTATCGCTCCTTCGTCCAGACCGACGCCGCGATCAACCCCGGCAATTCCGGCGGCGCGCTCGTCAGCCTCGACGGCAAGCTAGTCGGCATCAATACCGCGCTCTATTCCGAGGGCGGCGGATCGGTCGGCATCGGCTTCGCCATCCCGGGCGATCTCGTGCGCTCGGTGCTGACGCCGAGCGAGGGCGCCGGCCATCGCATCCTCAGGCCGTGGCTCGGCGCCTCGGGCCGCTCGGTGACTGCCGGCGCTGCCCGCAAGCTCGGCCTCAGCCGTCCTTCCGGCATGCTGATCGAGGATGTCGTGCCGCGCGGGCCCGCCGCCGAGGCCGGGGTCAGGCCGGGCGACGTCATCCTGTCGATCGACCAGCGGCCGGTGCCGGACGAAGACGGCCTGCGCTTCCGCTTCGCGACCTTGCCGGTCGGCGCCACCGCCAAGCTCGGCGTCTGGCGGGCGGGCGAGCCGATGGATCTCGAAATCCGGCTGGTGGCGCCGCCCGAGACGCCGCCGCGCCAGGTCACGCAATTGCGGGCGGCGGGGCCGCTGCTGGGCGTCACCGTCGCCAACCTGTCGCCGGCGCTCGCCGACGAGCTGCATACCGACGAGGTGGCGGGCGTGATCGTGCTCGACGTGCCGCGCGGTGCGCCGCACCTGCGGCTGCTGGTCGGCGACGAGCTGGTCGAGCTCAATGGCCAGCGCATCGCCGATGTCGGCCAGTTGCAGGCGCTGCTGCCGCGGCTCACGGCGCCCTGGCGGGCGACGGTCCGGCGCGACGGCCGCATGATCCACCTGACGGGCAGCTGACATGGCGCCCTCTCTGTTCGAAGCGCAGGCGCCGCGGCCGCTTGCCGACCGGCTCAGGCCGCAGACGCTTGCCGACGTGGTCGGCCAGGACCACCTGCTGGCGCCGACCGCGCCGATCGGCCGGATGGTCGCCGCCCACCGGCTGGCCTCGATGGTGCTGTGGGGTCCGCCCGGCTGCGGCAAGACCACGATCGCGCGGCTGCTGGCGGACCAGACCGACCTGGAATTCGAGCCGCTGTCGGCGGTGTTCTCCGGCGTCGCGGATCTTCGGAAAGTGTTCGAGACGGCCAAGCTCCGGCGCCAGGCCGGGCGTGGCACGCTGCTGTTCATCGACGAGATCCATCGCTTCAACCGCGCCCAACAGGACAGCTTCCTGCCCTATGTCGAAGACGGCACGATCGTGCTGATCGGCGCCACGACCGAGAACCCGTCGTTCGAGCTGAACGGCGCGCTCTTGTCGCGCGCCCAGGTCTTCATCCTGAAGCGGCTCGACGAGGCGGCGCTCGGCATCCTGGTCGATCGGGCGGAGGCACTGGTCGGCCACAAGCTGCCGCTCGACGAGGACGCGCGGCACGCGCTCCTGGCCATGGCCGACGGCGACGGCCGCTATCTCCTGAACCTGGTCGAGGAGGTGGCCCTGCTGCCGGCCGGCACGTCGCCGCTCGATCCGAAGCGGCTCGCGGCCCAGGTCCAGCACCGCGCCCCGCTCTACGACAAGGCGCAGGAGAGCCACTACAACCTGATTTCCGCGCTGCATAAGTCGCTGCGCGGATCCGATCCGGATGCGGCGCTCTATTGGTTCGCGCGCATGCTGGTCGGCGGCGAGGATCCGCTCTATATCGTCCGCCGGCTCGTCCGCTTCGCCAGCGAGGATATCGGCATGGCCGATCCGAATGCGCTCGTGCAGGCGATGATGGCCTGGGATGCGTACGAGAGGCTGGGTTCGCCCGAAGGCGAGCTGGCTATTGCGCAGGCGGTCGTGTATCTCGGCACCGCACCGAAGTCGGTCGGCGTCTACAAGGCGCATGGCGCGGCGGTGCGGGCGGCCAAGCAGACCGGCTCGCTGATGCCGCCGATGCATATCCTGAACGCGCCCACCAAAATGATGCGCGAGCATGGCTATGGCGCCGGCTACAGCTACGATCCGGACACCGAAGACGGGTTTTCCGGCCAGAATTATTTCCCCGACGGCATGGCCCGCGAGGAATTCTATCACCCGGTCGATCGCGGCTTCGAGCGGGAGATCCGCAAGCGGCTCGACTATTGGGACAAGCTGCGCCGGCGTCGGGCCGGCGCGGGTCCCGCGACAGGAGATAACGAACGATGAGCGGCGTACGCCTCATCCAGGTGTCGGACGACGACGCCGACATCAGGCTCGACCGCTGGTTCAAGCGGCAATACCCGGGCCTGAGCCACATCCGGCTCGAGAAGCTGCTGCGCACCGGCCAGGTTCGAGTGGACGGCGGCCGCGTCAAGGCAGCGACCCGGCTCGCAGCCGGCTCGACCATCCGCATTCCGCCCTTGGACGACTGGGCCGAGGCGCCGCTGCCGCCGGACGATCGCCCGAAGGCCGGCCCGAAGCCGCCGAGCGAGGCGGAGCTGGAGAAGCTCAGGCAGCTGGTGCTCTATCGCGACAAGGACGTGATCGCGATCAACAAGCCCCATGGCCTGGCGGTGCAGGGCGGCACGAACACGACCAAGCATGTCGACGGCATGCTCGATGCACTGATGTTCGAGGCGAAGGAACGGCCGCGGCTGGTCCATCGCCTGGACAAGGACACGAGCGGCGTGCTGCTGCTGGCGCGCTCGGCCAAGGCCGCCACCTGGCTTGCCGAGGCGTTTCGCGAGAAGACCGCGCGCAAGACCTATTGGGCCGTGGTCGCGGGCGTGCCCCGGCCTCATCGCGGCAAGATCGACCTGCCGGTCGGCAAGGGCGTCGATGGCGGGCGCGAGAAGATGGTCGCTGATGAGGACGAGGGCCGCTGGGCCGTCACCTATTATGCCGTGGTCGAGCAGGCCGCGCAGAAGGTGGCCTGGCTCGCCCTGATGCCGGTCACCGGACGCACCCACCAGCTGCGCGTCCATTGCGCCGAGATCGGCTCGCCGATCCTGGGCGACGGCAAGTACGGCGGTGACAAGGCGGTGCTCGACGGCATCGACCATTCGCGCAAGCTGCATCTCCATGCCCGCTCGATCCGGCTCGACCGGCCCGACGGCAGTGTGCTGGAGGTGACGGCGCCCTTGCCGCCGCACATGCAGGCGACCTGGAAGTTCTTCGGCTTCGACTCGAAGCCGGACAGCGATCCGTTCCTCGAGCTCGATCTGGACTGACCTCTGCCGATGGAACCCTGCCTGGTCGTGTTCGATTGCGACGGAACCCTGGTCGATGCCCAGGCCGGCATCATCCAGGGCGTGGTCGAAGCCTTCGCCGCCGCCGGCCTGGAGGCCCCCGCGCATGAGGCGATCCGGCGCGGCGTCGGCCTGTCGCTGGGGGCCGCGATGGCCCGGCTGGCGCCGGAGGCGGGGCCTGACCTGGTGCTGCGCCTCGCCGACCTTTATCGCGACGCGTTCGTGACGTTGCGCCAGCGTCCGGATCATGCCGAACCGCTCTATCCCGGCGCGGTCGAGGCGCTGGATCGGCTCGGGGCTCACGGCGCCGTGCTCGGCGTCGCCACTGGCAAGGGGCGGCGGGGCTTGCGCCATTCCCTGGAACGCCACGGGTTGCTCGACCGATTCTCCGTGCTGCAGACCGCCGACGATGCGGCCGGCAAGCCGGCACCCGACATGCTCTATAACGCCATGGCGGCGACCGGCATCGATCGGACCCGCACGCTGATGGTCGGCGACACGACGTTCGACATGCTGATGGCAAAGGCGGCGCGGGTGGCGTCCGTCGGCGTCGCCTGGGGCTATCATGCGCCGGACGAGCTCAGGGCGGCGGGAGCGGGACGGGTGCTCGACCGCTTCGCCGAACTGGTGCCCCATGCGGCCGAACTCTTCGCATTCGAGGCTTAGATGAAGCGCTTCTACAAATCCGTGACGGCGGTTCCGGTCGAGGGCGGCTTCGGGGTGGAACTCGACGGCAAGGCGCTGAAGACGCCGGCCAAAGGGCCGCTGGTACTGCCGACCGAGGCGCTGGCGCGCGCTATCGCCGAGGAATGGGACGCCCAGGCTGAGACCGTTCAGCCCCACACCATGCGCCTGATGCAGCTCGCGTCGACAGCGCTCGACCGGGTGGCGCTGCATCGGCTGGCAGTGGTCGACGAGGCGGCCGGCTATGCCGCGAGCGATCTCCTGTGCTATCGCGCCGAGGCGCCGGCCGGCCTAGTCGCACGCGAGGCGCAGCTGTGGCAGCCGCTCCTCGACTGGGCCATGGTCCGGTTCGACGCGCCGCTCATCGTCACCAGCGGCATCGTGCATGTCGACCAGCCGGCGGCGAGCCTGAAAGCCCTGCGCGCGGTCCTGCTCGACTTCGATTCGCTGACCCTGACCGCCGTCGCCGACCTGACCGCGGCCTGCGGTTCGCTCATCCTCGCGCTCGCCGTCTGGGACGGAAGGGTCGATGCCGTCGGCGCTTCGGCGGCGGCGCTGATCGACGAGACGGTGCAGAACGAGCGCTGGGGCGAGGATGCCGAGGCGAAGGCACGGCGCGCGCAGCTCGTCGCCGACATCCACGCCGCGGCCCGCTTCCTGACGCTGCTGAAAGCCTGAGCCGGAAAAAGAGAACCCGCCGACGCTTGGAGCGTCGGCGGGCTCAGTTTCAAGGATGATGAGAGGGGATGTCCCACTCATCAAGTGAACTCGGCACGGTTGGCCGAAGTTCCCTTGACAGTGGCTTTATTGCAGAACGATTTCCGCACGGCGGTTCTGCGGCTCACGCACGCCGTCGGCGGTCGGAACCAGGAGGCCGCTCTTGCCGACGCCCGAGGTCGCGATCTCGGTCTCCGGCACGCCGTCGGCGATCAGCTGCTGCTTGACCGCGGCGGCACGATGCTCCGACAGGGCCTGGTTGTACTTGGCCGAGCCGACCGTGTCGGTATGGCCCGTCACGTTGATCTGGGTCAGGTGACCGGCCTTCACGCTGTCCGACGCCTGCTGGATGACATGGGCGGCGGCGCTGGTGATGTCAGCCTTGTTGAAGTCGAAGAACACCTGGAACGCGCGCTGCACTTCCGGGGCCTTGGCGACCGGGGCCGGCGGGGGCGGCGGGGTGACGGCCGGCAGCGGCGCCTGGGCCACTTCGGGCGCCCAGAACTCGTAGCGGACGCCCAGGGTCACTTCCTGATCGCCGATCGAGGTGCGGGTCGGGCTGCCGACGCCGCTCAGGCCGGGCGAGCTGTTGAACGTGCCGTTCTCGGTGCCGAAATAGCGGTAGTCGAGGTCGACCTTGAGGTGCGGCATGACGGCGTAGGAGACGCCGGCGATGCCCTGGTAGGCCAACACGTCGTCCTTGCCGCTCACGACATTGCCATTATAGCTCGACGCATGGTCGAAGCGCGGCCGGGCCCAGCCCACGCCCACGCCGACATGCGGGATGAAGCCATAGGAATCGACGCCGAACATGCCCGGGTCGATGTCATAGAGGCCGTTCAGCATCACCGAATAGGTGCCGAGCGCGCCGCCATTGGCGACGCCCGAATTGCGCACGCCGCGCAGATCGTTGCGGCGGTAGCCGCCCTCGAGTTCCGCCCGGAAGCCGTTGCCGAAGCCCCAGCCGACGGTGCCGAGGCCGACCCAGCCGGGCTCGAAATCGCTCTTGGCATCAGCGCCGCCGCCGTTCGGGCTGATGTCGTTCAGGAAGCTGCCACCACCGGCCGCGCCGACATAGGGGCCGACGGTGTAGTTCGGGTTCGTGGTGGTCTGCGCCTCGACGGCGCCGGCACCATAGAAGGCCAGAACAGCGGCCGTGCCGAGCAGGGCGGCAATAGTACGTTGCTTCGTCATTCCAGTCTCCAATACTAACGGTACGGCGTGGCCGACCATACGCCACAGTCAACTCCATAGGACACTGACTGTTGCACGTGATTGTTTTCATTGTTTCGAGGTGTTGCGAAGATAACACGCGACGTTTTGGCCCACTTGCCGGGGCCTTGATTAACGCCGGGCGCATAAGGTGGTAACGATGTCTGTCATGGCAAGGGCTATATTATGGCGAATGTGTGGCATGTTCTTTTGACATGCAACCCAGCTCTTTGTTTTTGAGTTGGAACCTTGGTGTTCCGAAGGGTTTCGACTCCCGCGAGCGCCGTCGGGATGCGCGTGGCGCGACGAGCCGTCTGGCGATGCCATATCGGTCATCGTCTTATCCGCCTCGATCTGCTAGTCTCCCGACGGCTCATGGAGCCCGCCGCGTGCCGCGACCACGCGGCATGCGGGAGGCGAGAGAGTGGCCTGCGCCGTTAGGTGTTGTGCCCTTTCGCCGCATCCGGCACGAAGTCGGTGTATAATAAGAGGTATCCGGCGATGCGGCGCGCGGCAGTGTTTTTTGTCGGCCTGGCCATTGTGGCTGCGGGCGGCGGTGTCTTTCTTTGGCATTCTCAGCATGGATCCGCCTCTGCCGGGGCGGGCCCAGCCGCGCGCCCGACGCCGACCGTCCATGTGGCGGCCGTGGCGCAGCGGGACGTGCCGGTCTATGTGCGCGGCATCGGCCAGGTCCAGCCGTTCAACATCGTCCAGATCAAGAGCCGGGTCGACGGCCAGATCGACAAGATCCTGTTCACCGAAGGCCAGCAGGTCGCGGCCGGCGATCCGCTGATCGAGGTCGATCCGCGGCCCTATCAGGCGGCGGTCGGCCAGGCCGAGGGCGCGCTCGCCAAGGATCAGGCCCAGCTCGTTTCGGCCAAGGCGGATCTCGACCGCTCGTCGAGCCTGCTGAAGAACGGCTACGCCTCGCGCCAGGCGTTCGACCAGCAGTCGGCCACGGTCGGCCAGCTCACGGCCACCATCCGGGCGGATCAGGCGGCGCTCGACGCGGCAAAGCTCAACCTGCAGTTCGCGACGATTCGCGCACCGATTTCGGGACGCATCGGCAAGCGCCTGGTCGATGCCGGCAACGTCATCCACACCGCCGACGACAATGACCTGGTCGAGATCGTCCAGGTGAAGCCGATCAATGTGCTGTTCACCGTGCCCCAGGATGCGCTGCCAGACATCCAGGCCGGCCAGCGCGCCGGCGCCCTGGTGGTCGAGGCGCGCTCGGGCAACGATCAGAAGAAGCTGGCCGAGGGCCGGCTGACCCTGATCGGCAACCAGATCGATGCGCAGACCGGCACGATCGAGCTGAAGGCGCTGTTCGAGAATGCGGACGAGGTGCTCTGGCCCGGCCAGTTCCTCAATGCGCGCGTCGTGACCAGCATCCGCAAGGACGCGGTGACCGTGCCGATGACGGCGATCCAGACCGGCGCCAAGGGCAAGTTCGTCTATGTGCTGGACCGGGAGGCATCGACGGTGGCGCCGCGCGACGTCAGCGTCCTGCAGAGCGTCCACGGCCTCGCGGTGGTCGCCGGCCTCAAGGTCGGCGAGACCGTCGTCGTCGACAATCAGGACCAGCTGTCGCCGGGCATGACGGTCAAGGCCGAACCCGGAACGGACGACCCGGTCGCCCTCGGGTCGCGCGCGGAAGCGACGCCGTCATGAAGCCGGGCGGCTTGAATCCCTGCCGGCCGTTCATCCTGCGGCCGGTGGCAACGCTGCTGCTCGCCATCGGCCTGCTGATCTTCGGTATCGCCGCTTGGGCCATGCTGCCGGTCGCGGCGCTCCCGCAGGTCGAATATCCGGTGATGAACGTCATCGCCAACCTGCCGGGCGCCAGCGCCCAGACCATGGCGACCTCGATCGCGGCCCCGCTGGAGCGGCAGTTCGGCTTCCTGAACGGCATCGTCTCGGTCAATTCGACCTCGTCGCTTGGCCAGACCTTCGTGCGGCTGCAGTTCGACCTCGGCCGCAATATCGACCTGGCGGCGATCGACGTGCAGTCGGCGATCTCGAACGCCGCAGGCGACCTGCCGCCCGACATGCCCAACCCGCCGTTCTTCTTCAAGGAGAACCCGGCCGAGCGCGCCATGGTCGTCATGGCCTTCACCTCCGACGTGCTGCCGCTGACCAAGGTCGACCAATTTGCCGACACGGCTGTGGTGCGCCGCATCTCGAGCCTGCCGGGCATCTCGCGCGCCTTCATGGCCGACGAACAGAAATTCGCGATCCGGGTCCAGATCAATCCGGCCTCGCTGGCGGCGCGTGGCCTGTCGCCCGAAGATGTGCGCAATGCGATCCAGCGCGCCACGGTCAATCGGCCGAAGGGCCGGCTCGAGGGCGGCGACGTGGTGACGACGGTCGAGTCCAACGACCAGATCTTCGACGCCGACGGCCTGCGCGACATCGTCGTGACCTATCGCAACGGCGCGCCGGTGCGCCTGTCGGACGTGGCCTCGATCGAGGATGGCGTCGAGAACGACAAGGCGATCGGCTGGTACAACGGCCACCCCGCCATCATCATCGCCGTGCAGAAGCGGCCGGGCGCCAATACGGTGCAGGCCGTCGACGGGCTGCGCGCCTCGCTCGCCACTCTCCGCGCGGCACTGCCGCCGTCGATCAACCTCAACATCGTGACCGACCGGGCCGAGACGATTCGTGCATCGCTGGGCGACGTCGAACTGACGCTCGGCATCACCATCGCGCTGGTGGTGATGGTGATCTTCATCTTCTTGCGTCATTTCTGGGCGACGGTGATCCCGTCGGTCACCATCCCGTTGTCGCTGCTGGCGACCCTGATGGTGATGCTGGGGCTGGGCTTCACGCTCGACAATCTGTCGCTGATGGCGCTCACCATCGCGGTCGGCTTCGTGGTCGACGACGCGATCGTGGTGATCGAGAACATCGTGCGTCACATGGAAGAGGGCGAGCCGCCGATCGAAGCCGCGATCAAGGGCGGCGGCCAGGTCGCCTTCACCATCATGTCGATCACGCTCTCGCTGGTCGCGGTCTTCATCCCGGTCTTCTTCATGGGCGGCATCGTCGGCCGGCTGTTCCGCGAATTCGCGGCCACCGTGTCGGTGGCGATCCTGGTCTCGGCCGTGGTGTCGCTGACGCTGTCGCCGATGCTGTGCGCGCGGCTGCTGCGGCCGCAGAAATACGTGGCCAAGGTGGCGCCGACCGCGTTCCAGCGCTGGGTCGCCCATGCCAACGACGCGGTCCTCGAGGGCTACCGGCGCAGCCTGGTCTGGGTGCTGCACCATCGCAAGCTGACCATGCTCAGCTTCGCGCTCACGCTCTGCCTCACCGGCTATCTCTATGTGACAGTGCCCAAGGGCTTCTTCCCGCCCCAGGACAACGGCCGCATCTTCGGCTTCGCCGAGGCGCCGACCGGCACGCCGTTCGCCGGCACGTCCAGGCTGGTCGAACAGATGACGGCGATCATCCGGTCCGATCCCGATGTGTTCTCGGTCACGAGCTATGTCGGCGGCGACGGCGACGAGAACACCGGCGAGTTCGTCATCAACCTGAAGCCGCGCGACGAGCGCCCGGGCGTCTATCAGGTGCTGGGGCATCTTCGCGAACGGGCGGCCAAGCTCCAGGGCCTGCGCTTCTTCATGCAGCCGGAGCCGGAGATCATCACCGGCACGGACGCCGGCCGCACCGAGTACCAGTACACGCTGATCGACGTCGACCGGGACGAGCTGGAACGCTGGACGCCGACCGTGCTCGAGCATCTGAAGAAGGTGCCGGGGCTGCTCGACGTTTCGCGGGACCTCAATACCGCCTCGAGCGTCAAGGTCGTGATCAACCGCGACCTGGCGGCGCGGATGGGCGTCGATCCCAAGGCGATCGACGATACGCTGTACGATTCGTTCGGCTCGCGCCGGGTGACCGAGATCTTCACCGACGCGAACCAGTATTACGTACTGATGCAGGTCGACCCGCAGTTCCAGGCCGACCCGGCCTCGCTGCAGCTGATCTACGTCGCATCCTCGACCGGCAAGCAGATCCCGCTCTCGACCTTCGCATCGTTCGAAACATCGGTGGCCCCGATCACAATCAACCATCGCGGCCAGTTCCCGGACGAAAGCCTGACCTTCAACCTGGCGCCGGGCGTGTCGATCGGCGAGGCGGTCGACCGCATCCACAAGATGGAAGCGGAGCTGGGCAAGCCGATCACCCTGCAGACCAGCTTCGAGGGAGCGGCGCAGGAGTTCGAGAAGTCGCTGGCGAGCCAGCCCTGGCTGATCGCGGCGGCGACGCTCGTGGTCTATATCGTCCTGGGCGTGCTCTACGAGAGCTTCGTCCATCCGCTGACGATCCTGTCCTCCCTGCCGTCGGCCGGCGTCGGCGCGCTGCTGGCGCTGATGGCCTGCGGCAGCAATCTCGATGTCATGGGGCTGATCGGCATCATCCTGCTGATCGGCATCGTCAAGAAAAATGCCATCATGATGGTGGATTTCGCCATCCAGGCCGAGGCCGAGGGCAGGGGGCCGGAAGAGGCGATCCTGCAGGCCTGCGTGGTGCGGTTCCGGCCGATCATGATGACGACGATCGCCGCGATCTTCGGTGCGCTGCCGCTGGCCCTCGGCCATGGCGCCGGGTCGGAGCTGCGCCGGCCGCTCGGCATCTCGATCGTCGGCGGGCTGATGGTCTCGCAGATGCTGACGCTGTACACGACGCCGGTCATCCATCTGGCGCTCCGGACCATGTCGCTCCGGCTCCAGGCGCTCTGGCGGCAACTGCGCGGCCGGCCGGCCGCGGCGCCGGCGGAATAACGAGCGGGGAACTTCATGACCGACCAGACTCTGCCGATGCCGATCCGGGCGATCGAGAGCTATCACGCGCATATCTATTTCGACGGGCCGGAAGCGCGCGAGCGCGCGGCGGTCCTGCGCGAACAGATCGCCGCCCGCTTCCGGGTCCAGGTGGGCCGCTGGCGCGATCAGCCGGTCGGGCCGCATCCGATGCCGATGTACCAGGTCGCGTTCGATGTGGCGCTGTTTTCGACCCTGGTGCCCTGGCTGATGCTGAATCGGCAGGGGCTGACCATCGTCGTCCACCCCAACACGGACCGTCCGCGCGACGATCACCTGAAGCACGCGCTGTGGCTGGGCCAGGTGCTCAATCTCGACGGCAGCATGCTCGAGGACTCGCTGGCGGCGCTCGGTCGCGCCCAGGACGAGATCATGCCCAACACGGAGCCGAACGGGGCGGAAGCCTAGCTTTCCCCACCGTCATTCCCGCGCAGGCGGGAATCCAGGGTGGCAGCAAAGGTTCTCCGGACAGCGGAAACCCTTGACGAAGGCGGGAGGCATTTCGCGCGTGGCCCTGGATCCCCGCCTGCGCGGGGATGACGATTTTCGTTATCCGAGCGTGAGGGCGTGGCAGCGCGGAGATGGACGGCGTATTGCGGCAGGCGCGGCTCGCCGTCATTCCGCCTGCCGGGGGCGACGGGCCGGCCAGCGACGCCCGATGCTGGCGTCATCCGGCGGATGGTGCTATGCGAAGCGACGCGCCCGTTCGCGGCGTCCCTTCCCAAGTCAGCAGTACGGGGACCATGCAGGAAATCTTCCGCCGGTTACAGGAAAAGCGCGAGGCCGCCCGGATCGGCGGCGGCGTGAAGCGCGTCGAGGCCCAGCACAAGAAGGGCAAGCTCACGGCGCGCGAACGGTTGGACGTGCTGCTCGACGAAGGCTCGTTCGAGGAATGGGGCATGTTCGTCGAGCATCGCTCGACCGATTTCGGCATGGGCGATCAGAAGATCCCCGGCGACGGCGTGGTCACCGGCTACGGCACGATCAACGGCCGGCTGGTCTTCGTGTTCAGCCAGGATTTCACCGTGTTCGGCGGCTCGCTCTCCGAGGCCCATGCCGAGAAGATCTGCCGGATCATGGATCAGGCGATGAAGGTCGGGGCGCCGGTCATCGGCCTCAACGATTCGGGCGGCGCCCGTATTCAGGAAGGTGTTGCCAGCCTCGGCGGCTATGCCGAGGTGTTCCAGCGCAACGTCACGGCCTCGGGCGTCATCCCGCAGATCTCGCTGATCATGGGGCCCTGCGCCGGCGGTGCCGTCTATTCGCCGGCCATGACCGACTTCATCTTCATGGTGAAGGACAGTTCCTACATGTTCGTGACCGGCCCGGACGTGGTCAAGACTGTGACCCACGAGACGGTGACTCAGGAGGAACTGGGCGGCGCCGTCACGCATACGACCAAGTCGGGCGTCGCCGACCTGGCGTTCGAGGACGATCTCGAGGCGCTGCTGGAGCTCCGCCGCTTCATGGGCTTCCTGCCGTCGTCGAACCGCGAGCGCGCACCGCGCTACGAGACGACCGATCCGATCGACCGGGTCGACCTGTCGCTCGACACGCTGATCCCGGCCAATCCGAACAAGCCCTACGACATGATGGAGCTGATCCGGAAGGTCGTGGACGAGGGCGATTTCTTCGAGATCCAGCCGGGCTACGCCAAGAACATCATTACCGGATTCGGGCGCCTGGACGGCCAGACGGTGGGCTTCGTCGCCAACCAGCCGATGGTGCTGGCCGGCTGCCTCGATATCGAATCGTCCAAGAAGGCAGCGCGCTTCGTGCGCTTCTGCGACTGTTTCGAGATCCCGATCGTGACCTTCGTCGACGTGCCGGGCTTCCTGCCGGGGACGGCGCAGGAATTCGGCGGCATCATCAAGCATGGTGCGAAGCTGCTCTATGCCTATGCCGAGGCGACGGTGCCCAAGGTCACGGTGATCACGCGCAAGGCCTATGGCGGCGCCTATGACGTTATGGCGTCGAAGCATCTCAGGGGCGACGTGAACTATGCCTGGCCGACGGCGGAGATCGCGGTGATGGGTCCGAAGGGCGCTGTCGAGATCATCTTCCGCGGCGACATCGGTGACCCGGCCAAGATCGAGGCGCGGACCGAGGAATATCGCGAGAAGTTCGCGAACCCGTTCGTGGCGGCCTCGCGCGGCTATATCGACGAGGTGATCCAGCCGCGCTCGACCCGTCGGCGCATCATCCGCTCGCTCGCCATGCTGAAGGACAAGCAGCTCGTGAACCCGCCGAAGAAGCACGACAACATTCCGCTGTGAACCAGGTCGAAGGGCGCCGCCGGCTGAACCGTTTTCTCGTCCATCTCGGCGCCTATTTCGCCGCGACGGTTCTGCTGGTGTTCGTCAATCTGTGGGTGATGCCCCGGGATCTGGTGGTGCTTTGGCCGCTGCTGATCTGGGGCGTGATCCTGGCCGTTCACGCCGCTCGCATTATGGGGCTCTGGCCGGAAGGCCCTAGCCAAAAGCAATAACCGGGACCGGAGCCGACATGTTCAAGAAGATCCTGATCGCCAATCGCGGTGAGATCGCCTGCCGGGTGATGCGCACGGCCAAGCGCATGGGGATCAAGACCGTCGCGGTCTATTCCGACGCGGACGCGATGGCGCTCCATGTGCGCGAGGCCGATGAGGCGGTCGCGATCGGCGGCTCGGCCGCGGCCGAGAGTTATCTCAAGATCGAGCGCATCGTCGAGGCGTGCAAGGCGACCGGCGCCGAGGCGGTCCATCCGGGCTACGGGTTCCTCTCGGAAAACCGTGCCTTCGCCGCGGCGCTGGACGCCGCCGGCATCGCCTTCATCGGTCCGGGTGCCCATGCCATCGCGGCGATGGGCGACAAGATCGAATCGAAGAAGCTCGCCAAGCAGGCCGGCGTCTCGACCGTGCCCGGCTACATGGGCGTGATCGCCGACGGCGACGAGGCGGTGAAGATCGCCCAGGAGATCGGCTATCCGGTGATGATCAAGGCCTCGGCCGGCGGCGGCGGCAAGGGCATGCGCCTCGCCCGGAACGACGCCGAGGCGAAGGAGGGATTCCGCTCGGCCACCAACGAGGCGCGCGCGTCCTTCGGCGACGACCGCGTGTTCATCGAGAAATACATCGAGGAGCCGCGCCACATCGAGATCCAGGTCATGGGCGACGCCCATGGCAATGTCATCTTCCTGGGCGAGCGCGAATGCTCGATCCAGCGCCGGCACCAGAAGGTGATCGAGGAGGCGCCGTCGCCCTTTCTCGACGAGGCGACCCGCGCCGCCATGGGCGCCCAGGCCGTGGCGCTGGCCAAGGCGGTCGAGTACCGCTCGGCCGGCACGGTCGAGTTCATCGTCGACCGCGACCGCAATTTCTACTTCCTGGAGATGAACACCCGGCTGCAGGTCGAGCATCCGGTGACCGAGGAGGTGACCGGCCTCGATCTGGTCGAGCTGATGATCCGGGTGGCGAACGGCGAAAAGCTGCCGATCACCCAGGCCGACGTCAGGCTCACCGGCCACGCGATCGAGGCGCGCGTCTATGCCGAGGATCCGATCCGCGGCTTCGTGCCGTCGATCGGCCGGCTGACCCGCTACCGGCCGCCGACGGGTGCCGGCGTGCGCGTCGATACCGGCGTCTATGAGGGCGCTGAGATCACCATGTTCTACGATCCGATGATCGCCAAGCTGGTGACCTATGGGGCCACTCGCGTCGAGGCGACCCATCGCATGGCCCAGGCGCTCGATGCCTTCGCCATCCGCGGCGTCAATCACAACATCGGCTTCCTGGCGGCGATCATGGGGCGCGAGCGCTTCGCCTCGGGGCGGCTCTCGACCGATTTCATCGCGACCGAGTTCCCCGACGGGTTCCATGGCGCGGACCTGTCGACCGAGGACGCCGACCAGCTGGTGTCGATCGCGGCGATTGCGCAGCATCTCATCACCACCCGGGAATTCGCCGCGGCCGGCGGTGCGCACCGGCCGGCGGTGCCGTCCGACTGGACTGTGCTCGTTGGCCCGCCGCCGCGCCAGGCCCGGCAGATCCATGTCGCCGCCGGGGCGGATGGCGTCTATGCGGTGACGCTCGACGGCCATACGCGGCAGATCCTGACGGCCTGGACGCCCGGGACCGGCCTGTTCGAGGCCAAGATCGACGGCGCCGGCGTGACCCTGCAAATCGACCGGGCCGGCACGGCGCTGACGCTGTTCCGGGCCGGTGCCGCGACCGAGATGCGCGTGGTCAGCCGGGCGGTCGGTGCGCTCGCCGGGCTGATGCCGGTCAAGACGCCGCCGGACCTGTCGAAATTCCTCCTGTCGCCGATGCCGGGCCTGCTGGTCTCGGTTGCGGTCAAGGAAGGCCAGGAGGTCAAGGCCGGCGAGGAACTGGCGGTGGTCGAGGCCATGAAGATGGAGAACGTGCTCCGGGCCGAGCGTGACGGCAAGGTCAAGAAGATCGCGGCCGCGACGCGCGAGAGCCTGGCCGTCGACCAGATCATCATCGAGTTCGAGTAGGGCGATGAGCCGCGACGCCCTGCATCTCATCGTCTCGGGACGGGTTCAGGGCGTCGGCTACCGCTGGTGGACCGTCGGCACGGCCAGGGCCCTGGGCCTGGTCGGCTGGGTCCGCAACCGGCGCGACGGCTCGGTCGAGATCCTGGCGATCGGCGGTGCCGACGCGCTGGAAAGCCTGGCCGCCGCCTGTGCGCGCGGGCCGGCCGCGGCATCCGTCAGCGCGGTCGATCGGACCGCCGCAACCGACGACGGCTCGACCGGCTTCGAGGCCCGCGCGACCGTCTGAAGCCGAAAAAGCTCCTGGCCATGGTCGACGCGTTCGAGGCTGAGGCGCTCTATCAGCACACGACCGCCTACGAGGTCCTGCTGAACGTGCAAAGCATCATCCCGACCAATCTCAAGAACGCATTCAAAAGCGCGCTTTCGACCGTGCTGAAGCAGCCGACCGATCGGCGGTCCTGAGCGGGCTTTCCGGACCGGCGCCCGAAAGCGCCGGTCCTGCCCCGACAGGTCAGAGCGGCTGCAGCGGCCGGCCGAAGTGCAGCGCGCCGACCGTCAGCCGCTCACGGAAATAGAAGCGGTGAGCGGCGCTGTTGGTGACGCCCGAATCGAGCACGAGCCGGGCACAGCCGGCGGACCGGCCGCGTTCGGCAAGCGCGTCGATCAATCGGCTGCCCAGCCCGCAACCCCGCGCCGATGCGGTGCTCACGAGATCGTCGACATAGAGAAAGCGGCCGTAGACCGTGTTCTCCATGAAGCGCCAGCCGGCGAGCGCCAGCACCACATCGTCGGCGCCGACCGCAGCCAGCAGGCGATAGCCCTCGGCCGCCTGCCGGGCGAACTGGGCCAGCACCTCGGCCTCGCCGCCAAGATGTGGCCGCAGCTCGCGCAACACCGGCAGGCACGCGAGCACGGCGGCGCGGTCGTTCGCCGCCAGGTCGACCAGCCGCGCCACGCCGGTCATTTCGCGGCACCCGGGATTGTCAGCTGCGCCCTGTCGGGTGCCACGAACACCGCCAGGAGACGCGCCGGCTCCGTCTTGCTCGGATTGTCCGAGACCGCGTGGGTCGAGCCCGGCGGTTCGAAGAAGCTGTCGCCGGCATGATAGAGCTTGGGCTCCTCGCCGCCGAGACCGAGCCGGATCGTGCCGGCCAGCACATAGACATAGACCGAGCCGGCATGATGGTGCGGAGCCGGGGTGGCGCCGGGCGCTACCTCGACCTCGACCGCACTCAGGCGCTGGCCCGGTACGTTCGCCAGCTCATGGGCGAAGCGGGGCGTGACGGTGACCCCGTCGGCATCGGCCCGGGCGGCGACAGGCACCGCCAGGCCGAGTGCCAGCGCCAGGACCGCGAGCCGCCGGCTCACGGCTTGACCGGATGCTGGAAGCGGTAGGCGACGGCGATGCGGTTCCAGGCGTTGATCGTGACGATCGCCGAGGTCAGCCAGGCCAGCTCCCTGTCGTCGAACTGGGCGCTTGCCTGCGCGAAGGCGGCGTCGGGCACGCCGTGGTCGAGCTTGGTCAACGCCTCGGTCCAGGCGAGCGCCGCCCGCTCGCGTGCGGTGAAGGCCGGCGATTCCTCCCAGGCGGCCAGCACATGCAGGCGGGCGTCCGTCTCGCCGGCCTGCTTCGCCTCGACCACATGCATGTTCAGGCAGAAGGCGCAGCCGTTGAGCTGCGAGGCGCGGACCTTGACCAGCTCGATGATCTTCGGATCGAGGCCGCTGTCCTTGACGGCGGAGGAGATCGAGATCAGGGCGGTGGTCGTCGGACCGATGAGCGACTGCAGTCGGGCGTAATCGATGCGGGCTGTCATGGTGGTTCGCCTTATCTTCGGGGTGAATTCGACACCCGAGAGATACGGCCGCAACGCCCTAGTCAGAAGGGCCAGGTTTTGTTGAAATAGTTGGGCCATGTTCGACAAGCTGCTCGATCGCACCGCCGCGGAGCCGGCCTATCGCCAGCTCTACCGGCGCATCAGCGCCGCCGTGCTGGACGGCACCCTTGCCGAGGGCGCCCGGCTGCCTTCGGCGCGCGCGCTCGCCAGCCAGTTGGGGCTGGCGCGCGGAACGGTCGAGGCCGCCTATGGCCAATTAGCGGGCGAGGGCTATATCCAGGGGCGTGGCGCCGCCGGCACCTATGTGGCCTCGGTTGCCGTCTCGGCGCTGCCGGCGCCGGCGCCGGCCCCGCGGGCGGCGCGTCCCGTCCTACCGGCCGGCATGCCGCTGCAATTCCAGATGGGCCTGCCGGCGCTCGACGCCTTTCCGCGCAAGCTCTGGTCGCGGCTCGCCGCCCGTCAGGCCCACGCCCTGTCGCCGCCGACGCTGGTGGCGCCGGACCCGGCCGGCATCGCGCCGCTGCGCCAGGCAATCGCGCGCTATCTGGCGGTCGCCCGTGGCATCGCGGTGCCGCCGGAGCATGTCATCGTCACCGCCGGCTTCCAGGGCGCGCTCGGCCTGGCGACGCGCCTGCTGGGCGTGGCAGACCAGCCCGTCTGGATGGAGGAGCCGGGTTATTTCCGGGCGCGCTTCGGGCTGCTGGCCGCAGGGGCGCGGATCGTGCCGGTGCCGGTCGATGGCCAGGGGTTCGACGTCGCGGCCGGGATGGCGCTCGCGCCCACGGCACGGCTGGCGCTGGTCTCGCCATCCCATCAGTCGCCGCTCGGCATGGCGCTGTCGCTGCCGCGCCGGCTGCAACTGCTCGAGTGGGCGGCGTCGCAGGACGGCTGGATCGTCGAAGACGATTACGACAGCGAGTTCCGCTATGTCGGCCGGCCGCTGCCACCCTTGAAGAGCCTCGATCGGACCGACCGCGTGCTCTATGTCGGCACCTTCAGCAAGACGCTGTTTCCAGGCTTGCGCCTCGGCTATCTGGTGGCGCCGCCGCCCTTGACTCAGCGGGTCGCCGATCTGGCGGCGGTGCTGGCCCCGCTGCCGGCGGCCGACAGCCAGGCGACCCTCGCCGCCTTTCTCGCCGAGGGGCATTTCGGTCGCCACGTCCGGCGCATGCGCCAGCTCTATGCCGGCCGGCGGGCAGCCCTCGCGGCCGAACTGGGAAAGGCGTTCAGGGCGGAGCGGATCGCCCTCGGCGCGGGCGGCATGCATATCCTGCTGCGGCTCGACGACCAGGCGGACGACATCGCTGCCGCCGAGGCCTGCCGCGCCGCCGGCCTGGATCCAAGCCCGCTGTCGCGGGCCTACGCTGGGCCGGAGAAGCGGCAGGGCCTGTTGTTGAGCTTTACCAATGTGTCCCCGGAGCAGGCGCCGGCGATGGTTCAGCGGCTGGCGCGTGCGCTTTCGGTGCCGCTCCGGCCGTAGAGCATGCCCAGGAATCCGACGAACACGCCGGCGCTGACCGCGTTGAGGCGGAGCATCGCGGCGAATTCCGCTTCGGTGAACGGGGCCAGCGGGTCGCCCAGCCGGTCGATGCTCAGGAGAAAGGCCGCGACCGGCAGCCAGACCAGCGGCAGCATGACCCAGCGCTCGCCGGCGCGGAACGACAGCGCGGCAGCGACGACGCAGGGCACGAAGTAAAGGGCGTTGCCCGAGGCCTCGCCCATGATCTTCATGCAGGCGAGCGCATCGGCCACCCCGATCACAGGCAGCAGCGCCCGGCCGGCGAGACCCGAGCGGCGCGACACCCAGGGAATGGCGAAGAACAGGGGCGCGGCCAGGGGCTCGAACAGCGATGGCCAGCCGTCCCAGCCGATCAGCGCCAGGTGATAGACCGGATAGAACGGCACGTTGCCGGCCACGACCAGCGCCACGAGATTGGCCGCCGCGACCAGCGGGTCGTCATGGGCCGCATAGGCGCGCAGCCGGGCGAAAAGGGTCCTTGGCGACATGGGGCGATCATGCACGCGGCCCGGCCCATTGTCGAACGGCGCGCAATTGTCGAAACTCGGACCAGGCCGGACTGCTGGTTTCGATGGAAGGAAGGGTTATATGGATTCGACCGACGCCTCGTCAGACGCCGTGCGCAGCCGCACCATCACCTGGGAGTTGCCGGTGCTGGACCCGGCGGAGCTGGCCGCTCTGAGCGGGCTCGACTACCTGCGCCGCGGGCTGCTGGTCGGCGGCATGCGCACGCCGATCTCGCGGCTGATGGACTTCCGCGCGGTGCGGTTCGAGGAAGGTCTGGCCGTGTTCGAAGGCACGCCTGCCGAGTTCCACTACAACCCGATCGGCTCGGTCCATGGCGGTTTCGCCGCGACCCTGCTCGACTCGGCGCTCGGCTGCTCGATCCATACCACGCTCAAGCCGGGCTTCGGCTACACCACGGTCGAGCTCAAGGTGAATTACGTCCGGCCGCTGAAGCTCTCGACCGGCCCGGTCACCTGTGAGGGCAAGGTCATTCATGTCGGCGGCCGGATTGCGACCTCGGAAGCACGCCTGACCGACGCCGACGGCAAGCTCTATGCCCATGGCACGACGACCTGCCTGATCTTCCCGCTCGGAGACCGGTCATGACCGCCGCGAAGCCGCTGAAGGCGGTCGTGGTCGGCGTCGGCGCCGAGGCAGGACTGGGCGCCGCCCTATGCCGGCGTTTTGCCGCCGGGGGCTACGAGGTGCTGGTCGCCGGCACGACCCCGGCCAAGGTCGAAGCGGTCGCCGAGGCCATCCGCCGGTCGGGTGGCCGTGCCACCGCAGTGCCGACCGACACGACCCGCGAGGACCAGGTCGCGGCATTGTTCGACCGGGCGATGGTCGACGGCGATACCGGTCCGGCGGATCTCGTCGTCTATAATGCCGGCAACAATCGTCCGCATGATTTCCGCACCATGAGCGTCGAGTGGTTTGAGGAAAGCTGGCGGGTCGGCTGCCTCGGCGGCTTCCTGGTCGGGCGCGAGGCCGCCCGCCGGCTGGCGCCGCTCGGCCGGGGTACGATCCTGTTCACCGGGGCCAGCGCATCCCTGCGCGGCCGGCCGAGCTTCGCCGCTTTCAGCGCCGCCAAGGCGGGCCTGCGCATGGTCGCCCAGTCGATGGCGCGTGAGTTCGGGCCGCAAGGGCTCCACGTCGCCCATGTCGTGATCGACGGCGGCATCGACGGCGACCGGCTCAACAGCCGAGTGCCGGCACGCCGTGTGGAGAAGGGGCCCGACGGCATGCTGCAGCTCGATCCGATCGCCGAGGCCTATTGGCAGCTCCATCGCCAGCATCGCTCGGCCTGGACCCAAGAAATCGACCTCCGGCCATTCGTCGAGCCGTTCTGATATCGATCGGGCGGTTTGGCTTCGCTGTCACCCCGAGCAGGCGCTAGGCTAAGTACATATCTTTCTGTTTAATTTCATATGGTTAGCCTTTTTCATCGTCATGGCCGGGCTTGACCCGGCCATCCAGGCGCAAGCAAGTGCTTGCGCCCACGTGGTTGGGCAAGACGATTTCACGTCCTAATAGGGCTCAGGCGGCGGCACGTGGATGCCCGGGTCAAGCCCGGGCATGACGAAATTGTTGAACTAACATATTGAAATTGAAAGACTAAATAGAGATGTCTATATCCCCTAGCGCGCAGGCGGGGATTCAGTCCTTTACGCGCGGCAGCGCGGAGATAAAGGATCTTATCGCCGCAGACGCGGCTCTTGCTGGATTCCCGCCAGCGCGGGAATGACGGACGAGAAACCTTCTCCGTTATCCCTTGTGCTCGGCCCGCCATTTCTCGACGGCGGCGAGGGTGTTCGCCACGTGCTTGTCGGGATCCATGGCGCTGTAGCTGTAGAGGACCTTGCCGTCGGGCGCGATGACGTAGGACACGCGGTCGGCGTAGCCCAGCATCTTGGTCAGTACCGCGTCGTAGGATTTCGCGACCTTGAGGTCGGGGTCGGCGGCGAGCGCGAATTTGCTCTGGCAATCGGCGGTCGAGAACTTGTCCAAGACGTCGATCTTGTCGGACGAGACGCCGATGATCGTGGCGCCGAGCGCCTTGAACCGGTCGGTCGCCTCGGCGAAGTCATGGGCCTCGACCGAGCAGCCCGACGAGAAGGCGGCCGGGTAGAAATAGAGCACGACCGGCCCGCCCTTGAGCTTGTCCGCCAGCGAGAAGGTGAATTCCTTGCCGGCGAGCGTCGCCGGCGCGGTGAAGTCGGGCGCGGCATCGCCGGGCTTCAAGGCGGCGAGGGCGGGGGTGGCGAGCAGGCACCCCAGGAGGGCTCCCGAAAGGACACGCTTCATCAGGGGTATCTCCAAAAATGAGAGTGGGCTCGATCCCGAGCAATCTAGACTGTATGGCAGGTAGGGCAAGGGGCCCCATGCCGCACCCGACGGGGCTTGGATAACCCGACGGCGTCGTCCGCAGTCTGGAAGGCGCGATCGATCGTGAAACCGGCTCGTATCGATCTTTTCTTTCGTATCAGCCATGCGCCGATTGGCGTTTATTGCGATTGCGGCGTATCTTCCGGGGCCTGATCGTAACGTTCCGTTTCCCCGCCCGAGAGGTTCCGCGATGCCTGCCTACCGTTCCCGAACCAGCACCCACGGCCGCAACATGGCGGGCGCACGCGGCCTCTGGCGCGCGACGGGCATGACGGACCAGGATTTCGGCAAGCCGATCATCGCGATCGCCAATTCCTTCACCCAGTTCGTGCCGGGCCACGTGCATCTGAAGGACCTGGGGCAGCTGGTCGCGCGCGAGATCGAGAAGGCGGGCGGCGTTGCCAAGGAGTTCAATTCCATCGCCATCGACGACGGCATCGCCATGGGCCATGGCGGCATGCTCTACAGCCTGCCGTCGCGCGAGCTGATCGCCGACAGCGTCGAATACATGGTCAACGGCCATTGCGCCGATGCGCTCGTCTGCATCTCTAATTGCGACAAGATCACGCCGGGCATGCTGATGGCCACGATGCGGCTCAACATCCCGACGATCTTTGTCTCGGGCGGACCGATGGAGGCCGGCAAGGTTGTCCATGGCGGTAAGAGCAAGGCGGTCGACCTGATCACCGCCATGGTCGCCGCCGCCGATCCCAAGGTGTCGGACGAAGATGCGGCGGTCATGGAACGCTCGGCGTGCCCGACCTGCGGCTCCTGTTCCGGCATGTTCACGGCCAATTCCATGAACTGCCTGACCGAGGCGCTGGGCCTGGCGCTGCCCGGCAACGGCACGGTGCTGGCGACCCATGCCGACCGCAAGCGGTTGTTCGTCGAGGCCGGCTGGACCATCGTCGATCTGGCGCGGCGCTGGTACGAGCAGGATGACCCGACGGCGCTGCCGCGCGGCATCGCGAATTTCGACTCCTTCGAGAATGCCATGACGCTCGACATCGCCATGGGCGGGTCGACCAACACGGTGCTGCATCTGCTGGCGGCGGCGCACGAGGGCGAGGTGCCCTTTACCATGGCCGACATCGACCGGCTGTCGCGCCGCGTGCCGAACCTGTGCAAGGTGGCGCCTGCGGTCGCGGACGTGCATGTCGAGGACGTGCACCGCGCCGGCGGCATCCTGGGCATCATGGCCGAGCTCGATCGCGCCGGCCTCATCCATCGCGAGCGGCCGACCGTGCATTCGGTCACGATGGGTGCGGCGCTCGACAAGTGGGACGTCACGGCGTCGCGCGATTCGAGCGTCGAGACCTTCTATCGCTCGGCGCCGGGCGGCGTGCGCACGACCGAGGCGTTCAGCCAGGAGCAGCGCTATCCCTCGCTCGACCTCGACCGCACGGGCGGCGTCATCCGCGACAAGGCCCATGCCTTCAGCCAGGACGGTGGCCTGGCCGTGCTCTACGGCAACATCGCCGAGGAAGGCTGCATCGTGAAGACCGCCGGCGTCGATGCCGAGCTCCTGACCTTTACCGGCAAGGCGCGCATCTTCGAAAGCCAGGACGCGGCGGTCATCGGCATCCTGGGCGACCAGGTCGCCCCGGGCGACGTGGTGCTGATCCGCTACGAGGGGCCGAAGGGCGGCCCGGGCATGCAGGAGATGCTCTATCCGACCAGCTATCTGAAGTCGAAGGGGCTCGGCAAGGCCTGCGCGCTGGTGACCGACGGCCGCTTCTCCGGCGGCTCATCGGGCCTGTCGATCGGCCATGTCTCGCCGGAAGCGGCCGAGGGCGGGGCGATCGGCCTGGTCGAGGAGGGCGATGCGATCGTCATCGACATCCCCAACCGCTCCATCCGCGTCGATGTCTCCGACGAGGAGCTGGCCAGGCGCCGTGCCGCCATGGTCGCCAAGGGCAAGGCCGCCTGGCATCCAACGCACCGCGACCGGATGGTCTCGCCGGCGCTCCAGGCCTATGCCGCGCTCACGACCAGCGCCTCGCGCGGCGCGGTCAGAGATGTGACGCAGGTGCAGCGGAGGTAAACGATGCCGTCATTCCCGCGCAGGCGGGAACCCAGCAAGAGCCGCGTCTGCGGCGATATGGTTCTCTTCCGCGCCGCCGCGCGTAAGGGCTGGATCCCCGCCTGCGTGCTAGGGGATGTACGTATCTCTATTTCATCTTTTAATTTCAATCGGTTGATTCAAGAATTCCGTCATGCCCGGGCTTGACCCGGGCATCCACGTGCCGCCGCTTGAGCCCTATTAGGACGCGAAATCATCTTGCCCAACCGCGTGGGCGC
>Ga0070730_10001020_pt1 | contig 28177 bp, 24 predicted proteins | sample Coa_R1_3_FD_66447 | JGI IMG/M metagenome (GOLD analysis project Ga0070730, IMG submission 66447) | Surface soil microbial communities from Centralia Pennsylvania, which are recovering from an underground coalmine fire - Coalmine... | ecosystem: Environmental > Terrestrial > Soil > Unclassified ... | reverse complement strand
CCCAAATCGTAGCGCTCCAGCGTTCTCCTCGACTTGTTTCACAGTCTTGAAGCCTGGAATGGGAATAGTGCGACTACTTCGTGCCCACAGCCAGCCAAGCGCGCCCTGAGCAAGTGTACGGCCATCGCTCGTCAAGATCGCCCGAACCTTGTCCAGTTGTTGCAAGAGGCCCGGCATACGCTCAGTGTTGAAGTAATTCCAGGAGAGCTGAGATTCCCGAATATCTTGCGGCCCTATCTGCTCTCTCGATGCATATTTCCCGCTCAGCAAGCCCATAGCCAGGGGGCCGCGATTAAGGCTTGCCAAATCGCACTCCTCGCATACCGCGAGCATGGCTGGGTTATCTTCAAAGAGATTGAGCTGTTGCTGAACGGCGGTACAGTGTGATCCCTGTGCAAAAAATCGCGCTCGCTCTGGATCATCGGTGCTCCAGCCGTAGTAGCGAATTTTACCTTCCATCACCAACTGCTCCATAATCTCGCGCACCTCCAGCGCCCGCTCAAAATCGTAATCACCCATGTGCAGCTGGTAGAGGTCAATATAATCGGTTTGTAAGCGGCGCAGGCTTGCTTCACAGGCCCGGCGGACATGAGTTTGCGGCTCATCCAGCCCACCGGTAATCTGGCGCGTTTCTTCATCGAACTGATTACCAACTTTAGTGGCAATGATGACACTTTCGCGCCGCTTACCCAGCGCCTGTCCGAGGATGCACTCGCTATGCCCCGCTCCGTAGACACCAGCCGTATCAAAAATGGTGATGCCGAGATCCAGTGCACACTGGATAGCGCGTATGGATTCGTCATCATCTACATACCCATATCCAAGCGCCAGATCTCCAGCCCAGAACGGTCCCCCAATCGCCCAGCAGCCCATCCCCAATGCACTCACTTCTGTTCCGCTTCTCCCCAGCGTCCGTGTTATATCGATATTCATTCCTGCTTCTCCTTACAAAAAGCTGTTTTTATTACTGCGTTTCGGCACGCTCAAATCATACTCTGACCCACCTCTTTCCCACATCCGCCGAAAGATGAAACTCTAAGTAGTATTCCCCATCAACTTTTTTCGCCCAAACTTACCAAACTACATCATGCCCTCCCCTGCTGGCAACTTTCCTCCCTCTGTGACAACTACCCTTCCCAAAAAAGCGAATACCAGGCCATTGCGCGGATATTGTATGATATGTGATGAACGCTTTAGAAAAAAGGTCAATGCACACTACACCCCTCTGGTCGACACCTGCAGGGGATGTAGTTCGTTGTGCTTACCGGAGGAAGTTGTGACATTACAGGGATTACTTGCACTCTTAACACAAAGACCAGAATATCGCCGTCTGATAGAGCAACTACGCAAAGGAGAGGGGGTGCCAGCCCTCACCGGGATTACTGAAGCAGCTCGGCCTTACGTAGCTGCTGCCCTGGCCATCACGCTGAAACAGCCACTGCTGGTGGTTGTCAGTGGAGAAACAGAAGCCAGCCAGATGGCCGATGCACTCAAAGTTTTTGTGCCCAATCCGAGCGATGTATTCTCTCTACCCGACCGGGACGCGCTCCCTTACGAGCGTCTTATCGGTGATGCCCTGACCACCCAGCAGCGCATGCAGGCGCTCATCGCGATGGTGGAACGCGAGCGCACACCGATTGTGGTCTGTTCCGCGCGTACATTGACCCAGCCAGTGATCCCACCACAGGAATTGTCCGCGGCCTTATTCCGCCTGCAGCCAGGGCAAGAGGTCGATCTCACAATGATGCTGGAACATCTCTACAATCTTGGCTATGAGCCAACTCCAGAAGTAGAGGAGCCGGGACAATTCAGCCATCGTGGTGGGATCATCGATCTCTTCCCGCCGACACTGCCACGCCCTGTACGTGTCGAGTTCTTTGGCGATGAGATCGAATCTCTGCGCACCTTTGACCAGGAAACCCAGCGTTCACTTAATCCCCTCAATATCTGCATCGTCGGGCCAGCGCGCGAGGCTATCCCTGTCCGTGGTCCAGCAGCTGTCAAAGAACTGGCACAACTGGATAGTAATATTCTGCACCGGGACGCTGAAGAGCGTTGGAAACACGATCTGGAGGAGTTAGGGAAGGGTCGATCCTTTGACGATATTGCCTTCTACCTTCCCTACCTGCACGACCAGGCCACCATCCTGGACTATCTACCGCGCAACGGGCTGCTGATCATGGATAACCCCGGGATCATTCAAAACCGCATCAGCGAACTTGAACTACAGGGTCAGGAGATTAAAGAGCGGCTCGAACGCGAGCGCGAGAATCCCGCCCACCTGCGCGATGCCTATGTGAGATGGAGCCTGCTAGAGCCACAGATTCAGCAGCGCCGCCAGTTGCGCTTCGCCGATATTCTCTCCACAGCCGAGAGCGATTTTGAGTTCCACCAGCATGGCGGCACTGAGAATCTGATGCCGCCATATAGTAGCGCCAATTCCTATGGTGGCAGGCTACGTGCGTTTGTCCAGGACTGCCGCAAAGCGCTCGACAACCGTGAACGTGTCGTTATCGTCACTATGCAAGCGCGCAGAATGGCCGAGGTCTTGAGCGATGAGAGCATTTTACGCGAGGCCACCATCCATGTGAGTCCAGGAACCAACATCAACCAACTCCCCGAAGCCGGGACATTGACGCTGATCCAGGGACAATTGCTTGAAGGGTGGCAATCGCGCTTGCTCGCCATTGCCGTTTATACCGATACAGAGATCTTTGGCTGGTCGAAACGTAGAGGGGTCCAGAGGCGCAAACCCATTACCCCCTCTTCCTTCCTGGCCGAGGTCAATCCAGGCGACTATGTCGTCCACCAGGAGCATGGTATCGGACGCTTTGAAGGGCTGGTAAAGCTAAATTTGACGGGCGTCGAGCGCGAATACTTGCTCATCCACTACTCTGGTACAGACAAGCTCTACATCCCTACCGACCAGCTTGATCGCGTCACACGCTTTATTGGCATGGGTGACTCGGTGCCCGCTCTCAGCAAACTGGGCACCACCGAGTGGACCCGTGCCAAATCCAGGGTCAAAGAGAATGTTCAGGAGATCGCTCGTGACCTCTTACAGCTTTACAGCGCACGCGAGGCCGAGCCAGGCCATGCTTTCCCGCCCGATTCAGAGCAACCGTGGCTACAAGAACTGGAAGATGCCTTCCCCTATGAAGAGACACCCGACCAGGCCCGTGCGATCGAAGAGGTCAAAGCCGATATGGAGCGCCCCCGCCCGATGGACCGCCTGGTCTGCGGCGACGTTGGCTATGGCAAAACCGAGGTTGCCTTACGCGCTGCCTTCAAGGCCGTCCTCGATCAGCGCCAGGTCGCAATCCTTGTGCCAACGACCGTGCTGGCTCTACAGCATTACAATACCTTCAAGGAACGCTTGAAAGCCTATCCCGTACGTGTCGAGCTATTAAGCCGTTTTCGCTCAGAAAAAGAGCAGAAACAGACATTAGAAGACCTGGCTCTGGGCAAAGTAGATATCGTTATCGGCACACATCGTCTGTTACAAAAAGATGTGGTTTTCCTGAATCTGGGCCTCTTGATCGTCGATGAAGAGCAGCGCTTTGGCGTGGTCCATAAAGAACGGCTCAAACAACTGCGCAGCGAGATTGATGTGCTGACGATGACCGCCACGCCTATTCCGCGTACACTACATATGTCATTGGTCAACTTACGCGATATGAGTGTGATCGAAACGCCTCCTCAAGAGCGCCTGCCTATTCGTACCACCATCCGTGAATATGATGATCGACTTATACGGGAAGCCATCTTACGCGAGATTGATCGCGGCGGTCAGGTCTTCTTCGTGCATAACCGTGTCCAGGGCATCCAGATCATCGCCCAGAAGTTACAGCGCCTCATCCCGGAAGCACGCATCATGGTTGGACATGGGCAGATGAATGAGGAGCAACTGGAACGCGTCATGATTGGCTTCTCCAACGGCGACTACGATGTGCTGGTCTCCACCACCATCATTGAAAATGGTCTGGATATTCCCAATGCCAACACCATCATCGTCAACAATGCAGCCTTTTTCGGGCTTTCGCAGCTTTATCAACTGCGAGGACGCGTAGGACGTGCCACCCACCAGGCATATGCCTACTTCTTCTACGGGAAGAATGCCAAACTGACACCCATTCAGGAGAAACGCCTGCGCGCCATTTTTGAAGCGACCGAACTGGGAGCTGGCTTCCGCATCGCTATGAAGGACCTGGAGATTCGTGGAGCAGGCAACCTGCTGGGGGCCGAGCAATCTGGCTTTATGAACACGGTCGGCTTCGACCTGTACTGTAAGCTTCTGGCGGAGGCTATCCAGGAACTACAAGGGAAACAGATCGAGGTTGGGGCCAGCAGCGCCAGTGTTGATCTACCCCTCGACTCCTACCTGCCTGATGACTATATTGGAGACCGCACCCTCAAGGTCAACTTTTATCAGCGCCTGGCCAGTCTGAAACAGCCAGAGCAAGTGGAAGCCATGGCAGCCGAAATGAGCGACCGTTTTGGCCCTCTGCCACTACCGGCCCAGAATTTGTTGTCCCTGGTGCGTCTGAAGGTAGAGGCAACACAGTTAGGATTTGAGTCCATCGCCATCAAAGACAACGAGTTTGTCCTCACAGTCAAGCGCAGTATTGTCCCCAACCGCATTTTACTCTATCGACGTTTCCGTAACGATGCCCATGTACAACAGGGCGTAATTCGGATACCGCGTCGCCTGCTAGGTAGCAACTGGTTTGGGCAACTACGCGAACTCCTTCCTACGATCACAGCCACAGCCTCCACAGCCTGAGCGAGACATCTCCTTGTCAACTGCGCTCCAGAGAGATCAACCCGTGCTCTCTGAGTTCATTGAGAATCTGCCTCACATCTTGAGTATTTTTGCGAGTACAGCGAGCCAGATCTGCAATGCTTCTGCGCCCGTCAACCAACAAATAGATGGAACGCTGTGGACGTGTGAGTGGAAGAGAAAGCACGCCTTGATCTCCCAGCAACTTTTGAGGAATAAGGGCATCTATTCCAGTCGGAGGTAAGCCGGGGCGTGAAGAGGCCAACCCATAGACAGGATCACCCTCCTTAAGAAGTACTTTCGGCTGCGGTTGGATAGGAGGTACAACAGGAGGAGACACGCCCTTTACAAAAGAGAAATACACCTGCCGCCAACTTGCCAGCCATGCCAGAGCGTCTTCGCCTACCAGATTACCTGCATGAACATAGATGGGCAGACCATCCTTAAAATAGATATCACCCTCGTCAAAACGGCCATCGGCAAAGCGCTCCACACTTAACAGACCACTCTGCTGTCTTGCTTGAATCAACTCCAATATATCACTTAACCGCGCAGCCTGATTATCTCGCCCCCTGGTCATCACCCACGACTCTTCCTTATACTGACAACAGCAAACCAACAAACGTGGAACTACCAATATGTAACTAGAAAAAACGCTTTAAAAGTAGTGTAATAATTGGAACTGACTGCAGTCTAAAAAATAATACAGGTACGATGGTAGTTAGCGTCTTGTATGCATCAGATGGAACATCAAGGCCTGCTTATAATCAAGCACACTGACTGTTCCCGTCTTGATCACCTGCGTAGACAAATTCAGCAAGGTTGAAACAACTTGCAGACGTGTTTCATCGAACCGCGCCTGCTGACGTAACATTTCAAGCAATTGCGCCGGTCCTTGATTAGCGATCTCCAGGCCCGCACTCACAGCTTCAATCCGCAACCATACTAACAACTGATGGCGCATTTGCTCAAAAATAGCCAGATCATCCTCACCAACATTCAACATTGAGCGCTGACTGGTTGCAATACCGTGAGATGGCGGTATAGGTGATGCTGGTTGTGGCAAGTTGCGTGCCGCCATAGAGGAGACCACAGACGAGGCCGTTTCAGGAAGAGGCGCTGTTCCTGCAGCAACAGGAGATTTCACGGAGGCAGCAGACGCGTCCGCAGAAGAGGGAACTGGTGCTTCCCCTCTCCTTGGAGTCATAGATGGTCCTACCGGAGTAGCCGGAGGTAGAATTGGTGCTTCGACCTTCCGTGGAGTCACGGGCGGCTCGACAGGAGAAACCGCTGGTGAGACAGGAGCTTCCACTCTACGAGTGCGCACAGCGGAGGCAGCAGGCGCCATAGGATTCGGTGCTGCAGCCTTAGAGATAGGAGATGGTGAAGAAGCAGCGGCGAAACGACCGTTTCCTTGTACTCCTGCATCGCCCTCTCCATGACCAGAAGGGCCAACCGGCAACGGTGAACGCACAGGGCGGGGCGAGGTACCATTCGTATGAATAGAGCGGCCATCGCTCTGAGCGGTCGTTTTGATCTCACCACGTAGTTCCTGCAACTGCTGCTGGAGCACCATAGTCGAAGCAGAAATCTGCTCCCAACTAAGATCAGACTTCCCCTGGGTAGTAGACCAGGAGAGAGTCGGGCGAGGACTGCCAAAAGGAAGAGGGCCATGTTTCTGCCCAGAGAGGTGATTGCGCAATCCCTGGACAACCACAGAAGCAGAAGAGCCGATCAACATCCGCACATCGGACATCCTTCTGCGCCCCTGTTCACCAAAAAAGCTTCGATTGCGCTGCACAAACTGAATAAAGAGCCGCTCTATATAATACTGGAAGTCTGAGGACGTCAGATCCACGCGACTCCATGCAGTAAAATCGAACGAACTGAGATACAGCCACACTTCCTGACGTTTGCTACGATCAACAGGACGCATACGTAACGACTCGGTGCGACAATCAAAAAAGCGCGGATAGCAGAAATTAGCAATCAGAGTCTCAGCTAATTCAGCCTTCAAACGTGCAATTTCAGCGGGCGGGAGTTGACCCAAATACATGCCCATTCCGACATCCTCATTTCGTTTTACTGCGTAAAATATGGAAAGCTTAGATACTTGACTATTGTACTCGATGTAGGGATCAGAGGTAAAAACCCCGATGACCTATGTACTAGTCCATCCAACGGGGGGAAGCAGCCCCATCGCAGAAGGCAACATCTTCGATGGAGGTAATCCACGTTTCAGCAGCACATACCCTTCTTGCGCTGCCAGAATCCCATAATGGCCACTGGCCATCACATGTTGAACTTCATCCAGATATTTTGTAGGTCCAAAGAAAGGATAGACATCACCAGTCACATCCAGTAGAATATACTCAGCAGTATCATCACCGTAGGGAAAGAGATAGATGCTTGCTCGATGACTAAGATGTGGCACAAGCTTTGTCTGCGCAGAGACAGAAGCAGTAGGTGGGATCATAGCAATGAAACGCTGAGCCAGAGCTGTATGTGCCGAGGCGGTGGGCCACGCAAAGCCTTGTGAGAATGGCATCTGACCGTAATAGGAGTAGTCTATCCACAAGGTATTCGTAAATGCGAAGCCCAGCATCACCACCATAAGCCCTGTATACACAATCCGATCCGGAAACCACACACGGTGATGAGGAGGATACATAGCCTTACCTTGTTCAGCTTCTGTACCAGGCATGCGATGTCGTTGAGCAATCACCTGAGCCAGCCACACAATCACCACAATGCCCTCAATCATTGAAAAGATCAGTACAGGCACAATCTCAGCATTATAATGGAAAAGGCCTGTATATGCCTGCCTATCAGAACTAAGCAAGTTCAACGCGAGTGAAGGCAGAGAGAGTACCAGCACCCATGGTGCCAGGATCGGCAAAAAGCCAGTTGACGCAAGCAGGCGGGTAATATAATGCCGATGATCGGTCTCCAGCACATAGGTATGCAAGAATTGCCAGGGATGTCCCACAATAGCAGTAACGACCTGAACCGGCCCCTTCCCCAGGCCATCATAGCGCGAGGCCAGCAAAGGATGCCCGGTGGGGCTGAAATGGGGGAAGATCACAAAATAGGCAAAGGCTAGCCAGGCAGTACCAAGCAACGTAAGTGAAAGACCACTACGCCAACGACGCTGAAAGAGCATTGACCACAAGCCAAACATCACAATAACCGCAGGTATTTCCTCTTTGCAAGCCATAGACAAAATAGCAAATACGAAGAGCCAGAGCGTGCGGCGGGTGTACATAAAATAGAGCGTGAAGAGCAGGAGGGATGCCGTAAAGGTCACGGCATGAAAGTCAAAGACCGTGGCTTGCTGCTGTGCTGGCAGCAAAAGATAGAGCATTGCAATCGCAACGCCAGCCCACTCATTGCGTAGCCTGAGACGTGCCAACCAGAAAGCAGGATAAGCACCACTTGCTACTACTAGCGTTTGGACAATCAAGAGTAATTTGGGATCAGACCAGATCAAATAGAGCAACGAAATTGGAAAGAGAATGGGCTCAAAGTGAATGGCAAAGCGAGAAATACCGTTGGGGCTATAGCAATTTGTATCACCGATCACGTTACAAATTGTCTGATGGAGCATGTTGCCATGAGTAGTATTCCAGATCGCCTGATCCATGATCCCAAAATCTTCCGCGTTGGTCAGAAGGGCATCATGGCGAGTCGTGAGATACAAGATAAAATAGCCACTAAAGAGAAGAACCGCGATCGTGATAACGCCCAGAGCCAGCCAGAAGCGACGTGTATGTGGTAGAGGCTCAGGGGATGGATATAAATAAAGTCGATTTTGTAGAACGGAAAACCATTTTCGCCAGGTGCTACTACTCACTTCCTAACGCCCTCCTCCCTCAACACCCACACGCGTGGAAGCTTCAGAGGCCATCTCCTCTGCATGTAGCCCTTCCAGCCCAGTTTCAGCTGGTAAAGATTGGTCCTGTTGGGCCTGCGTAACCGCACGCATTTGTCGCCCCCCGCTTATATAGGCCACACTCACGCAGAGCAACTCGGCCAGAGTTGATACAATACGCGACACCAGCGCGAGAATAAGAGCAATACCAGCGGGCAAAGGGAACGCCAGTGAAAATAGCACCACCACAGCCACCTCACGAACGCCGAGCCCACTAGGAGTAATAAAACTCAGAAAGCCGAAATCCCAGACAAAGGCATAAATCCCGATGCACAAGGGGAGAGCAGCCAGTGGAGCCTGAGGCCAGAGGGCGAGCAGAAGTGCATAGAACGCACAGCCAGCAATAAACCAGCTCCCACACCAGGCCAGTGTCACTAACAAAATATCCTGATAACGCAACGTCAACACAACTGGTTCACGCTTCAACAGACGTAACGCTCGCCCCATCACACTATTGAGGATACGTGGATGCAATCCTACAAGTAATGCTAGCAGGCATGCAACACCCAGCGTTACAACAAATGGAGTGCCCAGGCTACCAATCAAAGGCGTCCCATGCAGGAGATTACCCAACCCACCCACATCCTGCCAGAAGAAGAGACTAACCGCAAACACGATCGCCCCAGCCGCCAACTTCGTAATCAGCTCGATGGTCATGCTAGCAAAGGCAACAGGACGAGAGACACCATACTTACCTACCCACAAGATACGCGTGAGCACATGCCAAACATTCCCAGGAATGTAGCGTACGAACTCTGATGCCAGGTAGATACGCAAGCAGGCCCGCAGATCCAGGCGCACTCCCAGGCGCCCCAGCACAGCGCGCCAGATTAGACCATAAGATAACTCTTGCAGCAAAAATCCGACAAACGACAGGGCTAAAAACCCTGGCTGTAGCTGAAACTGATGCGCGGCTAACTTGCTCCAATCATCTCTCATCGTATAGATGATCAGGAGCAGGATAATGGCAGGTATAAGAACCTGCAGAATACGCTTGCCAACCTTCTTATATACTGACCATTGCATTAATCCAGTTCCTGCCTGATACTATATTCTTCTCCGGGTTGAAAGGCGTAGTGGCGGATCATCTCGCTTTGCAGACCTGTTAAAATAAACTGCACCCCAAAGATCATCAAGAGAATACCCACAAAGAGCAATGGCTGTTCATGGATCGGCTGATGCCAGATGAAACTGCGAAACGCCACAAAGAGGTCGACCAGGAAACCCATCAACAGGGTCCCAAAGCCAAGTGGACCAAACAGACGCAAAGGGGTACGCAGGAAAGATGTGAGGAACAGAACATTGAGCAAGTCAATGAGGCCACGTACAAAGCGGCGCGCGCCAAATTTGGAAACGCCAAACTTACGCGGATAATGATGCACTTTGATCTCGGCCACTCTAAAGCCACGCCAGTGAGCCATCACCGGGATAAAACGATGAAATTCGCCATAGAGTTTTAAATGTGGATCTTCAATAACCTCGCGACGATACGCTTTGAAGCCATTATTGATGTCATGTAAGTGCACACCGGTCATGGTACTCACCATCCCATTAAAAATACGCGAGGGAAATGTCTTTGAGATCGGGTCCAGGCGTGGGAACTTCCAACCAGTCACCAGGTCATAGCCTTCATCCAGTTTGGCGAGAAACTGAGGAATTTCCGCGGGGTCATCCTGCAAATCACCATCCATTGTAAAGACGACATCACCACGACTGCGGCTGAAACCCGCAACGAGGGCAGCGGTCTTGCCAAAGTTTTTGCGGAAGCGCACAATACGCAGCAGCCCTGGATGCTCGTCATAGAGCTTTTTCAGTTCATGAAAGGTCCCATCCGTGCTCCCATCATCGATAAAAATGATTTCATAGCTCTTCCCAAGTTGCTCGATCTGTTCCGTTAATTTTTCAAACAGGGGACGTACGCTCTGCTCTTCATTCATGACCGGAACAACGATAGAGAGCGAGACATCCTGGGACGAGGGTGCATGAGTTAGTGGCTCTGTACCTGTAATATTTCTTGCTAATTCTGTTTGTTGCATGCCTTCTATTCTCCGCTCACAGCCTTATGCATACATAATCCTCACCCACTGCCCCTGCCAGGCACCCATTATAGCATAGTGCCTTTTTCAGCTATAGGGAGATGGTACTGGTGCCCCTCATCCCACCTTTTAATAGAACGCACAAGCACAGCGAAGAGACACAAACTATACCAATATCCCTATATCTGAGAGAAAAGGTCTGGGCGGTCAGTCGTCAGAGAATCCACGCCTGCAGCGGCAAATCGGCGTAAGTCCTCCAGGGTATTGACGGTCCAGAGTCCCAATTTCAAGTCACTTTGATGGAAAGTAGTGGGCATAGCAGAACTATACAATTTATTATCCATATTGATCCAACTACACCCCAGGGCATGCACCTGCTCCATCAAAGTCTCCAGGGCATCTTCGGCCTCAGGCCTCCAGGTATCCCTATTCACAAGCGCCCCCGTCTGCACAGCGGGAGCCAGTTCTTTCACCTGCGAGAGAACGGACCAATCGAACGAAATAATCAGCACCTGATCGAGCATGCCTAGAGCACGCACCTCGTCGACCACGGTCTCGGCAATATGAGGATAGTGCCCATAGGCCCCATCACGCTTACTTGCTTTGATCTCAATATAGACCTGGCAGTGCCCTTGTGCGAGTTCGAGGACTTCACGCAGCGTAGGAATCTGCTGAGGTTCAGACCAGCCGCCAGGAAAGTGAGCTGCCGCATTCAATTTGCGCAATACGGCAAAGTCCAGATCCAGGATATTCCCCTTACCATCCGTCACCCGTTCAACCGTATTGTCATGAAGCACAATGGCATGGCCATCGCGACTCATATGGACATCAAGCTCAACCGCATCGATTGGCAGTGTAAGGGCATTGCGAAAAGCTGCAAGAGTATTTTCGGGAGCCAGGCGAGACCCCCCGCGATGAGCAACCTGTTGAAAATGCTTCACCATAAACGGCAAATAGTTCCTTCCTCGTCAATACTTATCTCTCTATTACACACTGTTCACACAACTTCATCGTTTCACAGCGAGCGACGCACTATGTGACTACTCTATTGGGAACAAAAAAAATAGTCCATTCTCGACATTGCCATTATAGTGGGATGATTCCTCCATGACAATACGTGACGATGAAGCATCCATGGCGTACAATAGATCATCATGAGTTTTGCTGGGAGCGCCTTGAGCACTAGCTCTTTTTGTTCTTCTATATCCTATTTTTCAGAAGGAGAAGCGATATGACATTGACTCCTGGAATGATGGGCGAGGCAAGCACTATAGTTGTCCATGAAAATACCGCAGCCGCAGTTGGAGCGGGTGGCGTCGAAGTATTTGGTACCCCAATGATGATAGCACTCATAGAGAATGCGGCATGGAGAGCAGTAGCTGATGCATTAGATGAAGGTTATGTCACGGTGGGTATTGTAGTAAATGTACGACATCTTGCAGCAACTCCGCTCGGGCAAAAAGTGCGAGCTAGAGCAGAGTTACTAGAAGTCGATGGACGTCGTCTGGTCTTTAAAGTTGAGGCCTATGACGAGCATCAGAAAATAGGCGAAGGCCAGCATGAGCGCTTCATCGTGAACCTGGAGCGGTTCCTGAGCAGGATAACGACATAATACAAAGGCTATGAAGGAACCACTCTACTCCAACGAAGCACAAATCCTCCCGGAATAGCTTGTGGTTTGTCAAGTTATGTGATAAAATAGAGCTGTATCAAGAAACACTGGTGAGTCTTGATAGATCTTCATCTGGGGATGTCGGGTTTCGACAGGCGCACAGATTGAAGAATTGCAAGCCGAGGTGTCGGTACGCACTCTCGTTAAACAACCGACAAAAAATTAGTTGCCAAAACAACTACACCCAGCTATGCTGGGACACTCGCTTACGCTGCCTAAGAAGTAGTGTAGTGACGCTCGCCCAACTTTTTCTCGTGGGGCTGGAGTTCGAGCGCCATAAACACGAGATGCTATGGCGATGACCGTCTTCTAGTCGCCATCTAAGACCAGAGGGCCAACATCAAGGAATCCTGTCGATGGGAGGCCATGATGATAAAGCAAAAACATCGACTAAGCTTGTAGTACATTCTCCGATAGGTTCGTTTGGACGGGGAGTTCAACTCTCCCCCATCTCCACCTCACAAGCCGCTTGTGAACTGGCTTCACAGGCGGCTTCATTTTGCTATCAACACTATCAAATTTTTATGGAAAGCTTATATCGATGTTCAACAAACCAGGACTCTCGGGAAACCGCCTCTCCAGCGTGCTCGCAGGACCCTGGAGCATGAAGCTCTTCTACCTTGGCTATTTTTCTGCAATGGGCGTTTATCTACCCTACATTGGTCTCTATTTGGGAACCGTTGGACTCTCTGGCACCCAGATCGGATTGACCGCCTCGATGTTTCCGCTAGCAAGCGTGTTAATGCCACCGCTCTGGGGCTTGCTCAGTGACCGTTATGGTTGGCGCAAACACTTGCTGATGGCAGCGCTACTGGGCGCGGTCCTCGCTTCTCTTCTGCTCTGGCAGATAGCTCATTCCTTTGTGATACTCCTCCTCTTGATCAGTGTCCTGGCAATCGCGCTCAGCCCGGCAATTCCGCTGGCCGATGCCATTACGCTCCAATGGATCGGTCAGCGTGGGGGCAGTTACGGCACGATCCGCGTTTATGGCTCGCTCGGTTTTCTCATCGCAGCCATCGCAGCAGGGAACATCCTCAATGCTGTTGGTATTCTCTCGCTGTTTCTGCTGCTGTCTATCGTATTTTGTGGTCCTTTCCTCGCTAGCTTCTTCTTGCCAGGTCAGAGCAAGACAAATATAGCAAGGGTGAAGAGTCACGAGTTTGTGATACTGCTTCGCGATCGCACGCTGCTTGTCTTCCTATTCCTCTGTATGGTTGGCTACGGTACCTTCGCGGCCTATAATACCTTCTTTGGCCTCTATCTGCGTGGCCTTGGAGTGAGCACCGCCGCCATCGGCCTGGCATCGGGAATGGCCACCTTGAGCGAGCTACCAACGATGGTCCTCTCTGGCGTCTTGATGAAGCGGCTGGGCGTGAAATGGTTGCTGCTGATCGGTTTGGGCGTGGCGGTAGTGCGCTGGCTGGCCTACGCGACTTTGACGGACTATCCCATGCTGTTTGCCTTCACACTACTTCACGGCATCTCGTTCGCCAGTTTCTATACTGCGGGAGTGACCTTTATCGATCGACGGGTACCAATACACCTGCGGACAACCGGGCAGACAGCGTTCTATGGCACAACCTTTGGGCTGGGCAGTTGGGCGGGCTCCAATCTGTTTGGCGTCCTCTATGAGCGACTCCATGGTAGTGGGATGTTTCTTGCTGCAGCTGTGCTCTGCTCAGCCTCTATCCTCGGTTTACTCTTGTTGATACCACGCAATCCTACTCGCATGAACATCGAAATCAGCCAATGAAATTATTAAACGAGTATATCTCTGATAACCTAGTGAGCAGCCATGTTCCGCACCTGCTCACGGATGACATGGCCTAACTGATGGGTTGTTGCGGTTCCGCCCAAATCGGGGGTACGCACCTGTCCTCCTGCCAGAACTCCTTCGATGGCCCCCATGAGGAGTGTAGCTGCCTCGTGCTCACCCAGAAAATCGAGCAGGAGTTGTCCCGACCAGATGGAGGCCAGCGGATTGGCAATACCTTTGCCAGCGATGTCGGGCGCAGAGCCATGAATTGCCTGGAAGAGACTGGGATAGCGCCGTTCTGGGTTCAAATTGGCGCTGGGAGCCAACCCCATACTGCCGGAAATCGCTGCACCCAGATCTGTCAGGATGTCCCCAAAGAGATTTGAGGCAACTACTACATCCAGGCTCTCTGGTGAGGAGACGAAACGCGCGCTCAGCGAGTCAATCAGTTGCTGCTCGTGTAGAATATCTGGGTACTCTGTGGCCACCAACCGAAAAACGTCATCCCAGAAGACCATGTTGTATTGCATACTGTTGGACTTGGTGGCACTGGTGACCTTTTTGCGACCATATCGTCGGGCATACTCAAACGCGTAGCGCATGACACGCTCAGTGCCCTTGCGGGTGAAGATGGTCGATTGGATCGCCACTTCGTTCTCCGCCCCTTGATGGACGCGCCCTCCGGCGCCAGCATATTCTCCCTCGGTATTCTCACGAATGCACACGATATCAATATCCTTGGGATGTTTCTCCGCCAGTGGACTGTGGACACCCGGCAACAGACGCACGGGTCGAAGGTTGATATACTGGTCAAACGTCTGGCGAAGAGGCAAGACCAGCCCCCACAATGTGATGTGATCTGGCACACGTGGATCACCGACTGGACCGAGGAGAATGCCGTCAAAGCCTCCCTGTTCTAGCGTGGTGAGTCCATCTCTTGGCATCAACACTCCTTCACGCAGGTAATATTCGGTACCCCAGCCAAATTGTTGGAAGTCAAACTGAAAGCCGCCATGCACCGAGGCAAGGCTTGTCAGGGTCTGGCTACTCTCTGTAATAACCTCTGGCCCGATTCCGTCTCCTGGTATGACTGCGAGTCGGTAGGTCTTCATAATGCCTTTCATCCTCTCTATATCGCCAATTTGAGATACTCTTTTCTGCCCTATTTTCTCCGCTATGAAAAAGATAAGGCGTGAGGACTCGTTTTCTGATCTTTAGTTCAAAGATCCTTCAGTGTTCCTGGCTCCTTATTCCCCTGGCATCATTGCAAGCGTCTGCAGATGCTCAACAACCACTATCTGTGCTGCAGCTATTCCCTCACGCATGAGATCGAGCCAATCCTGGCCCTTCCGTCTCACATCTGGTGTTGGGCCAACTCGCCGGCCCCAGGCAGCAATGGCAGCAAGAAAGGCTGTACGCACTTCGGTATTGACATTGATCTTCGCGACTCCCAGCGCGATGGCACGCTGAATATTCTCTTTGCTCAGCCCGCTCGCTCCATGTAAAACCAGGGGAACATCCACCTGAGAGGCGATCTGGGAAAGCCTCACCAAATCGAGCGGCGGCTGATTGGGGGTGTAGCCATGCACATTGCCTATCGCCACGGCCAGCATCGAGGCTCCCGTTGCAGTGACAAACACGCGGGCCTGCTCAGGATCAGTGAGTGAAGCTCTGACTGCTTCGACGGTGACACCATCCTCCGTCCCAGCCAGATAGCCCAATTCAGCCTCAATCGTGGCGTTATGAGACGAGGCCAGAGCGACAGCGCGACGCGTCAAAGAGATATTCTCAGCAAAAGAGAAGTGCGAGCCATCAGCCAAAGCGGAAGAACAGCCCCAGGAAAGGCACTGTTCGATCATGTTTAGATCGGCGCAATGGTCCAGGTGGACTGCGGCAGGGACACCTGCTCCTTGCGCCGCGACCAGTGTTGCTTTGACGAACGGTTCTCTGCCCGTTTTCACTGATGCAACGCCAAGTTGGAGAATCACAGGCTGCCTTAATTGCTCAGCAGCCTGAAGGATCGCTTGTGTTAATTCTATGCTGTAGGTATTAAAGGCCCCTACAGCGACCCCTCGTCTTCGAGCTTCACTCACTAACTCTAGCGTATTCGCTAACATAGCTTCCTCTTCTCTTACACCAATAGCGCCTGTACCGCCTCTTTCAGACTATCAGGGCCACCAACATTGCCTGGAAAAACGATATAGGGGACACCTGCAAAGCGCAAGTGAGGGCCGCTTTCTAACCGCCAGACAGGAACGCCTGGGAAGAGTTGCCCAAGCACCCGTGCTCGCTCTGCTCCCAAACCATACTGCGCCACCTCGTGACTGGTAATACCTCCTTTCGCGAGAATAAAACGCGGCTGGCGTCGCATAGTATGCAACATCTCGACGAGCGCTTGTGAGATGCGCTGCCCCATCGAGAGAAAATCGGCACTGTTTGCTCCTGTTTGTAGTGCGCGACTGGTAAAGACGACCGGAGTCACGCCATCCTGTAGGAGCGCATCAACGCGCTGGCCAAGCATAGTACTGACAGCTCTCGCGTCCTTTTTACCCTGTATGACACGCTCAACAGGAAGCTCTACGCCTTGTACGGACGTAAGAGTGAGCAAAGCTTCTAACTGCTTTGTGCTTGCAGGGACGTACGATCCAACGATGACCAGACCACCCTTTGTCGAAGGTGATGCTCCAACAATCTCATGAGGTTGCAATACTGGACGTGGAGCGACGGCCCCACGCAAGCGCACAAAGCTTGCGGCCGTGCGATAGGCGAAACGCTTCCCCTCCGCTTCCGCCTGCAGCACTCCCAGAACCACCACCGCCAGGTCACCATAGCCGACCGCATTGACCACAATCGGCAATCCTCCTTTGACGGCTCGCAGGCGGGCCGCTACTGCCTCTGAGCCACCTTCTCTAATCAGCTTTAGATCAAGGCTGATTACCTGCTCTGCTCGCCAATACCCTTTGCTCTTCTCCTCAATCCACGCGGGTAAATACGCCGTGCTGTAGCCAAAGACACTATCCCGCGCATACGGGGTTTCGTGGGCTGGCTGCAATGTTTCGGAGAATGCCGTTGGCGTGGCGACGTAGTGCGTATCGTTGATGGTATAACGGCCACCCTCAAAAAAAGCTGGCACAACGAGATGACCGTCGTACGCTCCACCAACGCCCCGCTCAAGGGCAAAGAGTTCTGCCGGATAATGTCCACGCAAAGTAGAATCGCTGCGGCTGGCAAGCACAAACGCAGTATTGGTGCGTGCCGAAGCCGTTACCAATTGACGAGCAGTAGTTTCATTCAGCGACGCTGCAGCCGGTTCGGGCAGACTGCGCGAGTTCGTCAACAGATAAAAGAGTCGCTGCCCACGCTGCAACTCCTCTGCCAGAAGCGACTCATTCCAGGTAGCAAGCAGTTCCACATCGGAAACCGTTTGTGTCCCGGTTGGATCATCATCGATAACGACCAGGACACGCTTGTTTGCCGCCACCAGGCGCTGAATGTGCAGGAAGAGTGCAGATTCGTCGGGTGATGGTGGCAAATGAGCCGTTAATTCGGTGAGTGTCAACATAGTTACCAGCCTCAATGCAGATGCATACCGCCATTGATATCGAGGGTCACCCCTGTAAGGTAAGAGCTTTCGTCAGAAGCCAGGAAGAGAATACATTTCACGACATCATCGACTATAGCGATACGGCCCATCAGTGTTCCCTTTGCCAGCTCAGCCTTGCGTTCCTCTGTGAGCAACCCTCCTGTGATATCCGTATCGACCATAGAAGGCGCAACACAATTGACGCGAATGCCATGCGGGGTCAATTCACGGGCGATGGCTTTTGTAAAGCCCATAATCCCAGCTTTAGCAGCACTGTAGTGCGACGAGCCAAACACACCACCTCCGCGTTGACCAGAGACGGATGAGAGCGAGACAATCACTCCACCACCACGTTGGAGCATGGCAGGAACGACTGCCTGTGTGGCAAGAAATGTTCCTTTCAGATTCACCCCAACCACCAGATCATACTCTTCTTCAGCGATATCGAGAAACGATGTAGGACGCGTCAGCCCCGCAACATTGATGAGAATATCCAGACCACCGAAGCGATCAGTGATATCCCGGACAAGTCGGAGCATGGCCTTCTTGTCCCGCACATCTGCCACCTCTCCCATCGCGGGTCTTATCGCCTGAAGTTCCTCTGTGACACGATGTACCCCTTCAGCGGCCACATCGGTAATCACGACGCTGGCACCTTCTCTAGCCAGTGCTAGTGCCGTCGCCCGCCCAATGCCCCGCTGTGATCCTGCCCCTGTAACCAGTGCGACTTTGTTCGTAAAGCGATCCTGCATGATGTGCCCTCCCTATAGCTTACCTGCTATCGTTTCCATAAGCCTGATGAGAATGGAATCATCCAGATTATCCCATTCCATCGCGTGAGCCATTTTGTACAGTTGATGCGCAACGCCGCCCAACAGCAAGGGATGACCCATGGCGTTGGCGGTGTCCATCACAAAACCCAGGTCCTTGACTAGAATCTTCAGCGCACTCTCAATCATGGTAATCACGAGGTCGCAAGCAGCAGCAACTGCTCGCCCACTTTCCGCTGAGTTTGCTCCTTGAGCGACCAGTGCAGCAACAGGTGCTGGGTTCACATCATAAACAGCGAAGGAGTAACCCGCTTTCAGCAGATTGCTCGCCATCGGACGGCCCATCCCACCCACGCCGATAAACCCAATGTGAGGCTTTTCGTTCCCTGTCATCAGGATCTCCTTTCCTGGGGGAATGCTTCCTCGTCTCAATCACGAGAGAGACTGATACTCTCATTGTACAAGATCATCGGGGTATTCGTATTAGAGCATCTTCGATCTGCTGTTCATCGAAAAAATTGGGAGTCGGCTCAGTCATAGTACCTTGATTGATCCATTCCCAAGTGAGGCTGTGCGCAGCACGAGAAGAGTCAGTATAGCCTCATCTCTTTACTTCCCACACCAAGCAACAATTCTGCCGGAGCCACCAGGCCATGCGATCCCTCAAACTGGCTCAATGCTTGTCTCACCTCCCCCAACAGGTGCTGCTGCTCAGGTTTTCTGAGCTGCCCCATCACACCAGCGGTCAACCGGCTGGCTGTTGATTGCAGGAACGCATCCAGCGAAGCGTAATGGGACTTAAATGGAAGAGCGCGAGTGATGACCTCGTCAAAGCCAGCTTCGGTGAGTTCCCGCTCAAAGACTCTTGGATCGGAGAGAGCAAAGGGATCAGGTCCATGAGAGGGCGCTCCTCTCGCATATGTTGTCACAATGGCAAGCGGCAAGGTTAGGGATGAGCATCATAGCAAGACAGCCGATGACTGCATAGAAGGCATTGTCTTCGAGGTCAACCAGCAACTGGCGCTGCCTGGGGGGTGGGCGACCATCAAGGAAAAGCGGGCAGAAATCGGCAACCATGCCTGAGCCACTCTTGCCAGGCAAGCATCTCAGAAATAACGTTCTACTATTACCCACTCTAGCCTTGCCATAGCGTCAAAAGAAACGAGGCAACACTTCTACAAAGTGAAGAAAAGAGCAAATCGCAGCAGGCTGAATAGTAAGTAGCCGAGAACGCGCAGCTTATCAGGAAGCGCCCGGCCTGCTACTAACTCTTCACACAAGAAAGGATCGACAGACAATGACGACGAGAACCGTTGACTATCAACAGGTGACAAACACAAAAGATGAGTACTTTGATCTGGTCAGCACACTCTATCATAAACTGAAAGCCGCTAAGACCTACGCGAGCTATGCTCAGGATGCTAAAGCGTGCGGCGACCAGGAACTGGCCCAGTTCTTTCAGCAGTGTCAGCAGAGCGATTTGAATAGGGTTGATGAGGCAAAGCGGCTACTTGCTACACGTGCTCCCCAGCATTCTAAGGACCAGAAGTCTTCACGTTAACGTCTCCCTGCCATCAAGAGAAGCCTCTCCTATTCTGCTATAATAACAGCAAGATAGGAGGGGCTTGCATTGTCCGAGGAATCTACTGAGTAGCCTGAAAGCCAGCAGAGGTGTTCAACATCGGCCAGACACTAGCCTTTAGAGGGCGAATTCACATCATGCTGATTATGCAGGCGAACATTTTGTTCGAGCAGAGTGACAATCATTTGCAACTGCTCTGCCATACCCTCCACACCATTAATGAGGATATCCCCATGTTCAAGCAAAGCAGGCAGGGTGTCGGCGTCACATACAACCATAGATAGCGCAGTCAGCCCCTGTCCACGTAGTTGCTTGACTTCCAATACCGCGTCAAGATCTGTACGATCATCACCAGCAAAGATGATTCCCTGGAGTTCATAACGCTGTGCATATCTGCGCAGAGCCTCGCCTTTGTTGATAGCAAGAGGAGCCAGAATCTCGACAATGAGCCTGCCTTCGCCCAGGCGCATATGGAGACGCCGGGCAGGTTCTTCTAATAGAGCAAACAACTGCTCTCTGGTTTGCTCAGGATTGGGAGAGAGGCGGTAGTGAACTGAGCCACCTACAGTCTTACGCTGGAGAATCACGCCAGGCAATTCGTCAAGATGCTGCTCCAGCAGATCAAACAGATATTTTCCTGACTCCACATAAGCTTGCGCCTCTGGCAACAACTGTATAGACTGAGTCGTTGGTAAGCCATTACTCCATTCGAGACCATGTGTACCAATATAGGTCAACCCTTCGAGATTGACGATACGAGCCCCATCTCCAATAGCGCGTCCTGTTAAGATCGCGACATGAGCACACTGTCTGGCACGCATCAGATTCTCCGCAACACCGGGCCAGAGCCTAGCGGTATCTGGCTTAGGGGTCATCGGACTCAAAGTGCCATCAATGTCAAAAACAAGTCCTAGTGGGCGTCTGGAGAGCAGAGTGGAGAGGTCGATAGATGTCATTCCAATTATCTCCAATATCTTAAATGTTCTCATGTACTATGTCCGATTTACTGATCGGTTGTCAAGATAATAGGAGCAGAAGAGTGAGTTCTCTGCGCAGCACAACGTATATATATACAAGAGAAGTTAAATGGAGTGCGTTCAGGCTTACCGAAGGACCCATATATGCAAATGCAAGCAAAACGCTTCCTACTTTTTCTGCTATCCATCTTCCTGTTGATCTCTGGTTTATCCGCCTGTAGTAACGCAACTGCAAGGGTGCAGGCTACAACATCTCCTACGACGCCGGGTCTTACTGAAGGAGGCCCGTGCGTACAGCCACGTGTACAGCCACCATATACAAATGTGCAGGTAAGCCATGATATCTTTCTGGCACATAGTGAACCAATGCTTGTCGAAGATCCCCAAAACCCCCTTCACCTCATTGGCGGCTCCAAATTCTTCACAGACCCAACCCATTATCGCTTCCAGATTGGTTACTTCTCCTCATTTGATGGAGGCTGTACCTGGAAGGATGGTGGAGTTCTACCCGGCTTTACAAAAAGTAGCCTCACATCTGATATTAGTTTTGCATTCGGACCTCAAGGCGAAACTTATGCAGCCGTACTGTATGAATCTGGAAGTGAGAGCGGCATCGCCATCTCGAAATCTACTGATGGTGGAAAGACATTTGCCCCTCCAACAAAAGTCTTTGCGACCCAGGGGGATCAGATTTTTAATGATAAGCCATGGATTGCCGTTGACCAGACACAAGGACCACATCGTGGAAATATTTATGTCGTCTGGTCCTACGATCATGGAGGTCTTTGCGCGCACGGGGTAAACTTCTGTCAAACAGAGCTGGCCTTTTCCCGTTCGATGGATGCAGGCCAGACATTTTCACCGCTGCAACTGATTGAAGGCAATGCGCCGTTTTGCACAAATCCTGCAACCGGTCGCGCGCCAAACTCGACTACCTGTGATGGGGCGCAGGGAGCTATCCCCGTGGTCGAGCCGGATGGCACGTTGGCCGTGGCATTCCCCTATATTGATGTGATGGAGGGACCGAACCCAACCAGACTGCTCCTGACAACCTCACGCGACGGTGGGCTCACCTGGACTACACCAGTCTTGATTGCAACTATTCACGATATTTTGGGTACCTTTCCTCCCGACCGTTACCGCAATCTCTCACTCCCAGCATTCGCTGGTGACCCGAAAAGCGGTCAACTGTATCTCACCTGGTCTGATAAAGGACCACGCGATGCTGACATCCTCTTTGTCACCTCCAGAGATCAGGGAAAGACCTGGTCGAATCCGCTGCGGGTGAACGATGATTCATTACAGAATGGCGCCAATCAGTTCCAACCCCAGATGGTCGTTGCGCCCAATGGTGTCATCAGTATCTCCTTTTTCGATACGCGCCTCGATCCTCAGCACAGGTTGATTGATGTGTATCTTGCCCAATCAAATGATCACGGTATCTCATTCCTCAAGAATGTGCGGGTAACCACTCAGAGCTGGGATCCGTCTGTCGACGCTCCCATTGACGAATATGGGCAGCAATTTATTGGAGATTATCAAGGACTCGCTGCCGACAATCTCTTTGTCCACCCTTTCTGGAATGATACACGAACCGGGCGGCAGGAGATCTTTACTGCTGCTATTTCAGGCGCCCAACCACATGCGGGATAGGATTACATTTTTTTGTCCAGAAACTATCGGCGTACACTACGATCATCATCGGATTGCGAGGATGGTGGCGGCTGTTTCCATTGGCGCAGTGACGACATGGGAGGCTGTCCACTCTGTGGCTGCGAGGACGAAACTGGGGGCTGACCCCACTGCTGCGACGGCTGTTGTGGCACAGGAGGCTGACCCCACGATTGTTGGGACACAGGCGGTTGACTCCATGGTGGTTGTTGTGACGGCTGCGCTGACATAGGAGACTGGCCCCACGACGGTTGCGACGGCTGCGCTGGCGTAGGAGGCTGGTTCCACTGCTGTTGTTGTGATGGTTGTCCTGGCTGGCCCCACGACTGCTGCTGAGGTGGCATCTGTCCCCACTGTTGTGACTGGGAAGGTGCGGGCTGGTTCCACTGTGGCTGGGAGGGCTGACCCCATTGTGGTTGTGCAGACATCGCTGCCGCTTTCGCTTCAGTATTGGCATGCTCAGCACGTGCTTTATGGTCATTTCTAATATGACGCCAGACGTAGAGGGCAACCAGAATCACCAGAACCACCAGAATAACGACATCAAAGGCATGGAAGATAGGGCTTAACGTATCCAGATGAGCGCCCAGGACCGTACCAAGGTATGCTAACAGAAAACACCAGGGTAATGAACCAAGAAATGAGTAGATGCAGAATCTGACAAATGGCATCTTCGAGATACCGGCAGGCAGCGAGATGTAGGTACGCACGACTGGAAGGAGGCGTGAAAAGAAAGCAGTGGCACTTCCCCAGCGTTGGAAAAACCTGTCAGCTTTATCCGCGTCATGTTGGGAGATCAACACATAGCGTCCATATTTCAGCATGAGAGGGCGACCACCTTTGAAGCCAATCGCATAGGCAGCTATTGACCCGATAAGACAGCCAATGGCTCCAGCCAGAGCCACCAGAAACAAACTCAACCAGGTATTAGTACCTGGTAACAGTTTGCCCTGGCTAATCATAATACCAGCTAGCGGCATAACAATTTCACTAGGAAGAGGAATACAGCAACTTTCGATAGCCATAGCGAGAGCAATACCCAACAGCCCGGTGGATACATAAAGATTGGTTATCAGTTGCGTTAATGTAGTAGTTAATGTCGTTAACAACGAAAAAGCCTCCTTCGCAAACCTACGCTTTGCCCAATACTAGCACATTTTGCGAAAAGAGGCCAGGATATCTAGTACATTCAGCATTACCTACTCTTCTATACGCTGCCGACGCAATTGCCGAGAGGAACGGCGCACCTTTGGCACATCAAGTTGTTGTGCCAGTTCCTGGCGCAGGGGATCATCCTCGTACATATAGGGGGCACGACGCACAAGCGGTTTTTGCAGACTACCAGTTGTCAATTCTGGATTGAGTGGCTGACTCTCCAACTGAGAATGGCGCGTCATCTCACCAGTCTGTGCTGGAGAGTACATCATCGGCCCCGTTTGTGGATAGTTATTATTGAGCAAGGTTTCCGTTTGAGGTTCTCGCTGCCGACGTGCTAGAGAGTTATTTGCCTCAGGCAAAGCAGGTTGTATACCAGTACGCGAGGGACTGGCATCAACTGTGCGTCGCAATCGTTGGGATGGGTTGCGGGTTGCCCCACGAGATGATAATTGGCGAGAAGGGCGTTGTCCTGTTTGCTCTGGTGGCTGAAGTCGCCCTGATGGCCGCCTCCTGGTGAAATGTGTTGGCGTCTCTTCCACATCATCATATTGCTGAACAGCCTCCTGACGAGCCGCTCTTAGCGCAGCCTGTTGCTGCTGACTACGCGACGAACCAGGCTCATAGCCAGGAAAGCCTGGATACGTCAAGCGGCGACTGGTTGTGCGTGGCCCGGAAGTATCCTTCACACGTACCTGAGGTACATTGGCCAACTCAGGCCTGGGAAGAGGAGCATAGGCGCCACGGGAAGGTGCAAGGCCTCTTTGGGAGAACGGCTCCGGCTCTGCGATAGGCAAACGCTGATGTGTCGATGGTGCAGGAAGATGGCGAGCAGGCAGAACCGGACGATAGTCCACGTCTTCCTCGTCCCCAACATCTCTTACTGGGGAAAGCGAATAGCCCTCCACATCGTACACTTCCTTTATGAGGGGAACATCCGGATATGCATCAAACTGGGCAAGAACCTCTTCCTCAATCTCTTCTCTTAAGCGATCCTCATGACGCCGCGACAGGTGAGAGAAAATGAGTAGAGAAATAGGGATACTCAGGAGCAAGGCCGCCAGACCACCTATTAATCCACCAATTACCCAGGAATTCAGCGTATTACCATACCAGAGAACGATCGCAGCACTTACAATAAGGACAAGAGCAGTGGCAACAGCCTTCATGGATTTCCTTTCCGAGCTTCCCTGATCGAGTAGGACGCTAAGAATAGAGTGAATAATGGTATTTCATCAAACTGTTCTAGCAGAGAGTATACCAGACTTAGAAAAAGTCCTCAAGTAGTTAACTGAGAAGAACAATAGTCAGGAAGGCAGATCAGGCAGATTCATGGCAGAAAAAAAGGCAGCAAACGAAAACATGCCATCTTACATTGTCCAATGACAACGCCAAAGAGAGGCATACTATCTTCTTGACTGCCTTAATAAAGACGTTTCGATCTGGTTCAATAATGAGAACCAGCAGCGCAGACATCCCCCAGGGGGGCACAGCGATGCGCCAGTTCCTACGCGGCGCTGCCACATTGTCGGAAGATGGCGACGACTTTTCCCTGGACCTGCCATTCGCGATCCCACACGCTTCTGGGGATCAGGATAGGCTCCAGTTCTGAGTTTGCGGGCTGTAAGCGGACGCGATCATGCTCTTTCTCTTGAAAGAAACGCTTCAAAGTAGCGCTCCCACTGATACCTTCTTGCATATGGACCGCAACCACAATATCACCATTCTGGCAGGTGGCTTGTGGCTTAATCACCACATAGTCGCCGTCGCAAATATGGTCTTCAATCATCGAGCGGCCTCGCACAATCAAGGCATAACTATTCTCGCTCTCAGAGATTTGCTGGCCTACATCTACGGATTGTGATGCATCGGAGAAAATGTCGAGCGGCTCACCGGCGGCAATCGTGCCCATTACGGGAATGCCAGTAGTAGCTTGTTTAGTGAGTTTGATGCCTCGACTCTTCTTTGGCTGGCGCGTAATCACGCCTTTCTTCTCCAGCATCGTGAGATGATAATCCACGTGGCCGGTGCTGGCGATGTGCATCTCGCGACCGATCTCCCGGTTTGTTGGCGGCATCCCTTCCGCTCTCATGTAACTGACGATAAAATCGTACATCCTGCGCTGTATTTCGCTGGCTTGCTCCAATGACATAGAACAACTCCCCTGCCTTTCTGAACACGTTAGTGTAACACTTTCCACACTACCCAAGACTAGAACGGCTATTCAATGGAATAATACCACAACTGCATTATCAATACAAGCCCTTTATCGAACGAAAATTTCGAATTTCTTTTCATGCGATTCGAGTAATGATGGCAGGCGCATCACTCCCAGACCACGAAACAACACTGCGAGGGAATAAATAGCTTCTGTATTCGGTAGAGGAGGGAGGAAGGAGTATTCTCGCGCTTAACACGCTGATAACCCTGTTCTGGCAGTGTGATAAACACGATTGTGTTTCCTCGTTCTGGCGGTCAATTGGATTGCCTCGTCTCCCGTATGAAACCCATGTACTGATATCAAATCCATGAAGAGAAGAAGGAGAAAAGAGATGCGCTTTCGTCTGCCGGTGGTCAGTGTACTGCTTATCATTGGCCTTCTGACTGCGGCCTGTTCTGCTGGCTCAACAGCAGGCCCAACAACACCGGCTCAGGCTGCAAACCCCTTCGGAAAGATCAATCATTTTATTATCATCTACCAGGAGAATTGGAGTTTCGACAGTCTGTTTCCCAATTTTCCTGGCGCTGATGGTATCAGCAATGCCAGCGCTACATCTTTGCAGCAGGTTGACAAGGCTGGCAAGCCCTACACGAGCTTGCCACAACCACTCAACAGTGGCAAGCCCGATCCACGCTTCCCGGCTAACTTGCCTGTGAAGCCCTTCGATGCTGGCCTCTATGTGCCTGCCGATCAGAAGACAGGCGACCTGCTGCAGGGTTTTTATCAAGAGCAGCAGCAGATCGACGGTGGCAAGATGGATAAGTTTATCGCGGATAGTAATGCCGCTGGCCTGGTCATGAGCTACTACGACTCAAACAACCTGCCGCTCGGGAAGCTGGCCCAGCAGTATACCATGGCGGATCGCTTCTTCCATGCTGCCTTTGGTGGCTCGTATCTCAATCATTTCTGGCTGGTCTGCGCCTGTAGCCCGATGTTTCCTCATGCGCCCGCGAGCATGGTGGCCCAGCTTGATGCCAGTGGCAAGCTCATAAAAGATGGGATGGTCACTCCCGATGGGTATAGCGTCAACACATCATTCTCAGTGAACACTCCTCATCCCGCAACTGCTAAGCCGGGGACACTGGTTCCATTACAGACGATGCCCAATATCGGGGATCGACTGACCGCGAAGAATATTTCGTGGGCGTGGTACTCTGGGGGGTGGAATAATGCTCTAGCCGGGCACCCTGATCCGCTCTTCCAGTTCCATCATCAGCCATTCGTGTACTTTGCCAGCACGGCAGATGGCACGGCAGCGAAGGCAGAACATTTGAAGGATGAACAGGACTTCTTCACGGCATTAAAGAGTGGCGGATTGCCAGCGGTCTCCTATGTGAAGCCACTGGGCAATGACAATGAACATCCGGGCTATGCCACCGAGCTAGCTGGTCAGCAGCACGTTGCTGATCTAGTGAAAGCGGTGCAGGACAGCCCGTACTGGAAAGATACAGCGATTATCATGACGTACGATGAGAACGGCGGCCGTTGGGACCATGTGAGCCCTCCTGCTGGTGATCGTTGGGGACCAGGCACGCGTATTCCTGCTATCATCATCTCGCCCTTTGCTAAGATGGGCACAGTTGACCACACCACGTATGATACAACCTCTATCCTGCGAACGATCGAGGTGCGTTGGAGTTTGCAGGCGCTGGGGACGCGTGATGGCACGGTGAACGATCTGCGCAATGCACTACCGTTAGCAATGGGCTAATAGAGACTTTCGGCCTTTCCTTGCTGATAGACGGTAGTACGCTTTTTGAAGAGCCGAAAGGTCCATTTACTAGAGGGATGATCCTGCACCGTTTATGATCCTGCGGGCCAATCCCCACGAAGTCTGCAGAAGTCTGCACTTGCTGGCGCATTGCAGACTTCTGCAAACCTAGATGGATCGGCCTCTGGAGCCGATGGATGGGACAAAGTCTGCAAGTCTGCAAGTCTGCAAAGAAAATCTGACAGTCGGACTTTCTTTGGCTGACCTTCTCGCAAACGACAACAGCCATTTCTCCCTGGATGGCATCGCCTCGCTCATCTCCAAAAGCCTGC
>Ga0070730_10001019_pt1 | contig 28193 bp, 22 predicted proteins | sample Coa_R1_3_FD_66447 | JGI IMG/M metagenome (GOLD analysis project Ga0070730, IMG submission 66447) | Surface soil microbial communities from Centralia Pennsylvania, which are recovering from an underground coalmine fire - Coalmine... | ecosystem: Environmental > Terrestrial > Soil > Unclassified ... | reverse complement strand
TCGTCCCGTGAAGGTGCTGCGCATCGACAGCGAAGATGCGGTGATTGGGGATGGCGTGAAACCCGGAGAGGAAATCGTGGCACTGGGCGCGCATCTTCTCAGCGAAGGGCAGCACGTTCGGGTCGGTGAAGAGAAGGCGGCGACCAGGTGAGCAATTTCGAGATTCAGGAACCTGATTTTGCGAAAGAGCGGAACGCCCCAACGGGCCTCAACCTTTCGGCGCTCGCGGTACGGGAGCGCTCCGTTACTCTCTTCTTTATTCTGGCCATGGTGCTTGCCGGAGCACTGGCCTACTTTCAGCTGGGCCGCGCCGAAGATCCCGTCTTCACGATAAAAGTATTTACCGTAGCGGCGGCATGGCCGGGCGCAACCGCGCAGGAAATGCAGGACCTGGTTGCCGAGCCACTGGAAAAGCGGATGCAGGAGCTGACTTACTACGACCACGTGGACACCTTCACCCGTCCGGGGCTGGCCTTCCTCACGGTCTCACTCAAGGACCACACCCCGCCGGGAGAAGTCCAGGAAGAGTTCTACCAGGGCCGCAAGAAAATATTCGATGAAACCTCCAAGCTGCCGCAGGGGGTCTATCCGCCGGTGGTGAATGACGAGTACACAGACGTCATTTTTGCCATTTACGCGCTCGAGGCCCCCGGCCTCCCGCTGCGCATGCTCACCCGCGAGGCGGAGACGCTGCGCCAGGACATGCTGCATGTTCCTGGAGTCAAGAAGGTCAATATTCTGGGTGAGCAGCCGGAAAGGATCTTCGTTGAGTTTTCTTATGAGCGCATCGCGACCCTGGGAGTGAATCCCCACGACATCTTCGCGGCGCTGGTAAAACAAAACGCCCTGACGCCCGCAGGCTCCATCGATACCAAAAATCAGCAGGTTTACATTCGCCTGGACGGCGCTTTCGACGACCTCGAAAAGGTCCGCGGCACGCCCATTACCTCGGGCGGCAGGACCATCAGACTCTCTGACATTGCGAAGGTGGAGCGAGGCTACGAAGACCCCGCGACTTATTTGTTCCGCCACAATGGCCAGCCGGCGATGATGCTCAACGTGGTGATGCAAGAGCATTTCAACGGACTGGATCTGGGGAAATCCCTTCAGGCAGAGCAGAAGAAGCTCCAGACCAATCTTCCCGTGGGCATGAGTTTCTCGAGGGTCATGGACCAGTCAACCGTCATCAAAGGCGGAATTGATGAGTTTCAGCTTAAATTCTTCGTTGCGCTGCTGGTGGTGATGATTGTGGGCCTGCTCAGCCTTGGCTGGCGTGTGGGAATCGTGGTTGCGGCAGCCGTACCCCTTACCCTTTCGACGACGCTGGTCATCATGCTGGCCAGCGGCAAAGAGCTCGACCGCATGACGCTGGGCGCTCTGATTCTTTCTCTTGGCCTTCTGGTGGATGACGCGATTATCGCCATTGAAACCATGATGGTGAAAATGGAGGAGGGCTGGGACCGGATCAAGGCGGCAAGTTATGCGTGGAGCCACACCGCCGCCCCCATGCTGGCCGGAACGCTGGTGACCATCATCGGCCTCGCACCCGTCGGTTTCGCGAAATCGAGTTCCGGCGAATACTGCCGTGACCTCTTTTGGGTGGTTTGTATTGCGCTGCTGACCTCGTGGGTTGTCGCCGTTACCTTCACGCCGTATTTAGGGGTAAAGCTTCTCCCCAAGATTGCTCCCATGAAAGGCGGCTACGCCGCGATCTACGAAACGCCCAATTACCAGCGGCTGCGCCGCATTATTGTGTGGTCGGTGGAGCACAAGTTTCTCGTGGCCGGGGCCGTGGTGGTGACCTTCTTCGCGGCAGTGATGGGCATGGGTTTTGTGAAGCAGCAGTTCTTCCCTACCTCGGACAGGCCAGAAGTTCTGGTAGAGGTGACACTGCCACAGGGCTCCAGCATTGAAACCACCCAGGCCACCATTGTGAAGCTCGAGAACTGGCTGAAGCCACAACCCGAGTCAAAGATTATCAGCGCTTATATAGGCGCTGGAGCGCCGCGCTTCTTCCTCGGTTACAATCCCGAGCTGCCGGACCCGAACTTCGCCAAAATGGTTATTCTCACGCCGGACGCGAAGGCAAGAGAGAACCTTATTTTTCGTCTTCGCCAGCAGGTGGCGGCGGGCCTTGCGCCGGAAGCGCGTGTCCGCGTGACCCGGTTTGTTTTTGGCCCTCCTTCGCCGTGGCCGATTGCTCTCCGTGTGATTGGGCCGGACATAGCCAAAGTACACGCCATCGCGGACCAGATATTAGCGAAGATGCAGGCCAATCCCAATGTGCGGCAGGCCAACGAAGACTGGGGCGAGCGCGCTCCCACGCTGCATTTTGTGCTCGACCAGGACCGGCTCCGGCTGATTGGCCTCTCCTCGAGCGACGCCGGGCAGCAGATACAGTTCCTGCTCACGGGAATTCCGGTGACCCAGGTGCGGGAAAATATTCGCACCGTGGAGGTGGTGGCGCGCACACAGGGCGCCAACCGCCTCGACCCGGCCAGGCTGCTCAGCATGACGCTGACCAGCAACGAAGGCCGACTCGTCCCCCTGAGCCAGATTGGAAAGGTTGAAATCCGGGAGGAAGACCCGATTCTCAAGCGGCGCGACCGCTTGCCGGCCATCACCGTCCAAAGCGAACTCGATGACGCTCTGCAGCCACCCCAAGTGACTGCAGAGATCACCAAAGCGATTCAGCCCATCGTCGATCAATTGCCCGAGGGATACAAAATCGAGGTCGGCGGCAACGCCGAGGAATCAGCCAAGGCCAACGATGCTTTGGGCAAGGTGTTTCCCATGATGATTGTGGCCATGCTCGTGGTGATCGTGCTGCAGGTGCGCTCCCTCTCGGCGCTGGCGATGACGATGCTGACGGCGCCTCTGGGCGTGGCTGGTGTCGTCCCGGCACTGATCATTTTCCGCCAGCCCTTCGGCTTTGCCGCCATCCTGGGGTTGATTGCGCTCATGGGAATTCTCATGCGCAATACCCTGATTTTGATCGGCCAGATCAAGACCAACCGCGACGAAGGCCTGGATACGTTCCACGCCGTGGTGGAGGCCACTGTGCAAAGATCACGCCCCGTGGTGCTCACCGCGCTGGCCGCCGTGCTGGCTTTTGTGCCTCTTACGTTCTCCATCTTCTGGGGCTCGTTGGCGTACACGCTCATTGGCGGAACCACCGTAGGAACCGTTCTGACCCTGGTTTTTCTGCCTGCGCTGTACGCGATTTGGTTCAAGGTGAAGCCAACTACCGCGAAAGTGGGTGAGGAAGTGCTGGTGATTGGAGCGTCCTGAAAACTCACTGGCTGCCATGGCGATCTCGCATGGCAGCCAGTAGGACGAGTAGGCGTTCCGCTTCAATAACCGTACGACCAAAGACAATCCGCTTGTATCGCTGAAAGCGGACTTCTGATGTCCGTCATGTCTTGATGATTCTCGCTGGCTTGTGCCATTTCCCTGCTAAAATTACGCCCCTATGTACGCCCTTATGTACGCCCTTAAATACATACTGCTATTGTTTGTGCTGTTACTGCCACCATGTAATTTGAGCCACCAAAAACAGATTTCCGATAAAGACCAAGAAAACGCCAAACCAGTGCCGTCGAGTTCATCCGTGCAAACGGTCACTCCTCAGCACAGCGCATCCGCTGAAGAAAAAAACTTGCCCCAGAAATCAGCGGAACAAATGCCGCCATGGTGGGATGTAACTTGGGCTACCTGGGCACTCGTTATTCTCGCTTTGACTGCTTCTGTTGTCGCATATCTTACTTTCCGTGGAGTCGAACAACAGGTGCAAGAAATGCGGGAAAGCGGTAAGCAAATGCAGAAACTTATAGAACATGCTGAATCACAAGTTGCAGCCATTACTAAATCTGTTGCCGCTACGCAAAATACGGCTAACGCTGCCCTGTTAAATGCACAAGCGATAATTAATGCTCAACGTGCATGGATTAGTGTTAAATTGCGGCGTTACGCTGAAGAAGCATTCACGCTTTCGATTCATAATCATGGCCGGACACCGGGGGAGATTACCCTTGTCAAACATTTGGATAAGTATGTCCCCACCATCAGCGATTTTGAGCCCGATTCTAATTATGAGGAAATTGCCGAGCAACTTTATCGCAAGATTATTGTCCCGGGAGAAATATGGGAAGCAGGTGGTTTCTGGGACGATAATTTGCGACTCATTATGCCCGATGAGCTTTATAAAGAGGTTAAGTCAAGCAGGCAGAGATATTTCATTTACGGAGTTGTTGAATATAAAGACACCGTTATAGGCGACCTTCATGAAACTCGGTTTTGCTTCTGGTATAACCCACATTACGATACTTTTGAAATCGGAGGCCCTCGCAGTATGACTAAATCCACTTAAAAGGCGAGTTGCCAAACCCCGTAACGATAATCTTTATACTAGTCTTCAACTTGCATTGTTTATGAAATACATATTAGGCAAACAACGTGCGCGGAAAATATAAACGAAAGAAAGAAAGGCAAAAGGCTCTTCAACTGCCCAACTCTGCCACCATAACGAACGGAGTAAATAACGAAATGCCGAACGAACCAAATGTCCAGCAAAAGCCAGGCAGGACAGGAGACCCATCTATAGGATTTTTCAAACTGATAAAAACAGATCAAAAATTTAGGGTTGAAGTGATCGCTGGGTATGCTGGTGTACTCGTTCTCATAGTTTACGCTCTCCAACTCTGGGTTATGGATCAAACCCGAAAGATTGACCAACGTGCTTGGATAAGCGTAACAACAACTGGCGTTGATGCCATCGTCAGCAAGCCAATAGTCGCCGGACTGCAAGTTATCAACACTGGAAAAACTCCAGCGAGACGAGTCGAAGGAATGGCTATTGCTAGAAAAATAGAAGCGGACAAAGAGGACATTGAAGACTTTTATTATCCACCCGGAAATTATTTGACAGTCGGCAATATATTCCCAAATGGGACATCTAAACTTGATATTCCGGTTGTCGATAAAAACTATAATCCTATTATTGCCACTCCAGAATTGATAAATGATGCCACCAATAAAAGAATATATTTCGTCATCTACGGAAAACTCTCTTATGACGACGCTTTCGGCAGAAGCCACTGGTTTAACTTCTGCGCGCTCAGCAAAAATGTGACATTCAATCAGGTTCCCCAGCGGTGCTCGTCTTATAACGATTTTGACCACTAACAGCAAACAAACAAAGCAAACGCCTACGGTCTCGAATCCTTTTAACCCCACTATCTCTTCGGCGTCTTAATGCTAGCGCGGTGAGCCTAAAGAAAACCTAAAAAAGATTGAAACTCCCGAGCAAAAAGAAAGGGCGAAGGAAAGCGTGAGCAACGCAGCCTGCTCGGGGACCTTACCGGGCATTCCTCCTCACAAATCTCGCAATCTCCCGAATCACTTCTTCCGGAACATGATTGGGTTGAAAGTACTCCGTCTCTGAAGGTGACCCGCTTCCGGGCATGAAGAGATGATTCAGAGAAGGATAGACCTTTAGGCTGTTTGTCGGGTTAGCCAGGAACTTCCTCCAGCCGTCAAAATCTGTCATGGGTACCTGGAAGTCACGGTTACCCTGAAGCACCTGGATGGGGATGTGCAGCGTCGCCGCCATCTCTGCCGGGTGATAGCCGCGCAAGTCAAGGAAATACGTGGATGGCATGGGTATACCCAGGAGCGTTACAGTCGTCCCCGACTTCAGATCGGGATTGCGAATGGCCGCTGCTTCCTTTTCCACTCGCTCGATTGCCTCTTGCCCCTGGGGCGTGATTTTTCCCTTGAGGGCCAGGTACCGCACTTGCTGCACGGCCAAATCCTCCATGGGGCTCGTGCTGCCAGCCAGAAGAATCAGCCCAGCGATTGTGGCGTCGCCCGCTGCGATGCGCGGCCCAACATACCCGCCCAGGCCATGCCCCAGGACACAAACACGCCTGCCTTGAATCTCGGGTTGAGAGGACAGCAGATTTGCGGCCGCACGCGCATCGTCCACGATCTCCTCTTTCACGGTTAGATCCGTGAGCTGCATGATGTCGCTTCCGTAAGTCCTGGTGCGCTTATCGTAGCGAAGCACGGCAATGCCCCTGCCCGCCAAACCCCACGCCAAATCCTTGAACATCTTGTTGGGTCCCACCGATTCATCGTGGTCGTTGAGACCCGAGTCATGCACCAGAACCACTGCCGGAAAAGGTCCGAGACCGTTGGGCAGCGTGAGCGTACCGGGAAGCTGCCACGGTGATGCGCCTATCGTGACTTCGCGCTCGTGGAATGAGTCCGCTTTGGCGTAAGCAGGCGGGGTCCAATCTTCTTGAGCCGCGGTCATTCGCAGTGTGGCGAGATACTGCGGCTCGCCAACGGCGATCGTCCTATCCATCTCCGCAGGGACGGTTCTCGCCAGGGCTTCGTAGTCCGCAGCAGGAGCCGCGAGAATTGTTGATGGCGCTGTTGCGACTGGCGCGACCACTTGCGCGATGGATAGCAGAGTTCCTAACCCCACGACGAAAACCACGACCAATATTCTCCGTCCCATCACAACCTCTCTTCTCATGTTCTCAATTGTCTGGTTGAAATATCCAGAGCTTGCATGAATACATGCAGCACCAGGCCCAGACAGCCCATGAAGGATGCCTGCCCATGTTATCAAAGGTGTATATGCACAGGGACTGCCAGAGCTGGCTGTTGCGCAGATTGCGGCTACTGTTAACGAAGTATTCGCATCAATATCGAAAAGCGCAGCAGCCGGATAGACTCGGTCCTTACCCCAGCTTTTTCTTCACCAGTTCATTCACCAGTTCCGGCCGAGCCTGGCCTTTGGAGGCCTTCATGACCTGGCCCACAAAGAAAGCGGCAATCGTGGTCTTGCCGCCGCGATACTGCTCTAGCTGTTTGGGATTGGCGGCGATTACCTCGTCCACAATTGCTTCAATGGCCGCACTGTCGGTGATCTGCTGCGGTTTTTCCCGCTGGTAAATGGCCGGGAAGTCTTCGCCGCTGGCAAAGGCCTTGTCGTAGAGGTCTTTTACTATCTTGCTGGAGATCGTGCCTGCTTCCAGCAGGTCGGCGGACAGGGCCACGCCCTTCATGGAGATGGGCGAGCGCTCAATCTCGAGGCCCTGGGCTTTGAGCCGGCCCATGAGTTCACCCTGCACCAGATTGGCCACGCGCTTGGGGTTCTTCGCCGCTTTGGCCGCTTCTTCAAACTGGTCGGCCAGGCCGCGATTTACGGTGAGCACCTGGGAATCCTGCTCGGTGATTCCGTACTCGGCCACGAAGCGGGCGCGCCGCGCCTCGGGAAGCTCCGGCAGGGTGCGGCGAATCTCTTGCTGCCAGCGGGCGTCCACCACCAGCGGCTGCAAGTCAGGCTCGGGGAAATAGCGGTAATCGTGGGCCTGCTCCTTGGAGCGCATTCCGTAGGTGCGGCCTTCACTGGAGTTGTAGAGCCGCGTCTCCTGCTGGATGGCGCCACCGCCCTCGATGACTTCAATGTGGCGCTCAATCTCATACTCCAGCGCCTCGCGGATAAAGCGGAAGGAATTCACGTTCTTCACTTCCGTCTTGGCGCCAAACTTTTCCTGGCCGCGCGGGCGGACGCTTATGTTGGCGTCGCAGCGCAGCGAGCCTTCTTCCATGTTGCAGTCGCTCACGCCGGTGTACAGAATGATCTCCTTGAGCAGAGTGAGATACTCATAGGCCTCTTCGGGTGAGCGCATGTCCGGCTCGCTGACAATCTCGATCAGAGGAACGCCGCTGCGGTTGAGATCGATATAAGAGCTGGTGGCGGAATCGCGAAAACCTTCATGCAGGCTCTTGCCCGCGTCTTCCTCGAGATGCAGTCGGGTGATGCCGATGGTTTTTTTGCTGCCATCGCTCAGCGCAATGGCAATGCGGCCATGCTCGGCCAAAGGCTTGTCATACTGCGAGATCTGGTATCCCTTGGGCAGGTCGGGATAAAAATAGTTTTTGCGGGCAAAAATCGAAGTCTCGCGCACCTGGCAGCCGAGCGCCTGCGCCGCCAGCACCGCGAACTCCACCACTTTCCGGTTGAGCACCGGCAAGGCGCCGGGCAGCCCGAGGCATATCGGACATACGTTGGTGTTGGGCGGAGCGCCAAAGCGGGTGGAGCATCCGCAGAAGATTTTGCTCTGGGTCAGAAGCTGGACGTGGACTTCCAGTCCGATTACCGGCTCGTATTTCGCGCGTACCGCGGACGAGAGCTGAAGCGTGGCCATAGCGAAAATTATAGGCGATACCGCCAGGCTACTTTGCCGGGCTGCTGCTCAGGTATTTTTCCAGCGGGATATCGAAATAGAACAGCTCTTTGCCGCCGGCCTTGATGCCCGAAATATAAACGTGCGCGCCGACTTCCGGTACGTCAATGCCGGAGATATCGAAGAAGAGAAAGCCGCTGCGCTGGTTGTGCGCCTCTACGGGGAAGGGTACGAACTGGGCGTCTTCAATCTCGTTCAAAGTCTCATTCTTTACCGCAGGCCTGGGCCGCTTCGGCAAGGGGATGGGAATGGGCACGCTTTTCCTGTTTGGCCCCTCGATGTGGGCCAGGCGGCGATAGAGATCGTCGTTCGTCCCCGGCTCCAGACGGTGGCGATTGGCGGTGATGTACTCAACCTTTAGGTCATTGAGAATGAGGGTTTGATCACTGTCATTGGAAATGATGATGCGCACCGGCAGATAGCCGTAGTCTCTGAATTTGGTGTGGAAAATCGCGGCCTTGTCGGGCGAATCAAAAGGGTCGATGGCGATGGAGACTTTCTCATCGTCATGCGCTTCGTGCGCGGGATAGGTATTGGCATGTGTGGCCGGAGGCGGACTGAATGGCTTCTTTTCCGCCATCAGGCTGAGCGTGGCGGCCACGAGCAGGACGGCCCAAATGTGTCGGATCTTCACTTACTGATTATCCTTCCAGGCGGCGGATGACGACAACTCACCGGTTGCGTCGCGGAGGATGCGCCCTCGCGCATAGAATGTACTGTCCTTCAATGTATATCCTTTACACCCTGACGCTGGCCTTTGCGACTCTGCTTTCTCTGCCGTGGTGGGCGCTGCAAATGCTGCGTCACGGCAAATATCGGGCCGGGCTTTCCGAACGGCTCGGCTTCGTGCCGCAGCGCATTCAAAACGCGGCCCGGCCCGACTGCATATGGATCCATGCTGTCTCCGTGGGAGAGGTGCTGGCCATCAGCACTCTGTTTCGCGAGCTGGAAGCGGCTTTTTCCGGTGTGCCGGTGTTTCTTTCGACCACTACACTTACCGGGCAGCAACTGGCCCGCGAACGCTTTGGCGCGGAGCGGGTGTTTTATTTGCCGCTGGATTTTGGTTTTTGCCTGCGCCCTTATTTGCGGTTGCTGCAGCCGCGCCTGCTAATTCTGGCCGAAACCGAGTTTTGGCCCAATCTTCTGCACTTGAGCAAGGCGCAGGGCGCGGCGGTGGCCATTGTGAATGCGCGCATCTCCGACCGCTCGTTTCCCCGGTATCGTTTTTTTCGGCGACTGTTCGGTCCCGTGCTTTCTGACGTGGACCTTTTTCTGGCGCAAACCGAGGAAGACCGCAGACGTTTAGTGGAAATCGGAGCGTCTACCGAGAACGCACAGGTGAGCGGCAACCTGAAGTTCGATATACGCCTGAGCGCCAACTCACCGCTGGTTGCGGACTTGCGCCGTGCGCTTTCCAACAGCACGGATTCTCCGGTGATCGTCTGCGGCAGCACCACGGAGGGTGAAGAGCAATTGCTGCTCGCGGCATTTCAGCAGGTACTGCGGCGGTATCCTGCGGCGGTGATGGTGCTGGCCCCACGGCATCCGGAGCGCTTTGTTCCGGTTGCAAATCTCATCGCCGATTCCGGGCTGGTCTTTGTCAGGCGCAGCACATGGAATAAAGAGTTTCCACTTTCCGGCGGAGTGTTTCTGCTGGACAGCGTGGGCGAACTGGCATCGGTGTATGCGCTGGCCACGGTGGCATTCGTGGGCGGCAGCCTTGTTCCCGTGGGCGGCCACAATATTCTGGAGCCGGCGCAGCATGCCGTGGCGGTGATGACCGGCCCGCATACGGCCAATTTTCGCGAAATTATACGCATATTTGAACAAGGCGGCGCGCTGCGCATTGTGACGGCGGAAACCCTGGCGACGGAGCTGCTGCAATTGCTTCGCGACCGGCAGCAGCGCGAGGCACTGGGGCAGCGGGCGCAGGCGCTGTTCCGCGAACACACCGGCGCGACGCAGCGCATGATGAAGGCGCTCCGGCTACTCATCACCCGGGCGGCAAGCGCGCCATGAATCCTCTTTCAGCTATCTTCGCCAGCGGAGTCGCCACGCGCAACGCGCTGTATGACCGCCGGTGGCTCACCGTGCGCGCGTTGTCGAGACCGGTAGTGAGCGTGGGGAACATCTCCGTGGGCGGCAGCGGGAAGACTCCGTTGGTGATCGCGCTGGGAACTTTGCTCAAAGATCGCGGGATCGCCTTTGACGTTCTTTCCCGGGGATATGGCCGCGACTCTGGCGAAACTCTCATTGTTGATCCTGATGGCTCTCCTGAGCGCTTTGGCGACGAGCCTTTGCTGATTGCGCGCAAGCTCCAGGTACCGGTGATCGTGGGTGCAGACCGCTATCAGGCGGGCTTGCTGGCCGAGCAGAAATTTTCGAGCCGCCTGCACATTCTGGATGACGGATTTCAGCATCGCCGGCTGCGTCGTGATTTCGATATCGTGCTGCTGCAGCCTGCCGATATCGAAGACACGCTTTTGCCTTTCGGGCGGCTGCGCGAATCGCTGGCCGCACTGCGCCGGGCTGACGCGGTGGTGCTGCCATCCGGCGTAGCGGCGCCAGCAGGCGCTGCCGTGGTGTGGCGCGCCGAGAGAAATGTTGTCCCGCCCAGTACGGCCATGAAGCGTGTGATTGCGTTCTGCGGCATTGCGCGTCCGCGGCAATTTTTCGTGGCGCTCAAACAGAGTGGAATCGACATCGCCGAGACGGTTTGCTTTTCCGACCATCACCGCTATCGCCAGCGCGACGTTGACCGGCTTCTGCGGACACAGGCCCGGCACGCGGCCCAGGGATTCATGACCACGGAGAAAGATGCCATCAATCTTGGGGCGTTCCGCGAACAACTCAAGGACCTGGCCACCGCTGGTCTGGAGGTGGGCCTTGAGAATGGCGCGGCGGCAACAACGGCCCTGCTTGCGACGCTGGAAGAACGTTGCGGCTGCCGATTTTAGCCAGACATGAGAAAATCACCTTTCACCATGCAGAAGACGCCCAAACAGTCCGACAAGCTGGCCCGCATCGTCGAGGATTTTTCCAAGGTCACGGTTACCGTGCTTGGCGATCTGGTGGCCGATGAATTTGTGTATGGCGAAATTACCCGCGTCTCGCGCGAGGCTCCGGTGCTGATTTTGCGCCATCGCGAGCGCACGGTGGTGCCGGGCGGAGCGGGCAATGCCATCTGCAACCTTGCCGATCTGGGGGTTACTGTTTCGCCCGTGGGAGTGGTGGGGGATGACGAGGCCGGGCGGCTGTTGCTGCGCGCGTTTCGCCAGCGGCACATCTCGGTGAGCGGAATTCGCCGCATCAAGGGGCGGACCACCGTAACCAAGACGCGCATTCTCGCCGGCACCACGCACTCGCCCCGGCAGCAGGTGGTCCGCGTGGACCATGAGCCGGACGAGCCACTGGACCATGCGGCCATACAGGAGCTGATCTTCCAGACGCGCGGGTATGTCCGCGCCTCGGACGCGCTGCTGATTTCCGATTATGGTTACGGTGCGGCGACGCCGGAGATTTTCAACAGCATCCGCGCCCGCGCCAGCCTGACTGGACTTCCGATTACGCTCGATTCGCGCTACCGCATGTTGTCATGGACGGGAGTTACCGCGGCCACGCCCAACGAGGCGGAGCTCGAAGAGATGCTGCGCATCCGCATTGGGGATGACGCCAATCGCCTGCAGGCCGCGGGCAAAGCCGTGCTGCAGCGCATGCGGCTGCAATCCCTGCTGGTGACGCGAGGCCGGGACGGCATGGCGGTGTTTGCGCGCGGGCTCAAACCAATTTCTATTCCTATTCATGGCTCGGACGAAGTGGCCGACGTGACCGGCGCGGGCGATACCGTGATTGCCACGTACACCGCCGCGCTGGCCACGGGGGCTGATCCGGAATCGGCGGCGCGCCTGGCCAATTACGCCGGCGGCATCGTGGTGATGAAGCGCGGCACCGCCACCGTGACCAAGGACGAATTGCTGCACGCGGTGGCCGAGGGCTGAGTGGCGGCGGCATTCCAAAAAATCATGTCTGCTCCCGAGCTGGCCGCGCAGGTCATGCGCTGGCGCGCCGCCGGCGAAAAGATCATTTTGGCCAATGGCTGCTTTGACATGCTGCATGTGGGCCATGTTCGCTATCTGCGCGCGGCCAAAGAGCTGGGCGGAAGACTGATCGCGGCGGTGAATTCCGATTTGAGCGCGCGCACGCTCAAAGGCGAAGGACGTCCGCGCGTCCCGGAGAATGAGCGGGCGGAAATTCTGGCGGCGCTTGAAGCGGTGGATGCGGTAACGATTTTTGCCGAGCTGGACGTCCACAATCTGGTTCGGCTGGTGCGGCCCGACATTCATGCCAAGGGCACCGATTACAGCGAAGAGAGCGTCCCGGAGCGTGAGACCGTTCTGGCCTGCGGCGGACGCGTGGCCATAGTGGGCGATCCGAAAGACCATTCCACCACGGAGACTCTGCGAAAGGGCGAATGGTCAAAATCCTGATCGTGCGCCTGGGCGCGCTGGGCGACATACTTCATGCACTGCCCGCGGTCACGGCGATGCGCGCCGCGCTGCCGGAGGCTGACATCGGCTGGGTGGTGGAAGAGAGCTGGCTCGAGCTGCTGAGCACGCGCGAAACGGCGGCCAGCCACGAACTAAGCGCGCAAAAGCCTGTGGTGAATCGCATTCACGCGGTGAATACCAAGCGCTGGCGCAAGGTGATGCTGCATCCCTCGACGACGGCGGAGATCAAGGCGGTTTTTTCCGAGATACGCGGCTGCGGCTATGATCTGGCCATTGATTTTCAGGGCGCGATCAAGTCGGCGCTGTGCGCGGCTTTTGGAAAGCCGAAGCGCATCGCGGGCTTTGCCGATCCCCGCGAGTGGTCCGCGCATTTCTTTTATTCGCAGAGATTTCCACGCGTGGGAGAGCATGTGATCGAGCAGAACTTTGCTCTGGTTCAACAAAGCTTCGCTTTGATTCAACAGGCTTTGGTTGAACAGGCTCTGGCAGCCAGTGCGCTGACGCAACATTCAGGCGGAAGCGAACTCCCGCTCACTGCTCCGCTGCTGCCGCGCGATTTTGCGGCGGAGGCGTGGGCCGAGGCGGAAATTCAGCGCCTGGGCATTGCCAGCTTCGCGGTGATCAACCCGGGCGCGGGATGGGGCGCGAAGCAGTGGCCGGCGGAGCGCTTTGGCGAAGTGGCCAAGGCTTTGGCAGTGCACAATTTGAAAACACTGGTGAATGCCGGGCCCGCGGAAGAGAGCATGGCCGACGCCGTGGTGCGGGCAAGCGGGGGGAATGCCTTTCCGCTGCGCTGCAGTATTGGGCAACTGATCGCCATTATGCGGCGGGCGCGGCTGGCCATTGCCGGCGACACCGGGCCGCTGCATCTGGCTGCGGCGCTGGGCGTGCGCACGGTCGGGCTGTATGGACCTACCGATCCGGCGCGCACCGGACCGTTTGGCGCTCCGGGCGTAGCCCTGCGGCATCCGGAGAGCCAGACCACGTCTTCGCATCACAGCCATCCGGAAGACGGCCTGCTTAAAATCACAACGGAAGAAGTCATCGCCGCCGCGCGCCGGCTTTTGGGGAGCAGCTAATGCCAGACTGGTCACGGATTGCCACCCGGCTGCGGGTGCCATTGGGATTTTTATTTGCCGCTGCCTATCTGTGGTTTGCGCGGCCAACGTGGAGTTTGCTGGCTTTGAGCTCCGTGGTGCTGATCGCCGGCCTGCTGGTGCGGGCGGTGGCTTCCGGACACATTCGCAAGAACGCCGAGCTCGCCACCACCGGTCCGTATGCCTATGTGCGCAATCCGCTGTATCTCGGCTCGATTCTGATCGCCATCGCTTTTCTGATCGCGGCGCGCAACGGGTGGATTGCCGCCGGCGCCGGCACAATGTTTGCCTTTATCTACATTCCGGTGGTTCGCGCCGAGGAAAAATATCTGGCATCGGTATTTCCGGGTTATGCCGACTACTGCGCGCATGTAGCGAGGTTTTGGCCGCGACTTACGCCGTATCGGGCTTCTTCATTCAACAGTACAGCTTCCGGCGAGGCCGCTGGTCCAGGATTTTCTGCAGCGCTCTACAGGAAGCATCGCGAGTACAATGCTTTGATAGGCTCGGCGCTGGTGATGGCCGTACTGGTCGTTAAAATAGTCCTGAAAATATTGTGGAAGTAAGCATTCTCTTGCGCAAACTGGCGATCACAAGCGCGGTGTTCCTTCTTAGCCTGGGCCTGATTGGCACCGGGCCAGCCGCTCTTCCGCAGAACTTCGCACAAAAAAGCCCAGTCCCGGCGGTATTTCCGCCGCTGCCGAAGCCGGACCCGAGCTACCACCTGCCGGTGGGGCAGACACTGGTATTCGGCGGCGAGTGGCGCGTCTTTCATGCCGGTGTGGTGACCCTGCGCATGGAGCGCGCCGGACAAGAGGTGCGGGTGCTGGGCGCGGCCGACGCCGCCGGATCGGTGGCCGTGCTGTACCACGTCCACGATACGTTTGAGGCGTTTCTTGATCCCTCCACTTTTTGCTCACGCAACATCACCAAGCACACGGAAGAGGGGCTGCGTCGGGTGGAAACCAGCATCACCTTCGACTATGAGCACCACCACGCGGTGACGGAGCAGAAGAATATAAAGAAGAACGAATCGCGCCACGAAGAGCATGAGATTCCGGGCTGCGTGACCGACGTGATTTCCGCCATTTACTACGCCGGCTCTCTGCCGCTCGAGCCAGGCAAGACGGTTTCCTTTCCCATCAATGACGGCGGCAACACCACGACCGTGGATTTGCACGTGGAGGCCCGCGAGCAAATCAAGACTCCGGCGGGTACGTTCAATACCATTCGCGTGCGTCCGGAAAGTCCGTCGCCCATGCTCAAACAAAAGGGCAAAATCTGGGTGTGGTACACAGACGATGCCGCGCATATTCCGGTGCAGATGCGGGGCCGCCTGTTATGGGGCACGCTTACTTTGACGCTGCAGCGGATTGAGCATAACTGAGCTTGTTTCGGCGCGGCTGAGTATGCCTTCTGCTGGCGGGATTGAAATCCCGCGTTGGGCCAGTCGTCCCGCGAAGCGGGACTGGAAGACTGCTTTCCGCTCCCCGCCGTTGAAACGGCGGGCTACTCCGATCCGTCCCGCATGTGCGGGACTGTCGCAATGTTGTACCAGCATTCTCTCTTGCCCAATGCGAGACGCATGTGTTGGATGGACTCTTGATATTTTCATGCCGGGTGGTGCGCCTGATACAAACCGGGTTTTGCGGTACGCTTGCCCGCAGATGGTTGTGGCTTTTCGCCCGGAACTTTCATACCATAGCGCCATTATGAATTCACCTTATGTTGACCCTGAACTGGTAATCGTTTTTGACAGTAATCAGGAATCGGAGGCCATGGTGGTGCATGGCTTGCTGGTATCGGCGGGCATTGATTCCGTCCTGCTGTCTCTGGAGGCGGCGCGGGACGTGCTGCCCGGCGTGGGCGGCGTGGTGGTGAAGGTAAACGCCGCGCAAGCCGACGAGGCCCGCCAGATTATCGCCGAGTCCACACAGGTATTTACGGGAAAGAGCGACGAAGAACTGGAAAGCGAATCGGCGACGGAGCGGGGCAGCGAGAAAAGCTAGTGCTGCAGTTTTAAATCCTGTGAATGTTGCTGCCATGCGGCAGGCATCAGGTCACTGCGAGTGCGGCAGGGATGTCGCCAGCGCGTTAGGCAGGAATAGTCGAATTGCGCTAAACGATTTATGTCCGTTTGGCTGGCGCCGGGCGGAAATGCTACCGACAAATCCAGGCAGCCTTCACATCCATCTGGCCCATAGATCCGATACGCTGGATGAAGAAGGCTTATTCGATTTGGCCGCTTCTCCGGTTGTACTCGCGCAATGAAATACATGTCGCCCATCAGAGTGTAAGCCATTCCGCCAAAGTCATTTTCAGCACGGTACGCAGGCGCAACATACAGCAACAAACTAACTCCCGCGTATTGCGGAACGCCTGCCCATAGTTCAAAGTCGACGATTACCATCGCCGGATGACCGCCGGCCAGCAGATACAGATCCAGCAAGCGCGGATGATTTCCCCAAAACTCTCGATGCCGGGTGGCAAAGTTATTGAGCTCGATATGCTGCGAGCATTTCTGAGCACAATCACCGTCAGTGTGAGCGGAGCCTGACCATTGCCGCAGGAACTGCCGCACCTGTTCTGCCGTTGCGTTTTCAGACTGCATATTGCGAATGCCGCTGACCATTTGTTCGACCCTGCGGCGAAACAGTATCTGCTCGGTTTGCACTGCGCCAACCAGCAGAACAGCCATGCTTATGAGGCTGATGGCTGAGTAAAACCAAAATCTCCAACTGGTGATGCGCTGCCACACGGCGATGATGACCACGCGAGCGCTGAAGTGCATGTTTTATTTGACTCCGTAAGCAGGTACATGGTTCCTGCTTTGGATGTTTCTTTTCTAATGCGTGGTCACCGAGCAGAGGCAGCGAATAAAGTTAGTGCTGCACTTTTATATCCTGCAAGTGCTGCTGCCAAGCTGCGGGCATGATGTCACCCCGAGTGCGGCAGGGATGGAGCCAACGCGTGAGGCAGGAGAAGTCGAATTGCGCCAGGCGATTTATGTCACTCTGGTTCGCGCCGGGAAGAAAACTCACCGAGAAATCCCGGCAGCCTTCACATCCACCTGACGTATACATCCGATATGTTGGATGAAGTTCGCTTATTCGATAAATATCTGGATGCTTCCCCAGTTGCGCTCTTGTATTGAAATATATATTGCCGATCAGAGGGAGACCCTCTCCGCAGACAAGCACAAAACGAACTCCCACACTTTGTGGAATACCTGCGGATAAATCCAAGTCTGCCACCACCCGCGCCGGATGACCGCCTGCCAGCAGGTATAGCCAGAATAAACGCTCATGATTGCCGAAAAATTGGCCATTCTTTGCGGCAAAGCTATCGAGCACGATCTGCTGAAAACATTTCTGAGCACAATCACCGTCAGTGTGGGCCGAGCCTGACCATTGCCGCAAAAACTGCCGCACCTGCTCTGCCGTGGCATTTTCAAACGGCGTATTGCGGACGCTGCTGACCAGTCTTTCCACTTTGCGGCGAAACAGCATCTGGTCGGTTTGCACTGCGCCAGCCAGCAGAAGAGCCAAGGTTATGAGGCCGATGGCTGAGTAAAACCAAAATCTCCGACTGGCGATGCGCTGCCACACGGTGTCGATTACCAATCGAGCGCTGAAGGGCATGTTCTATTTGACTCCGGAAACAGAAGATTGGTTCCGGAATGAAAAGTTGTTTGCTAACTCAGAACCGCCGATAGTACTGTTACAGTTAAAAAACCACCGCAATCATATATTTGTCGAGAATAGTTGACAAAACAGCATGAACACGAAATCTGAAACTGCATTTGAACAATATCTTGGGTCTCTGAATCTAAACTGGACGCGTGTTTCCGTGGCTACTTTAAAGCAGCCGGATTACAAGCTTGCACATGGGGCCTTGACTTGCATTTTTGAGGTCAAGGAATTTTACGAAATGACGATTCAAGCACCCGGAGGTTTTAGCCCTTGTCCACCAATTAAACAGAAGATCAGAAAATCTGCTGCACAGTTTAAACATTATAAAAATGACTGTTGCTCGTTGGTGCTCTGGAGTACAAATATTTATCGAAGCGTACTGCCGCCGATTGTTCTTTCGGCGGCATTTGGAGAACAAGTTTGGGAGAATAGAAGTCCTCTTGGAGCGGAGCCTAGCACCTATCGCTTCTCTGGGCGTGCTGAGTTAAGAGCTGATTGCAATACAACCTTTAGCGCAATCGTGATTTTGTCACCCTATCGATTGAATCATTTATGGCTTGAAGTTTGGCGAAAGCTAGCGGCCAAAGCGAATGTGGGAGAAGAAATCAAAGCGTCAGATCAGTTTGATTTGCTTCAGCAACTCTCGCCAGAAGGCACCACATCCTATTCGCATGATGGCACGATACGTGCCGTGGTGCTTGAAAACCCATATGCAAAAATCGCTTTCCCTCCTGACTTGTTTACTGGCCCATTCGACCAAAGATGGCACATGGAATCCGGTCTGTTCAAATTATCATTTATCGGATCAGAGCTTCAGCAGATGAAAAGTGAAGGAGTACCATTTATATACTTGTAACATCAGATAGTTTTGCTATAGCTCCTAACGCCTTACATTATTGGCTATGCAAGCCGTTCTCATCTTTTATAAACACTAAAAATTATGGCGGGGCTTTTGAATGGCGAGAGCGTATTTCATAAGTGTTTTGCGGTTCGAGGATGCAAAGGTCATTAGCGCAGCAGGGGCTCAAGCCCGTGTTTTTAGTTGCCTTTGTACGGCATGGCTGAAGCCATGCCCTGATACAAACCACAAACCTATTTTTGAAACATGTTCGAAGTCTCTACTTCGTTTCCATCCAGCAAGAACGTGACCGCGCCGAACTGATCGGTTCTCCACGTCTTTACGTGGGCCTGTTGCAGGCGCTCCAGCACCGTGCTTCGCGGAAAGCCGTAGGTATTGTGGTAGCCCACGGAGATGACGGCATAGCCGGGATGCACTGCCGCGAGAAATTCCGGGGTGCTCGAGGTCGAGCTGCCGTGGTGCGCTACCTTTAGCAGATCGGCTGCGGGGGATTCCTGGGCGATGAACTGCTCGATGCGTTTTTCCACGTCACCGGCCAGAAGGGCGCGGGTGTTGCCGTATGTAATCAGCAGAGTCAGCGAATCGTCGTTGGTGGGCAGAGGCCGGGGACGCCAGTCCGGGGGCGGCGAGAGCACGCGAATATCAGTGCCGCCCCAAGCAAAGGTTTCTCCCGCTACGTGGCGCTGCACGTTCGCGCCGCTGGCATCGGCAGCGCGATAGAGGCGGATTAGTTCTTCGGTTTGCGGATTGATGCCTACCCACAGTTCCTGGGGATGGAAGTTTTCGACCATGCGGGCCATGCCGCCAATGTGGTCCTGGTGGGCGTGGGTGAGGGCGATGACGTCGAGGTGGCCGATGCCGCGCGCCCAGAGATAGGGTGAGACCACGTCTTCACCGAAATCGAATTCGCCGCGCGTGGGACCGACGGCGCCTCCGGCGTCCATGAGCAGGGTGTGACCGTCGGGTGAGACTACGAGCAGTGAGTCGCCCTGGCCAACGTCAATGGCAGTGATCTCGAGCTTTCCATGTGCAATGTCCGGCACGGGCCGGGAGAAAGCCGCCAGTGCCGCCGTAAGCAGAAGAACGGCCACGCCCAGGAGCGCGACCCATCTACGCCGCTGCGCCGTGAGCACGGCGATGGCGATTCCGGCCACGGCAATCAGCACGACAGGCACGCTGGGATCGGGAATGCGCCATGAGGAGATGCGCAGATGGGAGAGCGCCTGGAGGCAGCGGAGCGTCCAGTGCAGAGCGGCGGTGGTGATGAGAGCGGCGGCGTGGCCGAGAGGCATCCAGAGATAGCTGAGGGCGATGGCGGCCACGGCGGAGTTGAGCAGCACGCCCGCCAGGGGAAGCACCAGCACATTGGCAGGCAGGCCGACGATGGCGGCACGATGAAAGTAGAGGCGCATGGGCAGGACAAGGGCTGCCTGGGTAATGGCGGAGACCACCAGCAGCTCATAGAAGGCCAGCGCCGTGCGCGGCAGAGTGATGGTGAGAAAACGGGCGGCGGGACGGCCCACGAAGCGGGCGAGGCGGTCCGCAATCAGGCGCAGATCCAAACGAAGCTGCGCCCGGCGGGGCGCGAGTTGGAAATCGTAGCTCAGGGAGTCCAGATGCTCGAGGGCGCGTCGCCAGGGCTGCGAGGTGCGCTCGAGCAGCGGCAGGCTGATGCCGGAGATGGCCAGCAGGGCGAGAAAGGTGAGCTGGAAGCCAGCGTCAGTAAGTGCCGCCGGCGAGACCACCAGCACCACCAGAGCGGCAAAACCCGTGGCGTTGAGAGCGGCGCGGTCGCGGTAGAGCAAACGCCCGGCAAGATAGAGAGAGAGCATGAGCACGGCGCGAAAGATGGGCGCGCCCAGGCCGGCGACATAGGCATAGAAGACGCAGAGGGTGATCGTTAACAAAGAGGCCGCCCACGGGGGCGCGTGCAGCCTGCGGCTGAGCCAAAAGACGGCCAGCGCCAGCAGGGCGACATTCATGCCGGAGACCACCAGCAGATGGTAGGCTCCGGTTTCCTGAAATTCTTCGCGTACCGGGCGCGTGAGGCGGGAGCTTTCGCCAATCACCATGGCGGCAATCAGAGGCGAATCCTGCGCGCTCCACAGGGCACGATGGTTAATACGGTCGAGGATGCCGCGGCGAATGCGGCTGCGCCAAAAGCCCAGAGCGGTCCCGGACTTTCCCGGCAGTTTTGTGACTTTGGCGGCGCGGACGGAGGCCAGGGTGGAGATGCCCAGGCTGTGGAGATAACCTTCATAATCGAACGCGCCGGGGTTGCGGAAATTTCTGGGCAGGCGGAGACGGGCGGTGAGCCGTATGCGCTCGCCATAGACCAGGCGGGGAAACTCAGCGGCGGGATCATCCGGGGCCTGGATGTTCTGGGCCTGGGTGTCTTGATTGGGGCCACTCGAATAGAGTGTGGCTCTCATGCCTACGGGCTGGGTGAAGCGCACGTTGCCGGATTGGATGGTCTCGGTGACGAAGTCGAAGCGCTCGCGCAGGCCGCTGCCGGGGAGGGCTGCGCCGTCACTGGTGACGTGGCCGGTGATCTCGACCGGGTCTCCGGCGAGAAAAGTGGAAGGCGGCAGGGTGATGCGGGGCGCGGGCGTCTCGCTGCGGGTGAAGCAGCCGGCGGCGGCCAGGGCGAGAAACGCCGCGACCTGAGCGATACGAAGATTGCTTTGGAAAATCGCTGCCACCGTACAGAGCAGCAGCAGAAGCACCGCGCCGCCCCAGATCCACGGCGCGCGCTGGAGATATCCGGCAAGCCAGATTCCGCACGCGAAGGCCACCGCCGCGACCGCCAGGGGCGCGGAGGGCGCCGCTTTCACCGAAGCTGCCAGAAGTATGCTCCTGCCGCCCTGCCATGGCATTCGGTTGCTCATAAAAGATTTGCAGGAGCGGCGGTTTCATTAAAGTGCAAACAGAGGATGGATTGCAATGAAATCTGTTTGCGGAATCGATTAAGATCGGCAGCGCGTGGACCATTTTGGGACTTATGCCGTGTTCTTCAGCATGAATCAGCAACAAAATCACCGCAACTCACGGGCGCCGCAGTTGCGTGATTATCGCCTTACCTTTAACCTAGAATTCCGATGCATCCTGTAGTTGTCCGTTTGCGGCGCGCTTTTTGGCGGGCGTTTATACATGGACAATTCAGTATTGCCAAGGCTGCGGCGTATTCTTCCATTCTTACGCTGTTTCCCGCGTTTCTGGTGCTTACCTCTTTTCTGGAAGCATCGCACACCACGGCCGGTTTTTTGCGCCAGATTTCGGCGGCGGTGGGCTGGGCGCTGCCTCCGGGGGCCAACTCGGTTGCGCTTTCGTTTCTGCAAAGCAAGCAGCACCATGCCACGCGCATCGTCTATTCGGCTTCCGTGGTGACGCTGATGGCGGCCACGGGAGTGATGATTTCCTGGATGGAGGGCTTTCGCAAAGCCTATGGGCTGCGTGAAACGTGGAGCTTCTGGACGGAGCATGCCGTGGCGATCTCGCTGGTGTTTTTGGCCATGATGCCGCTGGGCTTTGCCACGCTGCTGGTGGTTTTCGGCAATCAGATAGAGTTCTGGCTGCAGTATCGGGCAGCACACATGATCAAGCCGCTGATTTTGCTGCTGTGGCTGCTGGGCCGCTGGACGATTGCCATTCTGACCAGCATCGCGGTGATGGCGCTGATTTACCACAATGCCATCCCCAAGACGCAGTCGTGGCGCAGAGTGCTGCCGGGCGCGGTGATGGCTACGCTGCTGTGGTTTTCGTCAACGGTATTATTCGGCTGGTATGTGACCCACTATGCCACGTACAGCGCGGTGTACGGCTCGCTGAGCGCCGCGATTGCACTGCTGGTGTGGCTCTATATAGTTTCCATGATTGTTCTGCTGGGCGCGGAGTTCAATGCCCAGGTTTATCCTAAGAATGGCGCCAGTAACCTGGCCAAATGAAAGGTACACGACCCATGAATGCACCCCGGGCCCAGGAATGCCCCACATGCACAAAAGCAGCTTCGCGCAGAGCCAAGATCGTCTGCACGCTGGGGCCTGCCAGCAATTCGGAAGCGCTTGTGCGCGATCTTATGCGGCTCGGTATGGACGTAGCGCGCCTGAATTTTTCCCACGGAACCCATGAAGAGCACGCCCGCATGATCGAGCGGCTGCGCAAGATCGCGGACAAAGAGGGGCGAAGCATATGCATACTGCAGGACCTGCAGGGGCCGAAGATCCGCACCGGGCGGCTGAAGTACCGCGCGCCGGTCTCGCTCAAGAGCGGCTCGCAGGTGATGATTACGCCGCGGGACATTCCGGGCACGTCGAGCGTGATCTCGACGACGTTTAAAACTCTGGCCCAGGAGGTGGAGCCGGGGGGGCGCATTCTGCTTTCCGACGGGCTGATCGAGCTGCGGGTCCGCGCCGTGCGGGGCGATGACGTGGAGTGCGAGATCATCAACGGCGGCCAGCTGGGCGAGCACAAGGGAATCAACCTGCCGGGCGCGACCGTCCGCGTACCGTCACTGACGGAAAAGGACGAGAAAGACCTGGAGTTTGGGGTGAAGCATGGCGTGGACATGGTGGCGGCTTCGTTTATCCGCACGGCCGATGACGTGCGCGCGGTAAAGCGGCAGGTACTGGCGCACCGGTCGGACGCCTGGGTGATTGCCAAGCTCGAGAAACCGCAGGCCATTGAGCATCTGGAAGAGATCATGGAAGCGGCCGACGGCGTGATGGTGGCGCGCGGCGACCTGGGCGTGGAGATGCCGCCGGAAAAGGTCCCGGTGATCCAAAAGCTGATTATTCGCCGGGCGTCGGAGTGGCGCAAACCGGTGATCACGGCCACGCAGATGCTGGAGTCGATGATTGAGAATCCGAGGCCCACGCGCGCCGAGGCCAGTGACGTGGCCAACGCGATCTTTGATGGCACCGACGCGGTGATGCTCTCGGGCGAGACGGCTACCGGCAAGTATCCGCGAGAGGCCGTGGGCATTATGGCGAAGATCGTGCTGGAAGCCGAGTCGCACATGGAGGCGGCGATTCCAAGGCGGCGTGAAGGGCGGCACCTTTCTATTTCCGAGACGGTTTGCGAATCGGTGGCCCACGCGGCGCAGGACCTCGATATGCGCGCCATCGCGGTTTATACGGAGACCGGCACCACGGCCAGGCTGATCTCCAAGTACCGTCCGCAATGTACGGTTTATGGATTTGCCTCGCGGCCCGCGGTGTGCGCCCGCATGAATCTGATGTGGGGGCTGCGTCCGGTGAGCGGCTCGGTCTCGGGAAATACGGAGGCCATGGTGCTCCATGCGGAGAAAGCGATGCTGGAGCGACAGGCGGTGCGCACCGGAGACGTGATTGCCGTGGTGGCGGGAACCCGCAGCACCTCGGGATCCACGAACCTGATGCGCCTGCACAGGGTGGGCGGACAAGACGACGAGGATGCCGCCCCGGTGGTTCCGGAGCGGCGGAAGGGCAAACGCTCTTAAGCTTTCGGCGTGGTAACCGGTGACTGGGCGGGCCGGACACGCTTTTTCACCAGCCAGTAGCCTGCGCTCAAAATCAGCAGGTACGGCCCCGCGCTCAGGACCGTCACACGCGACTGCGGCACCCACGCCGTGGCGATGATGGCCGCGAGGATGGCGATCAATCCCAGGAGCGAACCGGCAGCTCCGAGAGGGGCGCGCAGCGACAGAGAGGCAAGCTGTTCGGTCGAGATGGTCCGGCGGAAGCGGATGTGCGCGGCCAGGGAGATGAGCCAGGCGAGCATTCCGCCAAGAAGCGCCGCGTTGATGATGTAGAGATAGGCCCTGGGGGTGGCAAACTGGACCACGATGGCGGCCACAATGCCCGTCATGGAAACCAGCAGCGCGGACATCGGTACGCCATGCTGGTTGAGCTGGCCCAGCCTGACCGGGGCATAACCGGAGCGGGCCAGGGAAAACAACATGCGTGAAGCCACGTAGAGCGTGGCATTGGCTCCGGAGAGCGCGGCGGAGAGCACGACCAGGTTCATGATGGTACTGGCTGCCGGAATGCCCGCCACGTGGAAGACGGTGACAAACGGGCTTTCCGTTCCGCCAGCGTGCCGCCAGGGCATTACGCCCACCAGTACGGCCATGGCTCCGACATAGAGAAATACCAGCATGGAGAAGGCGATACGCGTGGCTTTGGATACCTCGGCTCCGGAGCGCGCCTCACCGGAGGAGATGGCCACCATCTCGATTCCGAGAAAGCTGTAGAGGCCGAAGGAGGCCGCCAGCATGGCCGCTCCCCAGCCCTGGGGAAAGAAGCCGCCGTCACTCACATATTGCCGGGGGACGCGTCCGCCGAGCAGCAGCGCCGCGCCGATCACGATAAACAAAAAGATGGTCACAACCTTGATGAAGGCGAACCAGTATTCGAACGTTCCGTAGTCTTTGACAGGGAAGAAATTCACCATCAGCAGGAGCAGGCCGAAGACGACCATCCACGTGACCACGGGCACGTGGGGAAACCAGGCGCGCATGTACGTCCCGGCGGCCACCAGCTCGGAGCCAATGGCGATGACCACGGAGAACCAGTAGCCGTAGCGGGCGACGAAGCCGGCCCAGGGATTGAGATACAGCTCGGCGTAGACGCCAAACGATCCGGCTGCCGGATGCAGGCTGGACATCTCGCCCATGGCCAGAGCCACGATCCAGCACATGAGTGCGCTTAAGACATAAGCGATGATGACGGCTGGTCCGGCGACCTGTATGGCATAGGCCGAGCCGAGCAAAAGGCCGGTACCAATGGAGCCGCCCACGGCGACCATGGCCATTTGCCGCGCGGTGAGTTCGCGTTTGAGTCCGTGTTCCTGATTGTCCATCCGGACATTTATAGTGCCTGCGAGCGGACATTGCCAGTTCCGACTTGCGTAACCGCCAATCAGACCGCATTGAGCCGGAGAGATTTTCCGCATAGAATTGGGCTACCAGCCTCACTGACCGGTTTTTTGCCGGAAACATCCGAGGAACGTAGCTGCCCAATGCCCGATATTTCCAAGCGTCTGGACAAAGCGGAAAAGAGCCTGCAAAAAGGCAAGCCCGAAGCGGCGCTTGAGGAGTATCTCGGCATTCTGGATGAGGATCCGGGGAACAATACCGTAAGGGAAACGGCAGCCGATCTGTGCCTGGCGCTGGGCCGCTCGCGGGAAGCCATCACGCTGCTGAGCAGCCTGCTGGAAAGCGAAATCAAGGCCAATGACAACGTAAAGGGTATTGTCACCTACAAGAAGCTGGCGAAGGTGAGCACGCCCGACCCGCTGCAGACCTTCTACTATGCCCAGTTTGTTGAGAAGCGCGACCGGAAAGAGGCACTGGAAGCCTACGAGGTCGCGCTCAAGGGCCTGGAAGCACAGGAGAAGGAGAAGCAGGCGCTGATCGCCGCGCAAAAGATTGTGGATATCTCGCCCACGGCGGCGAACCTGCAGCGAGCGGCGGAGAAGTTTGCTTTGGTGGGCGACAGGAAGAGCGCGGCCCTTTACTACGTACAGCTGGGCAATGTGCGGGACAACGAAGCCCCAGGCGGCGGATTCGAGGCCTACGAGAAAGCCTACAACCTGGACCAGCAAAATCTGCAGGCCGCACTGCTTTACGCCAGCTATTTTTATGTCACCAATGCGCTGGCCGAGTGCATTGCCGTGCTCACCCCGGCGGTGGCCGATCCGCGAAGCACGCCGGAGCTGCGCGACCTGCTGGTGCGCGCGCTCATTGGCTGCAAGCAGCCCTCTTCCGCCGAGCCTTATGCCTGGCAGCTGTTTGAGCAGGACAACAAACGCATTGATGAAATCGGCTCTTTGATCGGCGCCTATCTGGACGAGGGGCTGGCGGGAAAAGCGATGGCGCTGGCCCGGAAGCTCGAGCAGCATGAGAACAAAGCGGGCCGGTCGCGCGAATTTATTTCGCACATGGACGACCTCTCGAAGAAGAGAACACCCTCCCTTGAATTTCTGGAATACCTGGTGGAGCTGTTCAATTCCGCCAACCGCGAGCAGGAGTATTGCACGACCCTGGGCAAGCTGTTTCAGCTCTATTTCGCCGCCGGGAAATACGCCAAAGCCGGCGAGGCGCTGGACCGCGCGGCGGAGGTGGATCCTTACGAGCCGGGCCACGGACAAAAGCTGAGCCTGCTGCGGGGCAAGATCGATCCGAACCTGTACAACACCATCGCCAACCGCTTCCAGGCCAGCGCGGGCAGCGTTGTTGAGCCTCAGGCCGGCCCCAGCGTGGCTCTCGATGTGGAGCCGACCATTCTGGAAGACGTTCTACTGCAGGCGGAGATTTATTTGCAGTACGGCATGCGCTCGAAGGCGGTGGAGCGGCTGGAGCGCGTCCGCAGGCTGTTTCCCGAGGAAGAGGGCAGGAACGATAAGGTACGCCAGCTCCTGATGAACGCAGGCATTACGCCCAGGGCCGCGACCACGCCCGCGGCAGCACCCTCTGCTTCGGCTATGCAAACGACCGCGCACGATGGGGCAGCGGTGACGACCGCGATCTCCGCCGAGCCGGCCATCGACGACTTCACCAAAGTAACTGACATTACCCGCAACATTCATCGCCAGGCGAACGTGAAGGGCGTGCTCTTTACGGCGGTGAATGAAATCGGCCGCCACTTCAATGCCAGCCGCTGCCTGGCGGGGCTGTGCACGGTGGGCAAACCGCCTTCGGCGGCGCTCGAGTACTGCGCGCCGGGCATTGCGAAGTCGGACGTGATGTCCATTGTAAAGCTCATCGCGATCACGCAGCAGCTGGCGGTGCGAGGCACGGTGACGGTTACCAATCCGCGCGAGTCGAGCCTGCTTGAGCCCATGCGGGAGCAGGTGAACGCACTGAATATTCATTCGCTGCTGGCCGTACCGCTGATGGATGGGGGCGAGCAGTGCGGCATTCTGGTGCTGGAGCAATGCACGCCGCGCGAGTGGCCGCCCACCGCCGTGATGGTGCTGAAGACCATCGCCGAGCAGATGGTGCTGGCGGTGAGCAATGCGCGCATGCGCAGCCTGATGAAGACGCTCGCGGTGACGGACGAAAAGTCCGGGCTGCTGAAGCGGTCTTCGTATCTGGATGTGCTGCTTTCCGAGGTGCGGCGCTCGCTGCAGCAGAGCACTCCGCAGAGCGTGATGCTGCTGCATTTCGGCAAGGCGTCCGCGCTGAGCCGCGAGATTGGCGAGCCGCAGGTGGAGGGCATGATGCAGCATATCGGCCAGACCATCTGCACCCACATCCGCCAGAACGACGTGGCCGTGCGCTACGACCTGACGACCATCGCGCTGCTGCTCTCCGACACCAGCGAAAAGAATGCCCTGATGGTGGTGGACAAGATGCGCAAGGTGCTGGTGGGCATGCGAATCCCAGGGACCGACCGGCAGCCGATTCTGAGCATCGGCATTGCCGAGACCGCGCTGCAACCCGCGTTCGATCCGGTGGACATTGTGACCGAGGTCATCAATCGCGCCGAGGCCGCGCTGGAGATCGCCCGCACCGAGGGCGGCAACAAGGCCCAGGCGCTTTCGCCGCGTTTGGAAGTGAACCCGGTGGCGTGACGGCTTTACCGCGGATTTACGCGGATGAGCGCGGATCTAAAAAATACCAGCGCGGGAAGGTAGTCCCGCCAGGGCCGGTAATCAATAGTTCTTACTTTTTCGTCATCGCGCCGATGCTGAAGGCCGGGCCGTGATATTCACGGTTGACCAGTGACTTTATTGAGCGCTTATTCGCAAAAGCGGTGATAGTAGCCCTGGCGGGCTAGCTCTTACTGTGTGACTAC
>Ga0070730_10001018_pt1 | contig 28213 bp, 23 predicted proteins | sample Coa_R1_3_FD_66447 | JGI IMG/M metagenome (GOLD analysis project Ga0070730, IMG submission 66447) | Surface soil microbial communities from Centralia Pennsylvania, which are recovering from an underground coalmine fire - Coalmine... | ecosystem: Environmental > Terrestrial > Soil > Unclassified ... | reverse complement strand
GCGACTGGCTATGCCAATGATGCTGGCTATCATACTGTAATGCCCTATTCTGGCCAGCCAGGCTTTAGTTACCCCTTCTTCTTGGGACTGCTCTCTATCCTCTTCTCCTTTGGCAAAGGGCTGATCTTTTTTGTACCAGGACTGCTCTTGCCGGTAAGAAGTGTACTACTCAAAATGCAGCAGGAGAAGAAGCTGGAATTGTATCGAGCCTATGGACTCTGGCTCTGTTTTATCATAGGATTGATACTTGTGTATGCTCGTTGGTGGTCATGGTATGGCGGAACATTCTGGGGACCCAGGTTCTTTCTCATTGCCTCCATCCCCGCTTCGTTTGCGATCGCGCTCCGTTTGCAAAATAACAGGGAGGCGTCGCTCTTGACCAATCTCTTCACTCTGTTCGTTTTCGCTCTCTCGGGCTGGGTTGGTATTAGCGGGGCTGTCTTTACTCAATCTACTGATATTCCCCTATGTGGAAACCATAATTATGCCCTGGAGGCGTTCTGTCATTATGTCCCTGAGTTTAGTGTCTTATGGCACCCCTTTGTGGTTCACCAGTATCTGGACCCCCACCAGATAAAGTATGTGCTCTACTGCCTGGTTGTGCTCGTTTATTTAGCCACTCCCCTTGTTGTCAGGATTATTCATCAACTGGTGGAAGTCGCCAATACCTATGCAAGGCCATATCTCGACTTCAAAACGTGGCGCTTTTAAGCATATCGGTAGTGCGAGAAGTGGATGGTCTGCACAGAGTATGAAAGGTCCCCAGAGCTTGTAAAGACCCCTGGGGACTTTTTAGCGAAGTTGAGTGTTGCCGTTGCTACTCCCCTCGTTAATGGAGGCGCAGCGTACATTTGTTATGTGAGAACTCTACAGTAGTATCAACTGTGAGTGTGGCGCTCGGATTAATAATCACCTTGACGGAGTTACTGGGCGTGTTATTATCCTCGCAATTCATCAGCGCTGTGCTATTAGAAGCCGACTGTGGTCCCATCCAGAGATCAACATGGTGAGTGCCGTGCAGGCAGCCCTGTGGGTCGTTATCTCCACACTGATCCTCCATGACATAGTATTTCTCAGTCAGGGGGACATAGATTACGCTGCCAATTGGGAAGGTTTTATGGTCGTTATCACGTGCCGCGAACGTGATTGGATCGGTGTAGGTTCCTTTCCCTTCGGTTGCGAGATTGTGTGGAGTGGGATTCCCATCGCTCTTTGGGAAAGCAATCAGAGCCGACCCATGCTGGTTCTCAGTTGTACCCGAGTTATCATTAAAGCCATACCAGGTGAGGAATACTGTGACGTTGGCCTGCTTTCCGTTGCCGCTGGGGACATAATGGGTAGCCGCAAAGCTGGCTGTGTCAGCGGCAAATACTGCGGCCAGCGCTACAACCAGGCCGAGCATGCTCAAACCAATGGTGAGGATCAGGCGAGGAAATGGTCGTGCTAACATATGTTCATCCTTTCATGCTGTTGTGTGATACAAGAACAGTCCTTTGTTACAAAGACACAAGAGCCTCCTGCGCCCAAACCAGGCGCAACAAATGAGGATGCCTTTTTGTAAGATGCAAATAGATTGTTGAGAGAACCTCCTTTCACATCAATGTGATAACTGAAAAAAAGGCATACAGTGCCTTTATGGAATAGTCGGTTCTGAGGATGACTCAATGGCACTGCGATAATTGGCTCCGCAGGATTCGCGTACCACCAGTTCAGCCTGCAGCTGGACCCGCGTCGGTTGCCGATGAGTCGACGACAGCATGTTTTCCACGCCATCGTCCAGGGTTTCTTCCTGGGAGATTATCGCTTTACTGGGCGGCTTTTCAGTGTTCAGCAGTGCTTGCAACAAAGTCACACCTTGTTGTCCCATCTCAAAATACGGTTGTCTCACTGTCGTTAATGGGGGGCGCGTATAGGCAGAGGGACGATCATCATCAAAGCCAACGAGGGCTATGTCTTTGGGAATAGAGAGCCCAAATTCCTCTGCCGCTGCTAATACACCGTAGGCCATTTGATCGCTGGCGGCAAAGATAGCGGTTGGACGTTTCTCTGGGGGAAGCTCAAAGAGCTGGCTGGCGCAGGCCCGACCGCTGGGCGGTAGGAAATCTCCTTCCAGGATTAGCTCAGGATCAGGTAACAGTCCTGCTTCAAGCAGAGCCCGGCAGTATCCCTGGTAGCGAGCATACGAGACCAGGTATTCCGCTGGACCTTTAATATGGGCGATGCGTCGATGCCCAAGACGAGTCAGATGCTGCACTGCCATATAGGCCCCCGTCGTGTTATCTACTCCTACCCAGGGCACCACCTGCATTTCCTGGTCGTCAATAACCACCACCGGAAACCCCTGCTGCGAGAACTGAGTGAGTTGTGAAGAGAGATGTCCCGGAAAAACTGCCACCAACCCGGCGCTGAGCGGTGTGGCCAGGAAATGCTCCACGAGTGCTTGCGCGTCGCCTTCTGGACTTTCATCGCTCTTACTGTACAGGGCAAGGTCATAAGTACTCGCAGTGATCGTCTCGACAATACCTCGTGTGAGATCTGGCATTACGGACCAGACCCAACCTGGAATGAGCACGCTTATCGTAGCGCGACGAGCGGAAACGGCCTCTTGCTTGCGGGGCAGTAGTCCCTGTTCTACGAGCGTCTGCATCACGATATCGCGGATGGTTGCATCGACGTCTGGCCTTATAAGCGCTTCATCGTTCTCTGAAGACATATGCTTTTGCTGATTCTGGTGCATTTCCGTGATGGAGCGCCGGGCCCGGTCGGTATGCTGCTCTCCTTTGGCGAATTGGTCTGGTAAGACTTCGCAAAAGTCGCTTAACGTACAATTGAGGGCATTGCACAGTGCCTGAATGGTTGAGAGGCGTAATGCGCTGGGCACGTTGTTCAGTAATGTGGAGATAGCCTGCAAGGAAAGCTGTGTTCCTGCTTTCTCTTCAAGCACTGCCTGTAGCTCAGAGGGTCGGTATATTTGATGTTCGACTGCTAGCCACTGCTTCAGATTCCATCGCACCGGCATCTCGTTCGCTCCTATGAGACTATTATCAAGAGAAGGTTATCTAATTCAAGTAAATATTACTTTAGATAAGTTACTCTTGTCAAGTGGATACCCAAAAGGAGCATCTTGGTCAGATCAACTGCCAGCATTGTGAATATTTCCTGAATGGCCTACAATAGAACAGATAAATGTGTTTTTAGAAATAAAGAGATCTGCATCTTTCCGCTGCTTCATCCGTATATGATAACGTGTTCGCAGGTATCGCTCTCTAAAAACGAGGAGTGGTTTCTATGATTATCCTTCTTCTGGCCCTGATTGGCATGCTTATTGTCATGGTGCTTCTCTCTATCGGACGCTTGGGATTTGGCAGACGCGAAGCGTTTGATGCGCGCAAGTTCTTTTCCTGGTTTGTCGGATATGCCATTTTCAACTACATCATTTGTCTGGCCATTCTCTACTTTTCCCAACCCGCTCTGACCGGTCCATTTTGGGGCTGGCAATGGGTACTCTGGCCTCTGATCTTTAGCAGTATCGGCAACCTGTTCGCCTTTGCCCGCCCCACACTGGGAGTGCTTGAAGAGGCGGCGGCGGCGGGTCAGGGCAGCCGTTATCGCACGTCGAGCAGTTCAGCCAGTCGCAGTATGCCCACCAATTTTTCGCGTGGCGCCGTCGCTGCCGGCATTTTTGGCCTGGTTGTGGCTGGCGTGATAGGCATTGTCGCGCCAATCCTGATCACGGTCTTTACAACCTGGTTTGATACGAACGCCAAGGCTCTGGCTGGCATTCCAATCGTCAAGATGCAGGGCTCTCCCAAACTGCCTCCAACGGATGAGAAGCATATTGTTCTGGTGAGCCAGAGTGTTGCTTCCTACAAGGGACAGCAGGTGCTGGGTTCCACCGGACAGAACCTGGGATCCGCCTATAACCTTGATCCTGCCAGTTACACTTTGCAGTCCATTAATCACCATCTCTACTATGTGGCTCCCCTTAGCTATAATAACGTCTTCGCTAATCTTTCCAGTCCTACCACGCCTGGTTTTGTCGTCGTTGATGCTGAGGATCCGCAAGCCGTCCCTAAGTTGTATACGGGTCCCAACCAGGGCATAGCCTACTTGCCTGGCGCTTTGCTCAACCAGGATCTGCTGCGTCATGTTTACTTGAGTGGGTATACCTATGGTCGCCTGCTTGATCCTACGTTGGAACTGGATGATAACTTCCATCCTTACTGGACCATTTCGTTGATGCAGCCCATTCGTGGCTACGCTGGCGATAACCTTTCGGAAGTGTTAATCGTTGATGCTCATACGGGGGATATCAAGAAATACGCGCCACAAGATGTGCCGACCTGGGTGGATCGTGTGATGCCAGCAGACACGGTCACACAGTACCTGACCTGGTGGGGGCTGTATCATGCCGCCCCCTGGTTCAATCCTTCTGGGCAGGGACAACAGAAACCTGGCAGTGACCCACAACTGCTCTATAACAACGTTGATCAACCCGTCTGGCTGATCCCCATGACCTCTTCGTCCGCCAATGATAATTCGAGTACGGGGATTTTCCTCTTCAATACCCACAAGAATGAAGCGGATTTCTACCCTCTGTCCGGTCTGGGTATTGGAGATAATGTGCAGAAGACCTTTGCCTCAACCCGTGCCAACATTCGCAACTATAATGTAGCTAGTGTGCAACTCTACCAGATTTATGGCGTGCCGACCTGGGTGGCCATTTATGTGCAGAACACGAATAGTGGTGACATTTTCCAGGCCGTTGGTATGGTGGATGCCAGAAACTTGAACGGCAGTAATGTGCAATTCGAGCCGAGTCTTTCTCAAGTCTTGCAGGATTATCAGCAGTGGCTGACGCAGACTGGTGGTGGGGGTAACCCATCGACCGGCACTACAACGCAGACGTTAACTGGCAAGGTGGCGCGTGTCTCGGCCGTCCAGCAGGGGACCAGTACTCTCTACTATATTGAGGTAGAGGGGCAGAGAGTCATCTTTATCGCTAATCTGTCGCTCTCACCCAAACTGCCATTGGTGCAGCCCGGCGATACCATCACGGGCAACTATACCGGGAGTAGCGGAGCGACTGTGATCAATTTGACGAGCTTTGACGATCTCACTATCAATCTTGGAGGTCAGGGAACTCCAATCCCTGGCACGCCGACGCCCACTCCAACCCCGGCGCTGACGCCGACGCCCAAGCCAACGCCCAAACCCTAGTAGTATTGTTTTAGAGGTTATAGGTCAAGACACAAGGAGTCAACTCCTTGTGTCTACTTGAGAAAGGAGTACAGCGCCTCCGCGCTACGATTTTCAGATGATTACAGGCCTTGGTCATATCGCATTTTTTATTACCGATCTTGAGAAGTCGCTTGACTTCTATTGCAACAAGTTGGGTTTTCGTGAAGCCTTTCGTCTGGAGCGTGAAGGCGAACCATCGCCCTGGATCGTTTATATCCAGGTGGCCCCCAACCATTTCATTGAATTATTTCCTGGCGGACAGGGAGCAATACGCGCGCGTGGGCGCACCGTTGGTTACAATCACTTCTGCCTGGTTGTCGATGATCTGCAGGCCACCCTGCGTGATCTTGAAGTGCGAGGCCTTGCGATTACTGGGGCTCCGCAACAGGGCCTTGATCATAACTGGCAATATTGGATCAACGATCCTGATGGAAACGCTATTGAGTTGATGCAAATAATGCCTGATTCACCGCAGGCCGCTGCCGATGCGCGCTGGCAGGCTTAAGCGTTTTGTTCTCCAGCGCGCGTTGAAAATTTATTCAGAGCCGGCTTTTTTTGACAAGCATACAAAAAAAGCCGGCATTTTATGATATGATGCATCGAGAGGAGTGATAATCTTTTTCTGTTTGGGAGGAGGAGATGCATGACGCACTATTTCACGGTCGTAGAAGCGGAGGCGCTCTTACCTGAGATTACCATTGTGTTGCGCAAAATTCAGGATGGCCACCAGCGTATGCGCTCCCTGGAACAAGAACTGGAAGTGCTTCACGCGCGCTCTCTGGGCAATGGCCATCATCTCTATGAGCGTATTATGGCTTTGCAACACGATCTGGTTACTCAGGTGCAGGCGCTGCGCAGTGCCCTTGAGGAGCTGCAAGCCTTTGGCTGTGAACTGAAAGATCCAGATACTGGATTGATCGATTTTCTGAGCCTGCGTGATGGTCAAGAAGTATATTTATGTTGGCGACTGGGGGAGGAGCGCATTGCTTTTTGGCACTATCTCCATACCGGGTTTGCCGGCCGCCAACCATTGTAACATGGCTACATCCCCGCGAAGGTCGATTGTTTTGGCATAGTAGGAAATCAGGTATGGTAACGATCAAGGATATGTTAGAGTGGGGAACACAAACGCTGATGGATGTGGATGGGTATGGCGCTCGTCTGGATGCACAGGTATTGTTAGAGCATGTGCTGGGCGTTGAGCGCTCTACACTCTATACCTATCCTGAACGTGAGGTGACGGCTGAGCAAGAGCAGCCGTTCCGCGCGCTGATCGAGCGGCGCTTGCGGGGAGAGCCTGTAGCCTATCTCATAGGCCACCGAGAATTTTATGGCCTCGACCTGCTCGTTGATAAACGCGTGCTTATTCCTCGCCCCGAGACCGAGTTACTCGTTGAGGCAGCTCTACGTGCTCTCAGGAACAAATTGGCCGCTGGGCAGACACCGATTGTCGCTGATATTGGCACAGGGAGTGGTGCTATCCCCATCGCTCTCGCGGTAACTGAGCCTCGTCTTCCCTATCTCTATGCCTGTGATATTTCTCCTGCTGCCCTGGAGGTGGCTCGCTTGAATTGCCAGCGCCACCATGTCGCAGAGCGTGTGCGTCTCCTGCAGGGGGATCTGCTGGCCCCTTTGTCCGAACCCGTTGACATACTGACTGCTAATCTGCCTTATGTAGGGACTGAGGAAATAGATCTGCTCACAGCCGATGTCTATGACTACGAGCCACATCTGGCCCTCTTCAGTGGCCCGAATGGGCTAGGTCTCTTGCAGAGATTCTGCACACAAGCTCGACAATCTGGTACTCTAAAGCAAGATGCAGTAATGTTATTAGAGATTGGCTATCAACAGAAGGAGGCCGTAACTCAGATCTTGCGTGAGCTATGGCCGGATGCTTCGATAACCAGCGAAAAAGACTATGCGGGATGGGAGCGGTTAGTGCAGGTCGTCGTCTAAAGTCGGTGGCCCTGGTGGTCGTTTAATAAAATATATCCCATAATTTACAGGCGCAGATATGCAAAAGCGCTGATTGGTCTGCGTTTTAACCTATAGAAACCATTATCATTCGTATCATAGACAGGGACTCTCATTGTTTTATCGTTCTTCTTGCTCTCTAATAGAGGGAGATTGAAATGCCTGTGACGCATATACTCCACATCATGCTGCTTTCCCCTCTCCCCGTGGATCTGGGCGCGTTGGAAGATAAAGTTGTCATCTTACTCATTGGTGGTGGCAGCGCATTGCTGTTGTCGTACCTCTTTACTTTTGCTGTGAGATGGCTTTGTCGCAAAATGGGCTGGCTAGATCAACCCTCTGAAGATAGAGTACACAAGTGGCCGACGCCGCGTCTGGGGGGTGTCGCGATCTTCCTGGCCTTTGTCATTGCATCGTTAGTGTTCTATATTTCTGACCCTGAATTACAATCTAAAGAAATTGTCATTTACTGGCTTTTTCTGGTCGCTGCAACGCTGATCGTGCTGGTGCATGCTTATGACGATGTGAAAGGGTTAAAACCTCTTCCCAAGCTGATCGCGCAAACTGCGGCTGTTCTCATTATTCTGGGCCCCTTTGGGACAATGTTTCATGGTGTGCTTTTCTATGGCTTTAGTAACCCTTTTGGACCCCACATTCCTGACCCCAACTCGTTACCCTGGTACTTGAAATCCGAACTCACGCTTTTTATCCACAGTACTGATTTTATCCGTGATAACCAGTTTGTTTGGGCTGTCATTCCAGCCGTCGTTTTCACCTGGTTCTGGATGGTAGCAATGATGAATATGGTAAACTGGATCGATGGGATGGATGGGCTGGCTACGGGTGTTGTGGGCATTACCGGCCTCTTTATCACTATTATTAGCTGGATCCTGGGGCAGCATACGATCGCGCTGCTCTCGGCAATCTTCACCGGGGCTGTGCTGGGCTTTCTGCCTCATAATTGGAACCCGGCGAAGATCTTTATGGGGGATAGCGGCTCACAGTTTTTAGGGCTGGGTCTGGCGGTTCTCTCTGTGATAGGCGGGGCAAAGATAGCGCTGCTATTGATGGTGATGGGTATTCCCATCCTCGATATGGCGCTGGTCATTCTCAATCGCGTGAGGCGTGGCCAATCTCCTATGCATCGCGATAAGACACATCTACAGCATCGCTTCCTGGCGACTGGTTTGACGGTCAGGCAGATCTGTTATGTGCTCTATACGTTAATCACCATGTTTGGTATTCTGGCGCTTTCGATGGAGCATCAGTGGAAGCTGTTGGGGTTGGCTCTGGTAGGGGTGACAATGGCGGCTCTGGTGCTCTGGATGGATTACTTACAGCGTCGACGTGGGGTGCCTGTGAGCCCTGATCCTGAGCCGGAGCCCACAGGTGATACGTTGCGGACTCCGACTCAAAAGGACGATGAGCATGGCGAGGTTCCAGCTACCCCGCCACCACCTGACTCTCCTGGTGAGCATGTGCATGCTCGGCTTCCTCTCTAAACAGGCGTTTAAGGAAGTGTCCGGTATAGGACTGGTCGTTTTCGGCTACTTCTTCTGGGGTGCCCTGGGCGATCACATAGCCACCATTGTCTCCCCCTTCAGGTCCCAGGTCGATCAGCCAGTCGGCACTCTTGATGACCTCCAGATTGTGCTCAATCACGACAATAGTATTGCCAGCATCCACCAGGCGCTGCAATACCTCCAACAGGCGATCTACGTCGGCAAAGTGTAGTCCTGTGGTGGGTTCGTCCAGAATGTACATGGTGCGACCGGTGGCTCTGCGTGACAATTCTGTTGCCAGTTTGACGCGCTGCGCCTCGCCTCCTGAGAGGGTGGTCGCGGGTTGCCCCAGACGCATATAGCCCAGTCCCACGTCGTTCAAGGTCTTCATCTTGTTATAGATGGACGGGACATTGGCGAAGAAGCTTGTGGCCTCTTCTACGGTCATATCCAGCACCTCGGCAATGCTCTTGCCCTTATAGTGAATCTCCAGTGCCTCGCGGTTGTAGCGCTTGCCACCACAGATTTCGCAGGGGACGTAGACATCTGGCAGAAAGTTCATTTCGATCTTGACGATGCCCTCGCCCTTACACGCTTCACAGCGCCCGCCCTTCACATTGAAGGAGAAGCGCCCTGGCTGGTAGCCGCGTATCCGAGATTCTGGCACCTGCGCAAAGAGTTCGCGTATCCCTGTAAAGGCATTGGTGTAGGTGGCAGGATTGGAGCGCGGTGTGCGCCCAATCGGTGACTGGTCAATATCAATTACTTTGTCCAGGTGCTCTAAACCCTCGATGCTCTCATGCTCTCCCGGCTTCTCATGGGCGCGGAAGAAGGTATGCGACAGTTTGCGGTACAGGATGTCGGTGATCAGCGTACTCTTGCCCGAGCCTGAGACGCCGGTTACCGCCACAAATTTACCCAACGGGACCTCTACCGTGATATCTTTCAGGTTGTTCTCGCGGGCTCCTTTGACGACTAGCATGTTGCCGTTTCCTGAACGACGCTCCGTCGGCGTCGCGATACTTTTGCGGCGGGAGAGATAATCTCCCGTGAGCGAGTTGGTGTTGGCTACGATCTGATCATAGGTGCCCTCCGCCACGACATAGCCGCCGTGCTCGCCCGCTCCTGGTCCGATATCGATAATGTGATCGGCGGCCCGCATGGTGTCTTCATCGTGCTCAACCACCAGTAAGGTATTGCCCAGGTTGCGCAGCCGTACCAGGGTCTTGATGAGGCGCTCATTGTCGCGCTGGTGCAGGCCAATGCTTGGCTCATCCAGAATATAGAGTACACCCATCAGTCCTGAGCCGATCTGGGTCGCCAGGCGAATACGCTGAGCTTCGCCACCGGAAAGACTCATTGCCGCTCGATCCAGCGTCAGGTAGTCCAGGCCAACATCCAGCAGGAATTGCAGGCGCGCGCGAATCTCTTTGAGGATTTGCCGCGCGATAAACTGTTCACGCTCGGTGAGAGCGCTGAGTACCAGTGGCCCGGTGGGGTCTATCTTCGCCAGCGGATCTCCCAATGTCGATCCATTGCTTGCTGGTGATAAACTATTTTTCTTCTTCCCCTTGCCATTCCCATTGCTCTGCACCAGTACTGGGGCTGGTCTCTCTTCCTCAAGTTCGCGGAAGAAGCGCTGGGCCAGGACAATCGAGAGCCGCGTTACCTGGACGATATTGCGCCCTCCTACGGTTACCGCCAGGGCCTCCGGTTTGAGGCGTGCGCCCCGACAGATCGGGCAGAGACGAGCCGACATATAGGCCTCGATCTCTTCGCGGATGCCTTCGCTCTCCGTCTGGGTATAGCGCCGGTTGAGTTGAGGAATGACCCCTTCAAAATTGACCGTATATGGTCGGGTGCGACCCTGCTGATTAGTGTAGGAAATGGTTAACCGATCCTCTACGCCGTAGAGCAGCTTCTGCTGTACATCTTTACTTAAGTCTTGCCAGGGGGTGTGCAGATCGAAGTTAAAGCGCTCGGCCATCGCCTCCATGATAGACGCGTGCCATTGGCTTCCGTTGATCATCTTGCTCCAGGGGGCAATCGCGCCCTCGCGAATGCTCAACTCTGGATGGGTCACGATCAACTCCGCGTCAATCTCACGCTGGGTGCCCAGCCCTGTGCAGGCGGGACAGGCGCCGTGTGGGCTGTTAAAACTGAAGGTGCGCGGCGCAATCTCCGCCAGGCTGATGCCACAGTAGACGCAGGCGGCCTTCTCGGAGAAGAGGATCTCCTCTCCATCAATAACCGAGACCAGCACCACACCATTGCCAAGTTTGAGGGTAGTCTCCAACGAGTCGGAGAGGCGTTGCCGGAAGGCCGGATCCACCTCTTCGTGTAATATGGCAGCGATATTGGGTTCCGCGATCCCATCTTCATCCCGATGCGACTCTCTGGCGGCATTGACATCATATAAGGCTGCAGGCTCGGCCACGCGCCTGAGGGGTGCTCTCTGCTGTGCTCCATCAGGGGATGCTATCTCCAGGCCATCAGAGGTCGGCTTCTTGCCTTTGCGGATGATGAGCCGATCAACCACCACTTCGATGGTATGTTTCTTCTGCTTGTCCAGCTCGATCTCTTCGCTCAAGTCGAGGATCTGGCCATCGACTCGTACGCGCACATAGCCGGAGCGACGCATCTCCTCGAAGATATTTTTGTACTCGCCTTTCCGTCCCTGTATAAGTGGGGCCAGCAGCAAGATGCGCGCTCCTTCGGGCAGGCTCAGTACAGAATCAACAATCTGCTGCAACGTCTGTTGAGTGACCTCGCGTCCACAATTGGGACAATGTTGATGGCCTGTGCGCGCATAGAGCAGGCGCAGATAGTCGTAGATCTCAGTGACGGTCCCCACCGTTGAGCGAGGATTATGGGTGGCCCCCTTCTGATCAATGGAGATGGCCGGTGAGAGCCCATCGATATGGTCAACGTCTGGTTTCTCCATTTTGTCCAGAAACTGGCGAGCGTAGGCTGAGAGCGACTCAACATAGCGGCGCTGTCCTTCAGCGAAGATGGTGTCAAAGGCCAGGCTACTTTTCCCGGAACCTGAAAGGCCGGTAATGACCACCAGCTGATCGCGTGGAATGGTCACATCAATATTCTTTAAGTTGTGCTCACGGGCACCACGAATGACAATTTTATCCTGGGGCATATACTTTTCAACCATCCGTTACTGAAAATTTGTTGATAACTATGTGGAATAGCTATTGTCTCCCCGCGCTTGTTTTGAGACAAACGTTCCATCTAACAGTACTACACTACAGCCCTGCCGTCAAGGGTTTCCAGGGGGAGGATGGGGAGTTACGCTCATATTCTACATAGTAGAACAATCTGGTGATAGCAATTATTTCTCATCATTCCTCCCTGACGAAATGCCATATCAGACGTAGTCTATCACAGTATTCCTGACATCTCCTGTCAGATTTGGAGCAATTTTTGCGTAACTGATCCTCATCTCAATACGTATAATGTCATAAGGATGTGTACTATTCCCTGGCGGATCGGCGAGCCCGCTACGTGCCACTGAAAGTTGATTTGAGGAGTCAAAAGAGATCACACCCAGCGTTTTTCCTGGTGATGCAAATCCTTCCTAAGGGCAGATGTATCCAGATAAAGACATATACCGGTTCGTCATTTGTTCGGGTAGACTACAATGGAGTAGGTCAGGGAGATTGTTCTCTCTGGTATGATGTGGTTTGGTTACAATGTTGTACCAGGGGTACTCCTATGTAGGATATAAAGAGAAGACAGGGGAAATAATTGGATATCGAATATAATTTTGAGAAACGCTATCGCCTCGTGCGTGAGATTATTGAAACTATTGTTTTGACCATTCTAATGTTCTTAATCATTAACCTGGCCGTTCAGAACTTCGATGTCGAAGGCCCCAGCATGGAACCAAGCCTGCATAATTTGGAACGCATTATGGTGGACAAGGCGACCTATATGTTTCATCAGCCTGCTCGCGGCGATGTAGTGGTCTTTATTGCCCCACCCCAACCTTCTCTGAACTATGTCAAACGTATTGTGGCTCTGCCTGGTGATGTGGTCACAGTTCAGGGGAATACGGTAATTGTCGATGGTGTGACTTTAAATGAGCCTTATGTTGCTCCCAGTATGCAGGGCAATCCATTCGCCCCGATCCTGAAGAAAGTGGTGCCTCCAGGCGACTATTTTGTGCTGGGTGATGACCGGATAAACAGTTCCGATTCGCGTGACTGGGGTTTCCTGCCCCGCAAAAATATCATTGGACGTGCCGCGCTCGTCTATTGGCCTCTGGGAAAGGATAACACTGGTTTCTTACCAGACTACTCCTCTGTCTTTGCCAGCATTCAGCAGAAACCTGGCACAGCCATTTCCGGGCCCCCCCCAAATGTGGGCTCCGCTCAGGTGGACCAACTTTTGCTCCTCGGATTACCCGGACTGAGTATGCTCTCGCTCTGGGGTGGACGCAAACGTCGCCTATAGGGATCGCTTAGTCACATACCCTTCAGCCCCGATGGAAATTCGTTCACCTGGTCATTCTTCATCTTTGCGCCCAGGCTGCGCATTGTTGGTGATAAGAATCCTCCTACCCCGGCCAAAATACATGCTATGCTAGAGATACCAATGACCACTGAAGGCGAGAGGTACTGCAAAAGGAAGCCTCCTATCAGTGTCCCAAGCGGAGACGCAGCAGTTATAATCGCAAGACGCGCTCCGAAAACCTGCCCTCTCATCGAAGGAGGAATGAGTTTCTGTAAAAGAGAGGTTTCGATGGGAGTATAAGGAGCCCAGGAGAAGGCTCCCAGAGCGAGACAAAGGAGCGCAAGGGGCAACGAATGGACAATAATCAGTGGGCAAAGGAAGCCTCCCCAAAGGATAGCGATGAGCGGTTGAGTCACCCCTGGCCGGGCTCGCGCTGCCACGAAACCAGTCAACAATGCGCCAATCAACGCTCCTACTCCGAAGCCAGTCCAGAGTAAGCCATACCCCTGGGCTCCAGCATGCAAAATCCTGTCGCTGTAGAGAGGCAGGGCTGCTTCTAGAGGACCATACGAGAAAAAGAAGATCACTGATAAGCTCGTGAGAAGACGAATCTCCTTGCTGCGGAATATCAGTTCAAAGCTACCCAACCATTTGTGCTTGACCGGGGACGCTTCTTTAAGCACATGACCAGAGCTAGTCGGCTCTCCCCACCCGCTGATTCGAGGAAGCGAGAAGACAAGGAGCCCCATGAGGAGGAAACTTACTGCATCAATCAACAAGGCGAAGGCCCCTCCTACCTGAGTGACCACAATTCCAGCGAGTGCAGGTCCAAGAAGCGACGCAAATTGCAAACTGGTTGAAGAAAGAGCATTTGCTCGTGGAAGTGTATCCTCTGCGACTAGATGAGGTAAAATGACACGAATGCCTGCTCCAGTAGCGGGAGAGAGCGCTCCTGCCAGCAAAGCCAGGGCATAGATATGCCACAACTGCAAGGCACCCAACAGAGAGAGCGCGGGAATAGCCCCAATCAGGAGCGCCCGTACACAGTTATCGATTCCTATCACGAGACGGGGCTGCCATCGATCTAGCAACGCTCCAAGCAATGGTCCCGTCACCATGCCGGGGAGTTGAAAGCACAGAAGAACGAGGCTGACGGCTACCCCAGACCCGGTGAGCTGTAAGACGAACCAGAGCAAAGCAATGGTCGTAAACTGATCTCCCAGATAAGAAATACTTAGCCCTAACCATAATCGCAGAAAGGCGCTGGATCGTAATGGGCTACGAGCCATAGTGAATTTGAAGGAATCGAACATTAGCATACCTCTTTCGATGACACAACATCCGAGCAAAACACGAGTGGGAGGTCTCCCATAGCGCTTTGTCCAGATTTCTCTCTCCCGACGCTCTTTGAGAGGAGAGAGGAAGCCCATCTGATACCTAAGTTTTGTACGAATAATGACGGCACAAAATTACATTTTTCCGGGTGTAATTTTGTGTAATTTTGCTGGGCTGGCTTCTGGGGCTGGTTCACGGCCAAAAATTACAGAATTACAGAATTACACTTTGAGGGGGGTAATGAAAATCCTGGAATTACCGCTTTTGATCGAGGAAAGATCCTCGATCAAAAGCAGCTCTATACGAGCTTCTAAGCACGCTGTTGCAGAAAGCTTTCCCAGGTGATGCGAGCAATGGCGCGATCAGGAACGAGTTTGTCATCAGAACGGAGAGCGTCGTTATACTCCCCAGGGAACGTTTCTGGCCCTGCGGATCGGACGACGTGGTGTTTGTGATAGACACGTTGGTAGGTTTGTACCATCTCTTCGAGCGTCAACACCTCTGGTCCCCCCAGATCAGGGACATGTCCGGCGGCTGGTTGTTCTGCCAGCGCAGCCAGAGCACCCGCGACCTCCCTGACATCGATGGATTGGAAACGCGTTCCCGCTGGAATGGTGATGGTCGATGTCTTCTCGTCTTCCCCTGAGGTGATGGTACTCAAGACAAAATCGTGAAATTGGGTCACCCGCAAGATGCTCCAGGGTAAGCCGGATTGCTCGACTACGTGTTCGACTTCCAGCTTAGCCTGAAAGTAGGAAAATGGGCTCCGATCAATCCCAGCAATGGAGATGTAGACCAGATGAGGCGAACCATTTGCTTTGGCCGCCTCGACAAGATGGCGAATTCCTTGAAGATCCGTAGCAAAGCCCTCCTGGAAGAGAGAGGCGCAGTGAACAATCACATCGACCCCTCTTGTCGCCTCAGCCAACCCGCTCCCCACGCTAATATCTCCCTGATACACTTCAACGCTGGCCGGCACAGAAGGGCGCGACTGTCGCGCATACCCGCGAACAGAATGCCCGCGATCAAGCAACTGTTGTACTACTTTGCTGCCTAAATTTCCTGTTGCACCTGTAACTAGTATTGTTGACATTTTTTATGTTTCCTTCCTCGGTCATCTAAAAGTGTATGTATCATGGGAAATGTTTTTCAAGCTTGAGTTTTTGCAACAGGCTTGATATTCTGGTTCTGGTTGAAGACATTATCGGAGTCATAGGTAGCTTTGATGCTTGCCAGGCGGGCGTAGGTGGCGCTCGGATAAGAGGCAACTACGCTCGCTTCGCTGGCATCGCTCAAGAAATTGCCGTAAGCGCCGCTCGCAAATGGTTCGAGCGGACGCCAGGCTGCCTGTCGGATGTGCTGAGCCTGCTCTGTTGTCGCGTTTGATGGCGCAAATGCAGGTACTACCACGAGCACTTCATTCTCACGATGGGCAAAAGCCGTGGCCTGTGGACTGACACGAGCCATAGCGCCACCAAGACTGCGGATTTGCGCAATGGGGGTGCCGGGCCTCCCATAATTGGCTGCAATGACAGAAAGGGCCTCTTTGCTCAAGGTTTTCAGAAAACCGTCATGACCAACCATCTTGAGTGACGGAGGAGGGGCCACAGCATCTTCCAGCATCGCGTAATACGGCTTCTTTTGAATGTTTTCTGATTGTACGTTGCCTAAGTGCAGAAAGGGCTTGATGGCTTTGTTGGCCGCAGCCTCGTCGTCTCCGGCGTAACAGAGGAGCACCGTAATCCGGGGAGGCACCTGAGGACCGAACCCAGAGAAGAGAACGATGGTAGAATTGAGTTCTTCCGGCGCTTCGCGCATAGAACTGGCCCAGCCAGACAGCACGGTTTCCACTTCGGCAGTAGCATAGACGACTTCACCGCCAACAATTGTTTTACAGGGTTGGGCATGGAAGTCAAAGGAGGTGACGGCCCCAAAATTGCCGCTGCCGCCACGAATGGCCCAGAACAGGTCGGGGTGCTCCTGAGCACTGACGCGCAGGATGCGACCATCCGCAGTGATAAGTTCGGCCGCACGCAGGCTATCGATGGTGAGTCCGTGCGTGCGCACCATCCAGCCGATGCCGCCGCCGAGGGTCAGGCCGCCCACACCGACCTGGTTGGTATCACCAGAGGAAATGGCAAGGCCATGGTTCGCCAGAGCTTTCGCGACCTCGCCCCAGTGGGCACCGGCCCCAACACGTACGAGATGGTGTTCTGGGTCAAGGATCTCTACTGTATTGAAGTGTGTGAGGTCGAGAATCAGACCATCGTTATTGGTAGCCAGTCCATGCAAACCGTGGCCGCCGCTGCGTACTGACAGCGTGAGGTGATGCTCACGCGCAAAACGGATAGCGGTCACGATATCATCATTGTTCTTGCCGCGAACAATTATTGCCGGGCTTCCTGCTTGATTGAAGACGTTGCGCAGTTCATCATACGCCGGACTGGCGGGCACAACCACTTCCCCCGCGATGCGATTTTTGAACTGGGCGAATATAGGAGTATCTATCAATGAAGTGTCCTTTCTCAGATGGCTTTCGCCAGTATATTGTCATAAGGTTGACAGGTCTTATAAACATCGATACAGCGAACTTTTCGCACATTGTTCTCCTTATGAATTGGGGTGGGTTTCCCCTCGTCACCTCTCTGACGGAACGCCACGAAGGAATGTGACCGATTCTCTGACTTTAACGAAACAATTGAGATAGCAGCTACCGTTTTTATGCACGCTTCAGGACACTATCGATACTATCAGTTAACTTCCCAAGTGTGCGGCTTTGTGGTCGCAGCGCCCACGAGACTAGCGCGAGAACAGCGAAGGAAAGCGGAAAGAAAATGTGATATGCGTAAATTCCGTAATTATTGGAAAATGCGTGAGATACAGCAGCACCCGTCATTCCGAAGAAGATGCCAGCATATGCCCATTCTTTGAGTCGCGGAAAACGCGGCACGAGTAGGGCTATGGTTCCAAGTATCTTCCACGTCCCGAGGATCGTCAAGAAGTACACCGGGTAGCCAACGAGCTGCACCGTCTCCAGGGTCCCCCACTGATGCGTCAACTCCCCCACACCGCCTAGCCCCACCACGAATAGGAGCAGTGCGGTGGTCGCCCAATAGCCGATCAGTTTCAGTTGAAGCCTCGTGTCTTCTTTCAGAAGGATCGTTGACATCCTACTTGTTCTTGTTGCCATTTTGCTTGTTCCTTTCTCATGCCTCTCTGGTTTCTCCAGAGCTTCATTCAGGCCCCCTGAATCGTTCAGAGGACATTGTGGAGGCCTTCACTCGCTATTCGATCTGCGCTCCCTGCTACCAGGGGATGACTCCCTCTTCCTTGAAGAACCCGCCACTGGGTCCATCGGCGGGCAGGGTCGCAAAAGCCACGGGTGCCCTGGCCCCCTGCTCAGGAGTCATATATCCCCGGTGATAGTTTCCGTCGGTGGAGACATAGCCTGGACCGACCGCATTGATTTTGATGGGCGTGTTTCGCAGCTCACGGGCCAGGGAGACGGTCAGGGAATTGACCGCGGCCTTGGAGGCATCGTAGGCCAGGACGGGCGGGTACTGCGCCACTTCTGCGGTCGGATCACTACGTCTGCTCATGGAGCCCATCTCGCTCGACAGGTTGACAATGCGCCCGGCTGCCGCGCGGCGCAAGAGGGGCAGCATGGCACGGGTCACGGCAAAAACCCCGAACACATTGGTTTCGAAGGTCTTGCGCATGTCTCCAAGCGTGACCTGGCTTGGCGGTGTGGGCGTGCCTTCATCTCTGTCGGACGGATCGACATTCACTCCAGCATTATTGACCAGGATGTCCAGTTTGCCGTAGGTCTGCTCGATCCACGCGGCCGCGGCATCGATAGTAGCCTGCCTGGTCACGTCGAGGTGAAGAGCGCGGGCATCGATGCCCTGGGCGCGCAAGTGCTCGACTGCGGCCTCGCCCCGCGCCTGGTCGCGTGCACCGACGAGGATGGCGATGCCCTTTTCGCCGAGTTCGCGCGCGATTGCAAAGCCAATGCCCTTGTTGGCTCCGGTGATGAGGGCAATCTTCTTGACTTCTGACATATGCTTTCCTTTCCTTGGAAGGTTTCTCCAAATGGGCTTTCCTTTTTTATCGCTGCCATGGGAGCTGATCTCTCTGTTCTATTGGTTGAGTCTCGCCCGTCACTACAATGATGGAACGCAACGAGAGAATGTGACCAGGCATTGGTAGCTCCCATTTCATGGATATTCTCCTCTCTCTTGCCGTTCGGTTGCCTCCTTTGTCTCAAGCGAGAGCAGGGTCAAACCAAGGCTACTGATCTTGAGCAGCACTCCGAAGAGGGCGGCCTGGTCGGGCAAGTGACCGGAAAGCAAGGTGGTTCCAGATGACTCATGTACGATTTGGAGTCCCGCGAACCAGTCCTGCCAGTTGAGATCGAGATGTCCTTTGATCCGAATCTGGTAGTTCATCAGCAGTTCCTCTCGATGTGCTACTCATGAGGAAATGATAGCGCACATTGAGCGCATACACAGTAGTCAAAGGTCTACCTCAAGGTAGAATATTGAGAGGAGAAAGAGAAACGTGTTGGGGAGGAACAGGAGGATGGCCTCCAACGTAGGAGAAGTTTCCTGCCCAGCCATCATTGGCCTCTCTCGTTCGTTCTGTATCAAGAAGAGGAAAAGAGTATTGATCTTCTGGAGAGAAGTATGGTGAAAAAAGCGGCCCAGGCGACCCCCAATGATCTCTTGCGAAGAGCCCGCAAGGAGCGAGGCTGGACTCAACAACAGGTGGCAGATCTGATTGGGGCCAGAGTGCCCTTGAACATAACGCGTTGGGAACGCGGGACGGCCTTTCCCAGTGCTTACTATGTGCAGAAGCTCTCTCTGCTGTTCGGCAAAACGCCCAGAGAGTTGGGTCTCCTGGCCCCTGGGGAGGAGCGTGAGGAAAAGCCCTCATCTGAGATGGTGAGGTTTTGGTCTGTGCCTTATCGGCGTAATCTCTTCTTTACCGGGCGCGAGGAACTGCTCTTGATGCTGGAGCAGACGCTGCTGGATAAAGGCAACGTGGCGTTGACCCAGTCGTATGCGCTCTGTGGGCTGGGTGGGATCGGCAAGACCCAATTGGCATTGGAGTATGCCTACCGCTCGCGTGAACAGTATCAGGCTGTCTTCTGGGTCCGCGCAGCCAGCCTCGCAACCCTGAGCACCGATTTGGGCGCGCTGGCGCATTTGCTCGCTTTACCAGAGCACGAGAGCGCTGAGCAGCAAATCGTGATAGAGGCCGTCAGGGGCTGGTTCAGCCGAAACCAGGGATGGTTACTCATTCTGGATAACGCCGACGATCTGACCCTCCTCAAGGATTTTGTGCCTACAGCAGGGCACGGACATCTCCTGCTCACCACACGCGCTCAGGCGACCGGAAAACTGGCGATTAGTGTGGAGGTAGAAAAAATGGATCTGGAGGAGGGGATACTGCTGCTGCTGCACCGTGCCAAACTACTGGCTGCGGGCACCTCCCTGGCCCAGGTGCAGGATCCTATGCTGCTGCAGGCACGCCATCTGGTCCAGGCGCTTGATGGCCTGCCCCTGGCGATTGATCAGGCCGCCGCCTATATAGAAGAGAGCGGATGTAGCCTGGAGGAGTATCTGCAGCTATATGAGGAGCGCAGGATGGACCTGCTGAAGCGAGCGAGTGCTGCGCTGCCAGACTATCCTGAGACCGTGGCCAGCACCTGGTCTCTCTCGTTTCAGCAGGTAGAGCAGGCCAACGAGGCGGCGGCACACCTCTTGCGCTTGTGCGCTTTTCTGGACGCGGATGCCATCCCGGAGATGATGCTGAGAGAGGGAGCCTCCTGGCTGGGTTTGGTGTTGGGACCAGCAGCCACCGATAGGCTTCGGTGGAACGAGGTGTTGCGCGTGCTGCGGCAGTACTCGTTGATCCGACGCCATTCGGAGAAAGGTCTGCTGCAGATCCATCGACTGGTTCAGGTGGTCATCCAGGCAGGAATGAATGAGCAGACGCGGCGAATATGGGCTGAGCGAGCTATGCAGGTGGTCAACGCAGCATTACCAGAAGTCAGCTTTGAGAATTGGGGGCGCTGCCAGGAGTTGCTGCCGCATGCCCAGCGGTGCTCCGTGCTGATCGAGGAGTATCATCTGGCCTCTGAAGCCGCCTTCCGCCTGCTGCACCAGACCGGGTGGTATCTGCGAGAACGTGGAAGCTACGCGCAAGCCGAGAGATGCTTCCAGCAAGCGCTCCTGCTCGGCGAGCAAGCTCTGGAATTCGAGCATCCCTCATACAGAGACTGCCTCCATGACCTGGCTCTTCTTTACTGGGATCGGGGCGACTACGAACGGGCCGAACCCCTCTTGCTCCGTCTTCTCACGTTCTTTGAGCGCTCCCTGGGAACCAGGCACGCCAAAATGGCGGCCTGTCTCAACCACCTGGGATTACTCTACTGGAGCCAGGGCAAGTACGAACAGGCCGAGCCGCTCTTACAACAAGCACTGGCCAGTCATGAGCAGCTACTAGGTCCCAAGCATCCCGATGTCGCACACACCCTGAACAATCTCGCCAATCTCTTTTCGTACCAGGGGAAATACGAGCAAGCTGAACCCCTCTTACAACGTTCTCTGGCCATCTTTGAGCAGACGGTGGGGCCAGACGATCCCGCTATCGCGTTCACCCTTCACAATCTAGGTTGGGTCTACCACTGCCAGGGAGTGTATGAGCAGGCTGAGCCGCTCTACCAGCGCGCCCTGACGATCCGCGAACGGGCATTAGGGTCGGATCATCCCGATACCGTTTTCACCCTCAACAACCTGGCGCGCCTGACTCAGGAACAGGGCCAATTGGAGCAAGCCAGACACCTCTTCCTGCGTGCTCTGGAGATCCGCGAGCGGGTGCTGGGCCCTGAACACCCCGATCTCGCCACTACGCTCAACTACCTGGCGGAACTCTACCATGCTCAGGGCCAGTTCGAGCAGGCTGGTCCCCTCTACCAGCGCGCCCTGACGATCCGCGAGCAAAAGCTGGGCCCAGAGCATCCTCGCACGGCTTTTACCCTCGATGGCCTGGCCCGTTTCCACCAGGACCAGGGAGACGCTGAAGAGGCAGCACGCTTGTACCAACAGGCTTTCAGCATCCGCGAACGGAAATTGGGAGCAGAACATCCCGAGACCGCAGCCACTCGTGAACGCTACGCGCGCCTATTGAGGGAGATGGGGAGAAAAAAGGCGTCTTTTTCGTCTTTCTGAGTGGCCAAAATCAGACGGATGTCTTTCGCTTTTCTCGCAGAACGTTAAAGGGCTGAGAGCACTTTCCCTCGCAGACCCTTTGGGGCCTGAATGCCATAGCGTGCCAGGAGTGTTGGCAGCACATCGTAGATCTGCGCGCCCTCTACTTGTTGTCCCGCCCCAGGATGCTGGGGATCGTAAAAGATGATCATACCGTATTGAGCATGATTTGCATCATCAGGGCCGGTATCATTTTCCGCTGTGTAAAGCTCACCGCTCCCGATTGTGCCCACAGAGCGCCACGCCAGATCGCCGAAGTAGACAATCAGGTCAGGTGCGATTCCGCGGACATGGCCATAGAGTTGCTGTGGAGTGAAGACCCTATTGCCCAGCATCTGTCCATCTGGGCCGACCATCGCGCGCAAGCGTTCAGCCAGAGCTGAACGCTCGCGTTCGTAATCTTGAAGAGGAATGAGTCCCTGGGGTTCGCGCCCACGCACATTGAGAAAAATGCGGCCATAATAGCCGCCGGCCCCCCAGGCTTTTGTCTGTTGCCAGTCTACTGACGCCTTCTCTAGCGAGATCGGATGATCTGGCAACTTCTGCATCGTCAGATATCCTTCCGTTTGAAGCCATTCGTTGATGCATACACCACCCATAAGTGGGCGCGCTCCATGATCTGAGACCACCAGCACAGCAGTTTCTGGTCCACACCGGTTCAGCAACTCGCCAATGCGTCCATCGACATGGCGATAGTAACCATGGATAGCCTCGCTAAGTGGTGCTTCTGGAACATAGTGTGGATGTCGTGGGTCCATGTGCTTCCACAAGGCATGGTGGATACGATCAACGCCCATTTCGACGAGCATCAGCATATCTGGCTCGCCCTCGCTCAGCAGATGTTGAGCTACCGCGAAGCGTTGGTCACAAAGTGTATAGATATCGCGCAGGATCCGCTCTTTGTCCTCGGAGCGGAAATTGGGCACATCGAAAAGATACTCATCGACCCACTGAGTAATCTTGTCGGCCAGTTCGGGTGGATGAGTGTAGATGGCGTTGGTAGAAGGGGTGAGGAAGCACGATACGAGGGTGCCATGGACCGCGGGGGGAGGATAGGTTCCTGGGACACCCAGCACGGCCACCTTCCAGCCAGCATCCCCCAGAATATCCCACAAGCGGGGAAAATGGACTGCTCGCGCGTCGGCGACGACCATACGCTGGTAGCTCCGGTCGGCGCGATTGCGGAACCCGTAGATTCCCAACTCACCAGGATCTCGCCCGCTTGTCATGCAACTCCAGGCTGGAACGGTGATCGCCGGGATGCAGCTTTCCAGCAGGCCATAACTCCCCCGATGCATCAGGTGTGAGAGATTTGGCAGATCATCGCGCCAGCGCTCAAACACCAGCGAAGGTTCCGCGCAATCCAGGCCAAGAATAATCAGCCGGGGGAATGATCCCATAACTTACCCCTCTGTTCCTACTGCATTGGTTCCAGTGGTTTCGTTGCTCGTATCGCTCGTCGTCTGCGCCTGTGATTGACGATGACGGAAGCGCAGCAAGAGCAAGACCGAGGCCGTAATGACTGCGCCAGCGGTTAGCAAGTGGACAGGGTTAAAGGGCGTACCGGGGAAGAACCAGGAATCCGTGCGCAAGAATTCGAGAAAGAAACGTCCCAGCGGAGCCCAGATCAAATAAAGCAGGAAGAGGTCGCCGTCGCGCAGGTGTTTCTCGAAGCGGCGCGAAATCCAGAAAAGGAAGGCAAACCCGAGAGCATCCCAAACCATCTCATACAGAAAAAGCGGATGGAAGCGTACGCTGTCCGGGTACTTTGTCATATCAGTGTACGCTGATATGCGATGGGCCTGATCAATGCGTAGACCCCAGGGCAATGTCGTAGGTGGACCATATAATTCCTGGTTGATGAAATTGCCGATACGCCCGATCGCCTGCCCAAGGAGCAAGCCCAGTCCCACACCATCCAGAAAGATAAGAGGCGGCAACTTGCGCCAGCGCAAATAAAGCAGGAGCGCAAGACCACCAAGAATAAAGGCTCCGTAAATATGGATGCCACCTTGCCAGATTTCCACGATTTTGATGGGATTAGACAGGTAGCCAGGGAGTCCATCCGGGCCGGTGCGTGGGGACTGGATAAAGACGAAGTACAGGCGCGCACCAATCAGCGCCGGAACGAGGACCCAGAGCAGCATATCCCAGATGGTGTTCCCATCCTGCCCCTTCCGGGCCACATAGCGACTGGCGACCAGAGCGCCCAGAACAATAGCACTCGTCATGGTGAGGCCATACCAGCGGATTGCCAGCGGGCCAAACTGCACCAGGATAGGATTAAGAGGTGGATACATAGTGTGTTTTTCGCTCCTATTCTCTTTTCTATTCCAGGTATCCAAGATCGTGGAGGCGACGATGGACCAGGGGATCGTGGGATGTTTCTGCTTGCTCTGTCCCCTGGAGGGGTTTCTCTGTAGAGGTTGTCAGGCTCAGACTACCCATAAACCCCTGGAGTTGCTCCTGGAGCGCCTCCACCTGTTCAGGTAGGATATCGCACAAATTGATTGCTTCATCAGGATCGTCAATGCTGTCGTACAGTTCCAGCTCATCCTGCCCTGTCTGAATGAGCTTATAACGATCATTCCAGACGGCCAGCCGCGGTTGATCACAACGTCGCATCTGTATCAGGTCCGGTCGGCGGCGGCGCATGACATTCAGAAGATTTTGCGGAGTGATGCCTGTCGCGAAAATGTGACCGTGGTCGGGATCGCTTATGGGAGACTGAGCGAGGGTCAATGCTTGCTCGTGTTCGGTTGCGCAGCCAGCAGCAGTCAAGGCCGTCTGGAAGATGCGGCGCGTTGAGACAAATCGGTCGACTGTCGAGCCACGGGGAAGATCTCCGCTGGGATCGTAGATGATCAATGGGACATGGACAAGCGTGTTATAAAGAGAGATACTATGTCCCATAAATTGGTGCTCGCCGAGATGCTCACCATGATCAGCGCAGACAATGACCAGCGTGTGGTCGAGAGCGCCAGAGGTGCGTAACTGCTCAAAGAATGCGCCCACCAGCTCGTCCTGACTGGCAACTTCAGCATTATACATACCGTCAAGCGTGGCCTTCTGTTCTTCATCAATGGCGCTGGTCAAGGGAGCCATCCAACCAAATACGTCGCTGTTAAACTGGCGCAGATAGCGTCTGGCCACTTTTCCCTGAGAGGTCTGCGCGGCGAAGCGTTCGACGAAACGTGGCGGTGGATGATAGGGCATGTGGGTCCCCATCAGATTAATGAAACTAAAGATGGGCTGATCTGCCGTGATCTGGCTACGCTTACTATGGAGCCTGACCGCATCTTGCAGAGCCTTTGCGGTGTTGCCCTTAAAACTCAGGGCTGTTTGCCAGAGTGGTGCCATCAGGGGAGAGAATGAGAGATCAAGCAGGGTATCTGAGCGCGCAAAGATATCTTGTAGAGAGGTGACAACGCCTGCCAGGAAACGCTTGAAGTGCTGGCGGTAGCGATCGAGCAGATGCGAACTGGTACCACTCTGATGAGGACGCGATGTCATCCAGCCACCATAGTTCAGAAAACTGGCGAAACCACGTTGGAGGCCGGTATTGACCACGCCGATCAATGGATTATTGCAGAAGGCGGCGGTGAAATAGCCCGCGCTGGCTAATCTTTCCGCCAATGGTGTGAGGGTGTCAGGGAGCACAGAAGAGGCATGCAACATGCTATGCTGGTTTGGATACAGCCCGGTGAACATCGATGCGTGAGAAGGGATGGTCCATTGGGCTGTCGAGAAGGCATGGCGGAAAAGGGTGGCGTCCTCCGCAAACGCATCGAGGTAGGGGGAAGTTTCGAGCTTGTGCCCATAGCATGAGAGTCGATCAATGCGTTGTGTATCAAGCACAAGCAGGATGATATCAGGGTGCAGAGTCAACGGCGATCTCCCCCTGCCGAAGCTTCTGAGCTGGTTTCAGGATAAAGTGTGAGCATGATATACCTTCCCAATAGAAAATTGGTGCTCGCGTGAGTGAGCTGACCGTTAACTTGCCGTGAGCAGAGTGCAGAGTAGGAGTACCACGATCATGATAGCAATAGCCTCAAGATCGGTAATGAAACTAGTGCGGAACATAGGCTCTCCCTAAACTGGCATAATGAAAGACATTCTTTTGTGAAGAAGAGCTTCACTTTCTATTGAACAAGCATAGTCCTGGGATGTTATCGCGGGGTTAAGAGCAGGTGAAAAATTCTTTAGAAATCTTGACACGTATCTATTTTGACACCAGGAGAAGGCTCCTCCGTCTTCAAATGAGATTCCTATTGTTTTCCAAGCCATTTTCGGTGCATATTTCTTGTCTAGAATGTATAGTTTATAGCAGACACGGGTGTACAAGCGCAGAAACGGCATACTATGGCGATATGACGCGTAGTTTCAAAAATCGTTCACATTGGGCTATGAATTGTTGGGCATGGTAGAAAATCAATAGAGGAAAGTGAAAAAGAATCGAGAGGTGTTCTTTGGAGAGATTGCTGCCGTTTTTCGAGGTTTCCGGGCCGAACGATGAACATTTTACCGTAGAGCTGACGAAGGATCGGATGACGATTGGGCGCTTTGAGCTGTACAACGATATTGCACTCGAACCTGATCCACAACAACTGGTGACGCGCAAGATACATTGCACGATTGAACGGGATAGTGATGGCTGGTGGGTGGTCGATAATGGGAGCGTGAACGGGACGTTTCTCTTGCGCGATGCTGAGATGGTTCAGGTAGAAGGTCGAGCGCTGCTGAAAGAAGGAGATAGCATCCAGATCCTGGGAAAATTAACCGAGGAGGGGAGGGCTGTCTACTGGAAACTCGCTTTCAGTGACCCTCTGGGGACTCGTCCCGCCGGGCAACGACGTTCCCCTCCTTCGACTCACCTGGAATATGATTGGCTTCAAGCCAAACTCTTCCTTATCGAGAACGGCGCCCGCCAGGAGATCGACAACCTGCGTCCCCAGGAGCACAAGCTGATTCGCTATATGGATCAGCGCAATCGCTCAAACGGCCATATGCCTGTCATGTGCACCTTTGAGGAATTGCAAACGGCCCTCTGGGGCGACGAAGTGCTTCACACCGAGGCGGAGATCAACTATGTGATCTTTGGGCTGCGCAAAAAAATCGAAACCGACCAGAAGCAGCCGCAATTTCTGGAGACGGTGCGCGGATTGGGCTATCGTCTGGTGACGCGGCCTGTGAAGAAGTGATCACCGTCTACGTTGATCAGCAGTCCATCACCCAGGTGCCTGATCCTACCTATAATACCAGCGGCGCGATCGGTATGGTGAGCCGCTATGGCGCCGGTGCTCTAATGGTGGCGTTTACAAATGCGAAGGTCTGTCAGCTATGAAAGCGGACTACGAACGAGAAGGAAGAGAAGCGTATGACTATGCCAGTGAGTGAAGGACAACGACTGGGCAATTATCGTCTGCATCGCCTGCTGGGCAGAGGCAGTTTCGCTGACGTCTACCTGGGTGAGCATCTCTATCTGCATACCCCTGCCGCCATCAAGGTCTTGCAGAGGACCCTCGACGAAGAGGAAGAACAGCTTTTCCTTGCTGAAGCCCAGACCATCGCCAGCTTCGCCCATCGCAATATTATCCGCGTGCGCGAGTTCGCCATTGAACGCTCGATCCCCTATCTGGTGATGGATTACGCTCCAGGGGGCACCCTGCGGCGTCGCTATCCAAAGGGCACCTGTCTCTCGCTTGAACAGACCGTCACCACCACCAAACAGATCGCCGCTGCCCTCCAATATGCCCATAATCGCGGTTTCATCCATCGCGATGTCAAGCCGGATAATGTCTTGCAGGGGGCCGAGCAGGCGCTGCTCTCCGACTTTGGCATTTCGATTACTGCCCCACGACCCAATACGACCACGCCGCAGTCCTGGGCTGGTACTCTGCCCTATATGGCTCCTGAACAGTTTCTGGGTCAGGCGGTCTTCGCCAGCGATCAATATGCTCTGGCGATCATGGCCTATGAATGGCTCTGCGGTGAGCGCCCCTTCGAGGGGTCGGGAACCACCCTTGCCTATCAACATACCCATGTCCCCCCTCCTCGTCTGCGTGAGAAAGATCCCTCGCTGCCAGAGGCCGTTGAAGCGGTGGTGCTCAAAGCACTGTCTAAGCACCCGGAGCAGCGCTACGTCAGCATTCTCAGTTTCGCCCGTGCTCTGGAGCGGGCCTGTCTGGGAGAGGGGAGTTACACGATCAGCGCGGACGGCGAGACCGAGCTAGCCGACGAGCCACACGTCACGTCCACCTGGCGCGTCTTCGTCTCGCACGCAGCCTCTGACGACATGACGCGCCTTCACAAGGACCTGACCCTGCGTAACCTCGCTGTGTACCATGAGGAGGCCTCATCGTCTCAGGATAGCAACTCCTCGTCGGAGGAGCAGACGCGTCAGGCCATTCGTGCCGCCCA